>OBXL01000026.1_pt1 | contig 154096 bp, 118 predicted proteins | sample 1476591 | NCBI WGS metagenome assembly OBXL01 (sample SAMEA2580155, study PRJEB22360) | human gut metagenome | biome: human gut; feature: human-associated habitat; material: faeces | place: Denmark | collected 2008/2010 | reverse complement strand
AATTTAATTATTATATTACAACAAATTGCACTTTAATAATCCTCTTATATTTTAATGACTGTCCCTACGTCAACTTTTAATATAGTATATATGCTTTTTTATAATTATCTTGAAATTCACTTTAAACGATACGGAAATAGAATTTATATCCTTCCTCTTCAACGAAAGCTTCAGCAATTAAAAAAGCAACTTTTCCAAGTCGCTTTAATTCATCAAAAGTTTTGACACCAAGCATATTCAAATTTAATAAATATTCGTCTTGCTGTATTCCATCATATTTCATTATTTAAAAGCGATTTTACGAATAAGTTCATTTGTAATTTCTTTCTCATTATTAATTGCATGAAGAATTTGTATTTGCAGTTCTCGTGTAACATACATACCTTCAAGTGAAAGGTTTTTAGCGATTTGTTTATTAATCTTTGAATCAATAGTAATCATGATATCGCCTCCTATATATCACTTTTGTATCTTTTATCACTTAACAGGGTTATTTATGCCTTACCTAATAATCTTATTTAAAAATTGGTCATACAACTTTAAAATTAACTTTCACAAATTGCAATTACAGTTATACGACTAATCACTTTTAAGACTTACGTATCTATTTCGCTAATAAACTTTTGAAAATGATGATTTAACAATGCACACTTTTGATTGTTTAAACATGTCTATTTTAAAATTATTTTTAGATATAAATGCGAATTTTGAAGTTGCTACTCTTTAAGGTTTACTAAAATAAAAGTTTATATAAAGAAACTTGAACATGAGAACAAATAAAACTAAATTTATGACAATCTTAAACCTCTAAAAAACAACATTTTGAAACCACTAATCATAATTAATATCTTTATAATTTTAAATCTTTAATATTATTTTAGTAAAAATATATCATTAACTATCCCATTCAACTGTTTTTTAATAATAGTAAAATCACAGTTCAAATCTAATGTCTTAATAATGATTTGACTACCACTCATATACTCACGTTTTATAAAATCATGAGCTTCCAAATTAGAATTTAACCATATATTGGAAATTTTTTCTATTGATTCATAATCTAAATTGTCTAATTTCTTTATCACTATATTCAACTCTTATTTAAACCATTTCAAAACATTATTAAACCTTAATCAATCATACCTGACTTAATCCATTCATCAAATTCTGTAAATACAATATTTCCATGGTAATATGTACCGTTTTGGTAATCATGATTTTTTTTCCACCAATTTTTTGAATTTTCATTCTCTTCAACATCAATATAATTAGTGTAAAAAGTTCCTGACATTACAATGGGACAAATGCCCTCTTTATTACCAAGATCTGCTAAATTTGACGCTGTTGTTACTGCTTTTCCAATCCATACAAAATCATTTATACCTGAACTCTTTCTACCTGCCTTCACTGCCAAATTTTTATCTGCAGCCAAACCAATACCTGCTTTGATATTTGGAAGATTTCTTTCATCTAATAATTTATTCAACATTTTTAAATAGGTATTAATGTAAACTGCACGTTGGTAGACATCATATATTTCTTCTTTGCTAGCAGTTGAATATACAGCAAATACGCAATCTCCCCTAATACCAATTTCTTTCAATTCATTATCTTGAGTATCCTTTTGTAAAATCTCTATAACTTCAGACGTAAAGCCTCTAATCACCTTGGCAACATCTACTTCACTATTTTCTGTGAATAATTTAGTAGAATTTCTTAAATCTATAAAAATTGCACTAAGCCAAGCTTTATAACCATTCTCATATGTAAAATTATCATTATTAGGGAATCTTTTCACTTCATTTATAAAATTAGTATTCTCTAAGATTTCTTCAACTTTTTTCTTTCTTGACTTGTAATCATAGCCTCTTATTTTCATATTTAAAAACCTCCCGCTTTAACTAAAATAATACCGATAGAATGCAAAGTTAAAATTCCTAAAATCCCCCAAAGTACCAATGCTAATCCTTTCTTATAAAAATGATATTTTTTTGTAGATATTTTTGAATTTATATAAATCTGTGATAAAATATCATGGATTTCTTCTTCTGATGTTCTATTAATTCTTTGCTTTTTATACTCAGAATAAGTCTTGCTTGAAATGCTTTCAAAATAATATAAGGAGTCATTTTCTATTCCGTTATATGCCTTAACAGATTTTCTTAACTGGGGAAAAAGCACCCTAATTATATTAAATACTCCATCAAAAAATAAAAAATAGACCGCTCCTTCAAATATTAAATAAATTAAATTCGAAAAATTTATATTGTTCAATGCGTTTAATACTATTTCTTTTTGACTATCTAAGAATAGTTTAGAAGAAATAGTAACAATAAAAACTCCTAACATTGCTAAAACAATTGAAGCTTTTGTATCACAACTCTTTATCCACTCTAAATGCCTATCTAACTCGTTTAAAAGCTCATTTTTTAAATTGTTGTTTTCCATCAGATTAATCATCCTTTTGAATTATAAAAAATTAAAAACTAATATTTTCATAATTTAAATTTCTATTTTACAATCTACTTTATTATGAAAACTCTTATTACAAATAATTATAACAAATCAAGAACTTACGTTCTCTATATATTCATAATTCTTAAGATATAAATATTTAAAAATGAGAAATGGATTATTTGATGAACAGCAATTGGAGACGTGGTTGCAAGCAATAATTGGAAATATGGATACGAAAGATGTAAAAGATGTGAATCGTCTACACTTAATTGGACAAATTCTATGAGAATAGATATTGTTAATTTAAGAAAGTAGGCGGTTTTATTATGACAAGAGAAATAAGATCATTTAGTTCAGAGTTTAAGTTACAAATGGGTAGATTATATAAAAATGGTAAACCTAGGAAATCGATAAAGCAACATCAAAACACTGGTTTATTCAATCATCAAGATAACCTATCAGATGAAGAAAAAGAGCTGATTAAATTACGCAAAGAAGTCCAACATTTAAGGATAGAGAACGATATTTTAAAGCAAGAAGCGCTGATCATGGGACGAAAAAAGTAGTCATTCTACTAATGAAACACCTAATAATGAAAATCAATCGAATCAAATTCAAAATAATAGTCAAGATCAATCTAAAACAGAAGAAGATACAAATGATGAACAAAAAGTAAGTAGAGATAATGTTTTTGATTACGCTATTGACATGAAGTAGGAGATGCTGATTTATTAAAGTTCATAAAACCGGAATACAATGGTTCAAAATGGACAATTAATGTAAATAATAAATCAGGTATTGAGGCTAATACCATCGTAGTTAAAGATGATGAAACAGTTCAAATATGGAATGGATTTAAAACATCTATGAATCATGAAACTAAAATTGAATTGTAGAAAGAATTAATGAGACATCAAGTATACTAACTAATAACACATGCGGTCTATATAAATATATGATAAGAATCAAAGAATTAATACTATAAACAGCGCATTTCCTACTTTTTGGAGTAGGAAATGCTCTTAAAATTATATTTTTTTGATTGTTATTTACATTTTTTAATGCTAAATACTTAATTTAATAGTTGATTGTTAAACTGATCCTTAAATTCTTTTCTTTTTGTTAAATCATCAGAATAAAAGCATAATCCTACTAATCTAACATCATTATTTTCAGCAAGTACTTCAATATCATGTCTTTTATTCAATGATAACATAAATTGCTCTTTCCATTTATCATTTAATAATAAATGTTGACCTTTAGGTTCTACAAATACTTGATATGTGTATTCATTATCTTTTAAGTACAACAAGAAGTCAGGCATAAAACCTCTCACACCATCTATTTCTCTAAACTTAATTTTACGTTCGTTACGTATTAAATAAACTTCTTCGTATTTATTTTGTAGATCTTCCATCATGTTATTGATTAAGTCAATCAAATCACTCTCAAGACCATTTACAATAGCTTTATCATAAATGTACCAATCATGTTGTCCCATATTTTTAGGTCTCTTCTGATCATCTAAGTCTGTTACATCTCTATTGACATTATTCACTTCGACAACATAATCATCGATTAATTCTGAAAGTTTCATACCTTCAAAAATAGTTGTACCTTTGACTTTCAGATAATTATTTTTAATTTTTGTTTCTAAATTACTTAAATAATCATTCAATACAGACAACTTTAGTTTAGGTGTGATATCACTAATATCCATCTCTTTTGGTATAGTTACACTGATATCTAAATCTCCTAAAAAATCTTTTGACTTTATAAATGTCTGCATACTTGTGATACTAGGTACATACTCTTTTAAATTAGAATATCTAAAGAATGGATTACTTCTTAAAGCTTTTTGTAATAATGGTTTATTAATATTTAATCTTATTTCTTTACGATCTTCAGCTATAGCTTTAATACCTTGAGTTAAATTTGACTCACTAACCTTGAATAGCTCCTTTTGATATTCCCTAGATGCGTTATAATTTTCTAATTTCTTGTAGTCCTCAGCAGTTGTTGGCACTGTTTTGTTAACATATATTTTTCCAAATTTGAAAAGGTCAGTTTTTTTAAATTTATTTTTCACTTTTCCTTCGTGTATCTCGCTTATATCAGCATTTATTTGAACTTTTGCTTCTGTTAAAGATTGGTGTAAATTTTTAATATAAGAAGAGTCATTAATCGTATGATAATGTAACGTTTCGATTGATTTTAAATCACTAAATTCATTATCAAATCTACGCTTATACGATTTTTCTTCTTCATAAATAAATGGATAATATCTAGCTCCTCGACCGATGAGCTGCGCTTCTGCATTCGTCGCGTTTTTGTTGACCTTTTTCTTCTCATCTATTTTGACAATATCGAAAAGATTTAAGACGTCCCAACCTTCATTAAGTTTGTACACTGCAAAGATAGCTCTTATAGGGTTATCTGGATCTTCTAGATTATTCAGTAATTGAGCATTTTTCTCTTTTTCTTTATCATTATTTACATTTAATGTCGTTTGTTCATTAAAATCCCATTTCAAGTCATCTAACACTTTTACTATATTTGCTTGCTTATAAAAACTGAAGACCTTACTCCAAATACTATTTTGACCACTGTAAAATTTAAAACCATTATCAATTATCGTTTCTAATTGCTCATAAGTTAATTGTTCTAAACGGTCAAGCATCATTTGATGTATTTCTTGTGAGCCTTTAATAGAAGTCGATTGAAACATGATAACTGGCTTAAGCGTTATATGGTTTTTATCAGCTATATAATTTTTGTATTCACTCATTAATAAAGCATGTAATATTTTATGTTCATTTTCTTCACTCGCATGCAAAAGTGTCACGTTTTTTGAATAACCTTGTTGCATAAATTCCTTTAAATCATAGCGATAAAGAATTCTATCTTTATATTTTTCAAAAATATCATCTTCTAACTGTACCGTAGCTGTAAATTCTAACAATTTATTCTTTTTGTTTTGCTTCATAATCCTATCAACAGTTACTTCCCAGTTAGTTTCTTCAATTTGCTGAGTAGTTTTTTTGCCTTTTTTCTTTGTGCTGACATTTAGATGATGAGCTTCATCAGCTAATAACACAATAGGAAATTGAGCTAAATCTTCATAAGTAATTTCATTTTCTCTTGGATAATTTAATTTATCATGCAATGCATTAATCGTTGTTAATTTAAGGTAAATCGTATTTTCATCAGGTAAAACGGGATAATTATCTACTACTTGAATATTTATCAATTTACCATCAATGACAATGCCTTCTGGATTAAACAAATACTTACTAGATGACGTGTTGGTTAAATTGTCATACGTTTTATTGACAATCGCAGTACTATTAACAAAAAACAAGAAATTTTGATAACCTTTTTCTTTAAATAAATATAATACTGATGCAGCTAAAACAAGTGTTTTACCAGAACCAGTTGCCATATTAAACATCAATTTGTTGTATAAATTACCTTCATCTTGCTCTTCAAGATACATTAATCTTTGCACAGCTTCTTCTTGATATGGTCTTAAATGATGATTTAAATTATCAATAATATAATTAGGTATATCTGGATACTGTAAAAACAGTTGATTTTCTATACGATCATGTAGCATTTCTGACATAATTACTCACCTCCGTAGAAGCTATGGTTAAATGCTATTTCATCTTCTGTGAAATTATATGCTGAATCTTCAATGTCAGAGTAATTAACATATAATTGATTACTATCTAACAATCTAATTAGCACTTCTTTTTGGTCTTCAAGTTCTAATTCATGAAATTCTTTTTTAGTACTTGTAAACTTATCAAAATCTACTTCATAATTAAGAACTCCATCATTTAATAATTTATCGATTCGTTGACTTAATTCTTCTTTTGTCCCACAATTTATAAGACTTTCAACGATTTCTTGATTTTCTTTTGCCAATTCAACATATACAAAAGAACCACCACCTTGCCAATCTAAATCAGTTGAAACACCGCCTTGCTCACCCTCAATAACTTTTTGTAACCTTGGGATAGATACAGTATTAATGTAGTCCATTTGTTCAACACCAATATATTGACGATTCATTTTATGTGCTACCGCTTGAGTAGTGGCAGAACCCATAAAGAAATCTAATACAATATCATTTTGTGAAGAAGTAATATCTACTAAACTTTTAATTAGTTTTTCAGGCTTAGCAAAATTAAATACTCTCTTATTAAAAAGTTTATTTATTTCATTAGCTCCTCTTTGATTAGTTCCAAATTCTATACCCCAAAAATCATTCGGTATCTGTCCTTTAGTATCATCTAGATATATTTTTACATAAGGTTGGCCATCACCTCTTGTTGTCCAATATATTTTGCCTTCATTATCTAATTTCTCTATTTCTTCCTTTGTTTTCATCCACGGTCCATTTAAAGTGGTACCCATTTTAGTTTTTAGTTCATAATAATATCTTCCTCGAGTTTTATGTAGCAGTATTCCTCTTCTAAACTTACCATTATTGTCTTCATAACTATATTCATTTTTAGCTTTTTCAGATAAAGGAATTCTATTTAAGGTAGCATTTGAAGTTTTTCTATATAAAAGGATATAATCAATTACGTTTGAAAAAGTTCCAATATTCGATTGGTTATCACTCTTTCTCCATGTAATTGTGCCTATATAATTATTTTTAGTATCAGAACAGAAAATTTCATCAGCTAATACCTTTAAATACTCATATGCATCTATACCTATCATAATTGCAATGATTCCATCTTCTCTTAATAAATCTCTTGCAGTTTGCAATCTGTTTTTCATAAAAATTAACCAGGTAGAAAAATTAAAATTTGAGTTATAGTCAAAACTATCAGCAGCTTTTGTTTTATTAAAATAGTATGGTGGATCAATTATTATACTTTTTACTTTCTTTTTATATACCTTTTTGAGACTAAATAAAGAGAATAAATTATTTCCTTTTATAATTAGATTATCTGTACTTTCAATACTTTTAATATCATGTTGCCCATTTTTATCGTACTTCTTAACTTTGGTGAAAGCTTTAGGTGATAATAAAGTATCAATTTCTTCTTTAGCAATTACTTCATTATAAAATTTTTCATTATTTTTTAAAATACTATCTTCTTTAGTCATTCCACCTTCAAATACACAGTCCTTAAATGGAAAATCTAATACCACATCAGAATTATAATTCAAATATTTACCTTCCACCGTTAAACCAATTTTATTAGCATACTTAGTATAGCTATCTTGCCAGTAATTTTTATAACGTAACAATGAAATTAATGATTCTTTGTCGAATATTTTATACCCATCTATGTCTTGAACATATGTTTCATTAATAGATTTATTAGCTAAAAGCTTAGAAATCAATTTAGTATCGTTATTACGTAAATCTTCTATTATTATTTGTTTTGCTAGTTTTTCATTTATCCAATATTTTTCTACTCCACTTAGTATTTCACTGATTTCATCTAATATGTTGGCACTCATATAATCTCTCCATACATCGAAATTTAGTATATATCTTTATGATAATAGACTTTGTAATAAAAATACACAGGGAATGTCCAATTCATTATACCTTTTCTAATGAAACTTCAACTAAATGTTATTGGAATACCAAAAACTGCATCACTTATGATACGCCTCTCCTCGCATAATCTTAAATGCTCTGTACACTTGTTCAATTAACACAACCCGCATCATTTGATGTGGGAATGTCATTTTGCTGAATGATAGTGCGTAGTTACTGCGTTGTAAGACGTCCTTGTGCAGGCCGTTTGATCCGCCAATAACGAATACAAAGTCGCTTTGCCCTTGGGTCATGCGTTGGTTCAATTCTTGGGCCAATCCTTCGGAAGATAGCATCTTTCCTTGTATTTCTAATGTAATGACTGTGGATTGTGGTTTGATTTTGGCTAGTATTCGTTGGCCTTCTTTTTCTTTTACTTGCTCGATTTCTTTGTCGCTCATATTTTCTGGTGCTTTTTCGTCTGTAACTTCTATGATGTCTATCTTGGTGTATGGGCCTAAACGTTTTTCATATTCTGCTATGGCTTGCTTCCAATATTTCTCTTTTAGTTTCCCTACAGCTAAAATGGTGATTTTCATGTCGTTTGGTCCTCCAAATTGTTATCAACTTTCCAGTTATCCACAAGTTATTAACTTGTTCACACTGTTCCCTCTTATTATACCAAGTTTTTTTGCAGTTTTTGATATTTTTCTGACATTCATGCCCAATTTTCAGTGTATAACTTGTGTATTTGTGGATAACTCTGTGGGCATTGTGGGTATTTCTCTTTAAATTGTACACAATTCTGGATAACTATCCCCATTTCTGTGGATAAATACCTTGATGTCTTATTACTTATCCCCGTTTTTATATCCCATATTTATCAACGGTTATAGCTTTTTTCCATAAAAAAACACTACCGTACCTCTTATTTAAGAAATACAGTAGTATTGTTTTCAATATATTTTAGCTAGCTTTTCTACGTCGTACAGTCGCGATTAAACCTATACCTGTTACTAATACAAACATCGCTGCTGGGCTTGAACTTTGATCAGTTCCAGTTTTTGGTAACTGTTTCTCATTTGCGCTACCTTTAGGCGCTGACATGCTAGCCAATTGTTTCCCACTCTTGCTTGATACAGTAGTTCCTTCTAATGTGCGATCAGAACCTTCTCTACCACTACTAACAGTTCCTCTATGCACTGGCAACAACACAACTTTACTTGGCACTGGTTGTTTCGCTGGATTCATCACTTTGTCTTTACCAATTGGTTGTGTATCTTTACCAGACTCACTACCTTTGCTACCTTGTTGTCCTTTAGCTGGTTGTTCACTTGCTGCTGGTTTACCTAATAACATACGTTGTGGTTCTGTCGTATCATACTTAGCTAAGTTAGCTGTTTTTAAATAACTTGCTAGTACTTGATCTAATGAAATACCTTCTTCTCTAGGGCCACCGAACATACTATATCCGTCTCCACCTGATGCTGTGAAGTCATTCATCGTTACATGATATACACGTTTTAAATCAATATTTTCAAACTTACCTGTCTCTTTATTTAAAATTTGAATAGCATTAATTCGTTTGCCAGACGGTTTATTTATATCATAGTAAACACGGATTGAATCAGAGATATGTAGTAAACCGCCATTCGCTGTTAATACTGGCTTACCGTCTTTTTGTGTTGTTGGTGCACCTAAACTATGTTCGAAAGCCGTCCAGACGTCTGAACCTTTTACATCAATTTGCGCAATCGTATTTCCAAATGGTAATACTGAGATTAAATCATAGCGTGTCACCTTACCTTTTGCGATAGAGGCACGAATACCTCCACCATTTGTCACGGCAAAGTCAGTCTTTTTAGAGAAATTCTTAACGCCATACGCTTCCATAGCATCTGCAATCGCGTTTCCTAAATTTGTTTCACGCGTTCTAACGTCATCTCTTTCTCCTTTGAAATCAATCGTATTATTTGGAATAATAACCTCTGCTGTTTGTGCTCTAAATGTTTGATCAGCTTGATTAATTTGTTCAGCTAATGCTTTGTTCGGTGTCACATTTTCAACGTCTTTAACATTAATCAATGACGGCTTAATATTCGATACCTCTCCATTGCGGTAATTAAATGTAATCTTACCGATATTCGCAAGTGCTGTACCTGTTTGTGCTAATGCATCATTGTTATAAATTTGACCATTTTGAAGTACGGTATGTGAATGACCATCAATAACTGTAATACGTTTCTTCAATTGTGGATTTTGACTTAATTGTTTCACTAAGTAATCACCACGCCATGTTTCTTGCGTTGAAGGATCAATCCCTAAATGTGATATAACAACAAATGTATCTACGTCTTTATAAATACGCATCATTTCTGCTGTCACACTTTGTAATGGATCTCTAAATTCAACACCTTTAATGCCTTCAGGTCTTGTTTTCGTCTTTGTTTCTGGTGTCGTTACACCAATAATTCCATAACGAATACCATTTTTTGTTACAATCGTTGATGGTTTAAACGCGCGTTTCCCATCTTTATAAACGTTAGTGCTTAGCATCGGGAAGTCTAACATACCCTCTAACTTTTTCAACTGATCGTATCCAAAGTCAAATTCGTGGTTACCGACTGCCATAGCATCATAACCTACTGCATTCATTGCTTTAGCCATTTCTTCACCTTTTGACTGGTTTGAAAGTGGTAAACCTTGGAAGGCGTCTCCTGCGTCTAACATTAAATCAGGCTTTTCTTGTTCTTTTACTGTTTTTAATTTAGCCATACCGATGACACGCCCTTTTTCTTCGGCTAGTCGGCCATGGATATCATTTGTATGTAATATTTTATGTGTCGTTGTTTGTGGTGCATTAGCAGCAAACATTCGTGGTGAAAGTGATGCTGTTTTAGCATTTGATAATGTGAAAGTTGCTGTGCGAATTGGTTTTTGTGTTGAGGCTTGTTGTGTATCTACATCGCGCGTTTCTTTTACTGCTGTTGAAACTGCTGTAGATGGTTTGTTAGATGGTGCGTTGGATGTTACTTTATTGTTTATATCATCAGCTGTTCCCTGCGCTGATGCTGATACGTTGGTTGCCGCTTCTTCACCATAATGATGAGCCGCTTCCTTTGTTGGCGGTACTTGTTGCTTATCTGTTGTTGCTTTGTCTATCGTTGTTACTGCATGTGCTTTCATTGGTGTATGCTGCTCAGCCGCGTTCGAGACTTGCCATAATCCCATTGCACTAAAAAGCAAAACGAGCCATACACTTGTTTTAAGTAATAAAGCTTTCATTTCGTTCCCTCCATTAACTGTCATACACCAATATATTATCATAATCCTTATATTAAAATGATTGATTTTATGTAAATTATTTATAAATTACATTTAATATCGAATTATTTTTTCATTTCAATCAAGCCGATTCAACTCAACAACAGCCATTTCCAACCAACAACATAAAAAAGCACCCGATAAAGTCGTCTCACAGCAGTGTCGAACTTTATAGGGTGACTCTCATTTATATTGTATATATTGGCGTTGGAATAGCTTTATCCGTATCACATAACAATACTTCTTTTTCCGTATCAATATCGTGTTCGTTCAATACTTGGCCAACACTCATACGCGCCAAATCTTTCATGTTATTATCTTGTGATAAATGCGATAGGTAAATACGTTTCGTATTACCTGTAATCACGTCTGTCATCGCATGACCCGCATCCTCATTAGATACATGACCCATATCGCCTAAAATACGTTGTTTCGTCTTCCATGGATAACGACACATTCTCAACATATCGACGTCATGATTACTCTCAAAAATAAACGCATCGCTGCCACGTATCATACCTTTCATACGATCCGACACGTAACCCGTATCCGTCAAAATCGTAAACTTCTTATAGTTATTATGGAAAATATAAAATTGCGGATCTATCGCATCATGTGACACGTTAAACGATTCAACATCGAAACCTGCAATAGATTTTGTTTCATAAGGATTAAAAATGAATTTCTGATCCATAGGGATGCGACTATCTTTCTTTTCAATTGCCTGCCAAGTCTTTTCATTCGCATAAATTGGCAATTGATATTTACGCGCCAAAACACCTAATCCTTTAATATGATCAATATGTTCATGGGTTACTAAAATACCATTTAAATCTTGAATATTACGGTCAATTTGACTAAACAATTCTTCCATTTTCTTTCCAGTCAAACCAACATCAACTAATAGACTACCTTTTTCATTTTCTACAAAAGTGGCGTTACCTGTACTACCACTTGCTAATACACTCATGCGTATCAAGCGGCTCATCCTTTCTATTTAAGCAGTCAATCTCTCTATATGACTGCAATATACATCAGTGCAAATATACGATTTTCCCTACAGAAACTATCAGTATATTAGCTGTTTTGTATACCTTTCCTATTATGTAACTTTAGTTCATCGACCGGTCTCTTATAATTAAATTTTGATAATCACGTGCAATGAATGTCCTAATTATTATAACAATGATTAGACAAATACTAAAGTTTTTAAAATAACAGTTACACTAATTTTACAATGCGGTTCTACTTAAAATATGAATAAATGCGCACGTTGGAGACGCAAAAACATCAGCCATAATAAACCGTACCAGCAAAAAAGCTAGCACCGCTTCTCACATATGATGAGCTTGCAATGCTAGCTTATTACGATTCATATTAATGATTAATAATTTTAGGGTTATTATTTGTCGCTTCGACATAGTAAGTATTCGTTTTATCCTTACCGTCATGCTTCACTTTAATTTCCCAGTTTGGTTGTAACAATTGAACATTCGTTTCATTCACGACTGAGTAGTAACCGAGTCTAGCATTAATGACTTCATCACCTTTTTTCAAGTAACGATTATAATATAATGCCTCGATTGCTTTTCTCACACCAATCACTTGATGCTTCTTATCTGCACCATCTGTGGGCTTAATGTCATCCATCATTGATTGTTTATAACTAGTCGCTTTGTTATCTTCTATATTAAAGTTCAACATCGCTTTACTGTTATTTAAAATCGGAAAATCATCATACGTTTGTTCATATTTTACAGAATCTGAACTAATCTCGCTTAATTGATATTCAGCACCTTTAAATACGCGCTTGTTAACATAATCTTTCAAATCTTTTAAGTTATTGTCACTGACCTTTACCGATTGACTAATGTTCGCATTCAATAATTTTCCACCATCTGATGTGGTCAAATCCGAATCGCCTTTAGCTTTAGAACTAAAGTCTTTTGATCGCCCTGTAATTTGCTCTAATTTTATACCTTTAACTGATTTATTCAATATACTAGTCGGTACTTTAATTTCTTCTTGCTGAAAATTAACTTCATTGTTACTCTCGACTTCATTAATGTGTGAGCGATTGACTTTATTAACATAAATCGATACTAACACGATGTTGACAAGAATAAACACGAAAATGAAAAGTGTCTTTGTCAGTTTCCAGTTCATTTATTCAAGCCTCCCATCGTTATAAACATACCATTCGCCATCATATTCTACATACCAACGCGGTACGAGTTCACTGTTAATCTGCACTTCAATGTGATTATGATCTGAATTATCCTGCATTTCGTAACCGATAGCGATGTTTGTTACTTTTTCAAAATTAATATCACTATTGTTCGCTAAGCTTGAACGTACAGACTCTAATTTCGGCAACGATTTATTATCCTCACTATTTAAAACAACGTCGGTGCGTAATAACGAACGACGATAGTCAAAGACGCCTTTTTCACCCCAAGTGACTTGAATTTGATTAGAACCTTCTTTATTAAACGTTGGATAACCATTAAGGAAACGTTGATATGTTAACTCGCCTGACTGATTATTCGTACTAAACAATCTAAAGTCTTCGTTTAAGAAACCACCATGACCATTAATAAAATCAAAGGTTCCTGGAATCGTTTCTCCCATTTTGCTGGAACTCGCTTCATCTTCGGACAGGTTTTTATAATGATATTTTTCATTTTTATCGTTATAGTTTGCGACACCTGTATTATTGTTGTAAGTAGTAACACCACTCTTTGAACTACGAACAATGGTTGAATCGTCAAATAATATAGCATTCATTTTTTCAACACTAATTGTATTAAATACCATGCGATATGTTTTTAACTTTTCAGGTTTACTTGGTGCAAAAACATGCGTCGTACGATCAATTGTATCTTTGTTTGTGATGATATCTGTGTATGGTTGCATGTCTTTTTTCACTGCTGCTAATGCATCTAAAAAATGATCATTTTTCGTTGTAGTTGTTAATTTTACGTAATCGTGGCGATCTTTGCTTATAGCATAAAGCACGATATTATCATCAGCATCATGATCTATGACCAAACGATTGAAATTGAAATGATTTGGTACTTTCGCATTCATGTTCAGTACTTGGCCAAGATATGTTGATAACGGTAAATCATACGTAAAATCGAATAATGCAAAATCACTGCTCAAATCAGGAATCATCAAGTTATGATCACGACGAACATGTTCCACGGACTTCACTTCTTTATTTTTCAAAGGTTTCGTCAGCTTATTCACATTAGAAACCGTCGCGATCGTACCTTCTGGATGATCATTTTTCGAATGAATAATCTGAAATGGCGTAATAGTTGTATCCATTTTGGCTGTCATAGGTGTCGTTAAAGGTTTCGTTTCACTCTTCTTACTATCTGTATTGTCGACATTTGCAATATCAGGAGAAAAGTTCCATACCATATATGTCAATACGACACTCATCAAGACGAGTAGTGCTAAAATGACAGATTTAATATGTTCCTTATTATTCATCCCAATCACCGTCTTCAATGACTTCACATGGAAGTGTGATAAAGATAGATGTACCTTGACCTTCTACACTGTTTGCCCAAATACGACCATTGTGCGCTTCCACAATCTCTTTCGAAATGGCTAGTCCTAATCCAGTACCACCCATTTTACGCGTACGCGCCTTATCTACACGATAGAATCGGTCGAATATCTTATCGACTTTATTGATAGGAATACCGATGCCATTATCTTTAATACGAATCGTCATTCGATTATAAAGTGGATTTTGTTTCACGTGGAACTCGACACGTTTATCGCCTCTAGAATATTTCATCGCATTTGTAATGACATTATCAAATACTTGCGTCATTTTATCAGGATCAAATTCTGTGAAAATCGTCTTTTTCGGAATATCTCGAATAAATGTTGTATCTTTCGCAGACATTTCATGTCGATTAATAATTTTATTAATGAACATGTTAAAGTCGATAATTTCTTTGTTGATTTGATCAGACTCATTATCCATTTTAGATAACTGTAGCAAGTCATTGACCAGTCGAATCATTCGTTCTGTTTCTTCACGGGTAACAGATAAAAATTGTGGCGCAAGTTTCTCATCTTTCCATGCACCTTCTTCAAGTGCTTCAATGTAACTATTCATAGAAGTTAAAGGTGTACGTAACTCATGTGATACATTGGCAACAAATTCACGACGCTCACGTTCAACTTGTTGTTGTTCAGTAACGTCATGTAACACAGCGATATAACCAGTTACAAATCCTGTTTCCTGCACAATCGTACTAAAGTTAACACGTGCGATTAGACCTTCTTCTTCATTTAAATCTAATAAGAAACTATCATTATTCTCTTGAATTTCTTCCAGTTTAAATTCATCTTCAAGACTTAATACACTTAACATGTAATATCCGATGATGTCTTCTTTCGCCATACCAAGCATCTTGAGTGCCATATCATTGACGATACGAATACGTCCACGGCGGTCTGTTGCAATAATACCATCACTCATATGGGTGATAACTGAGTCCAGTCTACGTTTCTCACTTTCAGTATTAGCCTGCGCTTCTTGTACACGTTTAGACAAGTTATTAAATGCTAAAGCTAATTCGCCAATTTCATCATTACCATAAATCTTCACACGTTGCGTATAGTTACCTCTGGACATTTCAACCGTCTGGTTACGCATATCGGTGATTGGTTTGGTAATCGTTCGCGCTATAAAGAATCCTAGGATGACTGTGATTAATAATGAAATAGCTGTACCAACAATGAATATTTGATTTATATTATTTAATTGGTTATAAACGTCATTAATTTTTGATTCGATATAAATATTACCAATTACCTTTTTATCGACTTTAACGGGGATATTATATACCCAGACACGGTCCTTACCACCGCCATAATCTTTTAAAATTAAATGATCGTTTGATTGTCCTAGTGATAGTGCTTTTTGGACAGAACTATCATTCGCTTTTTGATTGATTAGACTACGGTTAGACTGCTTCGTCGTCGCAATAATAATTTGGTCTTTATCTATAAAACGAATTTCTCCAATTTCTTGACGGTTGGCATACTCACTTAATAAATTTTGAATATCTTTTTGTGCATTTACGGAGCCCTTTTCGTCATATACTTTTTCAATACTAATTTCTAATTGTTTCGCGTACTGCGTAATATTCTTCTTAAAATTATCAAGCAGCTCTTTTTCAAGGTTATTTGTAAAATACAGCCCGATAATTTGCATACCAATGATAATCAGTAATACATAAACAATTACAAGTTTAGTATGAAGGGATTGTAGTTGTTTTAGCCACTTCATTCGTTTCGACCTCTACTCATGTTGTTGGAGGAAATATCCAACGCCTCTACGCGTCACAATATATTCAGGATGTGACGGATCATCTTCAATCTTTTCACGTAAGCGACGAATCGTTACATCGACCGTACGTACATCGCCAAAGTAATCATAGCCCCATACTGTTTGTAATAAATGTTCACGTGTCATTACTTGTCCCATATGTTTTGATAAATAATGGAACAATTCAAATTCACGATGTGTTAATTCAATATCTTCGCCACGTTTTTTAATAGAATATGCGTCTGGATAAATCACAATATCTTTAATTGTGATTTCATTCGTTACATTTCCAGTGTCTTGTGCTGGTTGTGAGTAATGACGACGTAAGTTCGCTTTCACACGTGCGATTAATTCACGCGTACTAAACGGTTTCGTTACATAGTCATCTGCACCTAGTTCTAAACCAAGCACTTTATCAATTTCTGAATCTTTAGCAGTAAGCATTATAATTGGCATTTCGTATTTTTTGCGCACTTCACGACATACTTCCATACCATCACGACCAGGTAACATGATATCTAATAATACGATGTCTGGTTCTTCTTCATAAATTAAGTCGACTGCATCATTACCATCGTATGCACAGTACACATCGTATCCTTCTTTTTTTAAGTTAAATTCTAAAATATCAGCAATCGGTTTTTCATCATCAACTACAACAACTTTTCTAGCCATTTGCATAAACCTCTTTTCTTAAATCATTAATATTATTTTATCATTTTTTGTTCTTTATCGTTTATGTTTGTGTAAAAAATCACAGGATGTCGCTTACTATTTTTGTTATTGTGCGCATTTTCCGTCTTATAACGTATAGTAACCTATTATATAATTTACCATTTATAAGCTATTAATTCTATTTTCCAATATAAACTTATATATTAATATTTTTTATTAGTTTCTCACGGCGGATTGTGATAATGATATTTAACACAATGATGAGGTCTCTATTCCAATAATAAAATTAGGGTAATGGCAACTTCTAGTTGCACGTCATTGCTCAGAAAATAAATATCATTATTCGTTATTCGTTACTTTAACAATTGATGTTATGGAGGACTGGTGGCATATCACAACGAAGAAATATGTTGACAGTAGCATATGTTTGTACGTCTAATAAAGATTTTATTGTCTACGTTTATCTTTCATATCCAACCACTAAGTTACTTGAGGTTCATACATTTTAAAGAAAATGGACGAACAGATAAATCAATATGATTATCATTCGTCCATATATCTTTTATTAATATAATATTAAACGCAAAAAAATGCCTATCCTCTTGGATAGGCATTTGTACGGTCTCGACGGGAATCGAACCCGCGATCTCCTGCGTGACAGGCAGGCGTGTTAACCGCTACACTACGAGACCTAAAATGGTGACTCCTACGGGACTCGAACCCGTGTTACCGCCGTGAAAGGGCGGTGTCTTAACCGCTTGACCAAGGAGCCGTTCTTAAGCACAAGATAGATTATAGCATAGCTTTTATTTTAAAGACAAGAACTTTTTTACATAATTTTAATATTTTTTTATAATTCCTTAATTTTTAGAAAAAAAGAGTTGTTTTGAAGGTATATTACATAACAATATACTTTTTTTTTTACTTTTACATTATTAATTCATATTCAAATTTAAATGATATGGTTATCATTATCTTATTTTATATATAAAAAACGTTGCTAAAGTGAGTCACTTTAACAACGTTAGATGTATACAATTAAATGTTTTATTATTAACGGGCTTCGAAACGTAATTCTCTCATCCATCATATGCTAATCTCTAAAATCAAAAACCGATTTTCGCTCTTAGCACGTTATTGCTCTAGGTTTATACGCTTTTCTTACCATAATTTTTCTAATAGGTTTGTTTGCTCACGGTCAGGGCCTACAGAGAAGATTGAAATATGAACGCCACATAATTCAGAAATACGTTCTAAGTATTTACGTGCGTTTTCAGGTAATTCTTCTAATGTACGACAACCTGTAATGTCTTCCGTCCAACCAGGTAATTCTTCGAAGATGGGTTTACAACGACGTAATTGATCTAAGTTTGCTGGATATTCTGTGATTGTTTCACCATCTAACTCATATGCTGTACAGATTTTAACTGTATCTAAACCTGTTAAAACGTCAATTGAGTTAATAGATAAGTCTGTAATACCACTTACACGACGAGAGTGACGTAATACAACTGAGTCGAACCAACCTACACGACGAGGACGTCCTGTTGTCGTTCCATATTCACGACCTACTTCTCTAATATGATGACCATCTTCATCGAATAATTCAGTAGGGAATGGGCCATCACCTACACGAGATGTATAGGATTTACATACACCAATCACTTTAGATACGAAGGTTGGACCCACGCCAGTTCCTACTGTCACGTTACCTGCAACAGGATTACTTGACGTTACGAAAGGATATGTACCATGGTCGATATCTAACATAACACCTTGTGCACCTTCAAATAAAACCTTTTCATCAGCTACGAAAGCGTCATCCAAAATTTTAGCTGTATCTGTAACGAATTCTTTTAAACGTTGACCAGCGGCATAGTATTCATCGAACATTTCATCAAAGTGTGGACAAGTTTCATTAAACATCCCTTTGAAATATGCATTTTTAATCTCAATATTTTCTTTTAAACGTCTTTCAAATGTATCTTTTTCTAATAGATCAGCCATACGAATACCAATACGTTGTGCTTTATCTACATAAGCTGGTCCAATACCTTTTTTCGTTGTACCGATTTTATTATCGCCGCGACGACGTTCTTCATATTCATCTTGTGCTAAGTGATACGGTAAGATGACTTGCGCACGGTTTGAAATACGTAGATTATCTGTAGAAATACCACGTTCATTTAAACCGTCTAATTCTTTTAATAATGCAACAGGATCTACAACCACTCCATTACCAATCACTGCTAATTTATCTTTATAAAAAATACCTGATGGTACTAAATGTAATTTGTATGTTTCTCCACCAAACTGAATGGTATGACCTGCGTTATTACCACCTGAAAAACGCGCAATCACATCTGCTTGTTCTGCTAAGAAATCTGTAATTTTACCTTTACCTTCGTCTCCCCATTGTGTCCCAACTACTACGATTGATGACATGTGAGCACCTCCAAGTTTTTCTCATTTAACCATTTGATATTCTACCAATATCGAGACCATAATGCAAATAAAAATCGAACATTGATTTTCGGCCTTTTTAAAAGAAAAATCATTTTAACAAATCGTCTTCAACGTCCTAAAAACCCTTTAACAGAGGCGTTGACAGTACTAATTTATCACTTTCAATACACAAACTTAACATATATCAACCCGTTCAGAACAAAATAAAAATCGTACAATTTTATAATCTTAATGATTATTGTACGGAAAAACTTTTTTTACATCATATCTGCATGTGCATAATCGATATCGGTAAATTTATTATATTGTTTCATAAAGTGTAACTTAACTGTGCCTGTTGGACCGTTACGTTGCTTAGCAATGATAATTTCAATTTCACCGTTTTCATCATTCGTTTGTGGCTCGAAACCACCATCATCGTCATCATCTTCATCGCCACCACGGTTATAGTAATCATCACGGTATAAGAACGCAACGATATCAGCATCTTGCTCAATCGAACCAGATTCACGAATATCACTCATCATTGGACGTTTATCTTGTCGTTGTTCAACACCACGAGATAACTGACTTAATGCGATAACTGGACATTCTAATTCACGGGCTAATGCTTTTAATGTACGAGAGATTTCAGAAACTTCCTGTTGTCTGTTATCGGACGTACGTGAACCACTACCTTGAATCAACTGTAAGTAGTCAATCACAATCATGTCTAAGCCATGTTCTTGCTTTAATCGACGACATTTAGAACGTAAATCATTAATTCGAATACCCGGTGTATCATCAATAAAAATCTTCGTACGTGATAATTTACCTACCGCTATAGTAAAACGACTCCAATCTTCCTCAGTCATAGTACCCGTTCTTAAGCGGTTTGAGTCAACATTACCAGAACTACAAATCATACGTGTGGCTAACTGATCAGCACCCATCTCTAGTGAGAAAATACCAACTGTATACATATCTTCATGCGTTGCAACTTTTTGTGCAATATTAAGTGCGAACGCAGTCTTACCTACAGATGGACGCGCTGCAAGGATAATTAAATCATTTCGGTTGAACCCTGCTGTCATTTGGTCTAAATCTCGATAACCTGTAGGTATACCTGGTGTTTGACCACTATTTTGATCAAGCTCTTCAGCTGTTTCATACACTTGTCCTAAGACGTCTCGAATGTCTTTAAAGCCATCGCTTTCACGAGAAGATGATAGCTCTAAAATTCGACGTTCTGCATCACTTAAAATCGCATCTAGTTCAAGTTCATCATTATATCCATCATTGGCAATACTATCTGCAGTTTGAATCAATCTACGTTTTAATGCATGCTTAGAAACGATATCAGTATAATACTGAACATTTCGCGTCGTTGGTACATTTGTAGATAACTCTGCAAGATATTGCGGGCCACCCGCTTCATTCAACGTACCTTCCGTCGATAATTGATCCATCAATGTTACAACATCAATTTCTTTATTATCTTCATTTAAGTGCATCATTGCACGGAAAATATGTTGATGGGCACCCCTATAAAACGACTCAGGAAGCAAAACTTCCTGAGTAGTATTAATCAATTCTGGATCTATAATAATTGAACCTAAGACAGACTGTTCAGCTTCATTGTTATGCGGCATTTGATTTTGCTCATACATTCTATCCATGAATGGTTACACCTCTTATTTCAATCCAACTTTATTGTTCAACTGTGTGTACGCAAATTGTACCTTCAACTTCTTTATCTAATTTAACAGGTACATTCGTATATCCTAGGGAATGAATTCCATTTGGTAAATCCATTTTACGTTTATCAATTTTAATATCATGTTGTGCTTTTAGTGCTTCGGCAATTTGTTTTGTACTTACTGACCCAAACAATTTACCACCTTCACCAGTTTTTGCTGATACTTCAACTTCAATGTTTGATAACGTTTCTTTTAATGCTTTAGCATCTTCAATTTCTTGTTGGCGTTCTTGTTTTGCACGTTTTTTCTGTAACTCTAATTGTTTAAGGTTACCTGGTGTTGCTTCTACAGCATAATTCTTTTTCAATAAGAAGTTATTTGCATAACCTACTGGTACTTCTTTAACTTCACCTTTTTTACCTTTACCTTTAACATCTTGTGTAAAAATTACTTTCATGCATCTTCACTCCTACTTAATTGTTCTGTAATTGCTTGTTGTAATTGTGCTATCGCCTCTTCGACTGTCACACCTTTAAGTTGTGTTGCCGCATTGGTTAAATGTCCACCGCCACCAAGTGCTTCCATTGTTAACTGGACATTTACTGAACCGAGTGAACGCGCAGATATACCAATCAGATTATCTTCACGTCTCGCAACAACATATGATGCTTCAATACCTTCTAAACTTAACAGTTCATCTGCTGCTTGTGCAACTGTTACTGGATGATAAATTTTATCGTCTGAACCATGCGCAATTGCTATGCCATTATCTTCAACTTTTACAGTTCGAATTAATTCAGATCGATTAATGTAAGTATCCACATCATCTTTTAAGAAATGTTGCGTTAAAATCGTATCTGCACCATGTGCACGTAAATAACTCGCTGCATCGAATGTTCTTGATCCTGTTCGTAATGTAAAGTTTCTTGTATCTACAATAATACCTGCATACATCACTGTTGATTCAAGACGTGTTAAACGTTGTTCTGTTGGTTGATATTCCAGTAACTCTGTTACCAATTCAGCTGTCGAACTTGCGTATGGTTCCATATATATCAACAATGGATTAGAGATGAAGCTTTCACCACGTCTATGATGATCGATAACAACTTTACGGTTTGCTTTATTTAAGACATTTTCATCTAAAACCAGTTCCGGTTTATGCGTATCAACAATCACTACGGTTGTCTTAGATGTCATCATATCCCAAGCATCATCTGATGTAATAAATCGCTCTCTTAACTCTGGCTTTTTATCAATTTCGTTCATCACGCGTCGTAATGTTGGATCAATGTCAGTCTCATTTAATACGATGTATGCTTCTAAATTATTCATCATTGCAAATCTAGACACACCGATTGCTGCACCAATTGCATCTAAGTCAGGACGTTTATGTCCCATGATAATGACTTTGTCACCCTCTGCAAGGATATCTTTTAACGCATGTGAGATAACACGCGCTCTTACACGAGTACGTTTCTCCATCGGGTCAGTCTTACCGCCATAGAAGCGCACATTACCATTAATACTTTTAATTGCAACTTGGTCGCCACCGCGTCCTAATGCTAAGTCTAGGCCTGATTGTGATAATTCACCTAAATCGATTAAATTTTCAGTACCTTCACCAACACCAATACTTAATGTTAATTGGGCACGATAACCAACACTTTTTTCACGTAATTGACTCAAGATATCAAATTTAGATTCTTCTAAGTCAGCTAATATTTTTTGATTTAAATAGGCTACGAATTGATCGGAACTATACCTTTTAAAGAATATATTATACTCAGTTGCCCATCGACTAATAACACGCGTTACCATTGAATTGATTTCCGAACGCTGCGTATCATTCATATTTTGAGTAATCTCATCGTAGTTATCTAAAAATAATGTCGCAATGATTGGTTTAGAGTTTTCATATAGTTCATTTGTTTGTACTTGTTCAGTTATATCAAAGAAATAGAGGCAGTGATCATTCTCAGAATAACGTACTTGGAAATGATACTGATTATATTCTATTTCAACGGATTTCACTCTATCTAATTGCTTTAAAATGTTTGGAAATACTTCATTTACAGATTCAGAAATGACATTTGCTTCCATATGATCTGTCATAAATTGGTTAACCCATTCGATGTGATCATTTTCATCTAAAACAATGATACCAATTGGTAAATGTTTGATTGCTTTATTATTTGTTGTTGAAATTTGAGCACTCAAACCATCTACATAACTATCCATTTTCATTAAAGCTTGTCTGAATAAAACGATGCTAACAATAATCATCACGACAAGAACGATAGATGCAATTAGTGCTATAAGACTATTAAAGATAAACCATACACCCATTAAAACAATTGCTGTGATGATCATGATGACAAATGGTATTAGTAAAGCTTTCTTAGTGGACTGCCGATTCATTATTCCACCTCTATTCACTTTTTAGAATTATTTTTCATGATTCGCTTCAAATTCAAACTTAAATCGATAACACCAAGTAGTCCTACAATATGTGTCGTAGGTGTCAGTATTGTACCGATAATCAATAGTAAAATCGTTACTGCATTCGGCAAACCTTTCGCTTTACCAAAGAAATGAATAACACTTAAACCTTGAATATACATTACTAATGATAACACAAGTTGGAAGTTTAAAAGAATGCTCTGGAACACACTCGGTTGACCTGTAAATAATAAACATATGATAACAATAATGTATATCCATAATAAAATACCGCTCATTTGCCACGCGAAAAGTGGCTTAAATACAGGTGTAGCGATTTTAAATTTTCGTAAAATCGGAAATGTAACGATTAAGTTAATTAAGACGATTAAAAATGTAATGATAATGATGAAACCTGGTAATTGAACGGTCGCTTGTCTAAACCCTTCTTCTAATATTTGGGTCATATTCGCATCGGCACCGCTCATCGTAATCGCTTCATGTAATGTTTGCTTGAAAGGTTTTACTATGCTCGCTGATGGTGGAATTCTTCCGAATGTTTGTAGTAACATAAAAGCGATTAATGAAATTAAGCTCATCGCTACTGTTGTTACGTATAATATTCTTTCTTTAGACGTTCTTTCTTTGAGCAATTGACCAATAATTAAACTTGCAATTAAGACTAATATGATGGCACTTAAAACGAAAGTATTACCTAAAACAGTTGTTATAATTACTGTAATAAGTGCACTAATCCCGAAAGATTGTATTGATTTATTCCATAAAACGATACCTGGTATGGTTGCAAATAATGCAAATATTAGTCCTAAACCAGGCACTAGATATAAAGCTAAAGCGACAAATACCAACGCAATCGTTGCAATTATTGTTGCTTTAGGTTGTATTTTTGAAAACACATAAGCCACTCCCATATTTTTAACTATAGCTATTATTTTAACCTCTTTAATGGAATTTAACAATTTATAGATTGTATGCTTCTATTTCATTTAATTGAATAATAACTTTCATGTTTTATAAGTAATTAACATACTCATTTGAATCGCTTTTGTGTGCTTTCATTTTCAACATGATTATTTAATCCCGCTACATAGCAATCAAGCTTGATTTAGATTTACAATTCATTACCACTCTCATGTACTCTAGATGTTTTTGAATATGATAGCTGTGATTTAGTGGCTTCATTCTTTGAAAATATATATTATTACTTACGCTTAAAATGCTTTAAATTTAAGAAATGATATAAGTTAGGTGCCCAGGTACTAAAGTTTAGTAGGAATCCATCATGCCCAACATTATCAGGCACGAAGAAATGACGATGATATTTAAAACGTTCGCCTAATGCACGAACTTGATCATCCGGATATAGCAAATCATCTATGAACCCCATCGTTAACACTTTTGTTTCTAAATTTTTAAAAACATGCGTTACGTCTGTGCGACCTCGGTCAATGTTGTGACTATCCAATACATCTAGCAGTGTCAGATAACAATTCAAATCAAAATGTTCTTTAAATTTATTACCTTGATGTTGTTGGTATGCGACTACTTCATCCGGCGTGAAACGTTCATCATAACTTTTTGATGATCGATATGTCAAAAAACCTAATTGGCGTGCAATACTTAGACCTTCCTTACCACCAAGATGAATGGCTTGCCTTGCAATTTCATTGAAAGCTCTACTATAAGATGATGTTCGGCTTGTTGCAGCAAGGATAATGGCTTTATCTACTTCAAACTGTTGATTGTAAAGTAGTTCCATTGCTTGCATTCCTCCAAGGCTTCCCCCTATTAAAATATTAATCTTGTCATAACCAAGGGCTTGTATACCTCGTTCATTCGCTCTGACTATATCTCTTAATGTTAATTTTTTAGGAAAATGAGGGTCGTTTAAAGGTGAACTTGAACCGAAAGGACTACCAATAACATCAAATGTTAAAAATTGATAATCGTGAATGGGTATATATCCCCCATCAATAATTTCTCGCCACCAACCCGGATAATCATCTGTTCCATATGTTAAATGATTGCCAGTTAATGCATGACAAACTACAACTAATGGTTGTCCATGATAACCGACATGCTCATATCTCAAACGCAAGTTATCTATGACTTCCCCAGATTCTGTAATAAATTTCCCTAAATTTAAAGTATCTACTGTGTAATTTGTCATTGTTCTTTCCTCCTTAAACAAAAAAAACTTCTCACCCTATTGAAAAGTAAGAAGTCTTTATACTTATCATTCGAGTAACTCGTTGGTTTTAGCACCGTGCTATAAAGTCGGTTGCTGAAGTATCACAGGGCCAAGTCCCTCAACTTCTCACAATAAGAAATATGAAATTGTTATGTGTTAGTTGAGATTCAGTGATGAATTACTTTATCATTTAAAATGTTGTTATCATTGTCATGCGTTAGCCAAATCGCTTACGTATACACGATTCCCAATCTTAACATAGACGATTTGTATATCAGAATTTTCTGATTACTAACAGTTTACCTAAGTTTAAATATCTGTTCAATGATTTTCAGTTATTTTTAAAAGAAAAATCGTAATGCTGCCATGATAACAATCCCACTAATAATTGTAATAGTTAAACTACGCGTGATTATAGATAAAATAACCGTCGGAATGAGCGCGATAATGTAAGGGATGTTTAATGTATACCCCTCACCATGAGGCGTCTGTTGAATAATGCTGTCTATGACAAGTGCCGTAAATAGTGTGATTGGGATAAATGATAGCCATCGAACCACGACATCAGGCAATTGCACTTTTGAAATCATGATAAAAGGTATAATTCGAATTAATAGCGTTACGATACCACACAATAAAATAAGTATTAACATGTTCATATGAGTTATCATCGTTCCATCATCACTCCTAACGCTGCTGAAATTGTGGCTGCAATTAATATTGCTAGATATGAAGGCATAAACATACTTAGCGATAACATCATTACTATGACGGCAATAATGAGTACTATGTAAATTCTTAATCGCGATTTAGTAATTGATTCAAATTGCGCAATGGCCAAAAAGATAAACATAGCCGTGATAGCAAAATCTAACCCTAGCGTTTGCGGATTTGAGATATATTCGCCAAATAAAGCCCCAGCTACACATGAAATTGCCCAAAATAAATATGCTGTGATATTAAGACCATGCATCCAACGATCATTGATAGCTTCTCCTTTTAAATAAGGTGTAATGGCGACGCCAAACGTTTCGTCAGTTACTAATGAACCTAATCCAACACGGTTCCAAAACCCATATGTCTTGAAGTTTGGTGCAAGCGACATACTTAAAAGGAACATTCTTGAATTTACGATAAATACAGTTAGTACAATCGCTGATATCGGTGTACCTGCTATAAACAACGCGCACATAATAAATTGCGCAGCACCGGCATATATAACAAGACATAACAAGACAATTTCTAAAATACTAAAGTTTTGAGACGAAGCCACAATACCAAATGAAATACCAACACCGGCATAACCCAATAATGTTGGGATACACTCTCGCACGCCTTGTCTAAAACTTAAATGTGTTGTCATCTCAACTACCTCCTTTGCCACTTTATATTTATATAATTACGAAAAAAATAATATACCTAGTCTAATACAGTTCTATATCACAAGCAATAACATTAGACACCGGTTTGTCTGAAGTTAGACATACCGTAGTCTTTAATCAGCTTCATATTAACTTTTTATTTTTTAGAATTTTCAATTTTTTATTTAAGACTACCTCCATATTTTCTATGGATTGTAGTTGTTTTTAAATACTAATTTTATAATTTTTTATATCTAATGATGAGTATGGGATATTGATTCATGTACCACTCCCTTATAATCATCATCCCCTCCCCCTACCCTACTGCATCGATATAACTCATACTACATATCAACGAAATCAGTTTTTTATCGCTTAATTTCCTATAATAGTGATGCTTAAAATTGTTACGTTTTAGATTGGTTCGATTCATCATAATTATCCAGTATTGTTGCTATAATGAAATGCGTTCACCCCATTAAACCACAAACTTAATTTATTGTTGTTATGTGCATTGGCTCACTATTATACTTTTACAGCACAAAAAAAGTGGCGACAGCTTCGTTACCACTTTTTAAAATATTATTTAAAGTATCTTGCTCTTGCTTTAAGTATACGTAGATATATACTTTTTAAAGCTTGTAGCTAAAGCCTTTATTTAACTGGTTTTGAAATTTGTGTTTTACCACCCATAAATGGTACTAATGCTTCTGGAATTGTTACTGTTCCATCTTCATTTTGGTAATTTTCAACAATAGCAGCAAATGTACGTCCAACTGCTAAACCACTACCATTTAATGTATGTGCTAATTCTGGTTTAGCTGCTTTGTCACGCTTGAAGCGGATGTTAGCACGACGCGCTTGGAAATCCGTACAGTTTGAGCATGAACTAATTTCTTTATAATCATTGTAGCTTGGTAACCAAACTTCTAAATCATATGTTTTGCTTGCACTAAATCCAATATCACCTGTACATAAAATAACACGACGGTATGGTAAACCTAACTCTTCTAGAATTGCTTCTGCGTTTGTTGTCATTTCTTCTAAAGCATTCCATGAATCTTCAGGTTGTTCAAAACGTACCATTTCCACTTTATCGAATTGATGTAAACGAATTAATCCTCTTGTATCTCTACCTGCTGATCCTGCTTCACTACGGAAACATGCAGATTGACCAGTGAATTTTTCAGGAAGTACACCTGGTTGAATAATTTCATTACGGTAGAAATTCGTTAATGGTACTTCAGCAGTTGGAATTGTATATAATCCTTCTTTTTCTACTTTAAATAAATCTTCTTCAAATTTAGGTAATTGACCTGTACCATACATTGTATCTGCGTTCACAAGCTGTGGTACCATCATTTCTGTATAACCATGTTGTGTTGTATGTTTTGTAATCATATAGTTCATTAAAGCACGCTCTAATTGCGCACCTTCATTTGTTAAATATACAAAACGCGCACCTGAAACTTTTGCTGCACGATCAAAATCAGCCATTTTCAATTCTTCTACAATATCCCAATGTGCTTTGGGTTCAAATGAAAACTCACGTGGTGTACCCCACTTTTTAACTTCAACGTTATCTTCATCAGATTCGCCTTGAGGTACATCATCACTTATTAAATTTGGAATACGACAAAGGATACCTGTCATTTTATTATCAATTTCATTTAATTGACTATCTTTTTCTTTAATATCGTCACCTAATGTGCGCATTTCAGCAATCACATCATCAGCATTTTCTTTATTACGTTTTTTTAATGCGATTTCTTCGCTTACTTTATTACGACGTGCTTTCATTTCTTCTGTTGCACTAATTAATTTACGTCGTTGCTCATCCAATTCTAAAATTTCATCTACAACTTTTGGATCATCTCCACGTAATTCAATTTTGCTCTTAACTGTGTCAGGCTCATTTCTGAATAATCTAATGTCTAACATTAACCTTCATCCTTTCCCAAATAATTATCATTTATTATGGAATGACGTACGTCTTTATTTTTTAGAAAATAAAAAAAGACCACATCCCTACAAGGGACGTGGTCTACGCGTTGCCACCCTATTTAACAATTTAAGTTATAAAGATACACTAAACCTAAATTGCACTTCACTAAAATAACGGTTATCACCGATTGTTCTTTTAAATTAAGTAGGTAGATTCATATATATGTTGATTCTTGTTCACACTAACCACAAGCTCTCTGATATCGAACACTATATATTACTTGTCCTACGAACAATGTCTTATTAAGTTATTTTTAATATAGCAAACTATATTTGCTTTTTCAAGTAACGATTTCAAACATCACTCATGTCGATTTAGTGACATGCAGTCGTGTGATAAATTGATTGCTTTAAATACTGTGCAACCGCTTCAATATCTTTATGAAATTGACGATCATGTGTAATGGATGGCACGATACTTCGAAACTCCTCATATTTACGACGTGTTTTTGGTGATAAACCTTCAACACCTTTCAACTCTGCTGCTTGTAATGCAATAACACATTCGATTGCCAACACACGTCTTGCATTTTCAATAATTTGATAACCATGTCTAGCAGCTGTAGTTCCCATAGATACGTGATCTTCTTGGTTCGCAGATGAAGTGATAGAATCAACACTCGCTGGATGCGCTAAAGTTTTATTTTCAGAAACGAGACTTGCAGCAGCATATTGCATAATCATCGCGCCACTTTGCAATCCTGGCTCTGGACTAAGAAATGCTGGTAAATCACCATTTAATTGAGGATTTACTAGTCGCTCTAGACGACGTTCCGATACGTTTGCTAATTCACTTACACCTAATTTAAGATGATCTAATGCAAAAGCAATAGGTTGTCCATGGAAGTTACCACCTGAAATAACAAACGTTTCATTTGCTTCCTCAAATATAAGTGGATTATCATTAGCCGCATTCATTTCAAATTCTAATTGCTGTTTAACATAATTGAATACTTGAAAACTCGCGCCATGGATTTGTGGTATACAACGCAACGTATATGCATCTTGTACACGTATTTCTGCTTGTCGCGTCGTTAATGCTGATCCTTCTAACCAATCACGCATACGCGCTGCCACATTAATCTGTTCTTGAAAATTACGAACAGCGTGCACATCATGTCGATATGCATCTATAATGCCATTAAGAGACTGATGCGTTAATGCAGCAATCCATTCAGATTGGTAACCTAAATCTTCTGCTTCTATATAACTAATGACACCTTGAGCTGTCATAGCTTGCGTACCATTAATCAATGCTAAACCTTCTTTAGCCTGAAGGTTCAAAGGTTGTCTATTTAATTCTCTTAATACATCGTCACTATCCTTTTCTTCCCCTCTGTACAATACTTTCCCTTCACCAATTAATGCTAATGCTAAGTGTGATAATGGCGCTAAATCTCCTGATGCACCGAGAGAGCCTTGCTGTGGGATTATCGGTATAATACGTTCATTTATAAAAAATTGTAATTGTCTCACTAATTCTAAAGTGGCACCTGAATGACCTTTTAATAATGTATTCAATCGTAAAATCATCATGACTAATGCTACTTCTTTTGAAAATGGCTCACCTAGTCCACAGGCATGTGAGCGTATCAGATTCACTTGTAATTCATTATATTGCGTCGGGTCTATACGTACATCACTAAATAACCCAAAACCTGTAGTAATACCGTAAATCGTTTCCTCATTTTCAATAATACGTTCAACTACCGCTCTACTTTTTTTGACACGTTCTAACGCATCATCAATAATTTCAATCTTTGATTGTTGTTGTAAAAATGATTTAATATCCTCAATTGTTAGTGTTTCACCATCTAAATATAAAGTCATATATGTTACCCCCTTGTTTATATTAAGTAACCCATCCTTCTTGAAGTATACGTTTTCATTTTTATTGAAACAATGGTTTTACGTACATTTATAACCTATTATCAGAGCACTATTGTAGTGCGTTAAAGGATATTAAGATTGTTGTAAGCATATTTAATAATTTATCTATTGACGAATTGCATATACAGGTATAGTATTTTCTATTGTATTTAACGACAAATAATAATGAATTCAGAAATTTATAATACATTTTGTTAAAAGTTACTATATATTTTTAAAATTGAATAAATTCGGAAAAGGCTTTTACATGGGAGGTTATATCACTATGGAAACGTTAAATTCTATTAACATTCCTAAGCGTAAAGAAGATTCACATAAAGGTGATTATGGCAAAATTTTATTAATTGGTGGATCTGCTAACTTAGGTGGTGCCATTATGTTAGCGGCTCGTGCATGTGTATTTAGCGGTAGTGGTTTAATCACTGTAGCTACACATCCAACAAATCATTCAGCATTACATTCTCGTTGCCCAGAAGCGATGGTTATTGATATTAATGATACGAAAATGTTGACGAAAATGATTGAAATGACTGACAGTATACTAATTGGTCCAGGTCTTGGCGTTGATTTCAAAGGAAATAATGCCATTACATTCCTACTACAAAATATACAACCGCATCAAAATTTAATCGTAGACGGCGATGCGATTACAATCTTTAGTAAACTGAAACCGCAATTACCTACGTGTCGTGTAATATTCACTCCACACCTCAAAGAGTGGGAACGTTTAAGCGGTATTCCAATTGAGGAACAAACTTATGAACGTAATCGTGAAGCGGTAGATCGTTTAGGTGCAACAGTTGTACTAAAAAAACATGGTACTGAAATTTTCTTTAAAGATGAAGACTTTAAATTGACAATTGGTAGTCCTGCGATGGCTACTGGTGGTATGGGTGATACTCTTGCTGGCATGATTACAAGTTTTGTCGGTCAATTTGATAACTTAAAAGAAGCGGTTATGAGTGCCACATATACACATAGTTTTATTGGCGAAAATCTTGCAAAAGATATGTATGTGGTGCCACCATCAAGACTTATCAATGAAATACCTTACGCAATGAAACAATTAGAAAGTTAGTCATTACTAATCATTGAATGTAGTACAGCATTACTTTCTAGCATAAAAATAAGACTCCCCTACATATAGGGAAGTCTTATTTTTTTATTATTCTTCATCTTCATCTGAGGATTGTTGTATATCTTCTTCAACACGATCCATGAAATCTTGTCTTACTTCAATACGTCCATCTTCATCATTTTCTTCTGAATCAATCACTTCAGTATGAATTGCATTTCCTGGTGTTTCATCATTTACAACCGCTTCACGTTGTTGTTCAGTACCATCTTCAGATACAGTTGAAGTAGATTGCTCATCTTCATTCGTTTCATCTTCTGCATCTTCTTTTACTTTAGCAACCGTTGAAACAAATTGATCATCACCTAAGCGAATTAAGCGAACACCTTGTGCTGCACGACCATTTTGAGAAATATCTGCAACATCTAGTCGAATAATGACACCTGCATTAGTAACAATCATTAAATCTTCTTCACCAGTTACTGTAGTGATACATACAACATTACCATTACGCTCAGTAATCGTAGCTGTTTTAATACCTTTACCACCACGATTTGATAAACGATAGTCATTAACTGGCGTACGTTTACCATAACCATTTTCAGTAACTACTAATACTTCATCAACACTGTTTGCATGAGCTACATCAAGCCCTACAACTTCGTCACCTTCACGAAGTGTAATACCTTTCACACCCGTTGCTGTACGGCCTAAAGGACGTAATGTTGATTCAGGGAATCGAATTAATGATGCATGTGATGTACCAATCAAGATATCTTCTTGACCACTTGTTAAGCGAACTGCAATTAACTCATCATCTTCTCTGAACGAAATCGCAATCTTACCATTTCTATTTATTCTTGAGAAGTTACTTAATGCTGAACGTTTAACGACACCACGTTTAGTTGCAAACACTAAGAAGTTGTCTTCACTTTCAAGGTCTTTAACAGCAATCATTGTACTAATGACTTCATCATTTTCAAGTTCAATAGCATTCACTACAGGAATACCTTTAGACTGTCTTGATAACTCAGGCACTTCGTAACCTTTAAGTTTGTATACACGACCTTTGTTAGTAAAGAACAATACATGGTCATGTGTACTTAAAGTTACCAATTGACTGACAAAATCTTCTTCCAATGTATTCATACCTTGAACACCACGACCACCACGGTTTTGAGCACGATATGTAGATACCGGCAAACGTTTAATGTAGTTATTATGGCTTAGTGTAATTACAATTTGTTCTTCTGGAATGAGATCTTCATCTTCTAAATCTTCAAATCCACCTAATTGGATTTCAGTACGACGATCATCACCGAAACGATCTCGAATTTCTGTTAATTCATCTCTAACTAATTGTAGTAATACTTCTTCATCAGCTAAGATTGTTTCTAATTCACTAATATAATTTAATAACTCATTATATTCAGCTTCAATTTTGTCTCTCTCTAAACCTGTTAGACGTCTTAAACGCATGTCTAAAATAGCTTGAGCTTGTTTTTCAGAAAGTTTGAAGCGTTGTTGCAAGCTTTCCATTGCAACTTTATCTGTATCTGACTCACGAATCGTTGAAATAATTTCATCGATATGGTCAAGTGCGATACGTAATCCTTCTAAAATGTGGGCACGATCTTTAGCTTTACGTAAGTTGTATTGCGTACGTCTTCTAACAACTGTCTTTTGATGCTCTAAATAATGTACCAACGCTTCTTTTAAATTAATAAGCTTCGGTCTACCATTTACAAGTGCAATCATATTCACACCAAATGATGTTTGAAGAGGTGTTTGTTTGTATAAGTTATTTAAAATGACACTAGCATTTGCATCCTTACGCACATCAATAACGACACGCACACCAGTACGTAAACTTGTTTCATCACGTAAATCAGTGATACCGTCAATTTTCTTGTCGCGTACTAGCTCTGCAATTTTTTCAATCATACGAGCCTTATTCACTTGGAAAGGAATTTCAGTGACAACAATACGTTGACGTCCGCCTCCACGTTCTTCAATAACTGCACGAGAACGCATTTGAATTGAACCACGACCTGTTTCATATGCACGTCTAATACCACTCTTACCTAAAATAAGTCCAGCAGTTGGGAAATCAGGACCTTCAATATCCTCCATTAACTCAGCAATTGAAATATCAGGGTTCTTACTTAAGCTAAGTACACCATTGATTAATTCTGTTAAGTTATGTGGTGGAATATTCGTTGCCATACCTACCGCGATACCTGATGCACCATTGGCTAACAAGTTAGGGAATCGAGCAGGTAAGACTGACGGCTCTCTTTCATTACCATCATAGTTATCGATAAAATCTATTGTATCTTTATTAATATCACGTAACAGTTCAAGTGTGATTTTAGTCATACGCGCTTCAGTATAACGCATTGCTGCTGCGCCATCTCCATCCATTGAACCAAAGTTACCTTGGCCATCAACAAGCGGATAACGATAACTGAAATCTTGAGCCATACGTACCATTGCTTCATAAATAGATGAGTCACCATGAGGGTGATATTTACCCATTACGTCACCAACGATACGTGCTGATTTTTTATATGATTTATCCGGTGTCATACCTTGTTCATTTAATCCATATAGTATACGACGATGTACTGGTTTTAAACCGTCACGAACATCTGGCAATGCACGAGCAACGATAACACTCATCGCATAATCTAAAAATGATTCACGCATTTCACTGGTAATATTTCGTTCATTTATTCTTGATTGAGGTAATTCAGCCATCAAGAGTTCCTCCTTCAAAAGTTCAGTTCACAGCGCTTAGAAGTCTAAGTTTGCATAAACTGCATTATCTTCTATAAATTGTCTACGGTTTTCTACAACGTCACCCATTAACATTTCAAATGTTTGGTCCGCTTCAATCGCATCTTCAAGTTTTACTTGTAAAAGAGCGCGGTGCTCAGGGTTCATTGTTGTTTCCCATAATTGATCTGCATTCATTTCTCCAAGACCTTTGTATCGCGCAATAGACCATTTTGGTGTTGGATTCAATTCAGATTTAAGTTTATCAAGTTCCCTATCATTGTATACATAATACTTTTGTTTACCTTGTGTCAGTTTATACAACGGTGGCTGTGCAATATACACATAGCCTGCTTCAATTAACGGTCTCATAAATCGATAGAAGAATGTTAATAACAATGTTCTAATATGCGCTCCATCCACATCGGCATCAGTCATAATGACGATTTTGTGATATCTTGCTTTCGCTAGATCAAAGTCGCCACCGATTCCTGTACCAAATGCTGTGATCATTTGACGAATTTCATTGTTATTCAAAATTCTATCTAATCGTGCTTTTTCAACATTTAATATCTTACCTCGTAATGGTAAAATTGCCTGCGTTCTAGAGTCACGACCAGATTTTGTAGACCCCCCGGCAGAGTCCCCTTCGACTAAGAAAATCTCACATTCTTCAGGACTTTTACTAGAGCAATCGGCTAATTTACCTGGAAGGCTTGCTACATCTAACGCTGATTTACGACGTGTTACTTCACGCGCTTTTTTCGCAGCAACACGTGCACGTGCCGCCATAATACCTTTTTCAACCACTGTACGTGCGACTTGTGGATTTTCATATAAAAATCGTTCAAAGTGCTCTGAGAATAATTTATCTACAACTTGACGCACTTCAGAATTACCTAATTTTGTCTTCGTTTGACCTTCGAATTGAGGATCACCATGTTTGATAGATATAATTGCTGTCATACCTTCACGTGTATCTTCACCAGAAAGTCTATCTTTTTCTTCTTTCATAATCTTGCTACTTAAACCATAACTATTTAAGACACGCGTTAATGCACGTTTGAATCCGTCTTCATGCGTACCACCTTCATACGTATGAATGTTATTTGCGTAAGTTAAAAGATTTGTGGCATATCCTGAGTTATATTGAATCGCAATTTCTACTTCAATATCATCTTTAGATTGATGAATATAAATTGGCTCATCATGAATAGGTTCTTTATTTTCGTTCAATAACTCAACGTACGATTTAATACCGCCCTCATAGTGATAGGAGTCTTCTCTAACGTTTTCTTCATCACGTTCATCTCTTAATGTGATTTGAATTCCTTTGTTTAAGAAAGCAAGCTCTCTAATACGCTGCTGTAATGTTTCATAGTTGTATACAGTTGTCTCTGTGAAGATTTCTCCATCTGCTTTAAAACGAATGACAGTACCTGTCTTATCAGTTGTGCCAACTTCTTTTAAGTCAAATTGAGGTACACCTTTTTTATATGCTTGATGATATATAGTCTCATTTCTGTGTACATATACTTCTAAGTCTTGTGACAATGCGTTTACAACTGATGAACCAACACCATGTAAACCACCAGATACTTTGTATCCGCCACCGCCAAATTTACCACCAGCATGTAAAACAGTTAAAATAACTTCGACAGCTGGACGTCCCATTTTTTCTTGAATATCAACTGGGATACCACGTCCGTTATCCGTTACTTTAATCCAGTTATCTTTTTCAATAACAACTTCAATTTTATTTGCATAACCAGCTAATGCTTCATCGATACTATTATCGACAATTTCCCACACTAAATGGTGCAAACCTCTCTCTGAAGTCGATCCTATATACATACCTGGTCTTTTACGTACTGCTTCTAAACCTTCTAATACTTGTATTTGCCCAGCACCATAATTATCCGTGTTGTTTACATCTGACAATGCAGTCACCATCGCTTTCTGTTACTTTATAATTTCACCTTGATTAATACGATACAATTTAGCGTTATTCATGATTTCATGATCAATACCATCTACAGATGTCGTAGTGACAAATGTTTGTACTTTATGCTGAATCGTACTTAATAAATGCGTTTGACGCGAATCATCTAATTCACTGAGTACATCGTCTAATAATAAGATGGGATATTCCCCAACTTCGATATTCATTAACTCAATTTCAGCTAATTTAATGGACAAAGCCGTTGTACGTTGCTGTCCTTGAGAACCATATGTTTGAGCATCCATGCCATTCACATCAAAACTTATATCATCTCGATGTGGTCCGAATAAGCTAATGCCTCGTTCTTTTTCTCTTTGCATATTATCGCTAAGAATAGACATAATTTCTTCAAGTCGTGCCGCTTCATTTTGAGCATAATCAAATTTAAGACTAGGTAAATAATTCAGCGACAACGCTTCTTTATCATTTGTGATACCAGCATGAATCGGTTTAGCTAACGACTCTAGCTCTTGAATAAAATGTGCACGTTTATCAGTTACTTTCATTGCATATTCAGCAAACTGCTGATTTAATACTTCCAACATTGTTAAGTCCTTTTTTTGGCCTAATTGTAACTGCTTTAAGTAATTATTCTTTTGCTTTAAAATACGTTGGTATTGAGCTAAATCATTTAAGTAAACAGCAGAAATTTGGCCCAACTCCATATCTATAAAGCGTCGTCTTATTTGAGGAGAGCCTTTTACAATATTCAAATCTTCTGGCGCAAATAGAACCACATTGATGTGTCCAATATATTGAGTTAGACGACTTTGCTCTAAGTGATTCACTTTGACTTGTTTACCTTTTTTAGTTATAAACATTGTTAATGGCATCGTGCCGTGTCTATAACTAAGCTCACCTTCTATTTTAGCATAATCAGCATTAAAACGTATGAGTTCCTTATCATTACTCGTTCTATGACTTTTTGCTAAAGCTAAGGTATAAATTGATTCAAGTAAATTTGTCTTTCCTTGTGCATTTTCTCCAATGAGGATATTCACGTCAGGATGACATTTCAACGTAACCTCATCATAGTTACGATAATTTTCTAATTGGAGTGTATTTAACTTCATTGTTCACCTTGATGAATGATTAAGAAAGAACCAGCATCTTCAGGTAATTCTGGGATATCTATACGATCTTGATGTTCTAACTTTTTACCGCGACGTGTTTCACGCACTCCATTAATTAATACTTCAACGTCTTGCAAGAACCATTTTGCTTGACCACCAGATTCAATAATCCCTTCTGTTTTTAGAAATTGACCTAAATTAATGTCTCCTTCTACTACAACTTCTTGAACCAAAATAATCACTCCATTTCTTTGTATGTCATTAATATATTATACCTTTTTTTGTCACAAATTTCATTTAAAATAGAGGTAGAAACCGTTTACATATAAATAATTAATTCTTATTTTTTGGCAATACTGTCATTTTCAATTTTTTAACGCTATTTAACGGCGTTTAACTTTTATATTCAACTTGTTATTGACTATTAAAATTTTAAATTTAAAGGGCATATAAGCACACTTATTAAAATTTGGATATATTTGTCATAAATTTAATTGGCGTCTTTTATTTGCTGTTTAAAATGCTGTCAAATTTATTTTACATACGCATCTAGAATTATTTTTGCAAAAAAATAAAGGATGACGTTTTAATTAATCACGTCATCCTTTATTTATATCTATTTTTAGTAAGTTCTGATTGGTAAAATTAATTGCGTTACCGAGTCGTCACCTTTTGGTTTTAGAATAAATGGTTTCATTGTACCGAAGAATTCAACTTCAACCTCATCATTATCGATTGCTTTTAAAGCATCCATCATATATTTAGAGTTGAATGAAATTTTCAGGCTACCACCTTCAACATCGTTTGCATCAACTTCTTCTTTTACAGTACCAATTTCTGGTGATGTAGAAGATAATTCAACAACGTCATCACCTGTACTTAATTTAATAACGTTATTACCACCTTCACGTGCTAATAAAGAGGCACGATCAATCGCATGATAAAACTCCCCATTGTCTATACTTAATTTAATTTCATAGTTTTCAGGGAATAAACGTGTTGTATCAGGATAATGTCCTTCTAATAATCGAGAAATAAAGTTCACATTTCCAACTTTAAATAAAACTTGGTTTGAAGCAAAGAAGATATCAATGTCTTCTTCATTGTCAGACATAATTTTATTTAATTCAGCTAAAGCCTTACCTGGAATGATGACATTTTTGTTTTCAGAAACATCTTCTAACTGCAACTTTCTTACAGCCAAGCGGTGTGAATCAGTCGCTGTGCATATTAATTCATTTTCTTGTATAAGCCAGTTCACACCAGTTAGTACTGGGCGTGTTTCTGAGGTGGACACTGCAAAATTCGTTTGTGCAATCACGTTTTTAAGTACTTTTACCGACAATTGAATTGCGTCATCTCTAGAAACTTGAGGTAATAAAGGATATTGATCTGGATCTAAGCCACTCAAATTAAATTCAGAATGACCTGATGTAATTAATGTCTGGAATTGTTCATTTGTAGATAATTTAACATCTTTACCAGGTAATTTTTTTATAATATCAACAAAGAATCGTCCAGGAAGTACTACTGAGCCTGTTTCTGAAATATTGACAATATCTTCGCCATCTACAGTTTTAGGAATAGTGATTTCTATTGAAATTTCAGAGTCTGAACCAGTTAATATAACTTCATGTTCTTTCGCATCGATTTTGATACCAGTTAATATAGGTAATGTTGTTCTTGGTGAAATAGCTTTTAATGTGTCATTTAATTGTGTAATAAAATAATCTCTTTTAATAGTTAATTCCATCATTAATTAAAACTCCTTCCAGTCGTTTATATATAATTATATAGGTTTTAAGTTCTTAGTAATAGTAGTAGGTGCTGTGGATTGGTGGATAAGTCTTAAAAACATAGATTTGGCGAAGTTATACACATGTTGATAACTTGTGTATGGTGTGTATGACTTTTAAACATTATCCACAAAATGAGTTTTGCTCATCTTGCCACATTAGCATATAGAAATGTAAAAAATGATTGTTATCATTAGTGCTGTTATATAACAGATTACATTTCCCAAAGTTTCCTACTTATACATTTCTTATTTCTTTTTCAAGATTCTCTACTTCTTGTTTAAAAATAGGATCTTCTTTTAAATCTTTAGATATTTTTTCATGAGCATGAATGACGGTCGTATGATCACGCCCACCAAATTCTTCACCAATTTTAGGTAATGAGAAATCTGTAAGCTCTCTAGACAAGTACATAGCTATTTGACGCGGATATGCAATTGACTTTGTACGTTTTTTTGCACTGAAATCTTCAATTCTAACATTATAGTACTGGCCTACAATTTTTTGAATATCTTGGATGGTAATCTTTTTAGATTTTGGTGCTTGAATGATATCTTTTAAAGCTTCAGCAGTTAATTCAGTTGTAATTGGTTTTCCTAATAATTGTGAATATGCAAGTAAACGTGTTAATGCACCTTCTAATTCACGAATATTAGATTGAATTTGATTTGCTATATAATTTAAAGCTTCTGGTGGAATATCTAATTTTTCTTCTTCAATTTTCTTCTGCAAAATTGCCATTCGAGTTTCATAATCTGGTGGCGTAATATCAACAATTAGCCCCCATTCAAAGCGTGAACGTAATCGATCTTCTAATTGTGCAATTTCCTTTGGTGGTCGATCACTCGAAATAACTATTTGCTTGTTATTCTGATGCAATTCATTAAAAGTATAGAAAAATTCTTCTTGTGTTTGTACTTTATTTTGTATGAACTGAATATCATCGATTAATAAGACGTCGATATTACGATATCTTTCTCTGAAAGCTTCACCTTCGTTATCACGAATTGATTTAATAAATTCATTTGTGAATTTTTCACTTGATGTGTAAATCACTTTGGCATCTGGATTATTATCTAAAACATGATGACCAATGGCATGCATTAAATGGGTTTTTCCTAAACCAACACCTCCATAGATAAATAATGGATTGTACGCTTTGGCTGGTGCTTCGGCTACAGCTAAACTTGCTGCATGTGGAAAGCGGTTACCAGGTCCGATTACAAAAGTGTCAAATGTGTTATGGGCATTGAATTGCTCTCTACCAAGCACATGATTATCCTCAGTTGTTTCAGTAGAAGGTTTTGTTGTTTCTTTTGGAGTAGCAGTTTCATTATTACTATAATTTGCTAATTCTTCAGTAGTAATAAAGTGAGGTTTAACTTCATAGCCTACAACATCAAATAAGATTGCTTGGATAATTTCAGCATATTGTTGATTTAACCAATTTGCATTAAAAGGAATACTCGATAATACGATAGCTTCACCATCTTTAATCGTGTAAAGCTCAGTATCTTTTAGGAAAGTTGAGTAACTTACAGCTGATAATTTTTCTTGAGCAATTTCAAGCACTTTTTCCCAAATTTCTTTTTCCGACATAAATTTACTCCATCTTTCTTAAATTTTTAAGTTATACACAAAAATAACAGCCGTGGATAACTTCTAAACACACCATGTTAATAATTATCCACAAGTTAATAACAATCGGTGGATAACTTTATCCTGCTTATTAGTTATGCACAGTATTTTTATGTAAATATCAATAAATAAATCCTTATAAAATCATGAGTTGGACGACTTATCCACACAATTATACTTTTTCAGTTCTCTATATGTCAAATACCTGTGAATATGTTGCTAAAAATAGTATAACTTTGTGTGTAATTTCTAATTATCCACAATTCTGAAAACTATAAATGTGCATAAGTGGATAACTTTTCCTTCTATAGAATATCTGTTAGTGAGTGTATCAAAACAGCTTGGGAAATAATTTATAAAGTATGTATAAGAACTGTATAAGGTATTCAAACATTGTAAACACTCATGCTTCGGAGCAAACTCATGGTGATGTTATGAAATTTGATTGCTCGCATCGTGTATTTCTATCTTTAATCGATAAAAGTAAAAAAATTGAGCAGTAGTATAAAATGAACTTGCGTTATAAAAAGGATTTTGTTATATTGTAGTAGTTGCTTGAATTATGACTAGATAATCAATGAGCTAATACGAGAATTTTAATCTAAGAAACGCAAAATCTTATCTATTAAAGTGATCAGAGTCTGCATAATCTGGTATATTAGATAACTGTATAAAGATGGAGGTGTTTTGCATGGTAAAACGTACTTATCAACCAAATAAACGTAAACATAGTAAAGTTCATGGTTTCAGAAAACGCATGAGCACAAAAAATGGCCGTAAAGTTTTAGCGCGCCGTCGTCGTAAAGGCCGTAAAGTTTTATCTGCATAAGATCACTGACTCATCAGTGATCTTTTTTTTCGTTTAAATTAAGAATAAATAGAAATTTATGTTATAAGCTCAATAGAAGTTTAAATATAGCTTCAAATAAAAACGATAAATAAGCGAGTGATGTTATTGGAAAAAGCTTACCGAATTAAAAAGAATGCAGATTTTCAGAGAATATATAAAAAAGGTCATTCTGTAGCCAACAGACAATTTGTTGTATACACTTGTAATAATAAAGAAATAGACCATTTTCGCTTAGGTATTAGTGTTTCTAAAAAACTAGGTAATGCAGTGTTAAGAAACAAGATTAAAAGAGCAATACGTGAAAATTTCAAAGTACATAAGTCGCATATATTGGCCAAAGATATTATTGTAATAGCAAGACAGCCAGCTAAAGATATGACGACTTTACAAATACAGAATAGTCTTGAGCACGTACTTAAAATTGCCAAAGTTTTTAATAAAAAAATTAAGTAAGGATAGGGTAGGGGAAGTAAAACATTAACCACTCAACACATCCCGAAGTCTTACCTCAGACAAACGCAAGACTTACCTCTAGGTTATAATAACTTATTTTAAAATGTATTCACGTCGTTGAAGGAGGCGAGTAGCAATATGGATTTAGATACAATTACGAGTATTTCAACACCAATGGGTGAAGGGGCAATTGGAATTGTTCGATTGTCTGGACCGCAAGCCGTTGAAATTGCTGACAAATTATATAAAGGAAAACATCTTTTAAATGATGTTCCATCACATACGATTAATTACGGTCATATTATTGATCCAGAGTCTAAAGAAGTGGTTGAAGAAGTTATGGTGTCTGTGTTAAGAGCGCCAAAAACATTTACACGCGAAGATATTATAGAAATTAATTGTCATGGTGGTATTTTAACGATTAATAGAGTGCTGGAACTTACTATGACATATGGCGCTAGAATGGCTGAGCCAGGTGAATTTACAAAACGTGCCTTTTTAAATGGTCGTATTGATTTATCTCAAGCTGAAGCAGTTATGGACTTTATTCGCTCGAAGACAGATAGAGCTTCTAAAGTTGCGATGAATCAAATTGAAGGTCGTCTAAGTGACTTAATCAAAAAACAACGTCAATCTATATTAGAGATACTCGCTCAAGTGGAAGTGAATATTGATTATCCTGAATACGATGATGTTGAAGATGCGACTACTGAATTTCTTTTAGAGCAGTCTAAAGAAATCAAACAGGAAATTAATCGTTTATTAGATACCGGTGCGCAGGGTAAAATTATGCGTGAAGGTTTATCTACAGTTATTGTTGGTAAACCAAACGTAGGTAAATCATCGATGTTAAATAATTTAATACAAGATAATAAAGCGATTGTAACTGAGGTAGCAGGTACGACTAGAGATGTCTTAGAAGAGTACGTCAATGTTCGTGGCGTGCCATTAAGATTAGTTGATACTGCTGGTATACGTGAGACAGAAGATATAGTAGAGAAGATTGGTGTTGAACGCTCTAGAAAGGCTCTTAGCCAAGCAGACTTAATTTTATTTGTATTAAACAATAACGAAGCATTGACTCAAGAAGATTACACATTATATGAAGTGGTTAAAAATGAAGATGTAATCGTAATTGTTAATAAAATGGATTTAGAGCAAAACATAGATATTAATGAAGTTAAAGATATGATAGGTGATACGCCATTAATTCAAACTTCAATGTTAAAACAAGAAGGTATTGATGAATTAGAAATACAAATTCGAGATTTGTTCTTTGGTGGAGAAGTACAAAATCAAGATATGACTTATGTTTCTAATTCAAGACATATTTCATTATTAAAACAAGCAAGACAAACGATACAAGATGCGATTGATGCAGCAGAATCTGGTGTGCCTATGGATATGGTACAAATTGATTTAACTAGAACTTGGGAAATATTAGGAGAAATTATTGGTGAGACTGCAAGTGATGAACTCATCGATCAGTTATTCAGTCAATTCTGCTTAGGTAAATAGTAATTGAAATAGACGGAATACCGTCTTAAGAAGGCTAGTAAGATATCAAATAAGGAGGTTTATATTGTGGTTCAAGAATATGATGTAATCGTTATAGGTGCGGGACATGCAGGTGTAGAAGCAGGTTTAGCATCTGCAAGACGTGGTGCTAAAACATTAATGCTAACAATAAATTTAGATAATATTGCATTTATGCCATGTAACCCATCTGTAGGTGGACCAGCTAAAGGTATCGTTGTTCGTGAAATTGATGCTTTAGGTGGACAAATGGCAAAAACAATCGATAAAACACACATTCAAATGAGAATGTTAAATACAGGTAAAGGACCTGCTGTAAGAGCACTAAGAGCGCAAGCAGATAAAGTACTTTATCAACAAGAAATGAAACGCGTGATTGAAGATGAAGAAAATTTGCATATAATGCAAGGTATGGTAGACGAACTTATTATAGAAGATAATGAAGTTAAAGGTGTACGTACAAATATTGGTACAGAGTATTTATCTAAAGCAGTAATTATTACAACGGGAACATTTTTACGTGGTGAAATCATTTTAGGTAATATGAAGTATTCAAGTGGACCAAATCACCAATTACCATCAATCACATTATCAGACAATTTAAGAGAACTTGGTTTTGATATTGTTCGTTTTAAAACAGGTACACCACCGCGTGTAAATTCAAAAACAATTGACTATTCGAAGACTGAAATACAACCAGGTGACGATGTAGGTCGTGCATTCAGCTTTGAAACAACAGAATATATATTAGATCAATTGCCATGTTGGCTAACGTATACTAATGCTGAAACACACAAAGTTATCGATGATAATTTACATCTATCTGCAATGTATTCAGGGATGATTAAAGGAACCGGGCCACGTTATTGCCCTTCAATTGAAGATAAATTTGTTCGATTTAATGATAAGCCGCGACATCAACTTTTCTTAGAGCCTGAAGGTCGTAATACAAATGAAGTATATGTGCAAGGATTATCTACAAGTCTTCCTGAACATGTGCAACGTCAAATGTTAGAGACGATACCAGGTCTTGAAAAAGCAGATATGATGCGTGCCGGCTACGCAATTGAATATGATGCGATTGTGCCAACGCAGTTATGGCCTACACTTGAAACGAAAATGATTAAAAACTTATATACTGCAGGTCAAATTAATGGTACATCTGGTTATGAAGAAGCAGCAGGACAAGGATTGATGGCAGGTATTAACGCTGCAGGTAAAGTGTTAAACACAGGCGAAAAGATATTAAGTCGTTCAGATGCATATATTGGTGTCTTAATCGATGATCTTGTAACTAAAGGTACTAATGAACCTTATCGTTTACTAACATCACGTGCAGAATATCGTTTGTTACTACGTCATGATAATGCTGATTTGAGATTGACGGATATGGGATATGAACTTGGTATGATTTCTGAAGAAAGATATGCACGTTTTAATGAAAAACGTCAGCAAATTGATGCGGAAATTAAGCGTTTATCAGATATTCGTATTAAACCAAACGAACATACGCAAGCGATTATTGAACAACATGGTGGTTCTCGCTTAAAAGATGGTATTTTAGCTATCGATTTATTACGCAGACCTGAAATGACTTACGATATAATTTTAGAAATTTTAGAAGAAGAACATCAATTGAATGCAGATGTTGAAGAACAAGTAGAAATACAAACAAAATATGAAGGTTATATCAATAAATCACTACAACAAGTTGAGAAAGTTAAGCGTATGGAAGAGAAGAAAATTCCAGAAGACTTAGATTATAGTAAGATTGATAGTTTGGCGACTGAAGCGCGAGAAAAATTATCAGAAGTAAAACCTTTAAATATTGCACAAGCTTCTAGAATATCAGGGGTAAATCCAGCAGACATATCTATATTATTGATTTACTTAGAACAAGGTAAACTCCAAAGGGTGAGTGACTAATGACTGTAGAATGGTTAGCAGAACAATTAAAAGAACATAATATTGAATTAACTGAGACTCAAAAACAACAGTTTCAAACATATTATCGTTTACTTGTTGAATGGAATGAAAAGATGAATTTGACAAGTATTACAGATGAACACGATGTATATTTGAAACATTTTTATGATTCCATTGCACCTAGTTTTTATTTTGATTTTAATCAGCCTATAAGTATATGTGATGTAGGCGCTGGAGCTGGTTTTCCAAGTATTCCGTTAAAAATAATGTTTCCGCAGTTAAAAGTGACGATTGTTGATTCATTAAATAAGCGTATTCAATTTTTAAACCATTTAGCGTCAGAATTACAATTACAGGATGTCAGCTTTATACACGATAGAGCAGAAACATTTGGTAAGGGTGTCTACAGGGAGTCTTATGATGTTGTTACTGCAAGAGCAGTAGCTAGATTATCCGTGTTAAGTGAATTGTGTTTACCGCTAGTTAAAAAAGGTGGACAGTTTGTTGCATTAAAATCTTCAAAAGGTGAAGAAGAATTAGAAGAAGCAAAATTTGCAATTAGTGTGTTAGGTGGTAATGTTACAGAAACACATACCTTTGAATTGCCAGAAGATGCTGGAGAGCGCCAGATGTTCATTATTGATAAAAAAAGACAGACGCCGAAAAAGTATCCAAGAAAACCAGGGACGCCTAATAAGACTCCTTTACTTGAAAAATAATGCATAATCCTTTACAACTAACATAAAAGGAGCGAATGGATAATGAAAAAACCTTTTTCAAAATTATTTGGTTTGAAAAACAAAGATGACATCATTGGACATATTGAAGAAGATCGCAATAGTAATGTTGAATCCATTCAAATTGAACGTATCGTTCCCAACCGTTATCAACCAAGACAGGTGTTTGAACCAAATAAAATTAAAGAACTTGCTGAATCAATACATGAACATGGTTTACTACAACCTATTGTTGTAAGACCGATTGAAGAAGATATGTTTGAAATTATTGCTGGAGAGCGCCGATTTAGAGCAATACAATCACTAAATTTACCTCAAGCAGACGTTATTATTCGTGATATGGATGATGAAGAGACGGCTGTTGTGGCATTAATTGAGAATATTCAAAGAGAAAATTTGTCTGTTGTTGAAGAAGCGGAAGCCTATAAGAAATTATTGGAAATTGGTGATACAACGCAAAGTGAATTGGCAAAAAGTTTAGGTAAAAGTCAAAGCTTTATTGCAAATAAGTTGCGTTTATTGAAGTTGGCGCCGAAAGTACTACTTCGCTTAAGAGAAGGTAAAATTACTGAACGCCATGCGAGAGCGGTATTATCATTGTCTGATAGCGAACAAGAAGCGTTGATTGAGCAAGTCATTGCACAAAAGCTAAATGTGAAACAGACTGAAGATAGAGTACGCCAAAAAACGGGGCCCGAAAAAGTCAAAGCACAAAACCTTCGCTTTGCACAAGATGTCACTCAAGCACGAGATGAGGTAGGCAAAAGTATCCAAGCGATTCAACAAACAGGATTACATGTTGAGCATAAAGACAAAGATCATGAAGATTATTATGAAATAAAAATTCGAATATATAAACGTTAGTAGTAGGATGTCGTATACATGATGACTAACACATAAAAGACAAAGCTAAGATCATAACAGCTTTGTCTTTTTTTTGTTTTACGTGAAACATAAAAATTTATATTTATATGTTGATTTGAAAATTACAGTTAATGGTAATTTTCAATAATTTGAGCTGGATATACTTTCATTTGAACCCTTTATTGCTAGTTTATGAAAGTATCATGAAAGCTTTATGAACATCGCTTGAGTTGCCTTTACAGTAGAAAATTTAAGTTTTACACTTTGTGTGAATGATACGTTTTGTATTGAATTAATTATAGAAAGGTACGTTGAAGATGTTTTCAATTGGAAGTGCAATTCTTCATTTTGTCATTGGTGGTATCGCTGTTGCATTAGCTTCAATTATTGCTGATAAGGTAGGTGGTAAGTTAGGAGGTATTATAGCTACTATGCCGGCAGTCTTTCTTGCGGCTATTATCGCATTAGCTTTAGATCATCGTGGTACGCAATTAGTGGAGATGTCGATGAATCTTAGTACTGGAGCAATTGTCGGTATTCTGTCTTGTATATTAACTGTATTTTTGACATCTCTCTACATTAAGCATAAAGGTTATCGGAAAGGCGCAATATTCACGGTTGTTTGTTGGTTTGTTATTTCCCTCGCAATATTCAGTATTAGACATTTATAGTTTGGAAAATGCGTGATAATTAGTTGTATTCAGTTATTAAGTAATAAATTATTGGAGGCAGAACATCATGAAATTAACATTAATGAAATTTTTTGTGGGGGGATTTGCAGTATTATTAAGTTATATTGTATCTGTAACACTACCTTGGAAAGAATTTGGCGGTATATTTGCAACGTTTCCGGCAGTATTTTTAGTGTCTATGTTTATTACAGGTATGCAATATGGTGATAAAGTCGCTGTGCATGTAAGTCGTGGCGCAGTGTTTGGTATGACAGGGGTATTAGTTTGTATTTTAGTTACATGGATGATGTTACATATGACGCACATGTGGTTGATTAGCATTGTTGTTGGTTTCCTAAGCTGGTTCATCAGTGCAGTATGTATTTTTGAAGCAGTAGAATTTATAGCACAAAAAAGATTAGAAAAGCATAGTTGGAAAGCTGGAAAATCGAATAGTAAATAGTGTGAACGTAATATCACTGTTAGGATTTATTTTGCATGTATTAATTACTATTGAAAGATTTTTTTAGAAAATTACAAGTGTCAAGATATTCCGAGTACGTCTTGAGGAAGTCTTCAAACCCTGATGTTGTCGTATGTCAAAACATTTAGTCAATCATAAAGGTGACTTTAACTAAGTTTATCTGATAGTCTGATTGTAATGATTGTACTAATTGACTGGAGGCGTATGTAATTGAATCTGAGTAAACAAATTAAAAAATATAGGGAACGAGATGGTTATTCACAAGAATATCTTGCTGAAAAGTTATATGTATCTAGGCAGAGTATTTCTAATTGGGAAAATGACAAAAGCTTACCAGACATTCATAACTTATTAATGATGTGCGAATTGTTCAATGTAACTTTAGATGATTTAGTAAAAGGGACCATTCCATTTGTACCTGATATTAAAGCGCAACGAAGTCTTAACTTATGGACATATGTGATGCTTATTTTCATGACATTAGCTGCAATTTTAATGGGACCTTTAGTTGTTTATTGGAATTGGACTTGGGGTGTAACGGTGGCAATCATTTTGGGAATAGGTTTTTATGCATCTATGAAAATAGAAGATTTAAAAAAAGTGCATAAAATGGACAACTACGATCGAATTGTTGCTTTTATGAATGGAAAAGATCCTAGTGAAGTACAAACGACTAAAGCTAGAAATACGATGACAAATGCGCTTTCTATTATATCAGTAATTGGTATACTCAGCCTCATAATTTTCCTTAGTGTGTATTTGGCAAATAAGTTTTTATAAATCATCATCGTATTGTCTCATATTATCCAAAATAGCATAAAAAAATACCAACAAGATTTAGAACCTTGTTGGTAATCAAAGCGATTCATTTATAATGAGTCGTTTTATTTTGTAAGATTAAACAGTTTGTACGTTAACTGCTTGGTCTCCACGTTGACCTTCAGTGATTTCGAAAGTAACTTTTTGACCTTCTTCTAAAGTTTTGTAGCCATCGCTAGCGATACCTGAGAAATGTACGAATACGTCTCCGCCATTTTCTTGTTCGATGAAACCAAAACCTTTTTCTGCGTTAAACCATTTTACTGTACCGTTATTCATATAGAAAACCTCCATGTGCTTTTGCACTTAATATTTGTAACAAATTCATAACTAAAAAAGAGGATATTCTAAACAAATACACTACAATTTAATTCACGAGCTTTTATTACGTAAGACCAACTATACGCTCATATTGGCATAATGTACAGTGTTTTTTGAAAATAAATTAAAAATGATTTTTAAAAACCTTAGAAACGTTGATTTAAAGGGGTTTATAAAAATAAAAAAATTGTAGTCTTTTATGGTGTTTGCTAGTTTTCAAAGTGACATATCGTTTAAACATGATGATTTTATAAGCAATCCATAAAAAACAAGCAGCGATAAACGCTACTTGTTGATATTAAAATCTGACTTGAAAGGTCATAGCAATGTTCTATACCGATGGAATGTGCTTACTTGCCTTTTTCTTCACGACGTTTTAAATAATAGGAGCCACCTAATAAACCAGCTGGAATACCTATAATTGGTGTTGTAACTACGCTTAATACAATAACAAGTATTGTTAAAGCAATGACGTTATACCAAGTTACAGTCAAATTTTTCAAATCCTCATATGATTGTTTTACTAATTCTCTAAATTTCATGATTCAATCTCTCCTTTTCTTAAATCAATTAATAGTTATACTGCATTGCTTAAAATCAAAATCTCAATGAAGCATCTTTTAATCGTAAGTGTTAAATGGTTTTCTTAATCAATTTGTTTGAATGTACAAAAGCAATTAAAGCAAAAGTAATGTAAATGAGGGTGTATACAACAATTACTACAATAACCGGCATGAAGGAAATATTACCCATCAATTTCATAAATGCTATGGCGGCGAATACTGCATGTAATATAGCAATCAATAATGGTAAACCGAAGTTGAAAGTAATTTTTAATAATAATCCCTTAAGCATATCTGTATGCGTAAAGCCTATGCGTTTTAATATTCTGAAGTTACTTAGTTCATCCTCAGTTTCATCCATTTGTTTAATATAAATAATACATCCAGCTGCTACTAAAAATGCTAATCCTAAAAATGATGTAACAAATATTAGAATACCGTTAGTAGCATCGACCTCTTTTTTCATTTCATCATACGTGATGACTTTGTCTCCAAACTGTTTTGCAATTGCTTGAGCTTTTTCCTTTTGTGATGTTTGTTTAATATCATATCCATAAAAAGTATGAACGTTATTTTGTGTTTTCAACTGCTGATACTTTTCAGGACTTACTTCGATGACAGGTGAGTTGAAGCTTAGATTTAAAGGATAAACCTTGTCTTTGTCTTCTTGTGTAACACGGAAAGTCTCATTCTTTGTACCTTTTACTACTAAATCTTTGTTTAAATGAATATTAATCACGTTAGGCAGCGATTTTGTATTTGTAATGATGGCATTGTTGCCTGTTAACTTGTTATTTGCACTTAAAATAGAATTCGTGCGACCTGAATCACTACCATTTTCCAAAGTAATAACCTGATCTTTAACATTATCTACAGTAATAGTTTCGTAAGCATTTTTAGAAAATGTAATTTGTTGTTGGCTTAGTTTAGTTTCAAATTGTTTAGCATCTTGAGTAGCGACCACGTTAAATTCATTTGGTGCCATAGATGTAAGGGTTTGATCTGTATTTGATTTAGATAATGCCGCGAAACACAATACAGTTACTGTAACTGCAGAAATAATTGCAATGATAGTTAAAGACATCGCATTTTTCTTCATTCTGTACATAATAGACGATGTGAATACAACATCGGTAATAGATACGCGTCCATTTTTTGATTTTTTCAATGTTTTAAAAATAAGTGACACGGAACTTCTGAAGAATAAATAGGCGCCTACAACCGTTAAAAATAAAATGATAAACGGTGATGTCATAGCCATAGTTAGTGCTTTGAACGTACCAAACATTTCTGTCGCCATATAATAGCCTAGTGCAATCATAGCAATACCTAATACGCCTGAAATAACCTCTGCAGTCGTTACTTTAGCAGTTGTGGCATCAGTTTTAATTGAATCTTTCATCATTGATAAGATACTACGTCTTTTTAGAAATAAAGCACTTTGAAATAAAATCAGTACATACGCAATAATTAGCATGAAAATAGTTAAAACAAGGGCCATAGGTTCGAAATGTATCGATAAGTTAATCGATAACGACATCAATTTAGATACTATGGAAAGCAATAATTGTGCACCTGCAATGCCACATAATACACCGACAACACCTGTGATTAAAAATACAATCATTTGTTCAAGTGCTAACATTTTCAAAATGTTTTGTCGTGTTAAACGAATCAACTGAAATAGCGCAAATTCACGTGTACGGCGTTTCACGAATAAATGATTGGCATACATTAAAAAGATGACAATAATGATAAATAAAAATATTGATCCGACTAAAGCACCTTTCTTAATGATGGCCATCGAGTCGTCATTATTTACACCTTTAGTAAACTGTAAGGTTGTAAAACTGAAATATAAGACGATGCTAAAAAATAATGAAAATAAATACATTGCATAATGTTTTAAGTTTTGTCGTAAGTTTTTGAAAACGATATGGTTAAATGTCATTTGAGACACCACCTAATACTGATTGAAGATGTACAATGTCTTCATAAAAGGCCTGTTTAGAACGTCCTTCCTGATAAAGTTGTGTATGAATTTGGCCATCTTTTAGCATGATGACACGTTCTGCAAAACTTGCTGCAACCGGATCATGTGTAACCATGACAATAGTTGTATCAAACGATTTATTCATTTCTTCCAAACGTTGTAATAAGTCATTTGCACTTTTCGAGTCGAGTGCGCCTGTTGGCTCATCTGCAAATATGATTTGTGGTTTGTGAACAAATGCTCTCGCTGCTGCAGTTCTTTGTTGTTGACCACCAGATAATTCGCTAGGGTATTTATTTCCTAGGTCATAAATACCTAATGCTGTCGTGATCGCTTTGTAATTTTCTTCCATTGTTGCCTTCGACATTTTTTGAACAGATAAAGGTAACATAATGTTTTCTTTAACAGTTAATGTCGGCAGAATACTGTAATCTTGGAAGATGAAACCTAATGATTCTTTACGGAATTTGGCAAGTGCTTTTTGATTAAGTTTATTAAGCTCTTGTCCGTTAGCAATCACGCTACCGCTAGAAATTTGGTCAATTGAACTTAGTACATTTAATAAGGTTGTCTTACCTGATCCAGAAGGCCCCATAATCGCAACGAATTCGCCTTTTTGTATGTCAAAGTTAATATCTTTAAGTGCTTGAAATGTGTGCTTTTTACCGTATGTTTTTGAAACATGTTGCACTGATAATATTGTCATAGTCTCACTCCTTTTGTATTTAATTTCATTTTAAATAATGTTTGGAGTAGTAGCCTTTATCTAAACTTACAATTCAATGTTTGAACCTTACAGAGTTGAAAGCTATCGCTACTTAGTAGATTTTTGAGTGAGGATACAGATTCATCGTACATATTAGACAAAAGCAATGGTGCTTTCTAAGTGATGATGTTTGTGTAAATTGAGAAAAGGGAATTTAATTATTGTATAATAAATTTTTTGTAAAAATTAAAAGAGGGCTTTATTTGAAAGGAATTGATTGTTATGGAAAAAGGAAATCAAGGTATTAAATGGTCTAGTTTAATAATGGGTGTATTATTATTAATGTTGGCAGTCGTTATTTTTACATTTCCAATTGAAAATTTTTATGCTATTACCTGGTTGATTGGACTGTTTGTATTAATTAACGGTGTGATTCAAATCATTTACCGTAGAAAAGCAAAAGCTTTAGTAGGTGGTAACCAAAATTGGATTCTGTTTATGGGGATTGTAGATATTCTCTTTGGTCTTATTGTCATTTTTAATGTTGGCGCTAGCTCGGCATTTTTTATCTACATGTTTGCATTCTGGTTCATTTTTAGTTCTATTGCAGGATTATTTACGTTTACGGGTAGTGGTAGCTTAAAACTAATTTCAGTGATTTTTAATTTATTAGGTATTGTTTTCGGTGTCATTTTATTATTTAATCCATTAATGGGTATCGTCTTTATTTCGACGATGATTGCTATTGCATTTGTATTCGTAGGTGTCATTTATGTTGTAGATGCACTTGCTTAAGTAAAATGAAGCGGTTCAAAAGAAGGGTGTGACATGAAGTTTGTGTCATATCCTTTTTGTTGTGTTTATGAAGCATAAAAAAGGGGCGCTACCTACAATAAGTAAGATACGCCCATATTTTTATATTTTACTATTATTGTTTTTCAATACGATTAATAGTTACATTTAGTCCAAAATATTTTTCTAAAAAATGTTTATAGTTATCTTTAGTGACATCAAATTTTTCTGAGCTACCATTCCTTGTTAAAGTTAAATGATTTTCAGACATTGTAGCACGGCCAAATGATTGTGGCATTGTAATTAATAAATGCTGTACAAATATTGAATCTGGATGCGTTTGATTATATTCGATGTTGCTATTAAAATCTTCTATTTGTTTAGGTTTGAATTCAGCTTCATATTTTGTATGCCAATGATCATTTTCGAATTTTTGAACATAGAAAATATCCTTGTCTTCGTTGTTAAAAATAGCGCGGAATGTACCACTGATATCAGTAATTGGTTGTGTATGCTCAGATGAAGTAATAGGAATGGCATGTAGAGGTAAGTCTCCAAAGCCAACATCAGTTACATAGAATACATCATTTATAGAAACAACAAGTGAAGCATGTGAACCGTTCAGACTACGACCGCCACCGGGTGTGTGAATAGTAGCTGACATTAATTCAGGATTAAATCCTTTTTGTTGTAAATAGGCTTTGAAAAATGTATTTAACTCATAACAAAAACCACCACGTTTATCATGAACAATTTTATTAAAAAGTGCATCGATATTTATAGATATCGGCTTACTATTTTGAACATCAATATTTTCAAAAGGTACAGTTAACATAAAACGTGTTGCATAATAATTTAATGCTTCAATACTCGGTCGATTATAACGAGATGAATCAATTTGTAAATAATTCTCTAACTTCGCAATATTCATAAGCATAGCGCCTCCTGTATTAAAGATTATAATTAAATTTTAAACAGAAATACTGAAATTTTAAATTCGAAAGCATTGAATTTTGGATAAATACATTTTAAATAGAAAAATACGCTCTCAAAATGAAGTCATCTCTAAAAGAAACGATTTAAAGATGACTACTGAGAGCGTAGCATAATGGAAGAAGTGTGCAGGGTGTCTAAAAATGCAACAATACAAAGGTAGTTGCAAGACAAGTTACTTTATTTAGACCATTTGTGTTCTATGCGACCAAACTTCCAAATTAAACTTGAAATAAGCCAAGTAATTAAAAATAATGCAACTAAAATATAGCCTAAATAATCAAATTCGATCGAACCAATGAATGCCCAAAACGCACCATGTAAATCTAGCTTATCAGCAAGAATTTGTAGCAATTCAATCATCCCAATCACTAATGCTGCCATGACTGATATCGCAGTAATCGTTATATTGTAATAGATTTTGCGAATAGGATTGAAGAATGCCCAATTATAGGCATACTTCATTACAACACCATCTAATGTATCCAATAAACTCATACCTGATGCGAATAAAATTGGTAAAGATAAGATTCCGATAAATGAAATGGCTTGTTGTGATGCGCCTGAAGAAAGAGCGAGTAACGCAATTTCACTAGCTGTATCAAAACCAAGTCCAAATAAAAAGCCAAGTGGCAATACGTGCCAACTACGCGTGATTAACTTGAAATAAGGTCCTACAAATCGAGAAACAAATCCTCTAGATTCAAGTAATACATCGACTTCAGCTTCTTCAATGTGTTCACGACGTAATTTAGCGAACAAGTTAATTAAAGAGATTAAAATAATTAGATTCAACACACCGATAAGCACTAAAAAGAAACCTGAAACTAGTGTACCAATCGTTCCACCAATATCTTGGAAATGTGGTAATTCATCTTTAGCCCATTTTACAGACACCCCTAAAAAAACAGCCATTAAAAATACAACAGATGAATGTCCAATTGAAAAGTAGAAACCAACACCAGATGGATCTTTGCGTTGCTGTAATAATTTGCGAACCGTATTATCTATTGCAGCAATGTGATCTGCATCAAATGCATGACGTAAACCTAATGTATATGCAAGAATCCCCATACCAAATAAGATATGATGGTCTTTTCCAGCAATCCATAAAAAACTAAACCCAATAACGTGTAACAAAATGACAATAGCTATGTATGGTAACCAGCTTAAGCGCTCATTTTTAAAAACAGTCAAAATATATCCTTCTTTCATAACATGATATTTAATCATACTGTATGTTCAATGGGCACTCTAGTAATAAGTGTTCATATAACAAAAATGTTATGCCAAATTATTTGTTATATAAAAATATACATGTAACCGCAAAAGATTTTTTTGCGATATATATAATTTGATAAATTAACCAACAACAATGTAAGATGTCACTTTGCTTAACTTGGCATCCTTTTTATGATTTTCAAATTCAAAAAAATGAGCAAAATGAATCTCTTTACCAGTTTTTAATATTTCAATACCATGCATGGAACCTAAGCACCCATGTGTGATGCTGGAATGGATATTGAGACTAGCAACCTGATTGTAATAGTTAGATAGTTCTTGAATTAAAATTTGAGGTCCATAAATGTCAAAGTGTCCAGGCACAGACCAAATAAATTCTGTTGTAACCAGTGAACGTAATAATTCAATATCTAATGCTGCTGTAGCAACTATAAAATCTATCATTTGTTGACGTTTAGGCGCATGATTGCATGACACATCTCCTGTTAACTTAAAAGGTAATGATGACTGAACTTCCGTTTTAAAATGTAGTTGGTGCTGAAATAAAGCTTGTTCCAATATTGATATAGCTTTAGGACCAACGCCATGCATCTCCATTAGAGATGACTTCGTATATTGTGATACTGCTTCTAATGTGTATATACCTTGTGAATTTAGCGCGCGTGTTGCAGGCTTTCCAATTTTAGGTAAAGTCATTTGTATCCATCCTTTATGTTGTATGGTAGTCTTTCTGGCAATATACCCTGATTTGTACAGAATTATTTATAAAATTAATATTGTTTAGTGGTTGGTGAATAAATGTGGGAAATATAAACAAAATGATATCTTTATCGAAATATTATTAGTAAAATCGTTATATTAGCATAACCAAGTGAGCGTAACATGTTAAAAATTTGGGAGAGTAAGGAGGTATGTAAGTGAATACAGAATATAAAAAAGGTATATTTTTAGCACTTAGTGCATACATTCTGTGGGGCATACTACCTATATATTGGCAGTTCGTTGATGCAATAGGCGCATTTGAAATTTTAGCCTTTCGTATTATATTTTCAGCAATATTCATGATTTTCATACTCGCGGTTGGACAAAAACAACGCAATGCATTTCAACGAGATATGAATCAATTGTTAGGCAAGCCCATTCAGCTATTAGCAATTGTTGTAGCAGGCTATGTCATTACATTAAATTGGGGTACATTTATTTGGGCTGTAACGAACGGTCACGTCCTACAAACAAGTTTAGGTTATTATATAAATCCACTTGTTAGCATTTTGCTCGCACTTATCTTTTTAAAAGAAAGATTCAATAAATTTGAATGGCTAGCCATTTTATTCGCATTCATCGGTGTATTATATATGACGCTCAAGATTGGAGAATTCCCAATCGTTTCTATTATATTAGCGTTATCCTTTGGTACATACGGATTATTGAAAAAAGTAGTACATATTGATGCCATCAGCAGTATTACGATTGAATGTATTGTTACCGCACCTGCTGGACTAATATACGTTATTTATTTATGGCAGCAACATCAGATGTCATTTGGATTGAACATGTCATCATTTTGGTTGTTATTTTCTGGTGCTATTACGGCAATACCACTAATCCTATTCTCAGCCGGGGCAAAACGTATTCCACTTTCGTTAATAGGATTTATTCAATACGTTGGACCAACAATAATGTTTGTACTCGGCATATTTGTTTTCAAAGAGCCTTTTAGTATAGATCAATTAATTACGTTTATATTTATTTGGACAGGTATTGTGTTATATAGTCTTTCTCAATACATTAAATTGAAGAAACATCCGGTCGCAAAAACCCTATAAAATACGAGGAAAGATAATTATACGTGTTTTCAATATCCTTTGTGTCATGATAAGGTGAGACTGAGGTATGTGTGCAGTAACAGTGACAGACGTATAAATTTGAAACATTAAATATGAAATAAGGCACTTTCGTTGAATTCGCAATTAAAATGAATTTAAACGAAGGTGTTTTTTATTTCATGATTTATGATGGCATACGTAATGTTGATCAATGAAACGGAATAGTATAGAAATGTATTTTATGTGATGTTACGTAATGACTTAAATCTTTATACAAATTTTCAGTGAAGCACGCAATGATTTAAAGGATAAACGGGGAGTCTTGATTTAGCAAAGGTTGATTTTAAATACAAATTAAAAAGCGCCCAAATCAATGAGATTCGAGCGCTAATTTAAATATTTTAAAATATACCAATTACTTTCATCCAAAGTGATCCTAAACCAATCCAGATAATAAAGTAGACGAAACCTAATATTAAGTTCATTGTCCACCAACGTTTTTGAGTCACGTAACCTGAAGAGAATAGAATCGGCGCTGGACCACTACTATAGTGTGTTGTTGAAGCTAATAGGTTACCGAAGAAACCTAACATTAATGCACTGAATAATGGTGGTGCACCGGCTGCGATGGCAACGCCTAGTAATGCTGCATACATCGCACTGATATGTGCTGTAGAACTTGCAAATAAGTAATGTGAATAGAAGTAGAACAATATTAAAATGACCAGTACTATAGGCCAGCTTAAGCCATCAAGACTTGTAGCAATGGATTTACTTAACCAAGGAATAAATCCAAGCTTGTTTAATTGGTCGGCCATTAACACTAATACTGAGAACCATACTAATGTGTTCCAAGCACCTGTTTCGTTTAAAATGTCTTGCCATGTTAAGACACCTGTCAATAATAACAATGCTAGCGCAATAAAGGCCGTTAAAGTTGCATCAATATGAATGAAACTTCCGACAATCCATAGTGTTAGAGCAATGACAAAAATACCAATCATAAATTTTTCAGCTAAAGCGATTTTACCCATAGTCGCTAATTCATTTTCAGCCCAACTCTTAGCATTTGGTGTTTCTTTAACAGTTGGTGGATAAATTTTATAAATAATAAAAGGTACAACAATTAAGGAAACAAGTCCAGGAACTAAAGCAGCTAGGAACCAATTCATCCATGTAATGTGAACATTAGATGTGCTAGATGCTAAATTTTGTGCAAGGGGGTTACCGGCCATTGCAGTTAAAAACATAGCTGCAGTAATTAAATTACCTTGGAATTCTGTGAAAACAAGAAATGCACCCATTTTGCGTGCTGATCCGTCTTTCGGTTTCGAACCAAATGATTCAGAAAGTGATTTGATAATTGGGAACATGATTCCACCAGCACGCGCGGTATTACTTGGTGTAGCAGGCGCTAGAATTAAATCTACACCGACGATAGAATATGCTAAGCCTAATGTTTTTTTACCAAATAATTTGACGAAATGAAGTGCGATACGTCTACCAAGACCTGTTTTCACAAATCCTCTCGAAATGAAAAATGCCATAGCAATTAACCAAATGCTATTATTACCAAAACCAGCGACAGCCGTTTTCATGTCAACAATGCCAACGAGTACCATGATTGTAAATCCAATTATAGAGACGGCCCCAATTGGCATCGGTTGTGTAATACAAGCAATGATTGTCGCGACGAATATTGCGAACATATACCATGCTGTTGGATCCACAGCATCCGGTTTAAAAGGTGTAAGTGCCCAAATAAGGAGACCTACAACGATAGGGAGTATAAACTTACGATATTTAACCGTGTTTTCCATGTTAAAACGTCCTTCTTTCTATGTTTTATACATATTTCAATTTAAGAATAAAGCTAACTACAAAAGATGTACAGTAATAATTAAATATAAAATTAAATTAACGAAATCATTAATATAATTATTTTTCGAGAATCGGTGAAGAACTGGTATAGATGGTGTTTATTAAATTCAAAAGATTTTGAAGATGAACTAATATACTAAGAAATTAATTGATACAAGTTAACTTCATGCACTTGTATTCGTTATACTGTATATATTTTGCATAATAAAATAATAATATGAATTTTTAATAAATTTCATTGAATATGAACTAAATTAGTTTATAATTTATCATTAGTATCCTATGGATATGACATAGAGTATAAGGAGGGGTTTTTATGAACAAGAACGTGTTGAAGTTTATGGTCTTTATAATGTTATTAAATATCATCACGCCTTTATTTAATAAAAATGAAGCATTGGCAGCACGAGATATTTCATCAACGAATGTTACAGATTTAACTGTATCACCGACTAAGATAGAAGATGGTGGTAAAACGACAGTAAAAATGACATTCGACGATAAAAATGGAAAAATACAAAATGGTGACACGATTAAAGTGGCATGGCCGACAAGCGGTACAGTAAAGATAGAGGGTTATAGTAAAACAGTACCATTAACTGTTAAAGGTGAACAGGTGGGTCAAGCAGTTATTACACCAGACGGAGCAACAATTACATTCAATGATAAAGTAGAAAAATTAAGTGATGTTTCGGGATTTGCAGAATTTGAAGTACAAGGAAGAAATTTAACGCAAACAAATACTTCAGATGACAAAGTAGCTACGATAACATCTGGGAATAAATCAACGAATGTTACGGTTCATAAAAGTGAAGCGGGAACAAGTAGTGTTTTCTATTATAAAACGGGAGATATGCTGCCAGAAGATACGACACATGTACGATGGTTTTTAAATATTAATAATGAAAAAAGATATGTATCGAAAGATATTACTATAAAGGATCAGATTCAAGGTGGACAGCAGTTAGATTTAAGCACATTAAACATTAATGTGACAGGTACACATAGCAATTATTATAGTGGACAAAGTGCAATTAGTGATTTTGAAAAAGCCTTTCCAGGATCTAAAATAACTGTTGATAATACGAAGAACACAATTGATGTAACAATTCCACAAGGCTATGGGTCATATAATAGTTTTTCAATTAACTACAAAACCAAAATTACGAATGAACAGCAAAAAGAGTTTGTTAATAATTCACAAGCTTGGTATCAAGAGTATGGTAAGGAAGAAGTGAACGGGAAATCATTTAATCATACTGTGCACAATATTAATGCTAATGCCGGTATTGAAGGTACTGTAAAAGGTGAATTAAAAGTTTTAAAACAGGATAAAGATACCAAGGCTCCTATAGCTAATGTAAAATTTAAACTTTCTAAAAAAGATGGATCAGTTGTAAAGGACAATCAAAAAGAAATTGAGATTATAACAGATGCAAACGGTATTGCTAATATTAAAGCGTTGCCTAGTGGAGACTATATTTTAAAAGAAATAGAGGCGCCAGCACCGTATACATTTGATAAGGATAAAGAATATCCGTTTACTATGAAAGATACAGATAATCAGGGATATTTTACGACTATTGAAAATGCAAAAGAGATAGAAAAAACAAAAGATGTATCTGCTCAAAAGGTTTGGGAAGGCACTCAAAAAGTGAAACCAACGATTTATTTCAAGTTGTACAAACAAGATGACAATCAAAACACAACACCAGTAGACAAAGCAGAGATTAAAAAATTAGAAGATGGAACGACAAAAGTGACATGGTCTAATCTTCCAGAAAATGACAAAAATGGCAAGACTATTAAATATTTAGTTAAAGAAGTAAATGCTCAAGGTGAAGACACAACACCAGAAGGATATACTAAAAAAGAAAATGGTTTAGTGGTTACTAATACTGAAAAACCAATCGAAACAACATCAATTAGTGGTGAAAAAGTATGGGACGACAAAGACAATCAAGATGGTAAGAGACCAGAAAAAGTCAGTGTGAATTTATTGGCTAATGGAGAGAAAGTAAAAACGTTAGACGTGACATCTGAAACAAACTGGAAGTATGAATTTAAAGACTTACCGAAGTATGATGAAGGAAAGAAAATAGAATATACAGTGACCGAAGATCACGTAAAAGACTACACAACAGACATCAACGGTACAACAATAACGAACAAGTATACACCAGGAGAGACATCGGCAACAGTAACAAAAAATTGGGATGACAATAATAACCAAGACGGAAAACGACCAACTGAAATCAAAGTTGAGTTATATCAAGATGGAAAAGCAACAGGAAAAACAGCAACATTAAATGAATCTAATAACTGGACACATACGTGGGCAGGATTAGATGAAAAAGCAAAAGGTCAACAAGTAAAATACACAGTCGAGGAATTAACAAAGGTCAAAGGTTATACAACACATGTGGATAACAATGATATGGGTAACTTGATTGTGACGAATAAATATACGCCAGAAACAACATCAATTAGCGGTGAAAAAGTATGGGACGACAAAGACAATCAAGATGGTAAGAGACCAGAAAAAGTCAGTGTGAATTTATTGGCTAATGGAGAGAAAGTAAAAACGTTAGACGTGACATCTGAAACAAACTGGAAGTATGAATTTAAAGACTTACCGAAGTATGATGAAGGAAAGAAAATAGAATATACAGTGACCGAAGATCACGTAAAAGACTACACAACAGACATCAACGGTACAACAATAACGAACAAGTATACACCAGGAGAGACATCGGCAACAGTAACAAAAAATTGGGATGACAATAATAACCAAGACGGAAAACGACCAACTGAAATCAAAGTTGAGTTATATCAAGATGGAAAAGCAACAGGAAAAACAGCAACATTAAATGAATCTAATAACTGGACACATACGTGGGCAGGATTAGATGAAAAAGCAAAAGGTCAACAAGTAAAATACACAGTCGAGGAATTAACAAAGGTCAAAGGTTATACAACACATGTGGATAACAATGATATGGGTAACTTGATTGTGACGAATAAATATACGCCAGAAAAACCGAATAAACCAATCTATCCTGAAAAACCAAAAGACAAAACACCACCAACTAAACCTGATCACTCTAATAAAGTTAAACCAACTCTCCCAGATGAGCCATCAAAAGTGGATAAGGATGATCAACCTAAAGATAATAAAACCAAACCTGAAAATCCTCTAAAAGAATTACCAAAAACTGGTATGAAGATTATAACTTCATGGATTACATGGGTATTTATAGGTATATTGGGATTGTATTTAATTTTAAGAAAAAGATTTAACTCATAAACCATTATAATTATTTTTATAGATAAGGCTATTCCTAGTTCTATGTATAATACATGATATAAATAGGTCACTTTTAATCTGTATGTAAGCAGACTAAAAGTGGCCTTTTAAACAAATAAAAACCCGTTAACGTGTTGTTAACGGTTAATAAGCTAATATTTATTTTAAATTTTTTAATATACGAGACATTTCTTCAATTTTACCAGCATGAAGTGGGATATGAATGGCATTTAATACTAATAACTCTTCTAAGTTATTACAACCAACAATTGGTTGTTTCAATTCAATTGCTAAATCATCTTCAGTTAGTTTTCGTGCACGTTCAGGTAATGTTTGAAGACCTTCTAAAATCGTTCCAATACTCGGTACTTCGCCCTTCCATTCATCTGGAGACGAACCATTTCCGAATAAAGGTCTATATATATTTAAATCAATATTCTCTTTACCAGTAACAGCTAAGGCTGATTCAAAAATTGTTAATACATGCCCAAATTGCCAATGAATGGTATTAGAAAAAGGCTTATGATAATCATCAAGTATCTTTTCAACTTTCCAAGTATCATACACATTTACTAAATATCCTAAACCCATATCAATGACATCAAATACCGTTTTTGTAGTCATTATTAATTCCTCCCCCCATAAATAAAACATACTTCCGTAAGTATTACCCTATTAACAAAGTTGTTAGTCATTTAAGGAATGTATTTTATTGGTGTACTTATAACTATTCCGTTGTGCCTAGAGCTATACGTAAATCCTCATCATTAGAAATAGCTTCAATGGCTGCAGTCAAACCTGCAACTATCTTTTCTAATGGCATAGATGGTGTATCGGGTTTACCAATGACCTGCTCTGGTATGTATGGCACATGGATAAATCCAAAGCGAAGATGAGGATAGTGCTTATCTTGTAAATAGCCTAAGTGATAAAGTACGTGATTACATACGAACGTACCTGCGCTATTTGAAAGTGCTCCAGGAAGTCCTTGATTAATAATACTTTGAGTCATTGCTTTAACTGGTAAATTTGAAAAATAAGCTGGCGCACCGTCTAAATGAATGGCTTGATCAATAGGTTGAAAGGCATCATTATCTGGGATACGTGCATCATCAATATTAATGGCGACACGTTCTGGGGTAATGGCATTTCTACCACCAGCTTGTCCTATAGCTAGTACAACATCATAGTGATTAGATGCCAACGTTTTATTTATCATAGTATCTACTTTCTTAAAAGAGGTTGGTAGTTTTAATTTATCGATTGTATGTGTGCCAATAATATTTTCGAGTAGAGACACAGCTTCCCAAGAGGGATTAATATTTTGATTGTCAAAAGGCGCAAACCCTGTTACTAAAATGTGCATTTTAAGACACCCCGCAGTATTAAAATTTAATTTAGTATAACACGCGCATAATTAAAAACATATCAGGTTATGTATGCGCATAAAAAACAGCCTTGAAAAACCTTTATAAATCGGATTTTCAAAGCGTGTTTTGAAAGGTATTTAATTAAAACTAAGCATGTTGATGTAAATCATCAAAGTTTGTTAAACGTTGTTGCCACTCATTATCACTAATATTATTTGCTTGAACATAACGATTACGCTCATGTTTAGCACATTCATAAGAGCATGCACCTAAATATTTAGTTTCGTTTTCTTCAGAAACTAATATTTGTTTATTACATTCTGGGTTAGCGCAATTAATATAACGTTCACATGGTTTGCCATCAAACCAATCCTTACCAATAATCGTTTTTTCAACTTGGTTGATATCAACACTGATACGGTCATCAAATACGTACATTTTACCGTCCCAATATTCACCTTTTGTTTCAGAATCTTTACCATATGTAGCAATACCGCCATGAAGTTGTGCTACATCTTCGAAACCTTCTTTTAAAAGCCATCCAGAAAATTTTTCGCATCGAATGCCACCAGTACAGTACGTAACCACTTTTTTATCTGCAAATAACGCTTTATTCTCTTTAATCCAGTCAGGCAAATCTCTAAAGCGCGTGATATTTGGACGAATTGCACCTCGGAAATGACCTAAATCAAATTCATAATCATTACGTGCATCAATAATGACTGTGTCATCATCTTCAAGAGCTTTTCTAAATTCTACAGGTGATAAATATTGGCCAGTTGTGTGTCTTGGATCGACGTCATCTTCTAAATCTAAAGCAACGATTTCTTTTCGAGGACGTACATGCATTTTCTTAAAAGCATGTCCTTCAGCTTCATCAATTTTAAACACCATATCTTTGAATCGTTCATCGGCATGCATATGTGCCATATATTGTTCGGTTTCTTCTTTTGTACCAGATAATGTGCCGTTAATACCTTCTGTAGAAACAAGAATTCTACCTTTTAAATGGTGTGCTTTGCAAAACGCTAAGTGATCCTGAGCAAACTGTTCAGGGTCATCAATCGTCGTATATTTATAATATAAAAGAACTTGATAGTTCATAGGTTAATCTCCTTCTATAAACATGTTATAAGCATGTTAATTTTTAAAATAAAGCGTCAATACGCATATTTATCTACGTCCATCATTTTAACAGAGTTGTATTGTCATTCAATATTTCTAGCTTGAAATCAGCCACTAGACCGATAAAATAGATAGATGAAACCGTTATCATTTTATTTGATAGTTATCTTGTTTAAAATAAAATTGATAGTTAAAACGAATGAAATGAAAGGAATGATCATGATGTCACAACAAGATTTACCTACATTATTTTATAGCGGGAAGTCCAATAGTGCTGTTCCAATTATATCTGAAAGTGAATTACAAACAATTACAGCTGAACCATGGCTTGAAATTTCCAAAAAAGGATTGCAGCTAGAAGGATTGAACTTTGATCGGCAGGGACTACTCTTTTTATTGGATGTATTCGAAGGCAATATTTTCAAAATCAATCCTGAAACGAAGGAAATCAAACGACCTTTTGTAAGCCATAAAGCGAATCCTGCAGCAATCAAAATACATAAAGATGGCCGATTATTCGTTTGTTATTTAGGAGATTTTAAATCTACAGGAGGCATTTTTGCAGCTACAGAAAATGGTGACAACATACAAGATATTATTGAAGATTTTTCAACAACTTATTGTATTGATGACATGGTATTTGATTCTAAAGGTGGATTTTATTTTACAGATTTTAGAGGATACTCTACCAATCCACTAGGGGGCGTTTATTATGTTGCGCCGGACTTTAGAACAGTGACGCCTATCATTCAAAATATTAGCGTAGCAAATGGTATTGCTTTAAGTACAGATGAAAAAGTACTATGGGTAACAGAAACTACAGCCAATCGATTACATCGCATTGCACTTGAAGATGATGGTGTGACGATACAACCATTTGGAGCTACTATACCGTACTATTTTACAGGTCATGAAGGACCAGACTCATGTTGTATTGATAGTGACGATAATTTATACGTAGCAATGTATGGTCAAGGTCGAGTGTTAGTTTTTAATAAAAGGGGTTATCCAATAGGACAAATATTGATACCAGGCCGAGATGAAGGGCATATGTTACGTTCTACTCATCCGCAATTTATACCTGGAACAAATCAACTCATCATTTGTTCCAATGATATAGAAATGGGCGGAGGATCTATGCTTTATACAGTTAATGGCTTTGCATAAGGTCATCAAAGTTTTCAGTTTCAATAAGACCTACCTGAATGAAAGGCGTCTTAAATTAGGGTGAACAGTTAGTGCTTGTTACACATGAGTTAAACGAAAAATGCCAACTATACCTAGGGATGATATAGTTGGCATTTCGTATATATATTAAAACAATGAGGATTGTGTAATGAGATTATTCTGAGATTGAGAATTCAGCTGATGCTTCGAATTTAACATCTTTGCCTAGCATTACGCCACCAGTTTCAAGTGCTTGGTTAAAGTTAATGCCATATTTTTCTCTATTGATTGTACCAGTAACAATAATACCTGTTACTTGAGAACCATCCATAGGATTCTTACTTACTCCGTTGAATTCAACGTCGAATGTTTCTTCGTTAGTGATACCTTTAATTGTTAAATCACCAACAACTTTGTTTTCAGTAACTGATTTTGTTTCAAACGTGATTTTATCAAATTCATCAGTACCAAAGAAATCACCAGATTTTAAGTGGTTATCACGTGCTTCGTTTTTAGTGTTAATTGAGCTTGGAATAATTGTTGCAGTAGCTTTCAAAGTACTGAAGTCATTAATATCTCCTTCAACAGCTACATCAAATTGATCAAATGAACCTTTCACTTTAGAAACCATTAAATGTTTAATTTGGAATTCTAAACTACTGTGTGCACCATCAAAAGTAAAGTTAGTCATAATATAAAACCTCCATATTTTTATCTCTTAGATATATTTTTTATACTTGATATACATACAATACCACCTACAAAATAAAGATGCAAGCATTTTATTTCGAATTCGAATATTTTCTGTGATGTATTTAAAGAATGACCTATAAAACACCACACTATTGTTATACCCTAGTCAATTAATTCAAACATAAATAAGTGATTACAAGTCCGTGAAATTTAGTTAATGAGATAAATCTGACTATTATTATCATTTTTATAGTCACTACTATTGACTTTGCATCAAGTGACTCGTACTATTTTAATATAATTCTGAAAATTCAAAATATAGAACATTAAATATGTAGATAATATTTTTTTGAAGTTTTAAAAAAGGAGGCATTTTATGGGAAATTATTTGGTATTGCAATCAGATTTTGGACTTAGTGATGGCGCTGTAAGTGCAATGTATGGAGTTGCATATACTGTAAGTGATGATATACGTGTCGAAAACTTAACGCATGATATACCACCGTATGACATTTGGGTAGCGTCATATCGTTTATATCAAACTGTAAAATACTGGCCTAAAGGCACAGTTTTTGTATCAGTGGTAGATCCGGGCGTAGGTAGTGATAGGAGGAGTATTGCTTGTTTAACAGAATCGGGTCATTACATTATTACACCTGATAATGGTTCTTTAAGTCATATTAAACATTACGAAGGTATTAAAAAAGTTATCGAAATTGATGAAGTGAAAAGCCGATTGCCTCATTCGGAAGAAAGTCATACTTTTCATGGTAGAGATGTTTATGCATACAATGGAGCGAGATTAGCTGCCAAAAAGATAGCATTTGAAAGCCTCGGTCAGGCAATTAACGTTAATAGTATTGAAACATTAGAAATAAGAGAAGCGACAAAAAATGAGGATTCTGTTACAGGAAGCATTGATATTCTAGATATCAGATTTGGGTCATTATGGACAAATATTCCATTGACATTCTTAAAATCCTTGGAAATTGTTCATGGTAATAATTTGGTGGTAACAATTTATCATCAAGATAAGAAAGTCTATCAAAATATTATTAAATTTGCGCGATCGTTTGCAGATGTTAATGTGGGTGAACCTCTTGTGTATGTTAACTCGCTAGTAAATATTGGTGTAGCGGTCAATCAAGACTCATTTTCAGATTTATATCATATTGGTACTGGAAATGATTGGACGATTCATTTATCTAAAGCACCATCAATTTAATGAATTTTTTATGTAAGGAGTAATGAAGATGAAAAAACAAGATATTTCAGTTAAAACTGTTGTTGCGATTGGTATAGGAGCAGCGGTATTTGTGATTTTAGGGCGTTTTGTTGTAATACCAACAGGTTTTCCTAATACGAATATAGAAACATCTTATGCATTTTTAGCATTAATATCTGCAATATTTGGGCCTTTTGCTGGTTTAATGACTGGATTAGTTGGACACGCTATTAAAGATTTCACGACATACGGTAGTGCTTGGTGGAGTTGGGTTATTTGTTCAGGAATTATAGGCTGTTTATATGGATGGATTGGCCTAAAATTAAATCTTTCTTCAGGCCGATTTTCTAGGAAATCGATGATTTATTTTAATATCGGTCAAATTATTGCGAATATTATTTGCTGGGCACTTATTGCACCAACATTAGATATTTTGATTTATAACGAACCGGCTAACAAGGTTTATACACAAGGTGTTATCTCTGCAGTATTAAATATTATTTCAGTTGGCATTATTGGGACAATATTATTAAAAGCATATGCTTCATCTCAAATAAAAAAAGGTAGTTTACGTAAAGAATAATCATTTTGTTGAATCAGATATGTAAATGAATGTAGAAAGGTAATGATATATCATGACTGAACCAATTATCTCGTTCAAAGACTTTAGTTTTCAATATCATAGTCAAGCAACACCTACATTACAGAATATAAATGTTGATATTTATCCAGGAGAAAAAGTGCTAGTAGTTGGTGCTTCAGGTAGTGGTAAATCGACTTTTGCAAATTGCATAAACGGATTAATTCCATTTAAAACTAAAGGTAACATAACTGGGGAACTATATATAAATAATCAAGATGCAACCGTTAGTTGTTTACATGATAGATCTAATGTTGTTGGTACAGTTTTACAAGATACAGATGGACAGTTCATAGGCTTAACAGCAGCTGAAGATATGGCCTTTTTATTAGAAAATAATTGTGTTGAACAAGATGATATGAAGAAAAATGTAAGTTATTGGGCTGAAAAAGTTGGCATGATAGAACATTTAAATCACCGACCGCAAGATTTATCTGGAGGTCAAAAACAACGCGTTTCATTAGGTGGTATATTAATCCATCGTACGCCTATTTTAATATTGGATGAGCCACTGGCCAATTTAGATCCTGCGACAGGACATGAAACGCTGAGATTGTTAAACAATATTCATGAAGAAACAAAGTCAACGATGATTATTGTCGAACATCGATTAGAAGAATCATTAGATGATACGTTTGATAGAGTTCTTCTTTTTAAAGATGGAAAAATCATCGCTAATACAACGCCTAGTGATTTGCTAAAATCATCTAAGCTTAAAGAAGCAGGCATACGTGAACCATTATACTGTACAGCGCTTAAATATGCAGAAGTAGATGTCGAATCCATTGATAACTTAGCGAATTTACGTGACGTTTGTATGAGTGAACATGTTAAATTTAAAGTGAAAAAATGGATAGATGAAACATCTGCAAATAATGATAATAAGTACAAATCTGAACCGCTATTAGAATTAAATGAGGTATGTGTTCAATATAGTGACTATAGTAATAGTGTACTTAATAATGTTCAATTAAATGTTTATAGAAGAGAAATGCTTAGTATAGTTGGTCACAATGGTGCCGGCAAATCAACACTTGCTAAAGCAATTTGTGGATTTTTAGATATAACAGGTAATATCCAATTTTGTAATAGGGGATTTAATCAATTGTCAATTAGCGAACGATCTGAATTCGTAGGTTATGTGATGCAAAATCCAAATCATATGATTTCTGAAAAAATGATTTACGATGAAGTAGCATTAGGGTTAAGAGCACGAGGTATGAAAGAATCAGATATAAAGATACGAGTAGAGAATGTGCTCAAAATATGCGGACTTTATGCATTTCGGAATTGGCCAATTGCAGCTTTAAGCTATGGTCAAAAAAAGAGGGTCACTATAGCATCTGTTTTAGTCTTAAATCCGGAAATAATCATATTGGATGAACCGACTGCTGGTCAAGATTTCTATCATTATAATGAGATAATGTCATTTTTAATTGAGCTAAACAGACAGGGGAAGACGATTATTATGATTACGCATGATATGCATTTATTGTCTGAGTATAGTTCAAGAACAATTGTATTATCAAAAGGACAAGTCGTTGCTGATACCACGCCAGTATTGGTATTAAATGATAAAAAAATCTGTGAGATTGCATCATTGAGACAAACATCGCTATTTGAAATGGCCGAATATATAGGGATTAGCGAGCCACAGAAATTAGTACAATTATTTATTAACCATGATAGGAAGGTGAGACGCCAATGAATCAATATAATACTATAGGTTTTCACCCGGGAAATAGTCGTATTCATCAATTAAATGCGACTGTTAAACTTTTATTCTTATTAGTTGTTTCTATTTCTGCAATGGTGACTTATGAAACAAGATATTTAATTTTAATTAGTGCTTCATCTATTTTATTGTTCAAATATGCTCATATTGAATGGAAACAAGTTCGCTTTGTTGTTAAATTCATTCTGTTTTTCACAATATTAAATATTATTGCCGTATACATATTTGACCCTGAATATGGTGTGAAGATTTATAATCAGCGTACAGAGTTAGTCAATGGTATTGGTCGATTTACGCTAACATCACAGGAATTATTCTATCTTTTTAATCTAATATTAAAATATATTAGTACAGTTCCTTTAGCGTTAATATTTTTATTCACAACGAATCCGAGTCATTTTGCTGCAAGTTTAAATCAGCTAGGTGTGAATTATAAAATCAGTTACGCAGTCTCACTAGCATTAAGGTATATTCCAGATATTCAAGAAACATATTTTAATATTTCACAAGCGCAACAAGCAAGAGGATATGATAATTCGAAAAAAGCGAAATTTACTAGCCGTGTTAAAGGTATCAAACGCATTGTGTTACCTTTAATATTTTCTAGTATCGAAAGAATTGACACTATTAGTACTGCTATGGAGTTAAGACAATTCGGACAGTATAAAAGGAGAACCTGGTACGTCAAAAAACAATTAAAAAAAGATGATTATGTTGTTTTGTGTTTGACGTTAATACTTCTGATGTTAGTAGTTACATTATTCTTTTTAAATAATAGTCGATATTTCAACCCGTGGCATTAGTATTCATATAAATAGTCTTTAAATAGAAATAGGAGGGAGACATTTAATGATAAATACTGAAAGATTAAATTTAATGATTCCAAGTTCCTCGCATTTAATTGAACTTTATAATATTTGTAGTCATCCACAAGCAAATATATACACTCCCAAAGGTTTACATAATTCCAAATTAGACACACAACGGTGGATTGAAAAATGGCAAAACCATTGGCAACAATATCAATTTGGTTACTTTGTATTGGTGAAAAAAATAGATTGTAGTGTTATTGGTATTTGTGGATATGAATATCGACAATTAAGCAAGAAACAGTACTAAATTTATTTTATAAATTACATCCAAGTTTTGAAGGACAAGGGTACGCATGTGAGGCTATTACAGCAATCACAAATTTTGTGAATTATATCGATCAAGAAACAGTAAAAGTTATCAGGACAAATAAGTGTAACCAACGTTCAATAAATTTAGCAGAAAGGCTTAAATTCAAGCGAGACAAAGCTATGGACGACATTATCAATCAAGGAGATATTGTGTTTTATAAATAAAATACTATGACATTATCTAAAAAATAAAATTAAAATCCCAACAGTTTCTTAAAAAGTTATGAGCCACATAATAAAAATGTTATAATTGTGCATAATAAAACATAGGGAGAATGTTTAATGCATAAAAAATATTTATTGCTATTTTTTCTGTTATTATCAGTTGCATTGCTATATAGCTGTTCCAAGCAAAATGAGAAAGCTCAAAATAAATCTGTTAATCCAAATGAGTATGCAAAGCATAAATCGAAAATGGATGAACATTGGGAAACATATCACGGCCAAGTTTATCATGTGTTTTATCACCCATTAATTACAGACCCAAAAGTTGCGTTTACAGGAGATACACACCAAGCTAAGGGCAACAATGATTGGATGATTACTGTAAGTGAATTTAAAAAATCATTGAACGAATTATATAAAAATAATTACATCATCGTTAATCCACATGATGTATACGACTTATCATCTCATCATGTAAAAGCCAAAAAAATAAAATTGCCGAAAGGTAAAAAGCCACTAATCATCTCAATTGATGATATGAATTACTATAGTTACATGAGACACCATGGTTATGCTGACCGTTTAGTACTCGATAAAAATAAACATGTTGTATCTGAAACGACAGACAAAAAAGGCCATGCTACTTATTCTGATGACAATGATATCGTGCCAATTTTAAATAAATTTGTAAAAGAGCATCCAGATTTTTCTTTAAATGGTGAAAAGGGTGTTGTTGCTTTAACCGGTTATGAGGGCGTATTAGGTTATCGCACGAATGAATTAACGAGTAAAGATTATACAAAGAATAAAAAGGCAGCTGAGGAAGTTGTTCGCGCAATGAAACGGGATGGATGGTCATTTGCGAGTCATTCATATGGTCACATTAATTTTGAAAAAACATCTTTAGAAGGTATTAAACGTGATACTAAAAGATGGAAAGATGAAGTTGAACCAATTGTAGGTAAAACAGATATGTTTGTATTTCCACATGGCGCACAGGATAGACATACACAAGCGTATGATTATTTGGTAGATGAAGCAGAGTTTAAGTTTATTGCAGGTGTCGGTCCAAACAATTTTACAGATATATCAGCAACGAACGTTTACCAAGATAGGGTTGCGATTGATGGTCTAAACTTATTTGAATTTAAATATAAACTCAAACCGTTTTTTAATCCTGAAAATGTATATAGTAAACAAGATAGACGTTACTTTAAAGGGAATCGGGATTATGAAGAATAGTTAAATTTAATAAAAAGATAGAAAGAAAATAACTTTACATAATAAGGCAAGGACAATATGTGCAAGAAGTACAACTTCAATATAAAAATCTTGGTTAAGCATTTTTATAGGCACAAATGTCTTGCCATTTTCTTTTGTAAAAATTTAAAACCAATACACCGAATTTTCTGAAAAAGGTTGTAATGTATTGCTAAAAATGATAAGTTATTAATCATATTACACTTTAGTGTGGTAGAGAAGTAAAGCAAACACCGAAAATATCAAGTGATTTTAAATACAGTATTGAAAGTAAAGGGTGGTCGAGTGAATAATTCAGAACAATTAATTGCGTTAAAAGAATCGGAAACAGCATTTTTAAAATATTTTAATAAAGCGGATTATGAGTTAGTTGATTTTAGTGTGGTTGAAAAGTTGGACTGGAAACAATTGAACCATGAGGATTTGCAGCAGATGGGTGAGCGAAATTTTTGGCAACATGAGCATCAAATTTATGCACTTCGAAATGATTTTACAGATCAATTATTGCGTTATTACTCAATGTATCCAACTGCAGCATCAAAAGTGGCATACACAGGTTTAATCATTCGGAATAATGAAGCGGCTGTACAAGTTGGTTTGGAAAACTATGCACCATCATTAGCGAATGTACAACAGAGCTTAAAGCTATTTATTCAGTTTATTCAACAGCAGTTGAGAGATAACGTGCATTTTGTTGTATTGGGACATTATCAATTGCTTGATGCCTTACTCGATAAATCGTTACAAACACCAGACATACTATCAATGATTGAGGAACGTAATTTATCGGGACTGGTTACATATTTGTCGACTGAACATCCAATCGTGCAAATCTTGAAAGAGAATACGCAACAACAATTAAATGTATTGGAACACTATATTCCAAATGACCATCCAGCACTCGTTGAATTAAAAATATGGGAACGTTGGTTACATACACAAGGTTACAAAGACATCCATTTAGATATTACTGCGCAGCCACCTAGATCCTATTACACAGGTTTATTTATTCAATGTCATTTTGCTGAAAATGAATCTCGAGTTTTAACAGGTGGTTATTACAAAGGAAGCATTGAAGGGTTTGGATTAGGATTAACACTTTAAGTAAGGGAGTATGCACAATGTTAAGAGTCGCCATAGCCAAAGGACGTCTAATGGATAGTTTAATTAACTATTTAGATGTAATTGAATATACGACATTATCAGAAACATTAAAAAATAGAGAACGCCAATTATTATTAAGTGTAGATAATATTGAATGCATTTTAGTAAAAGGAAGTGACGTGCCAATCTATGTGGAACAAGGAATGGCAGACATAGGCATTGTTGGTAGCGACATATTAGATGAGCGCCAATATAATGTTAATAATTTGTTGAATATGCCTTTTGGAGCATGTCATTTTGCGGTTGCAGCGAAACCTGAAACGACCAATTATCGTAAAATCGCAACGAGTTATGTTCATACTGCTGAAACATATTTTAAATCAAAAGGTATTGATGTCGAATTGATTAAATTGAATGGTTCTGTTGAATTAGCTTGTGTCGTAGATATGGTAGACGGAATTGTCGACATCGTTCAAACAGGTACTACGCTAAAAGCGAACGGACTGGTTGAAAAGCAACATATTAGTGATATCAATGCAAGATTAATAACTAATAAAGCAGCTTATTTTAAAAAATCACAATTAATAGAGCAATTTATTCGCTCTTTGGAGGTGTCTATTGCCAATGCTTAATGCACAACAATTTTTAAATCAATTTTCATTAGAAGCACCATTAGATGAGTCATTGTATCCAATTATTCGCGATATTTGTCAGGAAGTTAAAGTTCATGGAGATAAGGCTTTGAAAATGTATAATCTAACATTCGATCATACGAAAACAGATCATTTAGAAATTAGTCATGAACAAATTAAAGCAGCATTTGACACATTAGATGAAAAAACAAAACAAGCATTACAACAAAGTTATGAAAGAATTAAAGCATATCAAGAAAGTATTAAACAGACGAATCAACAGTTAGAAGAATCAGTGGAGTGTTATGAAATATACCATCCACTAGAAAGTGTGGGTATTTATGTGCCTGGTGGCAAAGCAAGTTATCCATCAACAGTTCTAATGACAGCGACTTTAGCACAAGTAGCAGGTGTAGAAAATATTGTTGTTGTGACACCACCTCAACCTAACGGAGTATCCCAAGAGGTATTAGCTGCATGTTATATTACGCAAGTTAATCAAGTGTTTCAAGTTGGTGGTGCTCAAAGTATTGCTGCATTGACTTATGGAACAGAAACGATACCTAAAGTTGATAAGATTGTAGGTCCAGGTAACCAATTTGTTGCATATGCCAAAAAATATTTATTTGGACAGGTAGGTATTGATCAAATTGCAGGACCAACAGAAATAGCACTGATTATTGATGACACCGCAGATTTAGATGCCATCGTATATGATGTATTTGCGCAAGCAGAACATGATGAATTAGCACGTACATATGTCATTAGTGAAGATGCGCAAGTCCTTAAAGATTTAGAATCACGTATTGCTAAAGCATTGCCTAATGTGGACAGATACGACATTGTTTCTAAAAGTATCGCTAATCAACACTACCTTATCCATGCTAGTAATTTTGATGAAGCATGCCATGTCATGAATACAATCGCGCCTGAACATGCGTCGATTCAAACAGTAAATCCTCAACCATATATTGAAAAAGTGAAATATGTGGGTGCATTGTTTATTGGACATTATTCGCCAGAGGTCATAGGAGATTACGTTGCAGGTCCAAGTCATGTATTACCTACAAATAGAACAGCTAGATTTACCAATGGGTTATCGGTCAATGATTTCTTAACACGGAACACGGTCATCCATTTATCAAAAGATACGTTTGAACAAATTGCTGATTCAGCACAACATATTGCTCATGTTGAAGCATTATACAATCACCAGCAGTCTATTTTAATACGTCAGTCTTAGGGGAGTGTAATTGAAATGATTTATATTGATAAAAATGAAAGTCCAGTTACGCCGTTGGATGAAAAAACAATGACGTCTATTATTAGTGCAACGCCATATAATTTATATCCTGATGCAGCATATGAACAATTCAAGGAAGCTTATGCTAAGTTTTACGGATTATCTCCTGAACAAATTATTGCAGGAAATGGATCTGATGAATTGATTCAAAAGTTAATGCTGATCATGCCAGAAGGTCCGGCATTAACGCTAAATCCTGATTTTTTTATGTATCAAGCATATGCGGCACAAGTAAATCGTGAAATTGCATTTGTAGATGCAGGATCAGATTTAACGTTTGATTTGGAAACCATTTTAACGAAAATCGATGAAGTACAACCATCATTTTTTATTATGAGTAATCCACATAACCCTTCAGGCAAGCAATTTGATACGGCATTTTTAACAGCTATTGCAGATAAGATGAAAGCATTAAACGGATACCTTGTCATTGATGAAGCATATTTAGATTATGGTACGGCATATGACGTGGAACTGGCACCACACATCTTAAGAATGCGTACATTATCAAAGGCGTTTGGAATTGCCGGTTTAAGATTAGGTGTCTTAATTAGTACTGCTGGAACGATAAAGCATATTCAAAAAATAGAACATCCATATCCATTAAATGTATTTACGCTAAATATTGCGACTTATATTTTTAGACATAGAGAAGAGACAAGAGTATTTTTAACGATGCAACGACAGTTAGCTGAGCAGTTAAAACAAATATTTGATACACATGTTGCAGATAAAATGTCAGTGTTCCCATCAAATGCCAATTTTGTACTTACTAAAGGTTCAGCGGCGCAACAATTAGGACAATACGTATATGAACAAGGATTTAAACCTCGTTTTTATGATGAGCAGGTAATGAAAGGCTATGTAAGATATTCAATTGCAACAGCACCACAGTTAAACCAATTAGAAGAAATTGTTAAAGAATGGAGCGCAAAATATGATTTATCAAAAACAACGAAACACAGCTGAAACACAACTAAATATTTCAATATCAGATGACCAGTCACCATCGCATATTAATACAGGTGTGGGCTTTTTAAATCATATGTTAACATTGTTTACATTTCATAGCGGTCTGTCATTAAACATTGAGGCACAAGGTGATATTGACGTAGATGATCACCACGTAACTGAAGATATCGGCATTGTCATTGGCCAATTGTTACTTGAAATGATTAAAGATAAAAAGCATTTCGTTCGTTATGGAACGATGTACATTCCAATGGATGAAACATTAGCACGTGTCGTTGTGGATATAAGTGGGCGCCCATACCTATCATTCAATGCATCATTAAGTAAAGAAAAAGTTGGTACGTTTGATACGGAGTTAGTAGAAGAATTTTTTAGAGCGGTCGTAATCAATGCAAGATTAACAACGCATATTGATTTAATTCGTGGAGGTAATACACACCATGAAATTGAAGCTATATTCAAAGCGTTTTCCCGTGCATTAGGCATAGCGCTAACTGCAACTGATGATCAGCGTGTGCCGTCATCGAAAGGTGTGATTGAATGATTGTCATCGTTGATTATGGATTAGGGAATATTAGTAATGTAAAACGCGCTATTGAACATTTAGGGTATGAGGTGGTTGTCTCAAATACCTCAAAAATAATCGATCAAGCAGAAACAATCATATTGCCCGGTGTCGGCCATTTTAAAGATGCGATGTCAGAGATAAAACGATTAAATCTCAATGCAATATTGGCTAAGAATACTGATAAGAAGATGATTGGTATTTGTTTAGGCATGCAATTAATGTATGAGCATAGTGATGAAGGCGATGCATCTGGATTAGGGTTTATCCCAGGAAATATTTCGCGTATCCAAACAGAATACCCAGTGCCACACTTAGGCTGGAATAATTTAGTGAGTAAGCACCCTATGTTAAATCAAGATGTTTATTTCGTACATTCTTATCAAGCGCCGATGTCAGAAAATGTCATTGCATATGCGCAGTATGGTACTGATATTCCGGCAATTGTTCAATTTAACAATTATATTGGTATTCAATTCCATCCTGAAAAAAGCGGTACATATGGGTTACAAATTTTGCGTCAGGCAATACAAGGGGGATTTATAAATGATTGAATTATGGCCAGCGATTGATTTGATTGGGTCAACAAGTGTGAGGTTAACAGAGGGTAAATATGATAGTGAAGAAAAAATGTCACGCTCGGCTGAGGAAAGTATCGCTTACTATAGTCAATTTGAATGTGTGAATCGTATTCATATCGTTGACTTGATAGGTGCTAAGGCACAGCATGCCCGAGAGTTTGATTATATTAAGTCATTGAGGAGATTAACAACCAAAGATATTGAAGTAGGTGGTGGCATTCGTACGAAGTCACAAATCATGGACTACTTTGCTGCAGGAATTAATTATTGCATAGTTGGAACGAAAGGTATTCAAGATACTGATTGGCTTAAAGAGATGGCACATACATTTCCAGGTCGCATTTATTTATCTGTTGATGCCTATGGAGAAGATATTAAAGTGAACGGATGGGAAGAGGACACAGAGTTAAATTTATTTAGTTTTGTGAGACGGTTATCGGATATACCTCTTGGCGGCATTATATATACTGATATTGCTAAAGATGGCAAAATGTCCGGACCTAACTTTGAATTAACTGGTCAATTAGTAAAGGCAACGACGATTCCTGTCATTGCTTCCGGTGGTATTAGACATCAGCAAGATATTCAACGATTAGCGTCGCTAAATGTTCACGCTGCTATTATAGGAAAGGCTGCACATCAAGCATCTTTTTGGGAGGGGCTAAAATGATTAAAAAACGTATCATTCCATGTTTAGATGTCAAAGATGGTCGTGTCGTTAAAGGGATTCAATTTAAAGGATTAAGGGATATTGGGAATCCTGTTGATTTAGCAATGTATTACAATGAAGCGGGTGCTGATGAATTAGTATTTTTAGACATCTCTAAGACGGAAGAGGGTCATAGCTTAATGCTAGAAGTGATTGAACAGACAGCGTCACGCTTGTTTATCCCTCTTACTGTAGGGGGTGGGATTCAAAGTCTCGATGATATTACCCAATTGTTAAATCATGGTGCAGATAAAGTATCATTAAATTCAAGTGCTTTAAAAAATCCACAGCTCATTAAACAAGCGAGTGATAAATTCGGTAGACAATGCATCTGTATAGCAATTGATAGCTATTATGATCCTGAAAGAAAAGCACATTATTGTTGTACGCATGGTGGTAAAAAGATGACAAATATTAAAGTATATGACTGGGTACAGCAAGTAGAACAGTTAGGTGCAGGTGAGCTCCTCATTACAAGTATGGGACATGATGGTATGAAGCAAGGATTTGATATTGAACACCTAGCAAATATTAAGTCTCTTGTAAATATTCCAATCATTGCTTCTGGTGGTGGTGGCAATGCACAACACTTTGTAGAATTATTTGATCAGACGGATGTTTCTGCAGGTTTAGCTGCAAGTATATTACATGACCGAGAAACGACGGTTCAATCTATTAAAGAAGTGATACGGCAAGGGGGTATAGCAGTAAGATGACCAAATATAAAATTGATTTTAGCAAAGGTTTAGTGCCAGCAATTTTACAAGATAATCAAACAAAACAAGTATTGATGTTGGGCTATATGAATCAAGAAGCTTTTGATAAAACGATAGAAGATGGTGTGGTATGTTTCTATTCGCGGTCGAAACAACGGCTATGGACAAAAGGTGAAACATCTGGTCATACGCAACGTGTTAAAGATATTCATGTAGATTGCGACAATGACACTATTTTAATTGATGTCATACCAAATGGACCAACATGTCATACAGGCAGTCAAAGTTGTTTCAACACAGAAGTTCCATTTTCAGTGCAAACATTAGCGCAGACAGTTCAAGATAGTGCCCAATCCAATAATGAAAAGTCATATACAAAATATTTATTAACAGAAGGTATAGAAAAGATTACGAAAAAATATGGTGAAGAAGCTTTTGAAGTCGTAATTGAAGCAATTAAAGGTGACAAAAAAGCATTTGTAAGTGAAGTAGCAGATGAACTTTATCATTTATTTGTCTTGATGCATGCGCTAGGCGTCGATTTTTCAGAAATTGAGGCAGAATTAGCGCGTAGACATCATAAGCGCAATAACTTTAAAGGCGAACGACAAAATATCGAACAGTGGTAAAACAAGTATGGGCTGAGATATAGAGAAAAGGGTCATGGCTTATACACTTACAAATATTGTGGAAAACGTGACATTTTCAAGTTTAAAATACGACACCAACATATTTTAACTATGAATGCTGTGATGGTACTAAAGTTGCAAACGCGTTATAGATAAGTAGTGGATAATCACAATACGAAACCAAAAATAATTATGAAAAGTGAATTGAGCAACTCAGGAATAGATGTCACTGTTAAAGATGTTGAAAAGTATATGAATCGATATAATGAAGTTATGAAGGGAAAAAATGGCGAAAAAGCTAAAGAGAATTTAGTAACCTTTAATATCATAGTTGTCTTTACATTCTTTGTATTTATACTGTAAATAAAAATATATCTAGCCTGAAATAGAAATGTCATAGCCTATTTAAAAGACAATCTCCATTAGAACTAAGATGTGCATCCCGAAAGTTAGACTAAAAAACTAACTTTATGGGATGTATTTTTATGCTAATCATCATAAATTCGAGATTAAGTTAAAGGTAGTTCAAGAGTAATTAAACAATAAATTAAAAATAGTAGGATACTTACTTTGAGGGAAGAAAATTAACTGTATATATTTAGTTTAGGAACAAGTATTACGGTTTATCCTGATACAATTATTGTGGATGGGATGATATTTTTAGGTTTAAAATACGACACCAGCAAACATTATAACTGTGATAGCTCATAAATCCCCCCATACAGCTAATCTAAAAAAATAATACATCATTGGAATCAAGCCCCAAGCATGTAAATATTAAAAATCACAAAAGATATATGTAAAAAAGTTACAATTTGCATAATTAAATTGTGTCTAATTATTGACTAATTAAATTTTGCCAAATATAATATTAATTAATAATTTGAAATGATTAGCGTATACACTTTAAATTCTCTTTGGAGAATATATTTTTTAAATAAAAATGTAAACGCTTTCTCGTCAAATTAAACAATAGAAAGGATGGTCATTATGAGTGCTTGGTTAAGTAAATTATTTGAGTTTATTCCTCGAATAATTATCAATTTGTTTATCTAAAATAAAAAAATAGAGGTGCTGACAATGATGAAAAGTCAAAATAAGTATAGTATTCGTAAATTTAGTGTAGGTGCATCTTCCATTTTAATAGCTACATTACTATTTTTAAGTGGTGGACAAGCACAAGCAGCTGAGAAGCAAGTGAATATGGGAAATTCACAGGAGGATACAGTTACAGCACAATCTATTGGGGATCAACAAACTAGGGAAAATGCTAATTATCAACGTGAAAACGGTGTTGACGAACAGCAACATACTGAAAATTTAACTAAGAACTTGCATAATGATAAAACAATATCAGAAGAAAATCATCGTAAAACAGATGATTTGAATAAAGATCAACTAAAGGATGATAAAAAATCATCGCTTAATAATAAAAATATTCAACGTGATACAACAAAAAATAACAATGCTAATCCTAGCGATGTAAATCAAGGGTTAGAACAGGCTATTAATGATGGTAAACAAAGTAAAGTGGCGTCACAGCAACAGTCAAAAGAGGCAGATAATAGTCAAGATTCAAACGCTAATAACAATCTACCTTCACAAAGTTTAACAAAGGAAGCACCATCATTAAATAAGTCAGATCAAACAAGTCAACGAGAAATTGTTAATGAGACAGAAATAGAGAAAGTACAACCACAACAAAATAATCAAGCGAATGATAAAATTACTAACTACAATTTTAACAATGAACAAGAAGTGAAACCTCAAAAAGACGAAAAAACACTATCAGTTTCAGATTTAAAAAACAATCAAAAATCACCAGTAGAACCAACAAAGGACAATGACAAGAAAAATGGATTAAATTTATTAAAAAGTAGTGCAGTAGCAACGTTACCAAACAAAGGGACAAAGGAACTTACTGCAAAAGCGAAAGATGATCAAACGAATAAAGTTGCCAAACAAGGGCAGTATAAAAATCAGGATCCTATCGTTTTAGTGCATGGTTTCAATGGGTTTACAGATGATATTAATCCTTCAGTGTTAGCTCATTATTGGGGCGGTAATAAAATGAACATTCGCCAAGATTTAGAAGAAAATGGTTACAAAGCTTATGAAGCAAGTATAAGTGCTTTTGGAAGTAACTATGACCGCGCAGTTGAACTTTATTATTATATCAAAGGCGGTCGTGTAGATTATGGTGCAGCACATGCAGCAAAATATGGACATGAACGTTATGGAAAAACATACGAAGGAATTTACAAAGACTGGAAACCAGGACAGAAGGTACACCTAGTTGGACATAGTATGGGCGGTCAAACGATACGTCAACTAGAAGAATTACTGCGTAATGGTAATCGTGAAGAAATAGAGTATCAAAAGAAACATGGTGGCGAAATTTCTCCACTATTCAAAGGTAATCATGACAATATGATTTCATCAATTACTACTTTAGGAACACCACATAATGGTACACACGCATCAGATTTAGCTGGTAATGAAGCTTTAGTGAGACAAATTGTATTTGATATCGGTAAAATGTTTGGTAATAAAAATTCAAGAGTAGACTTCGGGTTGGCTCAATGGGGCCTAAAACAGAAGCCAAATGAATCATATATTGATTATGTCAAACGCGTTAAACAATCTAATTTATGGAAATCAAAAGATAATGGATTTTACGATCTGACGCGCGAGGGTGCAACAGATTTAAATCGTAAAACGTCGTTGAACCCTAACATTGTGTATAAAACATACACTGGTGAAGCAACGCACAAAGCATTAAATAGCGATAGACAAAAAGCAGACTTAAATATGTTTTTCCCATTTGTGATTACTGGTAACTTAATCGGTAAAGCAACTGAAAAAGAATGGCGAGAAAACGATGGTTTAGTATCCGTTATTTCTTCTCAACATCCATTTAATCAAGCTTATACAAAAGCGACAGATAAAATTCAAAAAGGCATTTGGCAAGTGACGCCTACAAAACATGATTGGGATCATGTTGACTTTGTAGGACAAGACAGTTCTGATACAGTGCGCACAAGAGAAGAATTACAAGATTTTTGGCATCATTTAGCAGACGATTTAGTGAAAACTGAAAAGCTGACTGATACTAAGCAAGCATAATTTATAAAGTAAAGGGAGGAATTAATAATGACTGCAGACTTCTTTCAATTAATCGGATCATTATTTAGAATTCTAAAAGAATTATTCAAGTAAAACATTGGCGAGGCCCCAACAAAGAGAAATTGGATTCCCAATTTCTACAGACAATGCAAGTTGGGGTGGGACGACGAAATAAATTTTGCGAAAATATCATTTCTGTCCCACTCCCATTGGCATTTACGAAGTTTAAATGTGCAATTAGAATATATGTATAACAATATTAAACACGCGGTAAAACGAAGTCAGTCAATTCAAACTGATTTCGCCCACCGCGTGTTTTTAACATAGCTTAATAATTAATAAGCATTAATGTTCAATTTATATGGTTGTTTTCCAATAATAAACCTAAAGATATAGAATTCACGCAATATCATGCCGACACCTATACATAATCCTAAAATGAATAGTAGTGATATCGCTAGAAAGACCATTGTATTATCCTCAAATATATTTGTATATGCAAACAATGAGTCTAGAATGATTGGATGTAATAAATAAATAAAGAATGAGAAAGCACTAATCATTTGAATCGTATTAAATAACATTGTTTTAAAATGCGTACAAATTCCTAATATCACGATAAACATAACACTATTATACGGTGTTAATGAATATGAAAAGCTGGTAACGTTCCAATAGTCTCCATTTGCTAACGCAATAAACACAAAATAAGTAGCTACAGCTAATACAATCATAATAACTAAATAACGTTCTAAGAAATTTAATACACGTTCGTAGTTATAACCCATATATGCACCTAAAAAGAAATAAAAAATCCATCCGAATATTATAGTGTTTTCACTTAATGGATAATAGTGTAGCACGGTATCGTGAAACGCTGTGTTGTTCGTAAAGTAATATAAAAATGATTGCTGTAAAATAAAAGATAACAATAATAATATTTTACTGTTGAATAGGTTATAGTTAATTTTAAAAATGATATAACTCAAAATAAAGAATTGCATGATAACAACGATAAAATAGCCATACCATTGACCTAATAGGACATTTTCAATGAATTGTTTATTGAAACTTGAATCTGTTAATAATGATTCACTATAACTGTAAAACAATCCCATTAATATGTAAGGAATAAGTATATATTTTACGCGTGTAGTTAAGTATCTATAGGTGACTTTTTGGTAATTCAAGGTTGTCAGTAACTGTGACAAGATAATAAAGCAAGGTGTACCAAAAATCACAATATTACGAATGTAAAATTGTAATACTAAGGATCCTCCCTCCATATTCTCATGTTTTAAAGTAATTTGTGTAAGTAAATGTGTGATAATAATAATTGCACATATAATAGCGCGTAAATATACGAGTTCAAGTCTAATCTTTTTCATGGAATCCGTCCCATCTCTTAATTAAATGCTCAAAAGCATCATCACTAATTAATATTCTAGGGATGTAATAATCATTGGAGTTCGGAGTGACTGCTTTTTCCTCTAATGAAAAACCGTATTTTAACCCAGCTTTTTTGATTACCGGTAATTTATCGTCATTCATCAAGCCATAAGGATAGGCTATAGTTTTCTGCGACTTTTTAAAGTTTTTAGTTAGATATTTTTCACTTTTGTTTAAATCTTTTATGATTGTAGCTTCAGAAGCTTTCATTAATTTTGACTTATTATTTTTAGATAAGTTATGCAAATCGTGGGTATGTGTTTCAAATTCCCATAACCCAGTTTTATACATTTCTTTTAGTTCTTTTTTACTAATCATATCGAGGTTGTGAAAGTTTTCTTCCCCAACATGACCTGTGATAATAAACCCAGTTGCCGGTATTTTATATTTTTTTAAGATTGGATAAGCATTTTCATAAATAGTTTCATCCATATCATCAAAGTTAATCCATACACTTCGTTTTGGAAACTTACCTTTTTTCTTGTAATATAAAAATTCTTTCAAGGTTAAAAATTTAGCATCATGTGATTTTAGCCATTTTATTTGAGATTCAAATTGTGATTGACTAACACTATAATTTTTAATTTCTTTACTACTAGAAAAGAAGTAAATGAAATTATTCAGAAAATTCGCTTTTCTTACACGGTGATAATTTAATGCCAGAGCACTATTTTCTTTATACTTCAGTTTTTTTGGTGAATCGTCATCTGCATTTGCAATATGATGACCATCCAGTGTGCTTACAGGCAATATGATCAAGATACTCAACACTAAAATTATTAATTTTCTATACTTCACGATTCTCTTCCTCTCTGCCATTTTTGAATCAATATGCTAATTGTAAAAAATACAAAAATGATAATCGCGAAAATGCCCATAGTTTCAAATATATCTAAAATTTCAGTATTTTCAATGTTTAAAGCAACACGTATTGTATTGATACTTTCGTCATGAATTTCAAATATAGTACCAATATAAACGAGTAGAACAACTAAACAATATATCCAAAAGACACAAGATATAGCGATAAGTGCTGTTTCTCTTACAATATTTAGCGATGATTTTAGCGTTGGGTATTCCCTCTGTCTGGGCTTGACCATGTTGCGTAACCACCTTTCTTACGTTTTAATGCTTTTGGAAATGCGACAAGAACTACTGCTGCGTTAATAATCCAGTATACTGTCGGATACCAACTTACAAATATGAGTCCAGCCATATTCTTTTTCTCGTAGCGACTATCAATAAAGAGTGCGACTGTAAATTGAATAACGTTTATAAAAGTCATAGTAAATGATGATAGTAGAAATATTGAAAAACTATATGTCATAAATGTATAGTCTAAGAAGTTTGCTGTTATGAACAAATAGCCTAAATATAGAAGCACTATATATACCCATAAAATCGAGATGATTTGCTCAAACATCAAAATATATAAAGGAAACCTTTTCGTTTTCATTGTGCTAAAAAAGTCTCGTAGTAATACTTCGTGTCCCCCTTGAGCCCATCTCACGCGTTGCTTCCAAAGACCTCCCAATGTTTCTGGAACCAACATCCAACACATGGCAAGCGGTTCATACTTAATACGATACCCACGTAAATGCAATTTCCAAGAAACTGCAATATCTTCGGTAATCATATCAGTATCCCAGTAGCCAACGTCGACAACTGCACTTTTTTTAAATAGAGTGAAGACACCCGAAATAGTATTGACTGCGCCAGCAAGTGTCTGACTTCGCTTAATACAGCCAATTAAACTTGCATATTCTATCGTTTGAATTTTACCTAAAATAGAACTCTTATTTCGAATTCTAGGGTTACCTGTAACTGCACCAAGTTTTGGATCATGTTTGAAATTTTCAATCATATAATATGGTGCATCTTGATCAACGATAGTATCTGCATCCAAGCACATTACATAATCATATGAAGCCTGTTTAATACCTTGATTGAGTGCGTTGGCTTTACCTCTGTTTTCTTGTAAATCGATGAAAATAAAGTCATTATTTTCTTTGATTTTATAGATGAGTTCTGCTGTATTATCTGAACTTCCATCATTAATGATAATAATTTCTTTCTTCTCGTATTTGAGTGCAAGAACATTAGACAACGTATCTTCAATCGTTTCACTTTCGTTATAACAGGCAAGTAAAAATGTAATGCCTTCTAATTCATCCACATTTATGTCAGGCTTCTTGTTCAATGAATATCTAATTTCTCTGGTAAAATAGAAATAAATTGAACCGACAATCCAGTAAATAGACATAAATACAGGATAAAAAAGCAAAAAGTTAAAAAATTGCAATTTCTTTACCTACCTTTCGTTAGTTAGGTTGTAAGCCATATGGTAATTGATAGTATTTTAATTTGCAATAGATTGTTGTTATAATTAAACGGAAGTATTTGTAATTGCAACTTAATTTTCCTGTAACATAGTGTGATTAATTTTCAGTAGGGGGTTTTAAAAATTGAAGGATAAGATTATTGATAACGCAATAACCTTATTTTCAGAGAAGGGGTATGACGGTACAACACTTGATGATATAGCTAAAAGTGTAAATATAAAAAAAGCGAGTTTATATTACCATTTTGACTCGAAAAAAAGTATTTACGAACAAAGTGTTAAATGTTGTTTTGATTACCTTAATAATATTATTATGATGAATCAAAATAAATCGAACTATTCAATTGATGCTTTATATCAATTCTTATTTGAGTTTATTTTCGACATCGAAGAAAGGTATATTAGAATGTACGTTCAATTATCTAATACGCCTGAGGAATTTTCTGGAAATATTTACGGACAAATACAAGATTTAAATCAATCATTAAGTAAAGAGATAGCAAAATTCTATGATGAATCAAAGATAAAGATGACAAAAGAAGACTTTCAGAATTTAATATTGCTGTTTCTTGAAAGTTGGTATTTGAAAGCATCCTTTTCGCAAAAATTTGGAGCAGTGGAAGAAAGTAAAAGTCAATTCAAAGATGAAGTGTATTCGCTACTAAATATATTTTTGAAGAAATAATTTTTGTTACTAGTTTGTAATAATTAACTTACTTTTGTAAAAAAAGACATGAGATTATTTTTTTAAATCTATATAAAGTTGACAATACAAATCGATATTGAGAATATTAAGATGTATATGAATTTTATAAATTAAATGCAATACATTAATATAAATATCAATTGTTGCAAAATACGATTTGTTCAATGATTTGATAATATTATTCTTTATATTTGTGAATGGTTAAGTTTGTCTTTGAACATATTATAAAAGTGTAATGTTCCCCTGAAAAGAATAAGTTGTCATCTAATTACAGGAAATCCGCATAAATTAGATGAAATGGAAAGTAATAAGTAATAATTTATTGATAAGCGCCTATGTGATGGTAAATCATGACATAGGCGCTTTTTTTTATAAGTTAAAAATGTAAATAAAAATTATATAAATTACCCACATCTTTTTAAAAGGTGTGGGCTTTATTATCATTAACCCAACTCACAGTGACGGGTTAGGCAAGGTATTGAATTACCGAGTACGGGCACGCTCGGTGTTGTAAAGAGCAAATAATCAAGTAATGATGATGCTTCTACTCGATTATAAGAAAGCCATGATAGAGTACGATGGTATCTAGTTTTATTATTAATAGGTTTGGATATTTGAAGTTGGACAATATTATATCTTATACAAAAATATAAATAAGTTATACATAACGGTAGAGAATCATGATATAATTTTAAACGATAAAATATTTATATAAATAATTAGAGAAAATGTAGTTGTGTATGTTTTGTGGTCGTTAAACTAGATATAATTGTCCGATTTATAAAACATACATAATGAATACAATGATTGATTATGTGGAGGAAACCATGAAAGAAAAGTTTGATTTAGTAAAACTATTAAATATTCTAAAGAAGAATATTAAATTATTGCTTATTTTACCGGCAATATGTCTTGTAGTAAGTGCGGCATTAACCTTTTTTGTTATGCCTGACAAATATACTGCTTCTACTCAAATATTAGTGAACATGAAAAAGTCTTCAAGTGATTTAGCTTTCCAAAATGTTCAAAGTAGTTTGCAGTCTGTTAATACATATACGGAAATTATCAAAAGTCCTAGAATTCTAGATAAAGTATCTAGAGAATTTGATGGTCAGTATTCAACAGCTGAGTTGAATTCATTTTTAAAAGTAACCAATCAAACAAACTCTCAAATTATTACTGTATCAGTTACCACTGGGAATAAATCTGAATCTGACAAAATTGTTAATAAAATATCTAAAGTTTTTGCTCATGACATGCCTAAAATTATGAGTGTTGATAATGTTACGATACTTTCCTCAGCACATGATAATGCTGTAAAAGTATCTCCAATAGTATCTGTCAACTTAGTGATCAGCATTATTGTTGGTATTGTTTTAGCAATATTGATTATTTTCTTAAAAGAATTATTAGATAAGCGTATTAAGACAGAAGAAGATGTTGAATCGCAACTAGGATTACCTATTTTAGGTTCAATACAAAAATTTTAATTTACGAGGAATTACCATGACGAATACACGAAGAAGTACATCAAGTTTAATTGTCCATGAACAACCAAAGTCACCTATTAGCGAGAAATTTCGAGGCATAAGATCAAATATTATGTTTGCAAATCCTGACAGTGCAGTTCAAAGCATTGTAATCACTTCAGAGGCACCAGGCGCAGGTAAGTCTACAATTGCAGCAAATTTAGCAGTTGCATATGCACAAGCAGGTTATAAAACACTAATCGTAGACGGGGATATGCGTAAACCTACGCAGCATTATATTTTTAATTTGCCAAACAATGAAGGACTTTCAAGTTTATTGCTAAATTGGTCAACTTATCAAGACAGTATTATCTCAACTGAAATTCAAGATTTAGACGTCTTGACGTCTGGGCCAATCCCACCGAATCCGTCAGAGTTAATTACATCAAGGGCATTTGCAAATTTGTATGACACATTATTGATGAATTATAACTTTGTCATTATCGATACGCCACCAGTGAACACAGTTACAGATGCGCAATTATTTTCAAAGTTTACCGGCAATGTTGTCTACGTAGTTAATTCGGAAAATAATAATAAAGATGAAGTTAAAAAAGGAAAAGAACTTATTGAAGCAACAGGTGCTAAATTATTAGGTGTAGTCTTAAATAGAATGCCTAAAGATAAAAGTGCTAGTTACTATGCATATTATGGGACTGATGAATCATGATTGATATTCATAACCATATATTAGTTGATATAGATGATGGTCCTAAAACAATTGAAAAGAGTATTGCACTATTAAAGCAAGCTAAGGATGAAGGTGTAACAAGTATTGTAGCGACACCTCATCATTTGCATCCGAGATATGATAATACATTTCAACAAGTGCTTGTGAAATTGGCGGAGTTAAGAACGCATCCAGAAGTTCAAGCATTGGATATTAAATTATTTCCCGGGCAAGAAATTAGAATTACAGATTCGATTCTGAAAGGCTTAGATAATGGTAGTATTCAAGGTATTAATCGTTCGAAATATTTATTAATTGAATTTCCAACGGGCGAAGTACCACATTATACAAAACAATTGTTTTTTGAAATACAATCGAGAGGGTACATACCAATCATTGCACATCCTGAAAGAAATAGAAGTATCGCCAAAAATCCGGAAATATTATATGAATTGGTTGCAAATGGGGCACTGAGTCAATTAACATCGAGTTCTTTAGTTGGTGGATTTGGTAAAAACATTCAAAAGTTATCATTACAATTTATAGAATGTAATTTGGCTCATTTTGTAGCTTCAGATGCACATTCATGTGACCAAAGACCATTTTTGATGCAAGAATTATTTCACAATCATAAATTGAAGAAATATTCGAATGATATTGAAGCATTACTTCGAAATGCCAGTTCAGTAATCAATGATAATTTTGTTTATTTAGACAGACCGACTAAGCCAGGAAAAGTGAAGTCGTTTTTGAAATGGTTTTAACTAAATATATTTTTTCGAATTAGACTGGTATACATGTACCAGTCTTTTTGAGTATGCTTAAAATGAATTATAATCATGATTATTTACTAATTCGTATAATACAACTTGTCTAATTGATTAAGGCGAATGGCTTTCAATAAAAAGACTCGTTTTTTATAGTGAAGGTAGTTTGAAAATAATGAATATAAAGATGAAGGTATTACTTTTGATATATAGGGCTAAGGAAGTGTTTTTATGGTATTAAGAAAAGTAATCATGCAGGACTTAGATCAAATTATTGCACTTGAAAATATTAGTTTTTCACCGGAAGAAGCTGCAACACCAGAGGCATTGAAATTGAGAATTGAACAAATTCAAGAAACTTTTATTGTAGCTGAAAAGAATGATGAAGTAATTGGATACATCAACGGTCCAGTCATAAAAGAGCGTTACATTAGCGATGATTTATTTAAAAATGTCTCCACAAATAATAGTGAAGGTGGTTATATTAGTGTGTTAGGTCTTGTTGTAGCACCAAATTATCAAGGTCAGGGTATTGCAGGTCGCTTACTAAACTATTTTGAAAATCTTGCTAAGAATCAACATCGACATGGTGTAACGTTAACATGTCGAGAATCATTAATTTCTTTTTATGAAAAATATGGGTATCGTAATGAAGGTGTATCAGAATCATGTCATGGCGGTATTAAATGGTATAACCTTGTTAAAAATATAAAAAAGGATGATGAGGTGTAAATATGGCAGTTGTTTATGTAGCAGGAGGGTGTCTATGGGGTGTTGAAGCATTTTTCATAACAATACCTGGAATTTTACATACAGAAGCAGGAAGAGCAAATGGAAGAAGCTCTAAATTAGACGGTCCGTATGATGGCTATGCTGAATGTGTCAAACTTCATTTCGATGATCGTATGTTAACAATTACAGACATTATGAATTATTTATTTGAAATCATTGATCCTTACAGTGTGAATCAACAAGGAAATGATATTGGAGAAAAGTATCGAACGGGCTTATATAGTTGTGTAGATGACCACTTAATTGAAGCGCGTCAGTTCATTGAACGACGTAAAGACAGAGATCAAATTGCAGTGGAAGTCTTACCGCTGTCTAACTACATTAAAAGTGCTGAAGAACATCAGCAACATTTAGAAAAATATCCAGAAGATATGCATATGTGTCATATTTCAAAAGATTTGCTAAATAAATACAAGTGATTTTCAGAGGAGAATAGATGTTTTAATTAACCAAAATCGGAGAAATACCTAGATATACTAAGAAAAGAGGTAGGTATTATGTATACGTTTGATGCACAATCATTAACTGCTAGAGAAAACTATAAATTATTAATTGGTTCAATTATTCCACGACCTATAGCATTTGTTACAACATTAAATCAAGATGCATCAGTAAATGCAGCACCATTTAGCTTTTTTAATATTGTTAATAACCATCCGCCAATGGTTGCTATTGCAGTTCAACGTGCAGGAGGTAAGAGAAAAGATACTGCCTTGAATATAGATCGGACTGGAGACTTTGTTGTGCATATTACAGACGAAGATAACGTTCAAGATATTAATGAGACTGCAGCGCCGTTAGCATATGGTGACAGTGAGTTGAGTCGTACAGGATTATCACTTTTAACATCTACAACGATTAAGACGCCAGGAATTAAAGACGCGAAAATGAGATTCGAATGTAAACTATCGCAAATGATATTGCTTGGAGATGTATTAGATGGGGCTGATTTAATAATAGGTGAAATTGTAACTTATCATATTGATGACAGTATTTATGAGGGTGATTTTAAAATCAATCCACACGCATTACAGGCTGTTTCTCGTTTAGCCGGAAATGATTATGCTAAATTAGGGAGAATATTTACGATAAAGAGACCAGAAAAATAATAAAACACATGCTATAGCGGTGTACCGTTTATGGATTGAATCAAAAGTACACAGGTGCTAAAGTATGTGCTTCTAAAATGAAGACTATTTTTTATTACAAGAAAATGTATCTAGTAAACTTAAAGTAGCAAGACCTAATAAATCTAATGCATGTTGTGCACCTTTTTTACCTTGGCCAGCTTCGAAATGTTTGTAAGCAGCTACACTTAAAATGCCTATCGTTGATAGTGATGCAAGGCGAGAAATGTTTTTATTGATAAAGCTAGCTGAGTATAAAGCAGCAGTAGTTGCTTCTGCAATGCCGACGTATTTTACAAGTTCTTTTTGCAAGCCAAAAGTATGTTCAAACAGTTCAATCATACCCTTATCTTCTTGCAATTTAGGTTTACTGGCTTGGTATAGCTCTTTCGCAAGTTTTAAATTTGTTGCGTAACGCAAAATCATATTTAATTCCTCCCAATATTTGATTTTTTGTGAAAGATGATTACTTTATCATTTTTACCCGTTTCTATAAAAATGAATCAATTATGTAACGTATGTGTAGTTTAGGAATGTTTGCTATGGAAATATAATTCTGTTCACTCAAAATGTATGAAATTAATGTGTAGTTTTGTCGAGTTGCTCTTTTAATTTGGTTAGATTGTTTTTTAGAGAAGCGGTACTATTTTTAAGTGCATCAACAGATTTACCTTCGTTTTGAGACATTGAGTTTATTACAGCACGAAGTTCTGTTTCTAGTATGTCAGCGTCGCCTTTAGCATTAGAACTTAATACTTTAATATCTCTTAAAAGGCTATCTGATAGTAGTGCATTTTTGCCAGTCTCCAATTTCGAATTGTAATTCCAACCGCTACTTAACTCAATAGCATCTAAATCGGTTATATGATCATTTGTTCTCATCATACTTTCCTCCCTCGATGGAAATTACATTAGTATCCGATTTTAAACGGCCATTTCCATCTACCATTGACGGGGAAACATCATCTTTATAAAACTGTACAAATTTTGTGCTAGGATATGATTGCATAATGTCATTTATAGATTTTTGAAGGTTCCAAGCATAGTTTTTTACTGTTTCTCTATTTTTTTCTTTATCATAATAAGCAATGAACTCTGATTTCATATTTTTTTGTATTTGTGGATATTTGTTAATCAAAGATTGTAACTGTTGATTGAATGCATCACCTTTTAAGTGCATAACAGGTTTGAATTCTTTTTTGAACTTATCCAGATCATCGATACTATCTGTTCTGAAATTCAAGTATTGCCTTGTAACGCCGTTAAATTCTTGTTTTACTTGAAGTTTTTCGCTCATCGCATAATAGCTGTCTTTTTCAATTTCACTTTATTATTATAAACTAATCATGATTGAAGTAACTATAATTAATTAAATTTACAAAAGATATCATAAATATTAATTGTATAAATCCTTATCTGAATTTTTCGAATCAAGAACGCAAATTATAAGCAACCACGTCATATATAGTTTCTACTTATAAATAAATTGTTTATTTATATTAGACGCTTATGTAAAGAGGGCGTAACCTTAAATGTAATTACTTATAAGGGGTGAAGATAGTATGAATTATTCGCCAAAACAAGGTGTAAGAAGTCATGGTTTACCGCACGACCCATTTAAAAGTAGTACAGTACCACGTCCAATAGGGTGGATCTCTACTGTATCGAAAGATGGGAAAGATAATTTAGCGCCTTATAGTCAGTATCAAAACTTAACTTGGGATCCGCCTATGGTTATGTTCGCAGCAAATCAATCCGTTCTTGGTGATCACGAACGTAAAGATACAGTGAAAAATGCTGAAGAGACAGGTTGGTTTGTGTGGAATATGGCAACGTATGATTTAAGAGAAGCAGTTAATTTATCATCGAAAGCATTGCCACCAGAAGAGGATGAATTTAATTTTGCAGGTGTAACAAAGGAAAAATGTATAGAAGCTCCAGGATATCGTGTAAAAGAATCGCCAGTTCATTTTGAATGTGAGTACGTTCAAACGATTCGTATTCCAACTGGAGATCCAGTATCTACCGTAGATATTGTTATAGGAAGAGTTGCCCAAGTTCATATTGACGATAAGGTTATTCTTAATAATGGTAAATTGGACATTAAGTCGATTAAACCTATTGCCAGATTAGGATATTACGATTACACAGTAGTGAATGAGATATTTGAAATGAAAGCACCTGCAGCTTCTAAAGAAGAGTTAGCAGGTTTAGAAGGAAGAAATTTTGATAATCAATCAGATGAAAAGAGATAAGTAATTTAATCATTTTAGTGAATTCAATGCATCCTTACTAAACATTCAACTTAGTAGCGATGCATTTTTTCGCTTTATAAATGAAAATGTTAAAGCAATATGTCGTGGTATTTATATTTTTAAAGAAGAATCTTTTAGAATTACACATATATTACACTAGGTTTATTGAAAAAATATTGGTATTACTTTAATATTAAAGATGTATTTTGCATATAATATTTATCGTTTAGTTGTAAATTAACTATTTATAAATAAAAGGTGGATGATATAGATATATTAATACAATAATTATTTTAAAAACGAAACAATTATAATGATTAAACATAAAGCCAATTAGCCAAATTTATATAAAAAAAGATTATACGCATAAACGAGAAAAAGTAATTTTAAAAATATGAAAACGATTACATTTAGACGAATAAAAATGAATTTTTACAAATTTTAACAAAATGAGTATTTTTGTATCAAAAAAGAGTTGTATTAAATTGAATAGTGGCATATATTATAATCTAATGAATGTAAAGATAATACAAGGAGTTATTACATGAGTAAAAGACAGAAAGCATTTCATGACAGCTTAGCAAACGAAAAAACAAGAGTAAGACTTTATAAATCTGGAAAAAATTGGGTAAAATCCGGAATTAAAGAAATAGAAATGTTCAAAATTATGGGGCTACCATTTATTAGTCATAGTTTAGTGAGTCAAGATAATCAAAGCATTAGTAAAAAAATGACGGGATACGGACTGAAAACTACGGCGGTTATTGGTGGTGCATTCACGGTAAATATGTTGCATGACCAGCAAGCTTTTGCGGCTTCTGATGCACCATTAACTTCTGAATTAAACACACAAAGTGAAACAGTAGGTAATCAAAACTCAACGACAATCGAAGCATCAACATCAACAGCCGATTCCACAAGTGTAACGAAAAATAGTAGTTCGGTACAAACATCAAATAGTGACACAGTCTCAAGTGAAAAGTCTGAAAAGGTCACTTCGACAACTAATAGTACAAGCAATCAACAAGAAAAATTGACATCTACATCAGAATCAACATCCTCAAAGAATACTACATCAAGTTCTGATACTAAATCTATAGCTTCAACTTCAAGTACAGAACAACCAATTAATACATCAACAAATCAAAGTACTGCATCAAATAACACTTCACAAAGCACAACGCCATCTTCGGTCAACTTAAACAAAACTAGCACAACGTCAACTAGCACCGCACCAGTAAAACTTCGAACTTTCAGTCGCTTAGCTATGTCAACATTTGCGTCAGCAGCGACGACAACTGCAGTAACTGCTAATACAATTACAGTTAATAAAGATAACTTAAAGCAATATATGACAACTTCAGGAAATGCCACTTATGACCAAAGTACAGGGGTCGTAACGTTAACGCAAGATACAACAAGCCAAAAAGGTGCCATTACATTAGGAACACGTATTGACTCTAATAAGAGTTTTCATTTTTCTGGAAAAGTAAATTTAGGTAACAAATATGAAGGGCATGGAAATGGTGGAGATGGTATCGGTTTTGCCTTTTCACCAGGTGTATTAGGTGAAACAGGGTTAAACGGTGCCGCAGTAGGTATTGGTGGCTTAAGTAACGCATTTGGCTTCAAATTGGATACGTATCACAATACATCTAAACCAAATTCAGCTGCAAAGGCGAATGCTGACCCATCTAATGTAGCTGGTGGAGGTGCGTTTGGTGCATTTGTAACAACAGATAGTTATGGTGTTGCGACAACGTATACATCAAGTTCAACAGCTGATAATGCTGCGAAGTTAAATGTTCAACCTACAAATAACACGTTCCAAGATTTTGATATTAACTATAATGGTGATACAAAGGTTATGACTGTCAAATATGCAGGTCAAACATGGACACGTAATATTTCAGATTGGATTGCGAAAAGTGGTACGACCAACTTTTCATTATCAATGACAGCCTCAACAGGTGGCGCGACAAATTTACAACAAGTACAATTTGGAACATTCGAATATACAGAGTCTGCTGTTACACAAGTGAGATACGTTGATGTAACAACAGGTAAAGATATTATTCCACCAAAAACATATTCAGGAAATGTTGATCAAGTCGTGACAATCGATAATCAGCAATCTGCATTGACTGCTAAAGGATATAACTACACGTCCGTCGATAGTTCATATGCGTCAACTTATAATGATACAAATAAAACTGTAAAAATGACGAATGCTGGACAATCAGTGACATATTATTTTACTGATGTAAAAGCACCAACTGTAACTGTAGGCAATCAAACCATAGAAGTGGGTAAAACAATGAATCCTATTGTATTGACTACAACGGATAATGGTACTGGGACTGTGACAAATACAGTTACAGGATTACCAAGCGGATTAAGTTACGATAGTGCAACGAATTCAATCATTGGGACACCAACAAAAATTGGTCAATCAACAGTGACAGTTGTGTCTACTGACCAAGCAAATAACAAATCGACGACAACTTTTACAATAAATGTTGTGGATACGACAGCACCAACAGTGACACCAATAGGAGATCAATCATCAGAAGTGTATTCACCAATATCACCGATTAAAATTGCTACGCAGGACAACAGTGGAAATGCGGTGACGAATACAGTGACTGGATTGCCATCTGGACTAACATTCGATAGTACAAACAATACCATTAGTGGTACACCAACAAACATTGGTACAAGTACTATAACAATCGTTTCTACAGATGCGAGCGGTAACAAAACGACAACAACTTTTAAATATGAAGTAACAAGAAATAGCATGAGTGATTCCGTATCAACATCAGGAAGTACACAACAATCCCAAAGTGTGTCAACAAGTAAAGCTGACTCACAAAGTGCATCAACGAGCACATCAGGATCGATTGTGGTATCTACATCAGCTAGTACCTCGAAATCGACAAGTGTAAGCCTATCTGATTCTGTGAGTGCATCTAAGTCATTAAGCACATCTGAAAGTAATAGTGTATCAAGCTCAACAAGCACAAGTTTAGTGGATTCACAAAGTGTATCATCAAGCATGTCAGGTTCAGTTAGTAAATCAACATCATTAAGCGATTCTATTTCGAACTCTAGCAGTACTGAAAAATCCGAAAGTCTATCAACAAGTACATCTGATTCATTGCGTACATCAACATCACTCAGTGACTCATTAAGTATGAGTACATCAGGAAGCTTGTCTAAGTCACAAAGCTTATCAACGAGTATATCAGGGTCGTCTAGTACATCAGCATCATTAAGTGACAGTACATCGAATGCAATTAGTACATCAACATCATTGAGCGAGTCAGCTAGCACCTCGGACTCTATCAGTATTTCAAATAGCATAGCCAACTCTCAAAGTGCGTCAACAAGCAAATCAGATTCACAAAGTACATCAATATCATTAAGTACAAGTGATTCAAAATCGATGAGTACATCAGAATCATTGAGCGATTCGACGAGCATAAGTGGTTCTGTTTCTGGATCACTAAGCATAGCAGCATCACAAAGTGTCTCAACAAGTACATCAGACTCGATGAGTACTTCAGAGATAGTAAGTGACTCTATCAGTACAAGTGGGTCATTATCTGCATCAGACAGTAAATCAATGTCCGTAAGTAGTTCAATGAGCACGTCTCAGTCAGGTAGTACATCAGAATCATTAAGTGATTCACAAAGTACATCTGATTCTGATAGTAAGTCATTATCACAAAGTACTAGTCAATCAGGTTCAACAAGTACATCAACGTCGACAAGTGCTTCAGTACGTACTTCGGAATCACAAAGTACGTCTGGTTCAATGAGTGCAAGTCAATCCGATTCAATGAGCATATCAACGTCGTTTAGTGATTCAACGAGTGATAGCAAATCAGCATCAACTGCATCAAGTGAATCAATATCACAAAGTGCTTCTACGAGCACATCTGGTTCGGTAAGTACTTCGACATCGTTAAGTACAAGTAATTCAGAACGTACATCAACATCTATGAGTGATTCCACAAGCTTAAGTACATCAGAGTCTGATTCAATAAGTGAATCAACGTCAACGAGCGATTCTATAAGTGAAGCAATATCTGCTTCAGAGAGCACGTCTATATCATTAAGTGAATCAAATAGTACTAGCGATTCAGAATCACAAAGTGCATCTGCCTTTTTAAGTGAATCATTGAGTGAAAGCATATCCGAATCAACATCAGAGTCAGTGAGTAGTTCGACAAGTGCGAGTACGTCATTATCAGACAGTACATCAGAATCTGGTAGCACTTCAACATCATTAAGTAATTCAACAAGTGGTAGTGCGTCCATTTCAACATCGACAAGTAACAGTGAATCAACGTCAACGTCTAAGAGCGAGAGTGTTTCAACATCACTGAGTACGTCAACGAGTACAAGTTTGTCTGACTCTACAAGTTTGTCAACATCAATAAGTGATTCCACAAGTGATAGTAAGTCTGATTCATTAAGTACATCAATGTCGACAAGTGATTCAATCAGTACAAGTAAATCTGATTCCATTAGTACATCCACATCATTAAGTGGTTCTACAAGTGAAAGTGAATCCGACTCAACATCATCAAGTGAAAGTAAATCCGATTCAACATCAATGAGCATAAGTATGTCCCAATCAACATCAGGAAGTACAAGTACGTCAACGAGTACAAGTTTGTCTGACTCAACGAGTACATCATTGTCACTAAGTGCCTCAATGAATCAAAGCGGAGTAGACTCAAACTCAGCAAGCCAAAGTGCCTCAAACTCAACAAGTACAAGCACGAGCGAATCCGATTCACAAAGCACATCAACATATACAAGTCAGTCAACAAGCCAAAGTGAATCAACATCGACATCAACGTCACTAAGCGATTCAACAAGTATGTCTAGAAGTACGAGCCAATCAGGTTCAACAAGCACATCAGCGTCATTAAGTGGTTCAGAGAGTGAATCTGATTCACAAAGTATCTCAACAAGTGCAAGTGAATCAACATCAGAAAGTGCGTCAACATCACTCAGTGACTCAACAAGTACAAGTAACTCAGGATCAGCAAGTACGTCAACATCGCTCAGTAACTCAGCAAGCGCAAGTGAATCCGATTCGTCGTCAACATCTTTAAGTGATTCAACATCTGCGTCAATGCAAAGCAGTGAATCCGATTCACAAAGCACATCAGCATCATTAAGTGATTCGCTAAGTACATCAACTTCAAACCGCATGTCGACCATTGCAAGTTTATCTACATCGGTAAGTACATCAGAATCTGGCTCAACATCAGAAAGTACAAGTGAATCCGATTCAACATCAACATCATTAAGCGATTCACAAAGCACATCAAGAAGTACAAGTGCATCAGGATCAGCAAGTACATCAACATCAACAAGTGACTCTCGTAGTACATCAGCTTCAACTAGTACTTCGATGCGTACAAGTACTAGTGATTCACAAAGTATGTCGCTTTCGACAAGTACATCAACAAGTGTGAGTGACTCAACGTCATTATCTGATAGTGTTAGTGATTCAACATCAGACTCAACAAGTATGAGTATATCCGATTCAATGAGTGTATCTGTATCATTAAGTGATTCGACAAGCACATCAACATCGGCTAGTGAAGTAATGAGCGCAAGCATATCGGATTCACAAAGTATGTCAGAATCTGTAAATGATTCAGAAAGTGAAAGTGAATCTAATTCTGAAAGTGACTCTAAATCGATGAGTGGCTCAACAAGTGTCAGTGATTCTGGCTCATTGAGCGTCTCAACGTCATTAAGAAAATCAGAAAGTGTAAGCGAGTCAAGTTCATTGAGTGGCTCACAATCGATGAGCGATTCAGTAAGCACAAGCGATTCGTCATCATTAAGTGTATCGACGTCACTAAGAAGTTCGGAAAGCGTGAGTGAATCTGATTCATTAAGTGATTCAAAATCGACAAGTGGTTCGACTTCAACAAGTACATCTGGTTCATTGAGTACATCAACATCATTAAGTGGTTCAGAAAGCGTAAGCGAGTCTACCTCGCTAAGTGATTCAATATCAATGAGTGATTCTACTAGTACAAGTGACTCCGACTCATTAAGTGGATCAATATCTTTAAGTGGTTCCACAAGTCTTAGCACTTCGGATTCATTAAGTGATTCAAAATCATTGAGTAGCTCGCAAAGTATGAGTGGATCAGAATCAACGTCAACAAGCGTGAGTGATTCTCAGTCAAGCTCAACAAGTAATAGTCAATTTGACTCTATGAGTATCAGTGCATCAGAAAGTGACTCAATGTCTACAAGTGATTCGTCTAGCATCAGTGGATCAAATTCAACGAGTACATCACTTTCAACATCTGACTCAATGAGCGGAAGCGTATCAGTTTCAACATCGACAAGTTTAAGTGACTCAATATCAGTTTCAACAAGTTTAAGTGACTCGAGCTCAACGAGTACATCAGAGTCGTTAAGTGATTCAATGTCACAAAGCCAGTCAACAAGTACAAGTGCATCTGGTTCCTTAAGTACATCGATATCAACATCAATGTCAATGAGTGCTAGTACATCGACATCACAAAGCACATCGGTGTCGACATCATTATCAACATCAGACAGTATCAGTGATTCGACTTCAATAAGTATCAGAGGTTCACAAAGTACAGTAGAATCAGAATCTACAAGTGATTCAACTTCTATCAGTGACTCAGAATCATTGAGTACATCTGGCTCAGACTCGACATCGACAAGTACATCGGACTCAACAAGTGGTTCAACTTCAACAAGCACATCTGAATCATTAAGTACGTCTGGTTCAGGTTCAACGAGCGTATCTGACTCAACATCAATGAGTGAATCCGATTCAACAAGTGATTCAATGTCACAAAGTATGTCCGGTTCAACGTACAACTCGACTTCAGTGAGCGATTCAGAATCAGTGTCAACAAGCACATCAACGTCATTGAGCACATCCGATTCGACAAGCACATCCGAATCGCTGAGTACATCGATGTCCGGTTCACAAAGCATTTCTGACTCAACATCAACAAGTATGTCCGGCTCAACAAGTACATCTGAATCTAACTCAATGCATCCGTCAGACTCAATGAGTATGCATCATACTCACAGCACGAGCACATCTCGCTTATCAAGTGAAGCAACAACGAGCACGAGTGAATCTCAGTCTACATTAAGTGCAACATCTGAAGTGACTAAACATAATGGCACGTCAGCACAAAGTGAAAAAAGATTGCCAGATACAGGTGACTCAATAAAACAAAATGGATTACTAGGTGGCGTTATGACATTATTAGTTGGTTTAGGTTTAATGAAGAGAAAGAAAAAGAAAGATGAAAATGATCAAGATGATTCTCAAGCATAAATTGAATTTATAGCTGGCTAAAATTAAAAAGACTGAGGCACCAATCACTAGAAAAATCGATATAGGATTTTAATAATTAGTGATGAACCCTTAGTCTTTTTAATGTTTTTGATATAAAAGAGGTGCAACATGTTAAAACTTTTACAACAATACGAATATAAAATTATATATAAACGTATGCTATACACATGTTTTATCTTGTTTATTTATATATTAGGCACAAACATTTCCATCGTTTCCTATAACGATATGCAAGTAAAACATGAGTCATTTTTTAAAATAGCTATTTCTAATATGGGTGGAGACGTTAATACTTTAAACATTTTCACTTTAGGATTAGGTCCGTGGTTAACATCAATGATTATCTTGATGCTGATTTCTTATCGGAATATGGATAAATACATGAAACAAACAAGTCTTGAGAAGCATTATAAAGAGCGCATCTTAACATTAATTTTAAGTGTTATTCAAAGTTATTTTGTGATTCATGAATATGTTTCGAAAGAACGTGTTCATCAAGACAATATTTACTTAACAATATTGATTTTGGTTACTGGAACGATGTTATTAGTTTGGTTAGCTGACAAAAATAGTCGTTACGGCATCGCAGGACCAATGCCGATTGTAATGGTTAGTATTATTAAATCAATGATGCATCAAAAAATGGAATATATAGATGCAAGTCATATTGTGATTGCGTTGTTAATCATCCTTGTGATAATCACATTGTTTATCTTATTATTTATTGAATTAGTAGAAGTGAGAATACCATATATCGATTTAATGAACGTTTCCGCAACAAATATGAAATCTTATTTATCTTGGAAAGTTAACCCTGCAGGCAGTATTACTTTAATGATGAGCATTTCAGCTTTTGTTTTCTTAAAAAGTGGCATTCATTTTATTTTATCTATGTTTAATAAAAGCATATCAGATGACATGCCAATGCTGACATTTGATAGTCCAATTGGTATTTCGGTGTATTTAGTGATTCAAATGTTATTGGGTTATTTTTTATCGAGATTTTTAATCAATACTAAACAAAAATCCAAAGATTTCTTAAAGAGTGGCAATTATTTTTCAGGAGTTAAACCTGGTAAGGATACAGAACGTTATTTAAATTATCAAGCAAGACGCGTATGTTGGTTTGGATCGGCATTAGTTACAATCATTATTGGTATACCGCTTTATTTCACATTGTTTGTACCGCATTTATCTACTGAAATTTATTTCTCAGTACAACTAATTGTATTAGTTTACATCAGTATTAATATTGCAGAAACAATTCGTACATATTTATATTTTGATAAATATAAGCCATTTTTAAGCCAGTATTGGTAAGGAGGTAATTATGAAATACTTTATTCCAGCTTGGTACGATGACCAACGATGGTGGCAAGACACGACTGTGCCGTATTATCAACTACAAAATAAGACGGAATTTGACGATATGATTAGTTTAATGGGAATGCACCTTGAAAATGACTTAGATTATCAACTGATTGTTCTCAATCATGCACCAAATTTAAGAACATTTTTACATCGATATGACTTATATGAGACAAAGTATTCGTCTGTGTTTGATGAAATTCAAGGATTCAGCCACCATGCGCCACAAGCGATTAATTATCATCACTTAAAATGGCCGGATGATGTTGAGTTTGTGTACACACCGTATTTATTAAAATGTGTGACGAGTGAACAGACCTATACAAATATTTATTTTAGTCAAGAAGGGTATTCAATTTGGTTTGAAGAATTTGAAAGAGATCAGTTACAACGGCGTTATATTTTTGATGACAGAGGTTATTTATCAGCGATACGTTATTTTGATGATCAGGGAGAGGCTTCTTACCAAGAATATTTAACGATTAATGGAGATTGTGTACTTCATGAAGATTTGAAAAATGGCAGAGTCACTGTTTCAAAAAGATATCAACATCACTATCAACAAACAGAATATAACAATATGGCTCAACTAATTGAAGAAAAATTTCAAGCAATGATTGCACAACAAATACATGAAGATGATCATGTGATTGTGGCTTCAGATGCTAGGCACAATCGACAAATAGCCAATCATATTCCAGCGAAATCATTAAGTTATTCATTTTTTAAAAATAGAAATGAAACTGTGTCAGATGAGGAATATCAATCTATCGTAAAGAATGCCCATTTAATTGTTGATAGTGTGCAACTAGAACGTGATTTAATTAGTCATCAAGAGAAGTATCAGCGGGAGAATACAATGATTCGAATCACACCATTTGAAACGAGACAATCACCTAATATAAGTAGTCAATTGATGGAAACATTTATAGGTGTATGGATAGATGGTATGAGTGACGCTGATTTGCAACAAATGATGCAACGACTTGTGGATTATATCGCACAGGAAGATTATTACCGTTTAATTTTATTATCGCGCCATCAAAATGACATACCGATGTGGCTTCGTGAATGTATTACGTCGGTAAATGAGGAATACCAAGCTAAACAGAATGCGGAGGTTAATGTTTCAGCATTAATGACACCTGAAGATCAAGATGACATCATTGCTGTTAAGACGATACATGCTGAACATGATGTTGTAGAAGCATTGCGGACGTTGCGACTTGTGATAGATATGTCAAAAGAACCTGACTTGTATTTACAAATTAGTGCAATTAGCGCTGGGATTCCACAAATTAATGGTCAACAAACAGATTACGTCTCTGATTATGACAATGGCCGTATTATAAATACAGTTGATGAATTAGATGATGCGTTAAATTATTATTTATTTTATTTGAAAAATTGGAATTATGCGTACGCCTATTCTTTAAAATTAATAGATGCATATGCTTCTAAGAATATTATTAATCAGCTCGATGAGTTAATAGAAGGTGAAAATGATGCCACGTAAATTTAGAGTTTTGCAAATTGGAGGAGACGATTTAGAACCTATTTTTCAACACAAAAAAGGTGTGAGTTGGGATTACTTCGATATTGGATTGTTTGAATTTGATAGTGGTTATGTAGAGGCTATTGAAGCGATTGTTGAAGCAGAAGGGCGCTTTGATTTTATCTATATTCAAGCACCATACTCGGAGACATTAACGAATTTATTACAAATGATAAGTGAACCATACAATACGTATGTTGATGAATCATTTTGGTCAGTTGAATATGAACAAGACGAAAATGTCCAAAAATACGTTGTTCAACCATTACATTACCGGAATATTGAAGAACGTAATAATAAATTAGAGGCAGTTAGCTTCTCAGGACAGTATGGAGATAAGGTTTCTCCTAAGTTAGCACTTGTGCATCCGAATTTTAAAGGAGATGTCGTTTACCAAGGTAATTCAGAGCTCACATTGAGTGGAGAATTTGGAAAAGAATTTAAACCTATCGCATCTTGGCAAAATAATCTCGTTTACGATAAAGATAAAGTCATTCAAATATGGCCAGAATTTGATATTGATGGTGCGGTCGAGTTGCAATATACATTTAGATTGATTCAGACTGGCGCTGATGGTGCATTAATTGAACAAATCGTATTGACTGATGATATGTTAGACAGTCCTTTAGAGATACCTACGAAACCATTTGATGCTTATATAAGTGTAACTGTTAAGGCGCGTGGCAACGGAACGGTACATTTAGGACCTATACACAAACGATGGTCTAGATTAGATATGGGTCAATTTTTACTCGGTGGTAGTCGTTTCGTAGATAGTCAACGACAGGAATTTATTTATTATTTCCACCCTGGTGATATGAAACCACCACTAAACGTATATTTTAGTGGTTATCGAACAGCGGAAGGTTTCGAAGGATATTATATGATGAAACGTATGAATGCACCGTTTTTACTTATCGGCGATCCTCGTGTTGAAGGTGGTAGTTTTTATATCGGTTCATCTGAATATGAACAAGGTATTATCAATGTTATTGACGAGACATTAGAAAAGCTGAATTTTAAATCACATGAATTAATATTATCTGGTTTATCTATGGGTTCATTTGGTGCCTTGTATTATGGTGCTCAGTTAAATCCTCAGGCAATTATTGTTGGTAAACCACTTGTTAATATTGGAACGATTGCTGAACATATGCGATTACTTAGACCAGAAGAGTTCGGTACAGCATTAGACGTCCTGGTGTCTAATGAAGGTGATACATCTCAAGCGTCGATACAGGCATTAAATCAAAAATTTTGGCAAACATTTCAAAAGAAATCATTGTCACAAACTGTTTTTGCCATAGCATATATGCAACATGATGATTATGATCCAAATGCATTTCAAGAGCTATTACCTGTATTGACAGCACACCAAGCAAGAGTGATGAATCGCAGTATTCCTGGGCGACATAATGATGATTCACCTACCATTGCAAGTTGGTTTGTTAATTTTTACAACATTATTTTGGAAGACAAGTTTGGGAGAGTTCAACATGCTGAAAAACAAAACATTTAAAGTTACTTGGAATTATATTTCACAAACTACATTTATGTATGGCTCTAAAGTATCATTTTCAAATGGTGAAGTGACTTTTATAAACCCTTTGATGCCCTCTGGATTACCGATTCATGAGTGGTTGATGTTAAAGCAATTTTCAAAATATAAAAGTGCGCCAAGTTTACCAATTTTGCGTAGAGGACAGCATTATAAATTGCATTTTGATTTTGATGCAACGCCTGCTGGTTCAGTGTATTTTATCATCATTTTTTATAATAAAAATGGCACAAAACTAAGTACTGAGATTGTAAAGTCAAATAGTATTACGATTCAATATCCTGATGAAGCCTATGCTTATAAAATAAAAATGATGAATGCAGCATCGACGAGTCTTGTATTTAGATGTTTAACAATCACAGAGATGACGCATCAAGATGATTTAGAATATAAAAGCATGCGGGTAACGAAGATAGACGATAACCAATATGGAAATGATAAAATAAATGTCATTATTGCAGAACCATCTGACGTCTATCCAACTATTTCGAATGATTTTTTGAAACTGTTTGGTCATGTTTGGCTCGTCGAACGTTGGATGGAAGACGATATCAAGGAAAATATTAAGCAACTAAAGGATGATTTGCAAAGTCAAGATACCCTAACGGCTATTAATTTGATTAGTTATGGGTCAAAGTCAAATGTTTTTGCAACTTATGTCGCTCAGCATTTAGATTGCAAAGTATATCGTACAAGCCATGAAGATGATGATTTAAAAGAATGGCTTAAAGAACATGTCCCAGGAAATCATGAACTAAAAGATACAAATGTCGAGGTTTATTTTAAAGAAGAGCAAGACAACCATCTAAATTATATGTCACGTTTAATGAATCCAGTACGATTTTTAGATTACTTAGATGTATCGAAACTGAATGGTGGGGAAGTAAATGAAACATAAACTAGATGTTACGATAAACGAATTAAGACTAAAGTCGATTAGAAAAATAGTGAAACGCATCAATACATGGGGCGATGAAGTTAAATCATATTCTGATGATGCGTTAAAACAAAAGACAATAGAATTTAAAGAACGTTTAGCATCAGGAGTTGATACACTAGATACATTGTTACCTGAAGCTTATGCAGTGGCACGTGAAGCGAGCTGGAGAGTATTAGGTATGTATCCTAAAGAAGTTCAGTTAATCGGAGCGATTGTATTGCATGAAGGTAACATTGCGGAGATGCAAACAGGCGAAGGTAAAACATTAACAGCAACGATGCCTTTATATTTAAATGCACTTTCGGGAAAAGGAACATATTTAATTACAACGAATGATTATTTAGCGAAGCGTGATTTTGAAGAGATGCAACCATTATATGAATGGTTAGGTTTAACTGCTTCATTAGGTTTTGTTGATATTGTGGATTATGAGTATCAAAAAGGGGAAAAACGTAATTTATATGAACATGATATTATATATACAACTAATGGACGTCTCGGTTTTGATTATTTAATTGATAATTTGGCTGATAGTGCGGAAGGGAATTTTTTACCACAATTAAATTACGGTATTATTGATGAAGTGGACTCAATCATTTTAGATGCTGCGCAAACACCATTAGTTATTTCGGGCGCACCAAGATTACAATCAAATCTATTTCATATTGTGAAAGAGTTTGTAGATACATTGATTGAAGACGTGCATTTTAAAATGAAGAAGACCAAAAAAGAAATATGGCTGTTAAATCAAGGTATTGAAGCGGCACAATCATACTTTAATGTTGAAGATTTATATAGCGAACAAGCGATGGTCCTAGTGCGTAATATTAATCTAGCACTGCGCGCGCAATATTTGTTTGAATCTAATGTCGATTACTTTGTATATAATGGTGATATTGTTTTAATTGACCGTATTACAGGTCGTATGTTACCGGGAACTAAGTTGCAAGCTGGACTTCACCAAGCTATTGAAGCGAAAGAAGGTATGGAGGTTTCAACAGATAAAAGTGTTATGGCAACAATTACCTTCCAGAATTTATTTAAACTTTTTGAATCATTTTCAGGTATGACAGCTACAGGAAAATTAGGCGAATCAGAGTTCTTTGATTTGTATTCAAAAATAGTCGTACAAGTACCAACTGATAAAGCGATTCAACGTATCGATGAACCAGATAAAGTGTTTCGTTCAGTTGATGAGAAAAACATCGCGATGATTCATGATATAGTTGAACTTCATGAAACGGGGCGACCGGTTTTACTCATAACGAGAACTGCTGAAGCGGCTGAATACTTTTCGAAAGTATTATTCCAAATGGATATTCCTAATAATTTACTCATTGCGCAAAATGTTGCAAAAGAAGCGCAGATGATAGCTGAAGCAGGGCAAATTGGTTCCATGACTGTTGCGACTAGTATGGCAGGTCGAGGCACAGATATTAAACTTGGTGAAGGTGTCGAAGCATTAGGTGGATTAGCTGTTATTATTCATGAACATATGGAAAATAGCCGTGTAGACAGGCAATTACGTGGTCGTTCTGGTAGACAAGGGGATCCGGGATCATCTTGTATATATATTTCACTAGATGATTATTTAGTTAAGCGATGGAGCGATAGTAATTTAGCGGAAAATAATCAATTATATTCATTAGATGCACAACGATTATCGCAAAGTAATTTGTTTAATCGCAAAGTTAAGCAAATTGTAGTTAAAGCGCAGCGTATCTCGGAAGAACAAGGGGTTAAAGCTCGTGAAATGGCTAATGAATTTGAAAAAAGCATTAGTATACAGCGAGATCTTGTATACGAGGAACGCAATCGAGTTTTAGAAATAGATGATGCTGAGAATCAAGATTTTAAAGCGTTAGCTAAAGATGTATTTGAAATGTTTGTAAATGAGGAAAAGGTGCTAACAAAATCGCGTGTTGTCGAGTATATTTATCAAAATTTAAGTTTCCAATTTAATAAAGATGTGGCTTGTGTTAATTTTAAAGATAAGCAAGCAGTAGTGACATTTTTATTAGAGCAATTTGAAAAGCAATTAGCTTTGAATCGTAAAAACATGCAAAGTGCATATTATTATAATATTTTCGTTCAAAAAGTCTTTTTGAAAGCAATTGATTCATGTTGGTTAGAACAAGTCGACTATTTACAACAATTAAAAGCAAGCGTTAATCAACGACAAAATGGGCAACGTAACGCTATTTTTGAATACCATAGAGTTGCATTAGATTCATTTGAAGTTATGACACGAAATATCAAAAAAAGAATGGTGAAAAATATTTGTCAAAGCATGATTACATTTGATAAAGAGGGTATGCCAGTTATACATTTTCCATAAATGAAAAGGGGTAACGCATGACAATATATAATATAAACTTTGGTATAGGCTGGGCGAGTAGCGGTGTTGAATATGCACAAGCTTACCGTGCTAAATTATTGAGACGTACAAATCAAGACACTAAATTTGTATTTTTAGATTTTATACAGTCAGAGAACATACAGACATTAACGCAAAACATTGGGTTTAAAGATCAAGAAGTTATTTGGTTGTATCAGTATTTTAGTGATATTTCTATAGCACCAACAACGTACACGTTAGATGACATTGAACGTGAGCTTGGTCATGAAATTAGTTTTAGAGAAAGAAATGGTAAGATAGTCCGCCTATATTTTAATGGGAAATCATCATTTGTAACATGTTATCTGCAAAATGAACAAAAAGACATTGTGGATCGTGCAGAATTTGTAATTAATAGTATGTTAGTACGTAAAGATTTTTATAGTTATACACGCATATTTTCTGAGTATTATGCACCAGCTGATAATAAAGCGAAATTATATATGCGACAATTCTATAATGAAGATGGTTCCATCGCTTATAACGAATATATTGATGGAGACAGCTCTATATATGTGTTTGAAGATGCGGTGTTGTATAACAAAACGGAATTTATTGCATACTTTTTACAACGATTGAATTTAACCCGAGACGATATTGTCATATTAGACCGCGCTTCTGATATTGGTCAGGCTGTTTTGCAGCATAAAGGTGATAGTAAAGTTGGTGTTGTGATTCATGCTGATCATTATAGTAATAATATGATGAGCGAGCAGCATATACTATGGAACAATTATTATGAATATCAATTTTCAAAAGCTAAATACATTGATTTCTTTATTACAGCAACAGATATTCAAAATCATATGGTTTGTCGACAATTTGAGCAATATCAAGGTTATCGCCCACGTGTTTATACTATTCCTGTGGGAAGCATTGATGCATTATCATATCCAACATTATCAAGAAAGCCATATGCGATGATTAGTGCATCTCGTTTAGCAAATGAGAAACATATTGATTGGCTTGTCAAAGCGGTTATCGTGGCTAAACGACAAGTGCCAGAATTAACATTTGATATTTATGGAGAAGGTAGCGAGAAGACGCGACTGCGTAAAATTATTGATACACACCGCGCACAAGATTATATTCGTTTACTAGGGCATGTTAAACTTGATGAAATTTATAATGATTATGAGTTATTTCTTTCTGCATCAACTAGCGAAGGTTTTGGGTTAACACTAATGGAAGCGGTAGGCTCAGGACTAGGTATGATTGGATTAAATGTGAATTATGGTAACCCAACCTTTATTCGAGATGGGGAAAATGGCTACTTGGTACCTTTTGATACCGACGAAGATAGTGTGGATGATGTTATCGCAAAACTAGCTCATGCCATTGTAATGTATTTTAACAATGGTCCCCAGACACCACATGACATCTCTTATGAAGTGGCACAGCAATTTATGACTCAAGATATTATTTTAAAATGGGAAACATTAGTTCAAGAGGTGCTACATGATTAAATTATTTGATTACTTTAACGATCATTCACGAAAGTTATATGAGTCTTTTAAAGCCAGTAAGTTGGAAGAAGATTTAACAATTGTACTCAATGACAATGGCTTTTTACCGGACGATGTTATATCACCGTATCAATTTTTTGCAGATAATCATAATACAGAAAATATGAAACCACGATTTTTTAATCAGGTTACTGTACCAGCTTTTTGGGAAATTAAAGGTAACAACAATTCGGCTACAATTAATGATATGGGACGTCTACGAGGCAAAATATTTTATCAAAGTGGAGAGCGCCCTAGAATTGTTAGTCGTGTCGAATGGTTTGATGACCAACAACGTGTCCGATTTGTCGATTATTATTCTAAGAATGGTATTAAATTTGCACAAACTGTTTACGATTTAAATCGTAAAGCGATCTTGAAGAAATATATGACAGCAGAAGGTAAAGAAGTGATTTATGAAAATTTTGTAACATCTGATGTCATATTGGATTGGCAAGGGAAGTCTTACTTTTTCCCTTCAAAGCTCGCATTCGTATTATTTTTTATCAAGCAACTTGAAATTACGGAACATCATTTCGTTATTAACTCACTAGCCCTACCATTTTCAGTGTTATATAATTTGCCATCAAATGGTAGTGATGTTTTGGTATGGCAAGAACAGTGCGATGGTAATGTCCCAGGAAATATGCAATTGATGTGTAAAGGTGATATGAAACGACATTGTAATATTATTATTCCAGATAAAAACGAATATGAAACGATGCTCAATATAGCAGACGCAAAGGTTCAATCTCGTATTTTACAAGGTGGATATCTATATAACTATCGTAGTCGTAATAGATATACTAAAGAAATTGTAATATTAACTAACTCGGATCAACTTCGTAACATCAAGGTATTGGTTGAAACTTTACCAGATTTTAATTTTCACATCGCTGCTATTACAGAGATGTCTGATAAGTTAATTCAACTTGATCAATATGCTAATGTGTACTTATACCCATCTATTAATATAGATAGGGTAAATGAACTATACCAGTTATGTGATATTTATCTTGATATTAATGAGGGTAATGAAATTTTAAATGCGGTGGAACAAGCGTTTGACTATGAGTTGTTGATTTTAGGTTATCGTCAAACCGCACACCATGCTAAAGTAACATTATCAGAGCACTTATTTGAGCATAATGATGAGATAACAATGGAAAGTAAAGACCAATTAATACAAATGTTAGAGAGTTTGAAAGATCAACAACAGTTTCGAGATGCTTTATTAGCACAAAAAGCACATGCACACGAAATCTCGCGTGAACAATTCGAGCAAGTTTTTAAACAGGCGCTCGAAAGCTAAAAAGAAAAAGCAGTCTAAAATAAAACATCATTTAATATAAAAGATTTGACGTAATATGATGTTAGCGACATGGACAATATGATATTACGTCATGCTTTTTTGTTTACTTAAATATAAGCTAAGTAATAAGTGGATAATTACTAACAACAATAACTAGATAGATAAGTGTAAATTTTTTGTAAACAGGTATATAATAGTATGTAATTCTTTGAAGGAAGTAAGTGAGGAAGGAGTATGTTGATGGCTAAATATCGAGGGAAACCGTTTCAATTATATGTAAAGTTATCGTGTTCGACAATGATGGCGACAAGTATCATTTTAACGAGTATCTTGCCGTACGGTGCCCAAGCTGCATCTGAAAAGGATACTGAAATTTCAAAAGAGATATTATCTAAGCAAGATTTATTAGACAAAGTTGACAAAGCAATTCGTCAAATTGAGCAATTAAAACAGTTATCGGCTTCATCTAAAGCACATTATAAAGCACAACTAAATGAAGCGAAAACAGCATCGCAAATAGATGAAATCATAAAACGAGCTAATGAGTTGGATAGCAAAGACAATAAAAGTTCTCACACTGAAATGAACGGTCAAAGTGATATAGACAGTAAATTAGATCAATTGCTTAAAGATTTAAATGAGGTTTCTTCAAATGTTGATAGGGGTCAACAAAGTGGCGAGGACGATCTTAATGCAATGAAAAATGATATGTCACAAACGGCTACAACAAAACATGGAGAAAAAGATGATAAAAATGATGAAGCAATGGTAAATAAGGCGTTAGAAGACCTAGACCATTTGAATCAGCAAATACACAAATCGAAAGATGCATTGAAAGATGCATCGAAAGATCCAGCAGTGTCTACAACAGATAGTAATCATGAAGTAGCTAAAACGCCAAATAATGATGGTTCTGGACATGTTGTGTTAAATAAATTTCTTTCAAATGAAGAGAATCAAAGCCATAGTAATCGACTCACTGATAATTTACAAGGAAGCGATAAAATTAATCATGCTATGATTGAAAAATTAGCTAAAAGTAATGCCTCAACGCAACATTACACATATCATAAACTGAATACGTTACAATCTTTAGATCAACGTATTGCAAATACGCAACTTCCTAAAAATCAAAAATCAGACTTAATGAGCGAAGTAAATAAGACGAAAGAGCGTATAAAAAGTCAACGAAATATTATTTTGGAAGAACTTGCACGTACTGATGATAAAAAGTATGCTACACAAAGCATTTTAGAAAGTATATTTAATAAAGACGAGGCAGATAAAATTCTAAAAGATATACGTGTTGATGGTAAAACAGATCAACAAATTGCAGATCAAATTACTCGTCATATTGATCAACTATCTCTGACAACGAGTGATGATTTATTAACGTCATTGATTGATCAATCACAAGATAAGTCGCTATTGATTTCTCAAATTTTACAAACGAAATTAGGAAAAGCTGAAGCAGATAAATTGGCTAAAGATTGGACGAATAAAGGATTATCAAATCGCCAAATCGTTGACCAATTGAAGAAACATTTTGCATCAACTGGCGACACGTCTTCAGATGATATATTAAAAGCAATTTTGAATAATGCGAAAGATAAAAAACAAGCAATTGAAACGATTTTAGCAACACGTATAGAAAGACAAAAGGCAAAATTACTGGCAGATTTAATTACTAAAATAGAAACAGATCAAAATAAAATTTTTAATTTAGTTAAATCGGCATTGAATGGTAAAGCGGATGATTTATTGAATTTACAAAAGAGACTCAATCAAACGAAAAAAGATATAGACTATATTTTATCACCAATAGTAAATCGTCCAAGTTTACTAGATCGATTGAATAAAAATGGGAAAACAACGGATTTAAATAAGTTGGCAAATTTAATGAATCAAGGATCAAATTTATTAGACAGTATTCCAGATATACCCACACCAAGGCCAGAAAAGACGTTAACACTTGGTAAAGGTAATGGATTGTTAAGTGGATTATTAAATGCTGATGGTAATGTATCTTTGCCTAAAGCGGGGGAAACGATAAAAGAACATTGGTTGCCGATATCTGTAATTGTTGGTGCAATGGGTGTACTAATGATTTGGTTATCACGACGCAATAAGTTGAAAAATAAAGCATAATTATATTGGGGGAAGAGCATCTATATATTTTTTTAAGTATATAAGACGTCTTATTTCCCCCTTAAATTATTGTGAAGTATATGCAAAATGCAATGAATAGATTGTCCATCATTTTAACGTTATAATGAATTTAACGACTTAGAACTACAGAAGTAAAGGAGAATGAAGATGTCTCGAAAAACGGCGCTATTAGTTTTGGATATGCAAGAAGGTATAGCGAGTAGTGTACCTAGAATAAAAAATATTATTAAAGCGAATCAGAGAGCAATTGAAGCAGCAAGACAACATCGAATACCAGTCATTTTCATACGTTTGGTGTTAGATAAGCATTTTAATGATGTCTCCTCGAGTAATAAAGTGTTTTCAACAATTAAAGCTCAAGGATATGCGATTACTGAAGCAGATGCATCTACACGAATACTTGAAGATTTAGCACCACTAGAAGATGAGCCGATTATTTCTAAGCGACGCTTTAGCGCATTTACAGGTAGTTACTTGGAAGTTTATTTACGTGCAAATGATATTAATCATTTAGTATTAACGGGTGTCTCTACGAGTGGAGCTGTATTGAGCACGGCATTAGAAAGTGTAGATAAAGACTATTATATTACTGTTTTAGAAGATGCTGTTGGTGATAGATCAGATGATAAACATGACTTTATTATTGAACAAATTTTATCACGCTCATGTGACATTGAATCCGTAGAGTCATGGAAAAGTAGTTTATAGTTAATATAACGTCAATTAAAGTTCGGCAGTAATGTTTGAAAATAAGTACATTTGCTCATATTTATAAAATGTGTGAGATGACAATTGAAACGGATATGATGAGGAACATTTGAACATAAAATAATATATTTATATAAAATGACCCGAGGCGTTCGAACTGAATGCCTCGGGTTTAATTGAATAAGAAATCGGACCTATGAACAGAAATATGTTTAAGTCCGAACTCCTTGTTTATACTTATAAATTTTACGGGTTTAATATAATACTTATTTACCTGTAATATATGATAATTCTTCAGCGGCAGCTGCATTGATAGTTCTATGAGAAATGATACCTAATCCTTTAACATTGGATTCTGAAATAACGATAGAACCATCACTGTTAACTTTTTCAACAAATGCTACATGACCGTAATGTTGATCTGCACCAAATTGTCCAGCCTCAAATACAACAGCAGCATGACGTTTTGGTGTATGACTTACTTGGTAATCACGGTATTGAGCTCGATTATTCCAATTATGTGCATCACCTAAATCACCTGAGATAGATGTACCAAATTGTTTCATACGGTTATATACGTACCAAGTACATTGGCCATGTGGATATGGCATACTATCAGATACCTCACGGAAAGGTTTGAATTCATCTGATGAATCATCATAATCCTTGATAGAACGTTCATATTTATCTAAATCTGGCATGCGTTCATCGTCAAACTGAGTTAATTGATAGTGTTTAATAATACTGTTTAATTTCTTAGCATAGTTTGGATCTGTAGCATATGTTTTAGATAAGTGTGATGTTGCATCTTTATAAGAATCGGCTTCCGATTTCCATGTTGGTTTATAAATTGTTCGATTGCCATCAATACCATTTTTAATAAGGTCAGAGTAATCTTTTAGTGATTCTTTCGTGCTTGGATATTTTCGGAATCCAGCATTAATACTATACAATTTATTACCATCAGCTTCTAATGTGTTAAAAGGAACAGAATTCCCTTCAAAAGCACCTTTGATACCGAATAAATTATGGTTTGGTGACTTAGCTAAAGCACTACGACCTGAGTCAGATTCTAAGATTGCTTGGGCAATCATGACAGACGCATAAATATCGTTATCTTGACCAATGCGATGTGCATCTTTAGCAATTGATTTGACAAATTGACGTGTATCTTTTGAGTCAACAACGTTAAATTGTCCACTATCATCATTGTTAGATATACTAGGATCTGTTTCGAATAATGATGTTGCACGTGTATCCTTTTGATTAATATCGTTATTGAATGATTGAGCAGGTTTAGATTTATGTTTCAATTCATCTTGTGTTGGTAACTGTGGATTCTTTGTATTAGATTTTTCATTTTTGTCTTTTTTAGATTGAGATGCATAATCTTTTTGTGTTTTCTTTGCATCTTCACTGTATTGATCCAAAATAGAGTCTAAAGCCGAATCTGACATTGATTGATTATCTTTCGATGAAGATTTTTGATTTGCTTTATCGTCACTTGCTGGTTGACTATTTGATTGATTAGGTTGTGTTGGCTTTGGCGAATTTGGTTGCTTATTAGATGTACTTGGTTTTGTATTGTTTGATTTAGGTGCTTTTTGATTGTCTGCTTTATCTTGTTTAGATGTTTGCGTATCAGTGTCATTTTTGATGCTATTGTCACTGTTTTTATTCGAATCATTTGTTGACTTTTCACCATTACGAGGTTGTTCGTAATCAGAAATATCCGAATTTAAATTGAATAAGTTTTGGATTAAAGTTGTTAATGAGTAATTATCATCGTATTTATTTTTGGTTAGCAATTGGTTTATATTGGTTTGTGGTAAATTCTTATAAATAAAATCAATGATATTGTTAGAGTCTGAAGTGCTGTCGTCTATAGTTTTAAATTTTTTGTCGTTATTGTCTTGGTTACTTGTATTATTGCTGTCTGCTTTATCAATATCTTTACTTGTAGTATCCTTAGAAGTTTCATCGTCATTAGATTTTTTTGAATCATGAGATGTTGTCTTAGCTGTAGTATCTTTTTGAGGTGTATCAGCATAAGCGGTAGGTGAAACTAAAGTAGGTAATACGAGCGTAGTTGATAGCAAATAAATTATAATTTTATTTTTAGGCATATTTCGTATTCTCCCTTGAAAAATATAATAATTAAGTGTGATAATAAACTATGATTTGTTATAATTTATCGTATGCTGAAAATAGTTGATAGGTATCAATCGACTAAATATCTTCCAGTAAATTGATTATACTAATTCACAACGCAAAAATAAATTAATTTACAAAAAATATATAAAAAATATGAATAATTCCTACATAGGAGTGTGACAATGAAGAACGCATTTAAATTATTTAAAATGGATCTGAAGAAAGTAGCTAAGACGCCAGCTGTGTGGATTATCTTAGCAGGCTTAGCTATTTTGCCATCGTTCTACGCTTGGTTTAACTTATGGGCAATGTGGGATCCATATGGCAACACGGGACACATCAAGGTCGCAGTCGTTAATGAAGATAAAGGCGACACAATCAGAGGGAAAAAAGTTAATGTCGGTAATACGATGGTTAATACACTCAAGAAAAATAAAAGTTTTGATTGGCAGTTTGTAAGTAGAGAGAAAGCTGATCATGAGATAAAAATGGGTAAATATTTTGCAGGTATTTACATCCCATCTAAGTTTACACATGAAATTACAGGGACACTACGTAAGCAGCCTCAAAAAGCAGATGTAGAATTTAAGGTGAATCAGAAGATTAACGCTGTTGCGTCTAAGCTAACAGATACTGGTTCGTCAGTTGTCGTTGAAAAAGCGAATGAACAATTTAATAAAACAGTAACTCGAGCATTATTAGAAGAAGCTAACAAAGCAGGTTTAACTATTGAAGAAAATGTGCCGACAATTAACAAGATAAAAAATGCGGTATATTCAGCAGATAAAGCTTTACCTAAGATTAATGACTTTGCGAATAAAATTGTATATTTGAATAACCACCAAGCGGATTTAGATAAATATGCCAATGATTTTAGAAAACTAGGAAATTATAAAGGTGATATTTTAGATGCTCAGAAAAAATTAAACGAAGTCAATGGTGCTATTCCGCAACTTAATGAAAAGGCTAAGTTGATATTAGCTTTAAATAATTATATGCCGAAAATTGAAAAAGCGTTAAATTTTGCAGCTGATGACGTGCCAGCGCAGTTCCCTAAAATTAATCAAGGACTTAACATTGCGAGTCAAGGTATTGATCAAGCTAATGGACAGTTAAATGATGCCAAAGGCTTCGTCACACAAGTTAGAAGTAGAGTCGGTGATTATCAAGATGCAATTCGACGCGCGCAAGATTTAAATCGAAGAAACCAGCAACAGATTCCTCAAAATAGCGCGGCGAACAACGAAACATCAAATAGTGCACCTGCAGCTGGTAATGGTGTAGCATCAACGCCACCAAGTGCACCAAGTGGCGATACTGCACCAAATAATAATGTTACGCAAAATACCGCACCAAATAGTAATAATGCGCCTGTATCGACTACACCACAAAGTACAAGCGGGAAAAAAGATGGTCAAAGTTTTGCAGATATAACAACAACACAAGTCAGCACAGCTAACGAGAACACACAAAACATTACAGATAAAGATGTTAAATCAATGGAAGCGGCATTAACGGGCTCTTTATTATCATTATCAAATAATTTAGATACCCAAGCGAAAGCCGCACAAAAAGATAGTCAGGCATTACGTAATATTTCGTATGGCATTTTAGCATCGGACAAGCCTTCTGATTTTAGAGAGTCTTTAGATAATGTTAAGTCCGGTTTAGAATACACAACGCAATATAATCAACAATTTATCGATATATTAAAAGAGATTGAGAAGAATGAAAATGTTGATTTATCAAAAGAAATTGATAAGGTAAAAGCAGCTAATAATCGAATTAATGAATCATTAAGGTTAGTTAATCAATTAAGCAATGCATTAAAGAATGGTAGTTCAGGAACTGCTGAAGCTACTAAATTACTAGATCAACTTTCAAAACTAGATTCATCATTATCATCATTTAGAGATTATGTTAAAAAAGATCTTAACAGCTCTTTAGTATCAATATCACAACGTATTATGGATGAATTGAACAAAGGGCAAACTGCATTATCCAATGTTCAGTCTAAATTAAATACAATTGATCAAGTCATTAACAGTGGACAAGCTATTTTAAAAAATGGTAAAACACGTATTGATCGCTTACAAACAGTATTACCAAGTATTGAACAACAATACATTAGTGCTGTTAAAAATGCTCAAGCAAACTTCCCGAAAGTGAAAAGTGATGTAGCTAAAGCTGCTAACTTTGTGCGCAATGACTTACCACAGTTGGAACAGCGATTAACTAATGCGACAGCAAGTGTGAATAAAAATTTACCAACGTTATTAAATGGTTATGATCAAGCGGTAGGATTACTAAATAAAAATCAGCCACAAGCGAAAAAGGCTTTATCAGATTTAGCTGATTTTTCTCAAAATAAATTGCCTGATGTTGAAAAAGATTTGAAAAAAGCGAATAAAATTTTCAAGAAATTAGACAAAGATGATGCAGTCGACAAATTAATCGACACACTTAAGAATGATTTGAAAAAGCAAGCGGGTATTATTGCAAATCCTATTAATAAGAAGACTGTTGATGTTTTCCCAGTTAAGGATTATGGTTCAGGTATGACACCATTCTATACTGCACTGTCAGTATGGGTAGGTGCACTCTTGATGGTAAGTTTATTAACGGTTGATAATAAACATAAGAGTCTAGAGTCAGTCTTAACGACAAGACAAGTGTTCTTAGGTAAGGCAGGATTCTTTATAATGCTTGGTATGTTGCAAGCACTCATTGTATCGGTTGGAGATTTGTTAATCCTAAAAGCAGGAGTTGAGTCACCTGTATTATTTGTACTTATAACGATTTTCTGTTCGATTATTTTCAACTCAATCGTATATACGTGCGTATCATTACTTGGTAACCCAGGTAAAGCAATTGCAATCGTATTGCTTGTATTACAAATTGCAGGTGGTGGAGGAACATTCCCAATTCAAACTACGCCACAATTTTTCCAAAACATTTCGCCATACTTACCATTTACGTATGCAATTGATTCATTACGTGAAACAGTAGGCGGTATTGTTCCGGAAATCCTAATTACAAAATTAATTATATTAACGTTATTTGGCATAGGATTCTTCGTTGTAGGTTTAATTTTAAAACCTGTAACAGATCCATTGATGAAGCGCGTATCTGAAAAAGTTGACCAAAGTAACGTTACAGAATAAAAATTAAATCCACACATTAGGTTATAGCTCCTTAATGTGTGGATTTTTATGTTTTTAGACAGAAGAGATAGTAATTTCTGTCTTTTATGGGACGGGTGTTATCATTGCTATTATCCAGGATGACTTACTATAGCACTAATATTACCGACAAAGTGAATATCCTCGTCTTCCGTAGTTAAAATAAAGCTAGAACCTTTTTGGATGTCATAGTGCTTATCGTTTACTGTTAAAGTACCAGTACCATCGATAATAGTAACTAAGCAATAAGCATGTGGTTTATTGAATTTTAAATCTCCATGAATATCCCATTTATATACTGCAAAATATTGATTATCTACAAATTGAGTTACAGTGTGTGTGTCGATGTGAGTTGTTATAGGAGTGGTATTTGGTTCATGATTGCCTAATTCAATCACATCTTTACTTTGCTCTAAGTGCAAATCACGCAATTGACCATTTTGATCTCGTCTATCATAGTCATAAATACGGTATGTCGTATCGGATGATTGTTGTGTCTCTAAAATTAAAATACCCGATCCAATGGCATGGACAGTGCCAGCAGGAACATAATAAAAGTCACCGGGCTTAACAGGTATACGTTTGAAAAGGTTGTCAAATTCATGATTATCAATCATGTCGATTAACGTCTGTTTATTATGTGCATGTACGCCATATATAATTTCAGCACCTGGGGCTGCATCTAAAATATACCAACATTCTGTTTTACCTAGTTCGCCTTCGTGTTTTAAAGCGTAGTCATCATCTGGATGAACTTGAACAGATAATTTATCATTGGCATCTAATACTTTAGTTAGCAGAGGGAAACTATCTCGTGAATCATTATCGAATAATTCACGATGTTGTGACCAAAGTTGATCTAGGGTCATATCCTTGTATGGACCATTGATAATTGTATTAGGACCATTTGGATGTGCAGAAATTGCCCAGCATTCACCAGTTGTTTCATTAGGGATATCATAGTTAAATGCTTTTAATGCATGACCGCCCCAAATTCTGTTTTTAAAAACGGGTTGTAAAAATAATGCCATAGTTAAAACTCCTCTATATTTTCATTAATAAGTTATAAATTTCTGTAGTACTGTTTGCATTAATTAGTGATTGGCGTGTCTCATCATTCATTAACGCTTTAGATAAGCGCTGAAGTATTTTTAAATGTGTATCCTGACTGTTGTTTGGTACGGCAATTAAGAATATCAATTGAGGTAGACTACCATCTAGACTCTCCCATTTAACACCATGATTATTTTTCATAACAGCTACAATCGGTTGTTTTACAACATCAGACTTTGCATGTGGAATGGCCACGTTCATGCCAATAGCTGTCGTAGACTCCATTTCACGTTCTAGGATTGCATTTTTTAAATGCGATGTGTGTTCTACATAACGGCAAATTTTAAGTTTATGAATCAACATATCAATTGCTTCGTTTCGAGACATATCGTGATCAGTAATTATCATAGTTTGTTGATCAAAAACATGAGAAGGTTTATTGAGATGTGAATGTTTCGCGGTGTTATCTACATTGTCAACCTCTGTATCATGTTGTGTAATATCTGTATCATGAAGTTGCGTGTGTTGCGCTGGTGCATCTACTGCTATAACTGGTGTATTGCGTTTTAATAATAGTACAGTAGTCATTGTGACAAGACTACCTACTATCACTGCAAAGATAAACCATAATACATGATCAATACCACCTAATACAGCCACGATTGGACCTCCATGTGCGACTCTATCGCCGACACCACCAATGGCTGCAATGACTGATGCAATCATTGCACCAATGATGTTTGCAGGTATAATGCGCAATGGATCTTGGGCTGCGAAAGGAATAGCACCTTCAGTAATACCAAATAGTCCCATAGTGAAGGAAGCCTTACCCATTTCTCTTTCGGAATGATTGAATTTATACTTTTGAACAAACGTTGCTAAACCTAAACCGATTGGTGGTGTACATACAGCAACTGCGACCATACCCATAACGGCGTAATTACCTTCAGCAATAAGTGCTGAGCCAAATAAAAATGCTACCTTGTTTACTGGACCGCCCATATCGAAGGCAATCATCGCACCTATAATCATCGCAAGTATAATAATATTAGCACCTTGCATACTTTTTAACCAGGTTGTTAATGCCTCAAAAATATTAGAAATTGGTGCACCGATTAAAAATATAAATATCAATCCTACAACGACCGATGAAATAATGGGAATAATAATGATAGGCATAATTGGTGCCATTGCTTTTGGAACTTTAATATCTTTAATCCACTTTGCGATATAACCTGCTAAGAAACCAGCAACAATACCACCTAAAAATCCTGCGCCTGCATCACTGCCATAAAAACTACCGTCAGCAGCGATAGCGCCGCCAATCATACCAGGAACAAGACCGGGCTTGTCAGCGATACTAACAGCGATATATCCAGCTAGTATTGGAACCATAAATTTAAAGGCTAAACTACCAATGTTTTCAATGGATTTCCAAAATGAATCATCTGGGATGACTAATCCTTTTGATGTCGTTTCACCGCCTAGAGTCAGCGCGATGGCGATAAGGAGTCCACCAACTACGATAAAAGGAACCATAAACGATACACCGTTCATTAAATGTTGATACACCATTTGAATACCACTTTTAGACTTACCGCGATCTTTCGAATGATAATTTGTTTCAGATTGATAAATAGGCGCATCTTGATTAATGATACGTTGAATTAGATCTCTCGGATTATGAATCCCTTCGCGAACATTTTCATTAATCAACCGTTTACCAACAAATCGGGATAGATCAACTTGTTTATCAGCTGCAATTATGACACCGTCAGCTTCTTCGATGTCTTGCGTAGTTAAAACATTTTCAGCACCAACACCGCCCTGTGTCTCTACTTTAATATCCACACCCATTTCTTTTGCTACCTGCTCAAGCTTTTCTTGAGCCATATATGTATGTGCAATGCCATTTGGGCATGAGGTAATAGCTACAATTTTCATAAAATCATCTCCTTTTCTATATTGTAAGCGTATTCTCGATACTAAAAAAAAGAATAATTACCGTTACTAGTGGCAATTATTCTTGTAAGTATTCAAATAACTGTTGCTTTAAACTATGATCATCTAAACTACATAAATGGTTCACTGAATCATCATCCAAGTTAGCAATTAATTGCATCATTTGTTTTGTAAAAGCTTTGTCTTTATGCGAAATCGCTAAGAAAAAGACAAGTTTGACATCGTGTTGTCGCCAAGGAAAAACATCTTTTGTGCGAAAAATAAGCACATGTGATTGTAAAACTTTTTCAGGATCTCCATGAGGAATCGCCATAAAATTACCTATGTATGTAGAAGATGACTTCTCACGCTCTAAAGCTGATTCGATATATCCTTCTACAATCGCATGATGTGCTTGTAATATTTTTTGAGCTTCTTCAAAAATTTGCACAGTATGCCGTGATTTTTGTTCAGTATTTACGACAAGGAAATTGACAGTGTCCATATGATGATGTGCTTGAACCGGATTTTGCTTTTGCTTCACAACGTGTCTGATTTTGTGACGATCATCTTCAGAAAATAATGGTGCAACCTTGATAGTCGTCAGGTGCTTAGGAAGTATGTTTAGCGTTTGTTTTGGAATATCATGGGTCGTTATTAATAAATCTACATTGTCAAAGTGATAGTGTGTTATATTTTCTAGTTTAATCGTATTTATCACTGACAACTCTTCGGATAAGTTATTTATTTTAGTTTCTAAAAAATTCGACACACCTAGACCATAATAACAAGCAATGACTACATTTAATTGTGTTTTGGTACGACGCTCGATGGCAGCTTGAAAATGAATTGTTAAAAATGCAATTTCATCTTCGCTCATCTCTATATCAGTATCAATTGCTAATTTATCAATCGCTTCAAAAAGTGTGTTAAACACAAAGGGATAGAGTTTTTTAATCTCTATAACTAAAGGATTGTTTAAATAAATGTTTTGAGTGATACGTAAATATGCTTTACTAAAATGATTATATAAATTTTGTTGTAAAATCGAATCTTCATTGAAAGGTACATGAATACGTTGCTGCATCAATTCGATTAAGCGATCAATATAACTTTGTATAAATATACGTTCTATGCCAATATCGAGTTTATTAAAATGATAAGCAATAAAGAATGAAAACATATTGATTACTTTTTCGTTCAAGTCATAACATAATCTTTCGTTGATTTGCTTAATGCAAGATTGAGATATCAATTTTGCATCATGGTTTAACGTGTCTAGCTCACTTAAAGATTGCTTACGTTTAATGATTAAAATGAGATGAATTAAAAGCTGTTGTATTTGAATATCAGTTGTTTCAATACTATGTTGTTGAAGTGTCTCTTGTATAATATGCGAAATCATCCTTTGGTGTGAATCAGGTAATTCATTTAAAATTAGGTCTTCAACATGTACATGCCCTGATGATAATTGATTTAAATGGATGATGGCATTAGTGATATCATTATCTGTTCCATCGACCACAATACCTTGTTTTTTCTTGATTGTTAAAGCGATATTAAATTTTTGACACCATTGTTGAATTCGAACGAAATAGTCGTTGAGCACAGTTTTAGATAATAGATAATCTTGTTCTAGTTGTTGCAATGTCTGCGATTTATTGTGCATTAGCAGTTGATAAGCCATAGATAATAATAGTTTTTCTTTATATGATTGAATATGCGTGTAACGTTCAGTTATCGTTTCTAAGGTATACTGCGATGTATTTAATTGATATCCTTTAGATTTAATACTTACGATGATATCATCCATAAAATTGCTATTGATAACATGAATATCATTGCGAACTGTGCGGTTTGAAACATTGACATGTTCAGCAATTTCATTAGAACTAATGTGCTTTGATGGATTTTTAATAAAAAACTGGAGTAGTTTTAAGTGTCTATCAAGCATTTAACATGTACCTCCTTTCTAAATTTTTCGTGTAAGCGTTTTTAAAGGTGTATTAATATTATTAAACATGAGAGCTTATACATACGTCAATGACATTAAAGCGAACTTTTATATGATTTTAACAGAGTGCGAATTATGCAAATAAAGAACAGCAGTAAGATATTTCAAATAGAAAAATATCTCACTGCTGTTTTTCTGAATTTATGCATCTGGTACTTGTGGACGTATCAGGCAAATGATTAATTTTTAGGTGATTGTGCTTGAGGTGTTTGTTTAGAAGGCGTATTAGTATTATTTGATTTATTAGCAGGTGGTGTGTTCTGTTGTTGATTATTTTGGTTGTTTGTTGACGATTGACTGCCACCACCGTGAGTATTATTTTTATTTGAATTTGAGTCTTTTGGCTGAGCTGGTTGCGTATTCGATGGTACTGTTGAATGGTTGTTAGGAACATTTGACGGTGAAGATGGTTGATTGTCATTAGTATCGTTATTGCCATTATTTTGATTTTTATCTGTTTTGTCTGCACTATCATCTTGTTGATCATTTTCTTCGGTTTCTGTTTTTTTATGCGTAGATTTATTTTCTTGTTCTTGGTTATTACTTGATGATGTAGAATGATTTATTGCAGCATAAATTGCGAACCCAAGTGCTCCGATTAATACGATAATTACGATGGTAATAAGAAGTTTTTTCAAATATAACGCCTCCATGTTAATGAAAAGTAGTTGATACGTGAAGCTAAATAATTTATTTCAATATTGCCATAATCATTTTAAAAAATAAATATTAGAAAAGTAGACGATATTAATATTTTCATTGTTTTTTGTGTACTTCAATTAGTATAACAAAACTGTTATGTATTTATAAATATAATCATTAGTATTTTTATGGCTGAAAAAGTTATAATAAAAGTGTAAGGAATAAAATATTTGTATGGAAAAGAGAGATAATTATGAATAAAACCAGTAAAGTTTGTGTAGCAGCAACATTAGCATTGGGCACACTGATTGGAGTAACAGTTGTTGAAAATTCGGCGCCAACAAGTAAACAGGCACAGGCAGCAATAACCCCATATTATACTTATAATGGTTATATTGGTAATAATGCTAATTTTATTCTGGATAAGAATTTTATTAACGCGATTAAGTATGATAATGTGAAATTCAATGGTATTAAATTAGCTAAAACGAATACGATAAAAAAAGTAGAGAAATATGATCAAACTTTTAAAGGTGTTTCTGCAAAAGGAAACGAAGCAAGTCAATTGCAATTTGTAGTTAAAAATAATATTTCATTAAAAGATATCCAAAAAGCTTATGGCAAGGACTTGAAAAAAGAAAATGGTAAAACAAAGGAAGCTGATAGCGGTATTTTTTACTATCAAAATGCTAAAAAGACATTAGGCATCTGGTTTGTCGTTGATCATAATAGAGTTGTCGAAGTAACAGTTGGACATACACCATACAAAACAAGTAAATAAAATAATGGCATATTAAGGCTAGAGTGTGAGGGGAGATACCGCATTCTAGTCTTTTTTATTAAATAATAACGATTATTGCGTCTTACATAGTTGTTTGAAATTGATAAAAATGTTTATTTGATCATGATTATTTAAATAGTTATCTCACATATTTCAAGCATTGATTAAGTGTATAGAGCACTATTTTGTATTTGTTAATATTTTCACAAAAATAAAGCCTTGATAAATTTTAAAATATAATTAAGCTCAATTTTTAAAATTTTATTTAGTTACAGATAACATTTTTAAAAAAGAAAAGAATCAATAAATAAAATCAACGAACAAAAAGTATCGAAATAAATAGAAATAATCATTTACTTTTCTGAAAAATTAAATTAATATTTTATTTATAAGCTGTTTTTAAGATTTCAGGAGGAATGAAATGTGAGGAAATTTTCAAGATATGCATTTACAAGTATGGCAGCAGTAACCTTGTTGAGCACTTTATCACCAGCAGCATTAGCGATTGATTCAAACAATAAACCAGCTAATTCTGATATTAAATTTGAGGTGACTCAAAAGAGTGATGCGGTCAAAGCATTAAAAGAATTACCTAAATCCGAAAATGTAAAAAATATTTATCAAGATTACGCTGTTACTGATGTAAAAACTGATAAAAAGGGATTTACGCATTACACATTGCAACCGAGTGTTGATGGTGTTCATGCACCTGACAAAGAAGTGAAAGTACACGCAGACAAATCAGGAAAAGTCGTTTTAATCAATGGGGATACTGATGCGAAGAAAGTAAAGCCAACGAATAAAGTGACATTAAGTAAAGATGACGCAGCCGACAAAGCATTTAAAGCAGTTAAGATTGATAAGCATAAAGCGAAAAATCTTAAAGATAAAGTCATTAAAGAAAACAAAGTTGAAATCGATGGTGACAGTAATAAATACGTTTATAATGTTGAGTTAATTACAGTGACACCAGAAATTTCACATTGGAAAGTTAAAATTGATGCTCAAACTGGCGAAATTTTAGAAAAAATGAACTTAGTTAAAGAAGCTGCAGAAACTGGTAAAGGAAAAGGTGTACTTGGCGATACAAAAGATATCAATATCAATAGTATTGATGGTGGATTTAGCCTAGAAGATTTAACGCATCAAGGTAAATTATCAGCATTTAGCTTTAATGATCAAACAGGTCAAGCAACATTGATTACTAATGAAGATGAAAACTTCGTAAAAGATGAGCAACGTGCTGGCGTAGATGCAAATTATTACGCTAAACAAACATATGATTATTACAAAGACACATTTGGTCGTGAATCATATGACAACCAAGGTAGTCCAATTGTTTCATTAACGCATGTTAATAACTACGGTGGTCAAGATAACAGAAATAATGCCGCATGGATTGGTGACAAAATGATCTATGGTGATGGTGATGGTCGCACATTCACAAGTTTATCGGGTGCAAATGACGTAGTAGCACACGAATTAACACACGGTGTGACACAAGAGACTGCAAACTTAGAATATAAGGACCAGTCAGGCGCTCTAAATGAAAGCTTTTCAGATGTTTTTGGATACTTTGTAGATGACGAGGATTTCTTAATGGGTGAAGATGTCTACACACCTGGAAAAGAGGGAGACGCTTTACGCAGCATGTCAAACCCAGAACAATTTGGTCAACCAGCTCATATGAAAGACTATGTATTCACTGAAAAAGATAATGGTGGCGTACATACGAATTCTGGAATTCCAAATAAAGCAGCTTATAACGTGATTCAAGCAATAGGGAAATCTAAATCAGAACAAATTTACTACCGAGCATTAACGGAATACTTAACAAGTAATTCAAACTTCAAAGATTGTAAAGATGCATTATACCAAGCGGCTAAAGATTTATATGACGAGCAAACAGCTGAACAGGTGTATGAAGCATGGAATGAAGTAGGCGTGGAGTAAAAATATATAAACAAGAAGAAGTAATGTTAAACACTTATAAATAATTAAATTTTAAATACAGCTTATATATGGGGTATACCTACATTGATAATTGACTTTGTAGGTATACCCTCTCTTTGTAATTAGATGAGAGGAGTGTGAGGGTTGTCTGCCGAAAGACTACTCGGCAGTCTAAAATCATTACAAGTAGTAGATATGTGATAATTAAATGCTGACTTAGAATACAAAATTCATTTTAAAAGTTGTCACAAAAAATTTACATGTATTTTTATTATCTTTTGCAAAACAAAGTGTTAAATTATAAATGAAACATGCATGAATTTATTTTTTAATACAAGAAACGTAACTACCAAAGGAGTTTACAATATGAAGAAAAGTAAACGATTAGAAATTGTTTCTACAATAGTTAAAAAGCATAAGATTTATAAAAAAGAACAAATCATTTCATATATTGAAGAATATTTTGGTGTAAGATATAGTGCAACAACAATTGCTAAAGACTTGAAAGAACTTAATATATATCGTGTCCCTATCGATTGTGAAACATGGATTTATAAAGCTATTAATAATCAAACAGAACAAGAGATGAGAGAAAAGTTTAGACACTATTGTGAACATGAAGTTCTAAGTTCAATCATCAATGGTTCATACATTATCGTCAAAACCTCACCTGGTTTCGCCCAAGGCATAAACTATTTTATCGATCAGCTAAATATAGAAGAGATATTAGGTACGGTGAGTGGAAATGACACTACATTAATCTTAACTGCCTCAAATGATATGGCAGAATACGTATATGCAAAATTATTTAAATAGACATGTATCAAATGAATAATGAAAATTTGTTTCGTATCACGTGTACTCAAGTTAGTTACCAAATATTAACTTGTGTACGCGTTTTTTTATGGAAAGAAAGAATTCATAGTCATTCATTTGACTGTATAAAAAACTTTATACAACATGTTTTTATGGGTATTTTTGAATAAAAAATGTATATTTTGACCCAAAATACCTTTATTTATGTATAAAAATCCATTATTATGTATTGTATAACAAAAAGATATGAAATTTTCGACTTTCTTTATGTGAATATAATCACATGTAAGCGTTTGAAGATTGTCTATACTCTAAATGAATTCAAAGATAAAAGGAGGAAATAGACATGACAGATGGTCCAATTAAAGTAAATAGCGAAATTGGAGCTTTAAAAACTGTGTTACTTAAGCGTCCTGGAAAAGAATTAGAAAATTTAGTACCTGATTATTTAGATGGATTACTATTTGATGATATTCCATATTTAGAAGTAGCTCAAAAAGAGCATGACCATTTTGCGCAGGTGCTAAGAGAAGAGGGTGTTGAAGTACTTTACCTTGAGAAGTTAGCAGCTGAAAGTATTGAAAATCCTCAAGTAAGAAGTGAATTTATTGATGATGTATTAGCAGAGTCTAAAAAAACAATATTAGGTCATGAAGAAGAAATTAAGGCATTATTTTCGACACTTTCTAATCAAGAACTTGTAGATAAAATAATGTCTGGGGTACGTAAGGAAGAAATTAATCCGAAATGTACACATTTAGTAGAGTATATGGATGATAAGTATCCATTCTATTTAGATCCAATGCCAAACCTTTATTTTACTAGAGATCCACAAGCCTCAATAGGACACGGTATAACAATCAATCGGATGTTCTGGAGAGCACGACGACGAGAATCAATATTTATTCAATATATTGTAAAGCATCATCCTAGATTTAAAGATGCGAATATTCCAATCTGGTTAGATCGAGATTGCCCATTCAATATTGAAGGCGGCGATGAACTTGTTTTATCTAAAGATGTCTTGGCTATAGGCGTTTCAGAACGTACATCTGCACAAGCTATTGAAAAGTTAGCGCGACGTATTTTTGAAAATCCGCAGGCGACGTTTAAAAAAGTAGTAGCAATTGAAATTCCAACTAGTCGAACTTTTATGCACTTAGATACAGTATTTACAATGATAGATTATGACAAATTTACAATGCATTCAGCCATTTTAAAGGCAGAAGGCAATATGAATATATTTATTATTGAATATGATGACGTAAATAAAGATATTGCCATCAAACAATCTAGTCATTTAAAAGATACTTTAGAAGACGTACTAGGTATAGATGATATCCAATTCATTCCAACAGGAAATGGTGATGTCATTGATGGTGCTAGAGAGCAATGGAATGATGGCTCAAATACATTATGTATAAGACCAGGCGTTGTAGTGACTTACGATAGAAACTATGTATCGAATGATTTATTGAGACAAAAAGGCATAAAAGTCATTGAAATATCTGGTAGCGAGCTGGTACGTGGACGTGGGGGCCCTAGATGTATGAGTCAACCACTATTCAGAGAAGACATTTAACGTAATAAATTATAGAAGCGAGGGTGAAAATAATGACAGAAATTCAAAAACCGTATGATTTAAAAGGCAGATCATTATTAAAAGAAAGTGATTTTACCAAAGCAGAATTCGAAGGACTTATTGATTTTGCAATTACATTAAAAGAGTATAAGAAAAACGGTATTAAGCATCACTACTTATCTGGAAAAAATATTGCACTACTATTCGAAAAGAATTCGACGAGAACGCGTGCAGCGTTTACAGTTGCGTCTATTGATTTAGGTGCGCATCCAGAATTTTTAGGGAAAAATGATATTCAATTAGGCAAAAAAGAATCTGTAGAGGATACTGCGAAAGTATTAGGTAGAATGTTCGATGGTATTGAATTCCGTGGTTTTTCACAACAAGCTGTTGAAGATTTAGCGAAGTTCTCTGGTGTACCGGTGTGGAATGGATTAACAGACGATTGGCATCCTACACAAATGTTAGCTGATTTTATGACAATAAAAGAGAATTTTGGATATCTAGAAGGAATAAACTTAACTTACGTTGGAGATGGACGTAATAATATTGCGCATTCATTAATGGTAGCAGGTGCTATGTTAGGTGTTAATGTAAGAATTTGTACACCTAAATCATTAAATCCAAAAGAGGCATATGTTGATATTGCAAAAGAAAAAGCGAGTCAATATGGTGGTTCAATCATGATTACGGATAATATTGCAGAAGCAGTTGAAAATACAGATGCTATATATACAGATGTTTGGGTATCGATGGGTGAAGAAAGTGAATTTGAACAACGTATTAATTTATTAAAAGACTATCAAGTGAATCAACAGATGTTTGATTTAACAGGTAAAGATTCAACGATATTCTTACATTGTTTACCAGCATTCCATGATACAAATACACTTTATGGACAAGAAATTTATGAAAAATATGGATTAGCTGAAATGGAAGTTACAGACCAAATCTTTAGAAGTGAACATTCAAAAGTGTTTGATCAAGCTGAAAATAGAATGCATACAATTAAGGCAGTAATGGCAGCAACATTGGGGAGTTAATAACTAAATGGAACGATATGAATATGATGTGTCTGATGATATAAGTGTCATGTACAGACACCTCATATTGGTATTAAAGGAGAAATGAATATGAACGAATCAGGAGATAACAAACTCAGTAAATCTTCTTTAATTGGACTAGTTATAGGATCCATGATTGGTGGCGGTGCGTTCAATATAATGTCTGATATGGGCGGTAAAGCCGGTGGATTAGCCATTATTATTGGTTGGATTATTACAGCTATAGGAATGATTTCATTAGCGTTCGTATTTCAAAATTTAACCAATGAACGGCCGGAGCTAGACGGTGGTATTTATAGTTATGCTCAAGCAGGATTTGGCGATTTTGTAGGATTTATCAGTGCTTGGGGATATTGGTTCTCAGCGTTTTTAGGCAATGTTGCCTATGCAACACTATTGATGTCAGCAGTAGGTAACTTTTTCCCGATTTTTAAAGGAGGCAACACATTACCAAGTATTATTGTCGCCTCGTTACTACTCTGGGGTGTCCATTTCTTGATTTTAAAAGGCGTTGAAACAGCAGCATTTATCAATAGTATTGTTACTGTTGCAAAGTTAATACCGATTTTACTTGTAATCATATGCATGATAATTGCATTCAATTTTGACACTTTTAAAACAGGCTTTTTCGGTATGACGTCAGAGGGTGTATTGCCATTTAGTTGGGCGAGCACAATGAGCCAAGTTAAAAGTACGATGCTAGTGACAGTTTGGGTGTTTATCGGTATCGAAGGTGCAGTAATTTTTTCTAGTAGAGCTAAAAATAAAAAAGATGTAGGTAGTGCCACGGTTATAGGACTTATATCAGTTTTAATTATCTATTTCTTATTAACTGTATTAGCTCAAGGCGTGATTTTGCAAAATCATATTTCGCAATTAGATTCGCCAAGTATGGCACAGGTGCTTGCAACTATTGTAGGTGGTTGGGGATCTACACTTGTAAATATTGGTTTAATTATTTCGGTACTAGGTGCATGGTTAGGATGGACACTGCTTGCTGGTGAATTACCTTTCATTGTTGCAAAAGATGGATTATTTCCAAAATGGTTTGCTAAAGAAAATAAAAATGGAGCACCTGTAAATGCACTGCTTATTACCAATATATTAGTACAATTATTTTTAATAAGTATGCTATTTACACAGAGTGCGTATCAATTTGCATTTTCACTAGCATCAAGTGCTATTTTATACCCTTACATGTTCAGTGCATTTTACCAAGTTAAATACACTTTAGAGCATCGACAGCAAGCAACTACTAAGCAATGGACGATTGGCATCATAGCCTCAATTTATGCTATATGGCTTATATATGCAGCAGGTATCAATTACTTATTATTGACGATGTTACTTTATATTCCAGCTCTTCTTGTTTATTCAATCGTTCAAAAGAATAATCAGACACGTTTGATTAAATCAGACTATATTCTTTTTATGATTATTATCGTACTTGCAGTTATCGGATTAATTAAGTTATTGATGGGAACGATAAATGTTTTTTAAAAGGAGCGACAAAAATATGAAAGAGAAAATTGTCATTGCATTAGGCGGTAATGCGATACAGACAAAAGAAGCAACAGCTGAAGCACAACAAACAGCTATTAGACGTGCGATGCAAAACCTTAAACCTTTATTTGATTCACCAGCGCGTATTGTCATTTCACATGGTAATGGCCCACAAATTGGAAGTTTATTAATCCAACAAGCTAAATCGAACAGTGACACAACGCCGGCAATGCCATTGGATACTTGTGGTGCAATGTCACAGGGTATGATAGGCTATTGGTTGGAAACTGAAATCAATCGCATTTTAACTGAAATGAATAGTGATAGAACTGTAGGCACAATCGTTACACGTGTGGAAGTAGATAAAGATGATCCACGATTCAATAACCCAACCAAACCAATTGGTCCTTTTTATACGAAAGAAGAAGTTGAAGAATTACAAAAAGAACAGCCAGACTCAGTCTTTAAAGAAGATGCAGGACGTGGTTATAGAAAAGTAGTTGCGTCACCACTACCTCAATCTATACTAGAACACCAGTTAATTCGAACTTTAGCAGACGGTAAAAATATTGTCATTGCATGCGGTGGTGGCGGTATTCCAGTTATAAAAAAAGAAAATACCTATGAAGGTGTTGAAGCGGTTATAGATAAAGATTTTGCTAGTGAGAAATTAGCAACGCTGATTGAAGCAGATACCTTAATGATTCTTACGAATGTAGAAAATGTATTTATTAACTTTAATGAACCTAATCAACAACAAATCGATGATATTGATGTAGCAACACTGAAAAAATACGCGGCACAAGGTAAGTTTGCGGAAGGATCGATGTTGCCAAAAATAGAAGCTGCGATACGATTTGTTGAAAGTGGGGAAAACAAAAAAGTTATCATTACCAATTTAGAGCAGGCATACGAAGCTTTGATTGGTAATAAAGGTACACACATTCACATGTAGCACTTTATCACGCGACAAAACATTAAATATGTTTCTCCGTTGATTCAAATGAAAAAGTTGTCTGCTGACACTTTGCAAGGTTTGAAGGAGTTTAACTTATGACAGAAAACTTTATTTTGGGTAGAAATAATAAATTAGAACATGAACTAAAGGCATTAGCAGATTACATTAATATCCCATATAGTATATTACAACCATATCAAAGTGAATGTTTTGTCAGACATTATACGAAAGGCCAAGTTATTTATTTTTCGCCACAAGAAAGTAGCAATATTTACTTTTTAATTGAAGGTAACATTATTAGAGAACATTACAATCAAAATGGAGATGTATATCGTTATTTTAATAAAGAGCAAGTATTATTTCCAATCAGTAACTTATTTCATCCGAAAGAGGTTAATGAATTGTGTACAGCATTAACCGATTGTACAGTTCTTGGATTGCCTAGAGAATTGATGGCCTTTTTGTGCAAAGCTAATGATGATATATTTTTGACACTTTTTGCATTAATAAATGATAATGAGCAGCAACACATGAACTATAACATGGCATTAACAAGTAAATTTGCTAAAGATCGAATTATTAAATTGTTATGTCATATATGTCAGACAGTAGGGTACGATCAAGATGAATTTTATGAAATCAAACAGTTTTTAACTATTCAACTCATGAGTGATATGGCTGGGATTTCCCGGGAAACAGCTGGTCATATTATTCATGAACTTAAAGATGAAAAACTTGTTGTTAAAGATCATAAAAATTGGTTAGTAAGCAAACATTTATTCAATGATGTATGTGTTTAATATACAATGTAAAATGAATAAGTTGAACATGAGGTCTAACGTACATTTATACGTTAGGCCTTTTATGCTAGCATGATGAATAATTTAAAATGTTAGTTAAATTTGATTGTTGAAATTACAGTAAAATTTAAGGTGATGAAAAATTTAGAACTTCTAAGTTTTTGAAAAGTAAAACATTTGCAATAGTGTAAAAATAGTATATTGATTTTTGCTAGTTAACAGAAAATTTTAAGTTATATAAATAGGAAGAAAACAAATTTTACGTAATTTTTTTCGAAAAGCAATTGATATAATTCTTATTTCATTATACAATTTAGACTAATCTAGAAATTGAAATGGAGTAATATTTTTGAAAAAAAGAATTGATTATTTGTCGAATAAGCAGAATAAGTATTCGATTAGACGTTTTACAGTAGGTACCACATCAGTAATAGTAGGGGCAACTATACTATTTGGGATAGGCAATCATCAAGCACAAGCTTCAGAACAATCGAACGATACAACGCAATCTTCGAAAAATAATGCAAGTGCAGATTCCGAAAAAAACAATATGATAGAAACACCTCAATTAAATACAACGGCTAATGATACATCTGATATTAGTGCAAACACAAACAGTGCGAATGTAGATAGCACAGCAAAACCAATGTCTACACAAACGAGCAATACCACTACAACAGAGCCAGCTTCAACAAATGAAACACCTCAACCGACGGCAATTAAAGATCAAGCAACTGCTGCAAAAATGCAAGATCAAACTGTTCCTCAAGAAGCAAATTCTCAAGTAGATAATAAAACAACGAATGATGCTAATAGCATAGCGACAAACAGTGAGCTTAAAAATCCTCAAACATTAGATTTACCACAATCATCACCACAAACGATTTCCAATGCGCAAAGAACTAGTAAACCAAGTGTTAGAACCAGAGCTGTACGTAGTTTAGCTGTTGCTGAACCGGTAGTAAATGCTGCTGATGCTAAAGGTACAAATGTAAATGATAAAGTTACGGCAAGTAATCTACAGTTGCAAAAGACTACGTTTGACCCTAACCAAAGTGGTAACACATTTATGGCGGCAAATTTTACAGTGACAGATAAAGTGAAATCAGGAGATTATTTTACAGCGAAGTTACCAGATAGTTTAACTGGTAATGGAGACGTGGATTACTCTAATTCAAATAATACGATGCCAATTGCAGATATTAAAAGTACGAATGGCGATGTTGTAGCTAAAGCAACATATGATATCTTGACTAAGACGTATACATTTGTCTTTACAGATTATGTAAATGATAAAGAAAATATTAACGGACAATTTTCATTACCTTTATTTACAGACCGAGCAAAGGCACCTAAATCAGGAACATACGATGCAAATATTAATATTGCGGATGAAATGTTTAATAATAAAATTACTTATAACTATAGTTCGCCAATTGCAGGAATTGATAAGCCAAATGGCGCGAACATTTCTTCTCAGATTATTGGTGTAGATACAGCTTCAGGTCAAAACACATACAAGCAAACGGTATTTGTTAACCCTAAGCAACGAGTTTTAGGTAATACGTGGGTGTATATTAAAGGCTACCAAGATAAAATCGAAGAAAGTAGCGGTAAAGTAAGTGCTAAAGATACAAAACTGAGAATTTTTGAAGTGAATGATACATCTAAATTATCAGATAGCTACTATGCAGACCCAAATGATTCGAATCTTAAAGAAGTAACAGACCAATTTAAAAATAGAATCTATTATGAGCATCCAAATGTAGCTAGTATTAATTTTGGCGATATTACTAAAACGTATGTTGTATTAGTGGAAGGTCACTATGATAATACTGGTAAAAACTTGAAAACACAGGTTATTCAAGAAAATATTGACCCAGCGACAGGTAAAGACTACAGTATTTTCGGTTGGAATAATGAGAATGTTGTACGTTATGGTGGTGGAAGTGCTGATGGTGATTCAGCAGTAAATCCGAAAGACCCAACTCCAGGGCCACCGGTTGACCCAGAACCAAGTCCAGATCCAGAACCGGAACCAACGCCAGATCCAGAACCAAGCCCAGACCCGGATCCGGAACCAAGTCCAGATCCAGAACCAAGCCCAGACCCGGATCCGGATTCGGATTCAGACAGTGACTCAGGCTCAGACAGCGACTCAGGTTCAGATAGCGACTCAGAATCAGATAGCGATTCGGATTCAGACAGTGAGTCAGATTCAGACAGCGACTCAGAATCAGATAGCGATTCAGAATCAGATAGCGACTCAGAATCAGACAGCGATTCGGATTCAGACAGTGACTCAGATTCAGATAGCGATTCAGAATCAGATAGCGACTCAGATTCAGATAGTGAGTCAGATTCAGACAGTGACTCGGACTCAGATAGCGATTCGGATTCAGACAACGATTCAGACTCAGACAGCGACTCAGATTCAGATAGCGACTCAGAATCAGGCAGCGACTCAGACTCAGATAGCGACTCAGACTCAGACAGCGACTCAGATTCAGATAGCGATTCAGACTCAGACAGCGATTCAGACTCAGACTCAGATAGCGATTCAGACTCAGACAGCGATTCAGACTCAGATAGCGACTCAGAATCAGACAGCGACTCAGACTCAGATAGCGACTCAGAATCAGACAGCGACTTAGACTCAGATAGCGATTCAGAATCAGACAGCGACTCAGATTCAGATAGCGATTCAGACTCAGACAGCGATTCAGACTCAGACAGCGACTCAGACTCAGATAGCGATTCAGACTCAGACAGTGATTCAGATTCAGACAGCGATTCAGAATCAGACAGTGACTCAGATTCAGATAGCGATTCGGACTCAGATAGCGACTCCGATTCAAGAGTTACACCACCAAATAATGAACAGAAAGCACCATCAAATCCTAAAGGTGAAGTAAACCATTCTAATAAGGTATCAAAACAACACAAAACTGATGCTTTACCAGAAACAGGAGATAAGAGCGAAAACACAAATGCAACTTTATTTGGTGCAATGATGGCATTATTAGGATCATTACTATTGTTTAGAAAACGCAAGCAAGATCATAAAGAAAAAGCGTAAATACTTTTTTAGGCCGAATACATTTGTATTCGGTTTTTTTGTTGAAAATGATTTTAAAGTGAATTGTTTAAGCGTAAAATGTTGATAAAGTAGAATTAGAAAGGGGTCATGACGTATGGCTTATATTTCATTAAACTATCATTCACCAACAATTGGTATGCATCAAAATTTGACAGTCATTTTACCGGAAGATCAAAGCTTCTTTAATAACGATACAACTGCTAAACCATTAAAAACTTTAATGTTGTTACATGGATTATCAAGTGATGAAACGACATATATGAGATATACAAGCATAGAAAGGTATGCGAATGAACACAAATTAGCTGTGATTATGCCCAATGTGGATCATAGCGCATATGCTAACATGGCATATGGTCATAGCTATTATGATTATATTTTGGAAGTGTATGATTATGTTCATCAAATATTTCCACTTTCCAAAAAGCGTGATGACAATTTTATAGCAGGTCACTCTATGGGAGGATATGGCACAATTAAATTTGCATTAACACAAGGGGATAAATTTGCCAAAGCTGTACCATTATCTGCTGTGTTTGAAGCGCAAAATTTAATGGATCTAGAGTGGAATGATTTTTCAAAAGAGGCCATAATTGGCAATCTTTCAAGTGTTAAAGGAACTGAACATGATCCGTATTACTTGCTAGACAAAGCTGTAGCTGAAGATAAACAAATTCCAAAATTGCTCATTATGTGTGGTAAACAAGACTTTTTATATCAAGACAACTTAGATTTTATCGATTATTTATCACGCAAAAATGTTCCTTATCAATTTGAAGATGGACCAGGAGATCATGATTATGCATATTGGGACCAAGCGATTAAGCTTGCTATAACATGGATGGTGAATGATTAATTATTTCCTGGAAAATATGTGGTTGCATTAAATACACAGAGTGAGAGATACAAACTATTTACGCACGACTAACATTTCTAAGTGTTTAAATTAAATTTGTATTAATATGATTGGCGCAATTTGCTGATACACAAAAATGTTTCTCGTGAAACTTAGATTTAGCTTATAGTTTTATCATCATTTGTATGACTTACATTATAAATTTTATTATAATGAGGTTAACGCTTTGAAAGGAGTCATCATCATGTCGACCAATAAAAACGATTATGAGCATATGTTGTTTTATTTTGCATATAAAACCTTTATTACTACCGCTGATGAAATTATAGAGAAGTATGGTATGAGTCGTCAGCATCATCGTTTTTTGTTTTTTATCAATAAATTACCTGGTATTACTATTAAATCATTACTAGAAATATTAGAAATTTCTAAACAAGGATCACATGCAACACTTCAAAAATTAAAAGAGCAAGGTCTCATTATTGAAAAAGTTTTAGAGACTGATCGACGTGTCAAAAAATTATATTCGACGGATAAAGGCGATCAACTCATTGCTGAATTGAACAAGGCGCAAGATGAATTATTGCAAAATATATATCAACAAGTCGGTTCGGATTGGTATGATGTGATGGAAGCATTGGCTAAAGGGCGACCTGGCTTTGATTTTATTAAGCATTTGAAAGATGAAAAAGAAAGCTAGCATCAGAAATGTTAAAAATCTTCGCATTCTTAAATTTAAAAAATATGTCAAAAAGTGTATAATAAAAACATATAATTTAATTGAACTCAGTTTCAACACATCTTAGAAAGGAGTTTGAATGATGAAAAAATTAGCAGTTATTTTAACATTAGTTGGCGGTTTATACTACGCATTTAAAAAATACCAAGAACGTGTTAACCAAGCACCTAACATTGAGTACTAAATTAAACCATAAAAAATTCCCGAACACCTTGTTATAGTGCTCGGGAATTTTTTTATGCTTTACTTGAATATATCAAATATTATTTTTGCGCTTTCTGTATTTTCGATATTACCACTAAATGATTCTGATCTAGGTCCATAAGCGTAGGTATTAACATCCTCGCCTGTATGTCCATCGGAAGTCCACCCTGTATAAGATTTATCATTTACTGGCTTCTGAATAGCGTGTTGTAGGGCTTTTGTTTGCGTTTCTACTTCTGCGGATTTTTCGTCTTTTTCTTTTTTAAGTAGTCTTTTTAGCTTTTTATTCTCTTTTTTAACCTTTTTCATATCATCTTGTGAAAATTCAAAGCCATAACCTTCATTAATAACTTTTTCAGGGTCTTCACCTTTAGCCATTTTTTCTGTCATATATGATCCAGAGTGTTTCATCGATTTAATTGGTTGAGGATTCCATTCGTATCCTTTATCTTTACCAATTGTTAGACCACCAGTAGAGTGATCTGCTGTTGCAACGACAAGTGTATCTTTATGTTTCTTAGCATATTGAATGGCGTCATCGAATGCTTTTTCAAAACCTTCCATTTCAGACATAACGCCTGTAATATCGTTGGAATGCGCTGATTTATCTATAGAAGCACCTTCGACCATTAAAAAGAATCCTTTTTTATTACGCTCAAGCTTACTAAGTGCACTTTGTTGCATATCAACTAATGATGGTTCGTCTTTAGAAGCATCTATTGCAAGTGGCATATTTTTATCTGCAAACAAACCAAGAACTTTATCTTTATCAGATTTTGATAACTCCTTACTGTTTGTGGCAAGGTCGTAACCATCATTTTTGAATTTTTTATCTAAATTGCCATTACTTTTACCGAAATATTTAGCGCCGCCGCCTAATAAAACATCAACTTTATGCTTTCCGTTGATTTTATCTTTATAAAATTGTTTAGCGATTTCGTTTTTATCATCTCTAGAAGTCACGTGTGCAGCATATGCTGCTGGTGTTGCATCTGTTAATTCAGCTGTTGAAACAAGACCAGTCGACTTACCTTTTTCTTTTGCACGTTCAAGCACCGTCTTTACTTTCTGCTTGTTACTGTCAACACCGATGGCACCATTATATGTCTTATGACCAGAACTAAAGGCTGTTCCGCCAGCTGCAGAATCAGTAATATTCTGTTTTGGGTCATTTGAATATGTACGATTTGTGCCTTTTAAATATGAATCAAAAGCAGTAGGGGTCATTTCTTTAGCATGCGGATCATTTTTATAATAACGATAAGCTGTGTTAAATGATGGACCCATACCATCGCCAACTAAAAAGATAACATTTTTTGGATTTTTAGTATTACCAACCGCGAAACTTTCATCTTTAGAACTTTTATCGGATTGCGCAATTGCAGGTGTGACAGAACTAAAAACCGTTGACACGATAATAAGGTTAGCAACTGCAAATTTTGTGGCTTTTTTAACTGATAACATAAGACATCCTCCTGAGTATATGACTATGTCTTCAGTGTAAAAGAGGAATTTTGAGCAATTATGTAGTTTTAGTTAAAAATATGTAAACAGAGTGATTTAGAATAACAAAAAATGAATATATATGACAATTTGTTATAGAAAGCGTTAGAATAGAAGCGTGTGAAAATATAGAATTAAATATAATTTGAGGTGGAAAAATGATACTAGTAATGTTATCTCCATTATTAATCATATTCTTTATAGTGTTGTCTATTTTAGAAGAGCGTAAACGTACGAAGAAAAAGCAACTCGAGAAAGAAAAAGCAAATACACTAAATCAAAATACAAATGACACGGAAAGTTCAAATCAAGAGCCGTCATTGCAGCAGGCTAAAGAACAAAAAGATAACAAAGGATAATTCAATTGAAGGAAGAAGATTATAGATGAAAATATTAATTGTTGAAGATGATTTTGTTATAGCAGAAAGTTTAGCATCTGAACTTAAAAAATGGAATTACGGTGTTATTGTCGTTGAACAATTTGATGATATACTGTCTATCTTTAACCAACATCAACCTCAGCTTGTATTGCTAGATATTAATTTGCCAACGTTAAATGGTTTTCATTGGTGTCAAGAAATCCGAAAAACATCTAATGTGCCAATTATATTTATTAGTTCCCGTATTGATAATATGGACCAAATTATGGCAATACAAATGGGGGGAGATGATTTTATCGAAAAGCCATTTAACTTGTCATTAACGATTGCCAAAATTCAAGCATTATTGAGACGAACTTATGACTTGTCAGTAGCTAATGATTCATTGACGGTTAAAGGTTGTACATTAATATTAGATGAAGCAAAAGTCGTGTATCAAGAACAAAACATACAGCTATCTTTGACTGAATTACAAATATTAAAGTTATTATTTCAAAATGAAGATAAATATGTAAGTAGAACTGCTTTAATTGAAAAATGTTGGGAATCAGAAAACTTCATAGATGATAACACATTAGCTGTTAACATGACGCGCCTGCGTAAAAAATTAAATACTATTGGCGTTAATGATTTTATCATTACAAAGAAAAATGTCGGATATAAAGTATAGGGTGAATGCAATGACCTTTCTTAAAAGTATTACTCAGGAAATAGCAATAGTCATAGTTATTTTTGCTTTGTTTGGCTTAATGTTTTACCTGTATCATTTGCCATTAGAAGCATATTTACTAGCACTTGGCGTTATTTTATTATTATTACTCATATTCATAGGTATTAAATATTTAAGTTTTGTAAAAACTATAAGCCAACAACAACAAATTGAAAACTTAGAAAATGCGTTGTATCAGCTTAAAAATGAACAAATTGAATATAAAAATGATGTAGAGAGCTACTTTTTAACATGGGTACATCAAATGAAAACACCCATTACTGCAGCACAACTGTTACTTGAAAGAGATGAGCCTAATGTTGTTAATCGTGTTCGTCAAGAGGTTATTCAAATTGATAACTATACAAGTTTAGCACTTAGTTATTTAAAGTTATTAAATGAAACTTCTGATATTTCTGTCACTAAAATTTCGATTAATAATATCATTCGCCCAATTATTATGAAATATTCAATACAGTTTATTGATCAAAAAACAAAAATCCATTATGAACCTTGTCATCACGAAGTATTAACTGACGTTAGATGGACCTCTTTAATGATAGAACAATTAATAAATAATGCACTTAAGTATGCGAGAGGTAAAGATATATGGATTGAATTTGATGAGCAATCCAATCAATTACACGTAAAAGATAATGGTATCGGTATTAGTGAAGCGGACTTGCCTAAAATATTTGATAAGGGCTATTCAGGTTATAATGGCCAGCGCCAAAGTAACTCAAGTGGGATTGGTTTATTTATCGTAAAACAAATTTCAACACACACAAACCATCCTGTTTCAGTCGTATCTAAACAAAATGAGGGTACAACATTTACGATTCAATTTCCAGATGAATAAAAACTTTCAATATTGTAAGTATACTAGTAACATTTTTTTACTAATTTAAATGTTATTAGTATTTTTTTGTTTTAATATAGAACTAACAAAGAAATGAGGTGCATGCCATGTTGCTAGAAGTGAAACATGTAAAAAAGGTTTATGGTAAAGGTTTGAATGCTACGACAGCACTTAATCAAATGAATTTATCAGTTGGAGCTGGTGAATTTGTTGCAATTATGGGTGAGTCTGGGTCAGGGAAGTCTACACTACTAAATTTAATTGCTTCTTTTGATGGACTAACTGAAGGTGACATTATTGTGGATGGCGCACATTTAAATAATATGAAAAATAAAAGTAAAGCATTGTATCGTCAACAAATGGTAGGTTTTGTTTTTCAAGATTTTAATCTTTTACCAACAATGACGAATAAAGAAAATATAATGATGCCATTAATTTTAGCTGGTGCTAAACGAAAAGATATAGAACAAAGGGTACATCAGTTGGCAGTACAATTACATTTAGAGGGATTCTTAAACAAGTATCCTTCTGAAATCTCTGGGGGTCAGAAGCAACGCATTGCCATTGCACGTGCATTAGTTACTAAGCCGACGATTTTACTAGCCGATGAACCTACAGGTGCACTTGATTCAAAAACATCAAAGGCATTGATGATGTTATTTCAAGAGATTCATCAATTGGAACAGACAATTTTAATGGTAACTCATTCAAATATCGATGCGTCTTATGCAGAGCGAGTCATTTTTATTAAAGATGGGCGTCTATATCATGAAATATATCGTGGTGAAGAAAGTCAATTAGCTTTTCAACAACGAATAACAGATAGCTTAGCACTTGTGAATGGAGGAAGTGTCAATATATGAAGTTAAGATTGTTATGGCACATAGTGCGACGTCAATTTATTACGCAGCGACTTGTAATCATTCCATTCATTTTAGCGGTAAGTGTACTATTCATGATTGAATATACGCTTGTGTCAATTGGGTTAAATAGCTACATAAAACAGAAGAATGACTTCCTAGTACCATTTATTATCATAGCTAATTTTTTTATGGCGCTTTTAACTTTTATTTTTATTTTCTATGCAAATCACTTTATGATGTCACAAAGACGAAAAGAGTTTAGCATTTTTATGACATTGGGCATGACCAAGAAAAGTATGCGTTTAATTGTAGTGATGGAAACTATCTTACAATTTGTGATAATTTCAGTCGTTAGTATTGCCGGCGGATACTTACTTGGTGCGATATTTTTCTTGTTTATACAGAAAATAATGGGCAGTGAAGTTGCGACGTTAAGGTATTATCCATTTGACTCTGTAGCGATGTTTATTACTTTGATTATCATTGCTGTATTAATGGGCATGCTACTTATATTCAACTTGTTTAGTATTAATTTTCAACGGCCGATAACTTATCAACATCGTTCCGATTCTAGTGTCATATCACGATGGTTGCGTTACGTTTTAATTGTTATAGGAAGCGCAGCACTATATTTAGGTTACTTTATTGCATTACAACAAGATACGACGTTTGGTGCCTTTTTTAAAATATGGATTGTCATAGGATTAGTTATTATCGGTACTTATGCATTTTTTGTAGGTATAAGTGAAATAATTATTAGTATATTGCAGCAGGTATCAAAAGTTTACTATCATCCACGGTATTTTTTTGTGGTAGTTGGGATGCGTGTACGTCTTAAAATGAATGCAGTCAGTCTTGCAACAATCACTTTGCTGTGTACATTTTTGATTGTAACACTCACAATGACATTAACAACCTATCGTGATATGAATCATACCATTACGAAATTGATTACGAATGATTATGATTTGTCATTTAGCGACAATTCTAAGTCACAAATAGAACGTCAACAAACAATTGAGAATATTAAACGTGATATACAGGGTTCGGTTAATGCAAAAGACTTCAAAGTATATGAAACGACATTATTTAGAGCTTCTTTAGAAAAGAATCGTGCTTATTACAAGTTAAAACAGGCTAGTGATGATATTCCAATAGACTTCATTGGTAATGAAGGCGCGATATTTTCAAGACAATCAGTAATGATTACAGCTTTTACTGCACAAGATTATAATCGATATCACCAAAACAAATTACACTTAGACAATCAAAGTATAGGTATGATTACGAATGTACCTATTTTTAAAAAGCAGTCTAAGGTCGGTCTTAATAATGAAGTCTTTAAAGTGAAACAACTTGACGCACATGCGTTAAATTTGATGATGATTCAAGATAGTATGGTTTTAATTGTTAAAGATAACAATCAATTACAAAAAGTAAAAGGATTTTATGCACATGAACAAAAGAATTCGACAATATCGATAAACTTTAATGTATTTGGAAAGACGAAATTAACAACATCACAAATACAAAAGCTATCGAAAAAATACGATGCGTCAATAAATTCTAAATCAGAAATGCTAATGGTTTGGGATCGTTTGACAGGTGGACTAATATTTGTAGGTGGCGTAGTATCAATTGTACTTGTCATTGGAATATTTCTAATGATGTATTATAAACAAGTCTCAGAAGCCTATGCAAATCAGCACAATTATGACATTATGAAAAAACTTGGTTTAGATAATGGAAGAATAGCAAAGATAACACGAAATCAAATGACTTTCTTGTTCGCAATACCAATAACAGTAGCACTGATTCACACATTAATTTCTAGTAACATTGTATATACGTTACTAAATATGATAGGTATTAATAACCATCATATATTTTTAACAAGTTACGTACTAGCTGTCATTATAATTTCGTTTCTATATATGGCGATGTACAAAATAACTTCCTATATTTATGCTAAAGTTATTCATCAACAACGCAATTAACCATGTTTCAGTGAAATCACAATCAATCATGTATTTTCACTGAAATATATTATATTAAAAAGAAACCTAAAAACATTACAAATAACAATAACAAATTTCAACCGATAAGATAAAATGTCTTGTCGGTTTTTAATATAACAAGTGATATTTTGGAAATGCCAAAAATATATAGATTGTTTATATAAAATGATTTAAAATGTTTTATAACAACATATTTTATGCAACACATAAAATGGGTAACTAACATCACGAAATCATTGTATTTGTTGTTACACTGATGAAGCGATGTCACAAAGAAATGTCGTTATCAAACGAAGCCCGAAATACATACTGATACTCGAAATAATGTAACGATAAATAACAATGATAACGATTGATTACTACGCAAAAATATATGTAAATTGACGATTTAAATGCAATTCGTATATTTTGCCAATGATTTACACATTAAAATGTTTGAAAATTGTCACAATTCAGTCTGATTTAAAAGGAAGTTAATTACAAAATTAAAAAATCATGCATCGTGTCATTTAGATATTGAAAAAGATGAGTCAAATTTGTTTCATATATTTTCCAATAACAAATTATTATATCTAAATATACAATCAGAAATATATGAATAGAAATATCAATAAGAAAAATAATATGATTAAAAATGATGAATGGCATACTTATAAAGTGTCTAAATATTGGCGGTCAATATTACTTACAAACACGAATGTTAAGTAATGTAGACAATGCTGAAAAAACAATAAGTAGAAACTCTATATAGAATGTTCGTTTTTATTTTTAATAATTGAATAATCATTATTGATGATTTAATATGTATTCGGTCGCACACGATACAAAGTGACTTGTTTTAATGATATGCAATAATATGACGTTTATCGTCGCGTGTAACAATGTATGAGTGTGTCAGTTTAATTTTAAAAGGGTTATAAGGATATTTAATAAGATAAAGGAGGGCTTAATAAACAATCACATGTGAAGTTTTTAAGGATTATATGAGTTGGGCAGCTCTTTAATCCATAGTTATAACGAATTTTAAATTGTTAGATCTAACGTATGGTATCAGTATGTATGAGTTTAACTTAAGTATTAATCTATAGTTTAAAGAGCGGTCTAATTGTCTTTTTAAAAATAGAAAATAAGGATGATTATAATGAGGGGTTATAACGGAAGATATTGTAGCTGGACTAATACAGCTATACAATGTGATTATTTTAATAAAGTAAGACAGGTGAAAAAAGACGGTAAATCGGATAGGTTGAGCAACAACATAAACTCGAACATTATTTATCGTGTGCTCGAAAAATGTATCACGCTATATAATGTGTGTTCACGGTGTAAACGCGCACTTATTTTATCAGAACATTCTAAAAAGAACATATTCAATATAAAAAAGGCTGTGTAGGGGTGTCTTATGAATAATAGAAATGTGTATGATATCGAAGTAAGTGATTATAAAGGCTTAACTTATAAATTAGAAGCATTTAGAGGTAAAGTGATTTTAGTTGTTAATACTGCAACAGAATGTATATATAGCGAACAATTGAAAAAACTAGAGACTTTATTTCAAAAATATAAGGATCGTGGGTTTGTAGTGTTGAGTTTTCCGAATAATAATTTTGACAATCGACAACCAGGTTCTAATGAAGAAATCTTGAAAATTAGTCGTGAGAAATTTGGTGTAACATTTCCAGTGTTAGCTAAAATATCTGTGAACGGGAACGATGAACATCCGTTATTTACGCATTTAAAGAATGAACAACCAGGAATCTTTGGGTCCCCAATAAAATGGAATTTCACAAAATTTATAATCGATCGACAAGGAAATGTTGTAAATCGATTCTTGCCAATGGAAGATCCATTGGATATATCGACAAATATAGAAATATTATTGCAAGAATCTTCATCTTAAATTTAAATTTGAGCGCTTAGTATGCAAATAACACAAGAGCCTCTTAATGATGTACTAATAGTATGTTATTAGGAGGCATTTTATATTTAGAAAATCAGTAATTTGACCTATTTTACTGAAAGGCTGATTTGGTACATAATAAATAGTAAATAAATAAAAAATAACAACGATGCATTACTGTATGCATTAATAACTGACACGACATAATCAAAGTTTTGTCTGAATTACTGATAATGTCATTCAAGCAACATGAAGGTTGTAAATATTTGCAAGTATAACTATCAGACACAACTCAAGTTTGTTTTAATTTATACCATACATATTAAAAAATTGACTAAACTATCGATAAAAAAAGAGTCAATCATCTATTTCAAGTTTATTGAGGTGAAAACATTTGAAATTAAATACATCTAATAGTCCATTTACAGAAAAACAAGTCACAGAGATTAACAATCTGCTGCAAACATTAACAGAGAGCCAACAACAGTGGCTTAGTGGTTTTTTACTAGCTAATAGTAACGATACGACAAGTGATAGTAATCAACAACAATTAGAGACAGAAGTGTGGCAACAATCACAAATATCAGAAGAACAAGCAACTTCAACAACGTATATGTTACAAAATAAAGAGCCACATATCGAAGCTAATCAGCGGCATGTTACAGTGCTATATGGTTCTAAATCAGGTAATGCCATGCGTTTAGCTGAAATTTTTTCAGAACGTTTAAGTGATATCGGACATCAAGTTGTTTTGATGTCAATGGATGAATATGATATGACAAACATCGCGCAGTTAGAAGATTTATTTATTATTACGTCTACTCATGGTGAAGGAGAACCGCCTGATAATGCATGGGATTTCTTTGAATTTTTAGAAGACGATAACGCACCTAATTTAAATCATGTGAGATATTCAGTACTAGCTTTAGGTGATCAAACATATGAATTTTTCTGTCAAGCCGGTAAAGATGTAGATGTTTTACTAGAAAATCTAGGCGCTGAGCGTATATGTAAGCGTGTAGATTGTGATATTGATTATGAAGAAGACGCAGAAAAGTGGATGGCAGACATCATTAATATTATTGATACCACATCAGAAGGTATTCAAAGTGAATCGGTGATAAGTGAATCAATTAAGTCTGCCAAAGAAAAGAAATATTCTAAATCAAATCCATACCAAGCAGAAGTATTAGCGAATATCAATTTAAATGGTACCGATTCAAATAAAGAAACACGACATATAGAATTTTTACTTGATGATTTTAGTGAATCATATGAACCAGGAGATTGTATAGTAGCATTACCGCAAAACGACCCTGAATTGGTTGAAAAACTAATATCCATGTTAGGTTGGGATCCGCAATCTCCGGTGCCAATTAATGATCATGGTGATACAGTTCCTATTGTTGAAGCACTAACATCACATTTTGAATTTACTAAATTAACATTGCCATTATTGAAAAATGCAGATATCTATTTTGACAATGAAGAATTATCTGAACGTATTCAAGATGAGTCATGGGCGCGTGAATATGTTATAAATCGGGACTTTATAGATTTAATAACAGATTTTCCAACTATAGAATTACAACCTGAGAATATGTATCAAATCCTTAGAAAATTACCACCAAGAGAGTATTCGATTTCTAGTAGTTTTATGGCAACGCCAGATGAAGTGCATATTACCGTTGGTACGGTTCGTTATCAAGCACATGGACGTGAGAGAAAAGGTGTATGCTCGGTTCATTTTGCTGAGCGAATTAAACCAGGCGATATAGTACCAATTTATTTGAAGAAAAATCCGAACTTCAAATTTCCGATGAAGCAAGATATACCGGTTATTATGATTGGACCAGGTACTGGAATTGCTCCTTTTAGAGCATATTTACAAGAACGTGAAGAACTTGGTATGACTGGGAAAACATGGTTGTTCTTTGGCGATCAACACCGTAGTTCTGACTTTTTATATGAAGAAGAAATAGAAGAATGGCTTGAAAATGGAAACTTAACACGCGTAGATTTAGCATTTTCAAGAGACCAAGAACACAAAGAATATGTACAGCATCGTATAATGGAAGAAAGTGAACGTTTCAATGAATGGATTGAGCAAGGCGCAGCAATCTATATTTGTGGCGATGAAAAATGTATGGCGAAAGATGTCCATCAAGCCATTAAAGATGTATTGGTAAAAGAACGTCATATTTCTCAAGAAGAAGCAGAGTTATTATTGCGACAAATGAAACAACAACAACGCTATCAACGTGATGTTTATTAGCGATTGGTGTTAAATATTTTAAGGTGTAATGATGTAAAAAGATATAAAGGATGTTGCTCAACATGAATATGCCATTAATGATAGATTTAACAAATAAAAATGTCGTCATAGTTGGTGGAGGCGTCGTTGCAAGTCGTCGGGCACAAACATTAAATCAATACGTTGAACATATGACGGTCATCAGTCCGACAATCACTGAAAAACTTCAAAATATGGTAGATAACGGTGTCGTCATATGGAAAGAAAAAGAATTTGAACCAAGCGATATTGTAGACGCGTATCTAGTTATTGCAGCAACCAATGAGCCACGTGTCAATGAAGCGGTAAAACAAGCCTTACCTGAGCATGCCCTTTTTAATAATGTTGGAGATGCATCAAATGGCAATGTTGTATTTCCAAGTGCACTACACCGCGACAAGCTAACTATCAGTGTATCAACTGATGGTGCGAGTCCTAAGTTGACAAAATCAATTATGGCAGAGCTTGAGGCGTTATATCCACCATCATACAGTTCGTATATCGACTTTTTATATACTTGCCGACAGAAAATAAAAGTACTTGATATAACATATAACGAAAAGCAACAGTTACTGTCACAAATTGTGTCACAAGAATATTTAAATCATGACAAACAAGCTCAATTTTTAGCGTGGTTGGATGTAAGATAATAATAGCGGACCGTCTAACCGTCTAAGGTAAGTCTTCTTATTTTAACTTTAACGCTTAATCATTGAAATTAAGACATGGGCGGCTTTGTGAATAGTCTAATAATGAAGGATTTAAGCGATAATGATATGCGTTTTAAATATGAATATTACAATAGAGAAAAAGATACGTAGAACAAACTTAATAAAATAGATGGATAAATTGAAATCTGGTTGAAGTCGTTACTATCATAGCGACCTTTAGCCAGATTTTTTGTGCAATAGAAAGCAATAATAAAAATGATAGATCAAAATGAAATACAGGACAGGATATACAAGGATTAGTCATGCCATGTTATCAAGTAGGAAAATCAAACTTCACTATTGATAGTTACACAAAAAAGAAATTTTTGATAAAATGAGATAACTTAAATATAAAAAATTATATTAATTATTATA
>OBXL01000017.1_pt1 | contig 178809 bp, 183 predicted proteins | sample 1476591 | NCBI WGS metagenome assembly OBXL01 (sample SAMEA2580155, study PRJEB22360) | human gut metagenome | biome: human gut; feature: human-associated habitat; material: faeces | place: Denmark | collected 2008/2010 | reverse complement strand
AGCTATGAAAAAATCTATCGTCATAGATTTCTTCATAGCTAATCTTAGTATGTTTTATTTAGGAATAATATGATGTTCATACTTCAATAAATATAAATCATACGTTATTGTATCCAAGCATTTTTAACTTATTCCAAATATTTTGGAAATTGGACCCCAAGGTAAAATAACACCAATAGCCATTGTTATTATGATTAAAATAATAGTAATCCAAAAGAATTTATGGCTAGTCTGTTGTTTTTTTCTTTTAGCAATGGAAATTTCCATAAAAGCGATAACAGCTAAACCACATAACATTTTTAAAGTAAGTAGCATATGATTTCCACCTTCACCATTAGAGGCAGCCATAAACTCTTCGATTAATTCCCAAAAACCAGAAATTAATGTTAATAGCATGAATAATCTTAATGCCATATGCAAAGGTTTATAATAAGGTGATGCACCTTGCGTTTTTGAATAATTTAAATAAGTTGCGATAAATAAAATAATTGCTAATACCCAACTTAAAATATGGACATGTAACATGTTTGTCCCCCCATCTTTTTATTTCTAAATCATCATAACATATTTCTAAATATTTGATGATGCCATTACTTCAATTTTTATCAATAATTAAAATAATAAATATTTTGATAAGTATTCAAAAAAGTCTAGAATACAAATAATATCCCAGACTTTTTTAACGAATAGTCATTCGATGACTGAATTAAAAATGTATTAATATCAAGTTTTTGAACAGAAATTTTAAAATAAGCAAATTAAATTCCAACGCTCAACACATAGAATTACACTAAAAATTCTACAGACAAAGCAAGTTAGGGCTTAGGGAGTAACATATTTACTACACTCCCCCCTTTAACTTTTTAAAAAATTGTATAACTCTTAATTTTTAGATATATATGTTGTTAAAGTGCCAATATTATCTATAGTTACTTTGACTTCATCACCTGGTTGTAAAAATTGTGGTGGTTGTAAACCAGCACCCACACCAGCGGGTGTACCAGTTGCAATGATATCGCCTGGATGTAAAGCCACATATTTTGAAATCTTTTCGATGAGTTCATCTATTTTTAAAATCATCTCACCAGTGTTGCCATCTTGTCGAATTTCGTTATTCACTTTTGTTACGATATTTACATTCTCTGGCGCAGGTAATTCGTCTTTGGTTACTATATAAGGGCCCATTGGACATGCCCCAGTTAAACTTTTTGATAAGAATGCTTGATCATGTGAACTTTGCGCAGTACGATCTGTAATATCATTGATAATTGTGTATCCATAAATATAATCTAAAGCTAATCCTCTAGGAATCTTTTCGCCTGATTTTCCAATTACAATTCCAAGTTCGCCTTCATAGTCCAATTGTTCTGTAATATCTTTATGATTAGGAATTGTTGCTTCATCACCAGTTAAAGATGAAGCCGCTTTAGTAAATACGTATAAACTATCAACTTCATGATTTAATTCACTAGCATGATCTTCATAATTTCTACCAAATGCAATCACATTATTTGGAGGTGTCACTGGTGGTAGAAAATCAATATCAGTGAATAAAAGTTTAAATTCCTCATCTCTTCCACTTTCTTCTGCTGCGACAACTGCTTTTCGAACTTGCTCTTGAAAGTCTAAAGTTTGATTTTGCTGTAAACCTGCAATTAAAGTTTTAGGATTAAAGTCTTTGTCCCCAAACTCAGCAAAAACCATTGGTAAATCCCAAACAGCATCTTCACGTTTTACTTTAACACCATATGAAGTTCTGTCATTATGTTTGAATGATAGAAATTTCATTCATAATCAACTCCTCATCTATATCTTATTACATATTATAACTATATCTAAGTTCAAATAACAAATATATAAGTAAGAAAATTAAGAAAGTTTATTTGTAAGCTTAATAACAGACATATATACAGTGAAGCCGTGTTTTCTTGGTTAGGATGAAAACACGGCTTATTGTTTCTCACTTTATCAAAGTAACTTTGAATTTTAATCATCTATTTCTAATGTACCAAATTTGAAAAAATATAAGTAACCCTTTACGGGTCGTTTAAGTATGGTTTCTAAAGTATTTCGATAATACGTCATTTGTATCTGATATTTTTCTTTGAGCTGATTCCCTATTTCTTCATCACTCATACCTTTTCTTCTATTAAAAGCATCTGTTTTGTAATCAACAAAGTAAAATTGTCCGTCACTTTCATATATTAAATCAATCATACCTTGAATAATGGATACATCTTCATCTTCACTTGTAAGTCCATCAACTTTAATTTGATTTACCACAAAAGGTAATTCAGTATAAACATTGTCAGCTTGAGCTATTTCCATATAGAGAGGGCCATCAATGAAATGCATAATCTCATCTATTCTAATATCCTCTTTTGCATCTTCATCAATAAGTTGTTTGTCAATCAATCGATCGATATATTGAAATAATTCGTCTTTTGTTAAACGTTGTTCTCTAAAAGGTAAGTGTTGCATGACTGTATGCATTAAAGTCCCTATTTCATTTGCTTTTCTTTTTTTTGTTTGGGTAAGAAACTTGGGTCTTTCATATGATGCAACACCAATACGATATTGACGTACTCTATCATAATTTGTATTACTTTCTTCAGTTTCTAATTGACGTTTTAACTCTGATACCGACTGTTTAGATGGTTTCATCGTGTTAACTTTAAAAGGATAGTCATAAGAAAGCTGTTGATGAATTTTAATTTTCACATCTTCATTACCAGTATTTATGGCCTTTAATTCTTCGATTGTTCTTATTTCATTATCATTGACTACTTCTTCAGTTGAAACATCCTCATAATGATCAATCACTATTGATACACGTGGCTTCACTTCAGAATTTAATTGATCAATATCTCTTTCAAATCTTTGATCATTTGGCAATGAAGGCGATTGATGCTTAGCCAAAACACCATAAATTAGAACAAATGGATTGGTAGCAGTAAGGCGTTCATTAACTGCTATATGTGTGTCTGAAACAGCTAATTGTTCATATTTAATTAACGACTTTTCATCTTTGACTCTTCCAACTAAAATAAGTTGCTCTTTTGCTCGTGTCAACGCAACATAGATTAAACGCATCTCTTCTGATATAAGTTCTTTTTCATTTATTGCTCTATATGCCACAGAGGCAAGTGAAGGAAAAGCCATATCTTTATTTACATCAAAATAATCCATACCTAAACCATATTGTTGATTTAGAATAACTGGTGCATTCAGGTCACCTTTGTTGAATTTTTTAGATAATCCTGAGTAAATTACAAATGGAAATTCTAATCCTTTACTACTGTGAATCGTCATCATTCTAACCACATTATCGTTAGGACCTACGACATTTTCTTCACCAAAATCTTTTTTACGATCAATAAGCTCATCAATAAAACGAATAAATTGGAATAAACCTCTGAAACTTGAATTTTCAAATTCAACAGCTTTATTAAATAGCCCATACAGATTTGCTCTTCTACCTTTACCTCCAATAAGACCGCTAAAGTACTGAATTACAAAATGATCATTATAAAATTTATCAATTAATTGGTAAACCGGTTGACTTTGACTATAATTTTGATATTTTTGTATATCCTGAATAAAACGATTTAACTTGTCAACCAATCTAGAATCAGCTTTTTCATCAATCATATAATTTTTTATAGATTGATAAAAGTAATCATCATGAGGGCTTACAACTCTTATTTCAGCTAATTCTTCTTCAGTAAATTGATATATTACAGAACGCATCAATCCCACTAAATAAATGTCTTGAAGTGGATTATCTATTGTTCTTAAAAATGAAAGCACAAGACGTACTTCAGTTTGCTCAAAATACCCTTCCTTACTATTTACGTGAAAAGGGATATCATTATTTTTAAAAGCTTGTTGAAGATTACGCGCTTGACCAAAACTTCGCTCTAAAATTACGATATCTTTATATGTTGCTTTTCTGTATTGACCTGTTTTCATATCGTATACGTTTTGATGATTAATAATATCTTTAACTTGTTCAACAATGTAATTCGCTTCTTGTTCACTTCCAGTTAAGTCACTATTTTCTGAACTTGCCTCAACAAGTGCTCGTAATTGAACAGGATGTGAAACTTCGTCATATGGTGCACCAAAATACAATTGCGCTGCATCATCATATGAAATTTCTCCTACTTGTTCATCCATCATATGTTTGAACAAGTAATTGGTTGTAGATAACACTTCCTGTCTCGAACGAAAGTTTTGCGATAAGTCAATGCGCAAGCCACTTTCATTTCCACTACTAGAAAAGCGATTATATTTTTCAATAAATAAACTAGGATCAGCTTGTCTAAATTTATAAATAGACTGCTTCACATCCCCAACCATGAACAAGTTACCATCGTGTTCTTCACCAGTTTTAATACAAGATAATATTTTTTCTTGCACTCTATTAGTATCTTGATACTCATCAACTAGGATTTCTTTAAAATGTTCACGATACGTTTCAGCGATACGCGAAGGTGAGCCATCTTCGTTAGTAAGAATGCATAATGCAAAATGTTCATAATCTGAAAAATCCAAAATATTACGACTTCGTTTTTGAACACCAAATGATTGAATCACATCTTGAACTATTTGAGCTAAATAAGCCACTCGAGGTGCGAGTTGTTGCATATCTCTTTGCAAATCTTCTGCATTTCTAGAAAAATAATCATTCTTTACTTTCATAACTAAAGATTTATATTTATCATAATGTTGTTTTGCTTCATTTAAAGCATCTTCCATGCCTTCATTTGCTTCTTTTATCTTGCTATTTATTGCCGGAAAACGACTCATAAATTCATGTTGCGTGATAACATCTGTATTTAATACTTTACCTTCAATAGCTTTAGTAATAAACATGCGTTCGGTTTCAATAACTTCAAGCTGCTTATCAACACTTTCCATCATTGAGAATAAGTCATAACTTTTTTGTAATTCCTCATATCCTGCTTTCATAAAAATCATTGCTAAATCATTGATAAGCTGCATTAATTGTTGCTGTTTATTTTCTTCTTTGTATGGTTGCGCTAATTGATTGAGCCATTCAAATGGTTGAGGATTAGCAATACTGAAAAAATATAACTGCTTAATAATACTTCTAAATTGATCATCATTCCTATCTGATGATAGTTGTTCGGTTAATTCTATAAAGTGAGGATCTAATTTATCATAGTGTTGTTCTAAAACATCATCAATAGTTTGTTCTAATAATAATATATTTTCCGCTTCACTACTTGTTCTAAAATGAGGATCGATATCTAATACATCATAATGCTGCTGAATCAATTTCAAACAGAAACTGTGTAAAGTAGAAATCTGTGCTTGATGAATTTTGATTCGCTGATTCTTTAAATGTTCATTGTTAGGATCCTTAAAAGATGCTTCTTGTATACGTTTATCAACTCGATGCTTCATCTCACGTGCGCTTAAATTCGTAAATGTTACAACTAGTAACCGATCTACATCTACATCATCTCTTAGTATACGTTGTATAATACGCTCAACTAGAACGGCTGTTTTACCGGAACCTGCTGCAGCAGCAACAAGTATGTCCTGTCCTTTCGCATAAATACTTTGCCATTGTGCATCTGTCCAAATCACATCATGAGGTTTAGTTGGAATCATGTCTTTCACCACCTTCATTTCTTAATTGTTGAATTAAATCTAATGGTTTTATCGATTCATCTACTGTTCTATAACGCTTACTATCTATTAATCCGTCTACATGACAAACTGATTTATAATTACAAAATTGACAAGGTAATACTTGTTTGTACTTCAAGGGTGCCACTTCCGTATGTCCATCCATAATGTGGCTGGCTGTCTCGATAAAATTCTTCTTATTATGTTCTATTAATTGATAAATGATGTTTTCATCAGCTACTTTACTACTACGTTGATTTATAGCGCCTTTAGCTGTTAATGCTATTGGAACAATATCCGAATTATACTTTGGTTCAAGTCTAATATCTAAAGCGTCTAACACTTCTTGGTCACGATTAAGCAAACCACTCATTTTAAAGTTTTTGATATAGTCTTTTTGAAATTGGTCTTCATCTATATCTGCCCAACTTTTAAATTTAATACGCGGTTCATGGACATGGAAATAAAGTAGACCCCCTGGTTTCACAATATCTGTAAGACCTAAACGCTCCTTGTTTTGTAATACAATATCCATGTAGGTCATCATTTGCATTTGCAAACCATAATAAACTTTTGTTAAATCGAGTGTTGCACTACTTTCTGAAGATTTATAATCAATGATATTGACATAACTATGATCACCTTTTGTATATGTATCAATACGATCGATTTGACCTCTTATATTAATCGGAATTCCCTGATTGGTAATCAGTGGTTGTGCAACAAGTTCACCTTTGTTTTTAGGTGATTTTCTAAATCCTGTTTCAAATCGTTGAGGTACAAATTTAGAGTACTCCCCTTGATATTTAAGTGCCTTTAAAGTTGTTTCAACGATTGATCCAATCTTTTTAGATAAATATTTATAATACGCAGACGAATTTAACAAATTAAACTGTACTTTAGGTAAAATAAGCTCTAATGCTTCTTTAGTAAGTGATTGAATATTCTTTGTATCTAAATTCTTGAAGTCACCATAAATTCGATCGGAAATGTATTTTAAAACTGAATGAAAAATATCTCCTAAGTCAAAATTTTGTAATTCATATTTAGTGCGTTCATTTAATCTTAAACCATGCGAGGCATAATGTTTAAAAGGACATTGTTGATAACCTTCAAAACGAGACACACTAGCGTTGATAGTTTTACCATAAAGTTGTTGTGATAAAATTTCATTTAATTGGACAGTCTCGTTATCATATGTCAATGACGTAGTAAGATAATCTAAACCTTGATTTAATTGATCATCGTCTCGAATAGCTAAATATGCATCCAACCAACGATAATCGATGTCTTCATGGTCTAACCAACCTCTTAAATATTCAAAAAGCTGAATTTTAGTTTGATGTGAATGTTGCATCATTAATAATGGTTGCGCTTTATGTAAATCTTGTAGATTGGTGATTTCTAAATCATAAAATAATTCTTTAATTTGCGTTAAAAAAGGACTAATTTCCTTCTCATCTCCAGAATTCCCCATTAAACTATATGAAAAAGTAACGCTTTGTTGACTCCTTGTCATAGCGATGTAACATACAAACGCTTCATCCATTTGCAGTATATCTGAAGTTGGACTTAACTCAACATGTGCATTGTCCTCAACATATTTCTTCTCTTCATCTGTAATCAAACTTGATGAAGATACAGTCTGTGGTAATATACCATCATTCATCCCAACCATATAAATATGTTTTTTATTATCAACTTTCGCTAAATCCATTGTACCGATACTAACTTGATCCAAAGTTTGAGGTATCATAACAAACTCTAATTGCTCTAAACCTATATCAAAAACATCTAAAAATTGTTGAAGTGTCATTTCCTGATCATCAAATACAGTAACTAAATCATCTAAAATTTGTATTAAACCATTCCATACTTGGTCAATTTCTTCGGCTTTTTCTGTTAGACCCGCTAACTCTAATTCATCACGTTGAGTCATTAACTGACTCGGTAGTTCAAAATACTCCAAACTTTCATAAAATGACGTAGCATAATCTTTAACAGTATGCGCTTCATTCATAGCTTGCTCGAAATATAACACTTTATTTATAACATTCTTTTTAAGTTTAATTACTTCTTTGTATAATGCTTGATGTCCTTCAGTTAGTTGATGTGATTTACGTCCCATTCTACTAAACTGATCAATACTAAAGATATCTTCATCTAACCAACGTTTACCATAAATACCACGTTCTAAAACGAAATTCTCCAGTAAATCAATTAAATAGCTACTTCTTTTAAATTGAGACGTTAAAACATTCGTTTTAAATAATCGTAACATTGCATTAATATGCCAATTTGAACGTATAACTTCCAATAAAGAACGTAACATTTCCATGATAGGATGATGTGTCATAGACTTTTTAGTATCAATGTTAAATGGTATATCATATGAAGGAAGTATTGACTCGAATAGATATGCATACGATTCATCACGGTATAATATAGCAATGTCCCTGAATTTATAATCTGCTTCTCTGACATCTTTTAAAATACGTCGAGCTACTTCATTTATTTCTTCTCTCATGCTTGAAGATTCAAATATTTTAACATGATTTTGATGATGTTTAGGCGTAAATTGTAATGCATCAAACCCATTTTCAAGATTCTTTAAATCATCATTGTTATAGCGATAAAATGTATTAAAATATGTTTTATTTAGATTTATATTTAAACGATTAGCGATATCCTCCAAATGTGATAAAACTTCAGATGGCTTTCTAAATAAACTAAATGGATGATGGCTGCCATCGGTCGTTAATAATACAGTCACCTGTTTGGCGTGTTGAACAAGTGCTTCTATAATTCTATATTCCAATGTAGAAAAATTATGGAATCCATCAATAAATACTTCAGCCTTTTTTATCCACTGAGATTGAGATAGTATTTCAATGAATTGTTGCAAACTATCCTCTGTTGTTATAAATTCACCATTCATTCGTGATTCTAATTGTTTATAAATAAGAGAAATATCTTCTAATTTATGTTTTGTTCTCGTTTGTATTGAATGATTTTCTATCAATTGATTTAAGTGTTCAGGAGTGACATTATATTTTTTAAAATCTTGAATTTGCTCAGCTAACTTTTCGCTTAAACCATAGTATTGAGCTTGTGAACCATACAATTTCAAATCAGACTCATGTTGTTGAACAATATGGAAAATCATCATTTCTAAAGCGGCCTTAGATAATCGTTGCTCTGTCAAACCACCAACTTCTTGAAAAACACGATGACTCAATCTTTCAAAGTGAAGTACTTCAGTTCTCAAACTACCATGAAGTTCGGAATCATTTACAAATGCTTGCTCTAATTGAAAAGTACTCTGAGTAGGTGCAATTAATACTATAGGATCACCCAGCGGGTCTTGCTTCATTTTATTTTTTATTTGATTAAGCATGGCTGTTGACTTTCCTGTACCTGCTCGACCAATATATGTATTAAATTCCATAACATTCCCTCACTCCTTTATTATTAATCATATCACACAGGTGTATTTTCTAAGAAAAACAAAAAGGAGATTTCTATTTTTTAAAACGCATGAATAGAAATCTCCAAAGTTGATTGATATTTAATTTTTAGTGTTATTTGGATTAAAGTTAGATTTAAATTCACTGAAAGGCCAATATCTGAGCGATACCTTTCCAACAATTTGGTCTTTGTCAATTAAACCGAATGAACGACTATCTTTACTTACCTCACGGTTATCCCCCAAAACTAAATATTTACCTTTAGGAATAACATTAGATTGAGGATTAGCATTTGGTAAATTTTTTGTTTTGAAACTACCTGTGATATACTCAGTTTGCTTACGTTTTTCATTATAGTTCAAGTATGGTTCTGATTGCTTTTTACCATTAACATAGAGTGTATCATTTTTATATTCAACACTATCTCCTGGAGTTCCAATAACTCTTTTAACATAATCATCTTTTTTATTAGCATGAAATACAATGACATTTCCTTTTTCAACGCCACCTAATTTATAGCCAATAATATTTACCACTACACGCTCCCCATCTTTTAATGTAGGATCCATTGAATCACCTTTAATAGAATATGATTTTCCGACAAATTTAGTGATTATGGCAATAAGTGCAATGGCAACGGCTATGGCAACAATCCACTCTAAAATTTCTTTTTTCAAAGTCTACACCTCTTCTGGTTATTTAAATTGATAGTTAAATTCTTTAAATGGATAATATTTTAAACTGACATCTCCAATGATATCTTTCTTATCTATTAAACCATAGGTTCTTGAATCAGAATGTTTGTTATTATTATCATTTAAAACAAAAAATGCTCCCGGTGGAATCGTATCACCATCAGAATTTTTAATTTCTCTTAATGTAATGTCTTTAATATGCCTGTCTTTCATATATGGTTCATTTACTTGTCTATCATCGATATTAATACGCTGTGATTTAATACTCACAGACTCCCCAGGCTTTCCTATAATTCTGCTAAAATAGGTTTTGTTATTATGCCTGTACATGATTATATCACCACGTTGAATAAGGTCAAACGTGACTTTAATTTTATTAACTATTACTCTATCTCCCGTTTGCAAGGTAGGTGTCATGCTATTATTTGATATCACAGCGCCTACGATTATAAATGATTGAATGAATATTACAATAATAATTGCAAAAGTGAAGGAAATCAAATATTTAATCAAATGTTTCATGTTTTACTCCTTGGTAGAACCCATAAAATGCTTTTCTACCTTTTTGCTAATAAACCATAATACTACGAGTAACACAATCATAATAAGCGCTCTTAATGGATTAGTAAATATGGTGAAAATTTCTTTTCCCATTACTCCTAGAATAGTAATTGAAATCAACTTAGAAATAACTAATACAAAAAAATAATATTTTATTTTGATGTGAGATAAGCTCGCAATAATATTTATTAATGTATTGGGTGTAAATGGAAAGCATAATAATACGAATAAAGGGATAAGCCCTTGTCTATCTATGAAGCTAATTAGCCTTTGAACAGACTTTCTACTTTTTAATTTTTTCATTCTTATTGTATTCACAAATTTCTTACAGATAAGAAAGACAGTAAAAGTACCTGAGACGATACCTAGCCAACTGATAATTATACCTGGAAACAATCCATACGCATGTATTAATAGCACGACGTACAAAGTGAGAGGCAACACAGGTACAATGGCTCTTAAATAAAGCATAATGAACCCAGGAATATATCCGAATTGTCGAAATGCGTCAAACCATTCTTCTAACTGAGAAAGCGACAATACATCAAATCCTTTCTTAGGGTTGTATTACTTATTCATTATAGTTGTAAATGATATTTTTTGAAACATTAAAATTAGGTCAACAACATAAATCAGACTTAGGTAGGAATTAATAAATCTATATATTGATATCTAATTCATCAATTTTATTATTCCATTCTTTATCGAAACTCTAATGAATTGAAAATTTAATATTTCCTATCTGAATTTGACTTCTTATTAATCTGACGTTAACCAATTTTCATTTACTCTTATTAATACACATAATAAAAATGAGCCTAGATAATCCTAGGCTCATTTTTAAGTTCAACTTAAAATTATAAACGATTTTCTAATTCTTTTTTCTTATCTTCAAAGCCTGGTTTACCTAATAGCGCAAACATATTTTGTTTATAGGCTTCAACTCCAGGTTGATTAAATGGATTAACACCTAATTGATATCCACTCATTGCACAAGCTAATTCAAAGAAATAAACAACATATCCAAATGTTTCTTCATCTAACTGAGGAATATTTACAACGATATTTGGAACGCCACCATCGGTATGTGCAAGTAATGTACCTTCAAATGCTTTAGTATTCACTTCATCGATTGATTTGCCAGCAAGATAGTTCAGTCCGTCTAAATCATCTGCATCCTCTTCAATTTTGATATCATGTTTTGGATGGTTGACCTTAACCACTGTCTCGAATAAGAAACGACGGCCCTCTTGAACATATTGTCCTAAGGAATGTAAATCAGTTGTGTAATTCGCACTTGATGGATAAATACCTTTGAAATCTTTCCCTTCTGATTCACCGTATAATTGTTTCCACCATTCGTTGAAATACTGCATAGAGGGTTCGTAATTAATTAACATTTCAGTAGTATAACCTTTGCTGTATAAAATATTTCGAATAGTTGCATATTGATATGCGATATTTTGATCTAAATCATCAGAAGATAACTCTTCACGTGCCTTAGCCGCACCAATCATGATTGATTCAATATTGATACCTGCAGTTGCAATTGGTAGTAATCCTACAGCTGTAAGAACAGAATAACGACCTCCCACATCATCAGGTACAACAAACGTCTCATAACCCTCATTGTCTGCTAATTGTTTAAGTGCACCTTTAGATTTATCTGTCGTTGCAAAAATACGTTTCTTAGCTTCATCTTTTCCATATTTTTCTTCAACCAATTGTTTAAATAATCTAAATGCAACTGCTGGTTCTGTCGTAGTACCTGATTTTGAAATAACGTTAACTGAAAAATCTTTTCCTTGTAAATAATCAAGTAATTCTTTTGTATAACTTGAGGATAAATGATTACCTACAAATACAATTTCAGGGTATTCCGTATTTGTTCTAAATGAAGATGTAAGCATCTCGATTGCAGCACGTGCACCTAAGTATGAACCTCCAATACCGATAACAACAAGTACATCGGAATTTGATTTGATACGTTTAGATGCTTCGACGATTCTAGAAAATTCTTCTTTATCATAATCAACAGGTAAATCTAACCAACCTAAAAAGTCATTACCTGCTCCTGTACCTTTATGAATAGTTTGATGGATAGTTTTAACAATATCCTTTTGCTGATCTAGTTCATGCTTATCAAAAAATTCTAAAGTTTTGCCATAGTCTAATTGAATGTGAGTCATCTTATTGCCTCCTGTTATAAGTACTTATACTAATTCTACTAAGTTTAGATGCGCTATTCAATTCTCAAGGCTAACTTATCACAGGAAAATTATTTTTTATGTAACCTTTCATTCATAAAAAAAGTTATTTTTAATATCAAAGGTCACACCACCACTTTAGATATACAATTTACAGAAATTTTAAAATATATATAAAAGCTTTTATAACAGTATTTCAAACAAAAATATCTAAATATAATCAGATTTAAAAATGAATATTTATGTAAAATAATGGTTTTATTTTCATTATCAATCTGATATGATAGATGCATATTAATAATCATAAAAAATTATTTGAGGTGTAAATATGAAAGATAAAATCGTTTTAGCATATTCAGGTGGTTTAGATACAAGCGTTGCAGTTCAATGGCTTATTGATAAAGGATATGATGTAGTTGCTTGTTGTCTTGACGTAGGCGAAGGCAAAGATTTAGACGTTGTATATCAAAAAGCTTTAGATATGGGTGCAGTCGAATGTCATATTATTGATGCAACTAAAGAATTTAGTGATGATTATGTAAGTTATGCTATTAAAGGAAATTTAATGTATGAAAATGCATATCCTCTAGTTTCAGCATTATCACGTCCACTCATCGCGAAAAAACTGGTTGAAATTGCTGAAAAAACAAATTCTATTGGTATTGCGCATGGATGTACTGGTAAAGGTAATGATCAAGTACGTTTCGAAGTGGCAATCAAAGCTTTAAATCCTAAGTTAAAAGCATTTGCACCTGTTCGTGAATGGGCTTGGAGCAGAGAAGAAGAAATTGATTACGCAATCAAACATAATATTCCTGTTTCAATCAATTATGACTCGCCATACTCAATTGACCAAAACTTATGGGGGAGAGCTAATGAATGTGGTATTTTAGAAGATCCGTATGCCGCACCTCCGGAAGATGCATTTGATTTAACTACACCTTTAGAAGAAACTCCAGACAATGCAGACGAAATTATCCTTACATTTAAACAAGGTATTCCAGTACAAGTTGATGGCAAAGATTATCAATTAGATGACCTTATTCTTTACTTGAATCAACTTGCTGGCAAACACGGTATTGGTAGAATCGATCATGTTGAAAACAGAATGGTCGGGATAAAATCGAGAGAGATTTATGAAACACCTGGTGCGGAAGTTATTTTAAAAGCACACAAAGCACTAGAAACAATTACATTAACTAAAGACGTAGCGCACTTTAAGCCTGTCATTGAAAAACAATTTTCAGAACAAATATACAATGGTTTGTGGTTCTCGCCATTAACAGATAGTTTAAAACTCTTTATCGATAGTACTCAACAATATGTTGAGGGAGATGTGAGAATTAAATTATTTAAAGGGAACGCTATTGTCAATGGCAGACAATCTCCTTACACTTTATACGATGAAAAATTAGCTACTTATACAAAAGAAGATGCCTTCAATCAAGAATCAGCAGTAGGTTTCATTGATATTTATGGTTTACCTACACAAGTTAATGCATTACTTCACGGGGGGTATAGTAATGAGCAATAAAGCTTGGGGTGGCAGATTTGAAACTCAACCCGAAGAATGGGTTGATGATTTCAATGCGTCAATTGATTTTGATAAAAATTTAATTAAACAAGATGTTCAAGGTAGTATTGCACATGCAACTATGCTCGCTAAACAACATATTATTACAGATGATGAAGCTCAATCCATCATTAATGAGCTTAAAAATATTCAAAGTGACTTTGAAGAAGGTAAACTTAAATTTAAAGCTTCTCTCGAAGATATTCATCTTAATATTGAGCACGAGCTTATTCAACGTATTGGCGAAGCTGGTGGAAAACTGCATACTGGTCGTAGCCGTAATGATCAAGTTGCCACAGATATGCATTTGTATACTAAAGAACAAGTTCAATACATTATTGAACTTATAGCGTCGTTTCAAGAAACAATTGTTCAATTAGCAGACCAGCACGTTGACACAATTATGCCTGGATACACGCATTTACAACGTGCACAACCCATCTCGTTCGCACATCATATTATGACTTACTTTTGGATGTTAGAAAGAGACAAAGGTAGATTCATGGATAGTCTTAAACGTATAGATATCTCACCATTAGGTGCTGCAGCTTTAAGTGGAACTACACACCCTATAGATAGACATCTGACTCAAGAACTTCTAGGATTTGCAAATCTGTATGAAAATAGTTTAGATGCTGTCAGTGATCGTGACTATATCGTTGAAACATTGCATCATATTTCACTCACTATGGTACATCTATCACGTTTTGCAGAAGAAATCATTTTTTGGTCGACTGATGAGGCAAAATTTATCACTTTATCAGATGCGTTTTCTACTGGCTCATCTATTATGCCACAAAAGAAAAACCCTGATATGGCTGAACTAATAAGAGGAAAAGTCGGACGTACTACAGGACACTTGATGAGTATGTTAGTAACACTTAAAGGCTTACCCTTAGCTTATAATAAAGACATGCAAGAAGATAAAGAAGGTTTATTTGATGCTGTACACACACTTAAAGGCTCTCTTCGAATCTTCGAAGGTATGGTTGCATCTATGAAAGTTAATTCAAACCGTTTAAGTCAAACAGTAAAAAATGATTTTTCAAATGCAACAGAATTAGCAGACTATTTAGTCAGTAAAAGTGTACCTTTTAGAACCGCTCATGAAATCGTTGGTAAAATCGTATTAAATTGTATTCATAAAGGTATATACCTATTAGACGTACCTTTAAGCGAATATCAAGAACATCATGAGAATATTGAGGAAGATATATATGATTATTTAACACCTGAAAATTGTCTCAAGCGTCGCCAAAGCTATGGTTCAACTGGTCAAGAATCAGTAAAACATCAACTAAAAGTCGCAAAAGCATTATTAAAAGACAACGAATCAAAATAGTTATTAAAAATAATAGCCATCTAAAATTACAAAAATTTAATTTTGTATTAAGTTATCAAAGTTTATATAAAAAAAATGTAAAATTCCCTTTCATCCTTTCAAATTGATGTACGTTTAAGTAGACATACTATTTTTGAAAGGATGTTTTTATGTTTAAATCTAAGAAAATAATCATTTCAACTTTATCTACCGTTACACTGGGTTTAGCTAGTTTAAGTTCCCCTTCGATAGCTGAAACTTCGAACCACTCTCCAGCACCAAACCAATCAGAGAAATCGATACAACAACAAACAAATATTCCATCTAATATGAATCAATCATCAGCTAAAACATTTAAACGACAAGCTGAATCAGACTCAGTAAGTGGTAAAACAAACGATACTCATAATCATTGGACTAAAAATTTAACTGGAGAGAAATTTACAACCATTGCACATCGTGGCGCAAGTGGTTACGCCCCAGAACATACTTTTGAAGCATATGATAAAAGTCATAATGAATTAGGAGCATCTTACATAGAAATCGATTTACAACGTACTAAAGATGGTCACTTGGTTGCTATGCATGACGAAAAGGTCAATCGTACAACTAATGGCCATGGACGTGTCGACCAACTTACTTTAAAAGAGTTAAAACAACTTGATGCAGGAAGCTGGTTTAATCGAAAGCACCCTGAATATGCCAAAAATAAATATAAAAATGCTAAAGTTCCTACTTTAGACGAAATTTTAAATCGCTATGGCAAAAATGCAAACTATTATATTGAAACTAAATCGCCAGATGTTTATCCTGGCATGGAAAAACAATTATTAGATACATTAGATAAACATGACTTGTTAACACAAAAATCACTTAAACATGGACATGTGATGATCCAATCATTTTCAGGGAGTAGTTTAGAAAAGGTACATCACATGAACGCCAATATACCACTTATTAGACTAATGAATAAATTTGAACTTAAAAAAGCTACTAATCAAGATTTAAAAAATATTAAATCTTATGCCATTGGAGTAGGTCCTGAATACACAGATTTAAATATTAAGAACACAAGACATTTAAAAAATTTAGGATTTTTAGTTCATCCTTATACAGTTGATGATGAAAATCAAATGAGAAACTTAAATCAATATGGTGTTGATGGTGTATTCACTAATTTTGCTGATAGATATAAAAAAGTTTCAGAAACACAACAATAAAATATTAGCGTTGAGTTGAACTGACTTCATATTGATTTTATCGTCGCATTTTACTTACAAACATTTGAGAAAGTATTACTTTTAACATTAACTCACAATTAATAAAATTATCAATTGCATAAACATGATAGAAACCCTAAGACTATCATCTGATGTCTTAGGGTTTCTATCATATACTTATAATATTTTTCTTATGCCCAACCTCTATATCTTGCTGCTTCAGCAGTACGTTTAATACCTACTATATATGCTGCTAATCTCATATCAATTTTTCTATTTTGTGACAATTCATAAATCGTATCAAATGCTGTTACTAACTTCTCACGTAGTTTGTCATTGACTTCTTCTTCAGTCCAATAATAACCTTGATTATTTTGTACCCACTCGAAATAAGATACAGTCACACCTCCTGCACTTGCAAGTACATCCGGCACTAGTAATATATCTCTTTCTGTTAAAATACGTGTTGCTTCAGGCGTCGTAGGGCCATTAGCAGCTTCAACTACAATGCTTGCTTTAATATCGTGCGCATTATCTTCAGTGATTTGATTGGAAATTGCAGCAGGAACAAGGATGTCACAATCCAATTCGAATAATTCTTTGTTAGAAATTGTATCTTCGAATAGATTTGTAACTGTACCGAAGCTATCACGTCGATCTAATAAATAATCTATATCAAGTCCATTAGGGTCATGTAAGGCTCCATATGCATCACTTATACCAACTACTTTAGCACCTAAATCGTATAAGAATTTAGCTAAGAAACTACCTGCATTGCCGAAACCTTGAATCACAATTTTGGCATCTTTAATATCCATGCCACGACGTTTTGCCGCTTGTTCAATTGCAATGACTACACCTAAAGCTGTAGAGCGATCACGTCCTTGAGATCCACCTAATACAATAGGTTTGCCTGTTATAAAACCTGGCGAATTAAATTTATCTAATGCACTATACTCATCCATCATCCAAGCCATAATTTGAGAGTTTGTAAAAACGTCTGGTGCTGGAATATCTTTGTTAGGCCCAACAAATTGAGATATAGCTCTTACATACCCTCGAGATAGACGCTCAACTTCGTGTATACTCATTTGACGTGGATCACAAACAATACCGCCTTTACCCCCACCATAAGGTAAATTAACAATGCCACATTTTAAAGTCATCCACATTGATAATGCCTTCACTTCTTCTTCATCAACTTCTGGATGGAAACGAACGCCACCTTTAGTAGGGCCAACTGCATCATTATGTTGTGCACGGTATCCAGTAAATGTTTTAACTGTCCCATCGTCCATTCGTACTGGAATGCGCACTTGTAAAAATCTAATTGGTTCTTTTATAAGGTCATACATACCATCATCAAAGCCCAACTTGTGTAATGCTTCTTTAATAATCCCTTGAGTGGAAGTTACTAAATTATTATTCTCAGTCATGATCCTATTCGCCTCTTTTTACTAAATGATTTCGCTTTCATTCGTAATTGTAACACAATTGAAAGCATTTTAAAGATTTTCTAAACTAATTGTTACAACTATTTGAACCTATGCAAATACACTCTTAATCTTCTCTAAAGCCATGTCTAACTCTTCTTTCGTTATCACTAATGGAGGTGCAAATCTAATAACGGTGTCGTGAGTTTCTTTACATAATAATCCTTGTTCTTTCAAAGCTTCACAATATGGTCTGGCACTTTCATGTAATTCAATACCGATAAATAATCCTCGTCCCCTAACTTCTTTAATAGATGGATGCTCAATTTTTTTCAATTCAGACTTAAAATATTCTCCTAATTCTAATGAACGACCAGGTAAATCCTCGTCAATAATGACATCTATAGCTGCAATAGAAACTGCACTCGCTAGTGGATTTCCACCAAATGTAGAACCATGTGAGCCAGGAGTAAATACATCTAATACCTCATTATCTGCAAGAACTACCGAGATAGGAAATACCCCTCCACCTAACGCTTTTCCTAAAATATAAACATCCGGTTTTACATGATCCCAATCCGTTGCAAATAATTTTCCTGAACGTCCTAATCCTGCTTGAATTTCATCAGCAATAAATAAAATTTGATGTTCATCACATAATTCTCTAATTGTTTTCAAATATCCTTCTGGTGGTACGTTAATCCCTGCTTCTCCCTGTATAGGTTCTACTAAAATTGCTGCTGTATTTTTATTAATTGCTGCTTTTAATTGATTAACGTCACCAAACTCAACTTTTCGAAAGCCATCTAACAATGGACCATAGCCTCGTTGATACTCAGCTTCTGAAGACAATGATACTGGTGCCATCGTACGTCCATGGAAATTACCATTAAAAGCGATAATTTCAGCTTTGTTCGGCTCAATACCCTTAACATCATAAGCCCAACGACGAGCAGCTTTTAAAGCTGTTTCAACCGCTTCTGCTCCCGTATTCATAGGCAATGCTTTGTCTTTACCTGCGAGTTTACATATTTTCTCATACCATTGACCCAAATTATCACTATGAAAAGCACGTGATACTAAAGTGACTTTATCTGCTTGATCTTTCAATGCTTGAATAATTCTTGGGTGTCGATGACCTTGATTCACTGCCGAGTAGGCCGAAAGCATATCCATATACGTGTTACCTTCCGGATCTTTCACCCATACACCCTCTGCTTCAGAAATAACAATTGGAAGTGGAACGTAGTTATGCGCCCCATAGTGATTTGTTAAGTTAATAATTTTTTCAGATTGAGTCATAAAATCTCCCCTTCGTTTTCGAATAAAAACTTATTAACAATATCATAACTGATTTCTATCGACTCTCAAACTTATTTTTTAATATAACAATAAAATGAATCAATATCGTCATAATCGAAAAATTGAATTGTATGAAACAGACTAAATATTGATGCAAAACATATATGTAAGCCCTTACATTTATAATGACATAACGACTCTATCATTGACAAGTTATATCGCTAATAAACAATTAATTTCAATAAAATAAAAAGAGTCCGGAACATAAAGTTCCAGGATAAGTAAATAAAGACAATTTCTATTGAAATAATATAAAAATTGTCTTTTTTATGATTTTTTTATAATTTTCAGCTCGTTGAGCTGGTACTTTTCTTATATTAAGTATCATTAGCACAAGTCCTAGTTCTCTTTTGTCTTTATTTATCCCTCGAACGGACTTTCGAGTGAAACTCAAAATAGGCTTCATAATTCCAAAAACAGACTCCACATCAATTTTTCTTTGACTGTAGATGGTTTTTGCTTTTCGTTCTGAAAGCTTTTGATTAATTTGGACATTGAAATATTCCCAACTATAATTCTTCATTTTTTTTATTTGTTTTTGAATCGATTAATCGTTTTATAAGAAGGCTTTTGATTTTATGATAGCCACATCATTCGGATATTATCATTAAGTAATTTTTCTATCTTACGTCCTGAAAACACAGATTGTGTGTAGGCATATAAAACTACTTTTAACATCATTTTTGGATGATATGATGTTGCACCTCGATGATGTCTGAATTCATCGAATTCAGTCTCGGGAATTGTTTCTACAATATCATTTACATGTCGTGAAATATCATTTGTGGGGATAAGAACTGAAGTTTCCATTGGTAGAGTAAGTTGAGTCATGTTATAGTCTTTATACATAAGGCACCTCGTTAATTTTGTTTATTGGTATTTATTAAATTATACGAAAGACCTTATTTTTTTAAGTATTTCATTGTGAAATTACATATAAACACAAAGTATTTTGGCGAGACTCTTGAGGGAGCAGGACAAGCTGAAGCTGTCCCCTAAGAAAGCGAGCCAACAATACGAAGTATTGTAAATAAACAGCCAGTAAATGAATTTATGAAAACTCATTTACTGACTATTTTGCTAGGAATTATGTCCCAGCCTCGAATAGATACATTTAGATATACCATTCAATTATTTGTCTTTTCGAGGTAATGGATAGAATCCTTGATTAAACTGTTCCCAAAGATTTGGTGTTAGATAATGTTGGTTTTCACGATTAGGATCAAAAGCATTTATAATTTCGTCTTCTCGACCTTCTTTAATTTTAGCAACAAAATCATAATCAAGTAGAATTTCACGACCTAACGCAACAAATTCAACTCCAATGTTTTCAACAGCATTTAGTGCATCTTCAGCTGTAAAGACAGAACCTATACCAATAAGCGGCATACGTCCATTTATCCATTGATGAATAAGTTCCAAGCGATTTTCACCTTTATATTTACCTTCTCGCGTAACTGAGTTAACATCCATTAATGACACATGAATATAATCAAGTGGTTTATTTGCGATTTGGTGAATTAATTCTTCAGTTATCTCCATTGAAATACCTGGTGATTCCGCTTCTTCAGGTGACAATCTGTAACCAATAATAAAATCATCATATGCATGAGCTTTTTTAGCTTTAACAACTTCATCTATAACAGCAACAGGGAATTTATAGTTATCAGCCCAAACATCATTTCTTCTATTATAGTAAGGAGAAACAAATTGGTGAATAAGATAATGGTTTGCGCCATGAATTTCAACGCCATCAAAACCTGCTTCAATTGCTCTTCTAGTTGCTTCACCAAAGTCTCTAATAGTTTGTTCAATTTCTTCAGCAGTCATCTCACGAGCATCATGTTCTTTTTGCTGACCAAAACTTTTAAGAGAAATGGCACTTGGTGCAACAACATCTCCATCAGGTGTTAACTCTGGTAAAGCTTGAGCACCTCCATGATGAATTTGGACTATTGCTTTCGCACCATTTTTCTTCATAACTTGAGCAAGTTCTTTTAACCCTTCGATATCTGAGTCATGTGCAACAGAAGGTTGACCAGGAAATGCTTTGCCTACATCATTAACATTACTTGCTGCATTAATTGCAATCCCAACATCTTTAGAACGTTTCTCAATGTAAGGTAATTCTATATCTGAAATTGTTCCATCATCATTTGATGAAGTATGTGTAAGAGGAGCTAAAACAAAACGATTTCTTACTTCAACACCATTAGGTAGTGTTAAAGATTTAAATAAAGGTTCATATTTATTATTCATATTTTTAATACTCTCCTTGTTTAATGATGTTATGACTATAGCATGCTAGTTACATACTATTCTAATTATTTGCTTACAAATTATTTATTCTCCAATTATAAAAATGCTAAGCATAGTTAATTACATTCAACAAATAAATAATAACTATCTAAAATTTTTTATTTTCCCTTATTGAGATCATTGTTTATCCAAAATAATTATTAACTTTAATTAATAAAAAAAGACAATCCTAACAACACATTGTTGTTTAAAGATTGTCGTTATCATGTGATTGATTGCATATATCACAACATCACATGTTGGCACGAATTGACAGTCGTTTAGTCATTGTGAATTGCACGTTTTGACTGTTTGATCCAGACCGGTAAGCGTTCTTTAAGTGTTTGAAACCCATACTTTTCTGTTTCTCTAATTTCATCTAAGACAGACTGTTTTTCTTTTTTACGCTCATAATTTTTAAAGTAATCATTATCTTTTAAGGACAAATTTAATTTACCTTCATCATCAATTGATAATATTTTTGCTTTAACAACCTGTCCTTCAGATAGAAATTTCTTTAAATTATGGACATAATCATCCATAATTTCTGAGATATGGATAAGCCCTTCAGTATGGTCAGGGGTCTCAACAAATGCGCCATACGGTTGAATACCAGTCACACGTACCTTGATATGTTGACCTACTTTGTAGTGATGATTCAACTTGATAACCCCTTATTTCGATTTTCTTAACACTCATATCATAGCATAAATCAAATATCTCGACTAACTATAACCATAATAAAATTCATTAAATTTTAAAAACTGGTTCCTTATTGTATTGTTTTGCAAATGAATCTATAAACTATTGGATTAAAATTATCATTATATTAAAATACCTGAGACAAAATTTGCCTCAGGTTATAAATTGTTGATTTGATTTTATCTCTGAAAATAAATACTGACTTCATATACTTTATACAATACAACAAAACTTATAGTTGCAATTAAAGATTAAATTATTCTTCTACATCTATCGATTCAATGACTACATCATAAACAGGTTTGTCTTGAGCACCAACTTTAGTATTTGCAATATCTTCTAAAGTTGATTCACCCTCAATAAGTTGACCAAATACTGTATGTTTTTGATCTAACCAAGGCGTACCACCTTTTTCACCATATGCTTCTACAATAGGTTGAGGCCATCCACCATCTGCTAATTGACTTAACATATTTTCAGGCACTTCCTTCATTTGGACAATAAAGAATTGAGATCCATTTGTATTAGGACCTGCATTAGCCATTGATAATGCACCGTAAAGGTTAAAAGCTTCTAGAGAAAATTCATCTTCAAAAGCACTACCATAAATACTTTCTCCGCCCATACCAGTTGCAGTTGGGTCCCCGCCTTGTACCATAAAATCATTGATAACACGGTGGAACGTTACACCATCGTAGTATCCATTTTTTGAATGTGTCACAAAGTTTTCAACTGTCTTTGGAGCAATGTCGGGAAATAATTTAAATGTCATGTCACCTTTATTTGTATGCATAACTACTTTAATTTCGTTATCTTGAATCTCTTTATTTAACTGAGGATAGTTCGTCATTTCAATTCTCCATTCGTGTTATGATATAAACATATATTAACATATATGAAAGGAAGTAATATAGGATGTTATATCGATTTTCTCACAAGACTGGTGTTTATGGTGTAAGTGTCAAAGAGGAAACTGGAAATCAAATACTCGTACAAATTGAACAAGTAATTAAACATCCCAAACAAGGTGATTTACACCATCCCAATGAAACAGAAGGCGTCTTTTTTCATGAACGTAAAGCTTTAAGCCATTTTGAGAAACGTTACGCTACACCTTCTCAACTTCGTGAGTTTAATGTCGAGGCCATGCCTTATGAAGACTCACTTCAACATGCTATTACACATCTTGAGAATCAACTAAAAAAAGAGAAGACAGAGTATTCTCGATTGTCTTTAAATAATTTAAATCGTTTAAAAGAAGATTACGCTATTCAATATAAAAGACACTTCGACTAATCCATATTAAATTTTTAGTAATAGAGCGAAATAATTATTCATATAGTTAAAATTTTCGAACAAATTTTGACGTGTTTCTTCTTATTTAAAAGAGTCTTTAAATCAAGAGTTTCAAGCAGTTACATGGTTTTTCAGAAGAAGCGCAATGATGTATAATATGTGTCGTAAATAAATTTTAAAGGAGGAAAACATAGTGAGTTTGTTACATATTGCGGTACTATTACCGTTAATATTTGCACTCATTATTCCATTCCTATACCGGTTCGTTAAACGTATACATTTAGGATGGTTTGTATTACCTGTTCCTATTGTCTTATTTATATATTTCATATCATTGATTTCAATGACGATGTCAGGTAATAACGTAATGAAAAACTTAAATTGGATGCCACATATTGGAATGAATTTTAATTTATATGTGGATGGTCTCGGATTATTATTCAGTTTGCTTATCACTGGAATAGGAAGTCTAGTGGTTTTATATTCTATCGGATATTTAAGCAAATCAGAACAACTCGGGAATTTTTACTGTTATTTATTACTATTTATGGGTGCAATGTTAGGAGTTGTACTCTCTGATAATTTTATTATTTTATATTTATTTTGGGAGTTAACTTCTTTCTCTAGCTTTTTATTAATCTCTTTCTGGAGAGAGAAAAAAGCTTCAATTTATGGTGCTCAAAAATCTTTAATCATTACCGTATTAGGTGGCTTGAGCATGCTAGGTGGTATCATTTTACTTTCCCTAGCTACTGATACTTTTAGTATTCAGGCTATGATTTCAAAAGCAAGTGACATTCAAAATAGTCCTTTCTTTATCTTAGTAATGATACTTTTTATGATTGGTGCATTTACAAAATCTGCACAAGTGCCTTTTTATATTTGGTTACCAGATGCTATGGAGGCGCCTACGCCAGTGAGTGCATACCTTCATTCTGCAACGATGGTAAAAGCAGGACTATATCTAATCGCAAGAATCACACCTATTTTTGCAATATCCGAAGGTTGGGTATGGACAATTACACTTGTTGGTTTAATCACCCTATTTTGGGCATCACTCAATGCAACAAAACAACATGACTTAAAAGGTATTTTAGCTTTCTCAACTGTGTCTCAACTAGGGATGATTATGTCTATGCTTGGTATTGGTGCTGTAAGTTATCATTATCAAGGCGCTAATAGTCAACTTTATGTTGCTGGATTTGTTGCTGCCATATTTCATTTAATTAATCATGCCACGTTTAAAGGTGCACTATTTATGATTACAGGTGGTATTGATCATTCAACTGGTACACGTGATGTTAAAAAGTTGGGCGGTTTACTTACAATCATGCCTATCTCATTCACGCTTACAGTTATTACAACATTAAGTATGGCTGGTGTGCCGCCTTTTAACGGCTTTTTATCAAAAGAGAAATTCTTAGAGTCAATGATTAATGTTACACATTTAAATTTAATGAGTTTAAATACTTTAGGTATTCTTTTACCAATCATTGCCATTATTGGTAGTATTTTCACATTTGTATATTCAATTAAATTTATATTGCATATATTCTTTGGTTCTTATAAACCTGAAGCTCTGCCAAAACAAGCGCATGAATCTTCAATTTTAATGCTTATTTCACCTATCATTTTAACATCACTAGTTATAGTATTCGGTTTATTCCCAAGTATATTAACGCAATCTATTATAGAGCCGGCATCTGTAGCAGTTAGTCAAACATCAAATATAACTGCTGAGTTCCATTTATTCCATGGTATAACTCCAGCATTCCTATCAACAATAGGTATTTATATTATTGGTATTTTATTATTAATTTCATTTAGTTATTGGGTTCGTTTATTACAAGCACATCCATATCAGTTAACGTTGAATCATTGGTATGACACTTCAGGCCAACGTATTCCAGGATATTCCGAAAATATAACAAATAGTTATGTTACAGGTTTTTCTAGAAATAATTTGGTGATTATCTTAGGTATTCTCATTGCTTTAACTTTTGTTACAGTCATCAGTGTACCCTTCAGTATTGACTTTAAAAACGTGAGTCATTTACGCGTATTTGAAGGTGCAACAGTATTGTTTTTACTGATTGCTTCAACTTTCATTATATTTGCAAAATCACGTTTGTTTAGCATTATCATGTTAAGCGCTGTGGGTTACGCTATATCAGTATTATTTATTTTCTTTAAAGCGCCCGACTTAGCATTAACACAATTTGTAGTGGAATCTATTTCTACAGCATTATTCTTACTATGCTTTTATCACCTACCTAATTTAAATCGCTACAATGAAAAACCAACCTTTAAACTGACAAATGCTGTGATTTCAATTGGAGTGGGATTATCAGTGATTATTTTAGGATTAATTGGCTATGGTAATAGACACTTTGACTCTATTACTAAATTCTATCAAGAACATGTTTTTGATTTAGCACATGGTAAAAATATGGTAAATGTCATCCTCGTAGATTTCCGTGGTATGGATACTTTATTCGAGTCATCTGTACTAGGTATTGCAGGTTTAGGCGTATATACAATGATTAAATTACGATTAAAACAGAAAAATCAATCAAGTGAGGTGAATGACCATGAATAGACAACAAAATAACCTTATCTTTCAATACGCTGCCGTGATTATTTTCTTCATGGTCATTGTGTTTGGCTTTTCATTATTTTTAGCTGGACATTATACACCTGGTGGCGGTTTCGTTGGTGGTTTGCTTTTCGCTAGTGCATTATTAGTTATTACAATTGCATATGATGTAAAAACGATGCGAAAGATTTTTCCTTTAGATTTTAAAATCTTAATTGGTATTGGTTTATTATTTTGCGTGGGTACACCATTAACAAGTTGGTTCATGTCTAAAAACTTTTTTACACATGTCACTTTTGACATCCCTTTGCCTTTACTTGAACCTATGCACATGACGACAGCGATGTTTTTTGATTTCGGTGTTTTATGTGCAGTTGTAGGAACTATTATGACTATAATTATTTCGATTGGAGAGAACGAATAGTGGAAATTATCATGATCTTTGTTAGTGGTATTCTCACATCTATAAGTGTCTATCTCGTTTTGTCTAAAAGTTTGATACGTATCATTATGGGGACTACACTACTAACTCATGCTGCAAATTTATTTTTAATTACTATGGGAGGTTTAAAGCACGGAACTGTTCCAATATTTGAAAAAGGAACATCAAGCTATGTTGACCCTATCCCCCAAGCATTGATTTTAACAGCTATCGTTATCGCCTTTGCTACAACAGCTTTCTTTTTAGTTCTTGCATTTAGAACATATAAAGAACTAGGCACTGATAACGTTGAGCTAATGAAAGGAGCGCCAGAAGATGATAGAGAGTAACTTGCTTGTTTTAACTTTAGTCATACCTATCCTAACTGCAATTTTACTCATATTTATTGGAAAGCGCCCAATAATAAAAAGATATGTTGCACTTGTCGGTACATTGCTAACATTGGTCATTGCATTGATTAACTTAAAGAATGTGCTACGAGATGGACCAATCAAGGTTGAACTGGGCTCTTGGAAAGCCCCATACAGCATTGTATTTGTAGTCGATATTTTTAGCGCTCTACTCATCATCACAAGTATTATTATTACCATATTAGTCATTTTATACTCATATCGTTCTATCGGTTTAGATAGAGAACGTCATTATTATTATTTCTCTATCATGTTTATGTTGATTGGTATTATTGGCTCATTTACAACAGGAGATATTTTCAACTTGTTTGTGTTCTTTGAAGTCTTTTTAATGTCTTCATATTGTTTACTCGTTATTGGTACTACTAAAATACAATTACAAGAAACAATTAAGTATATTTTAGTCAATGTTGTTTCATCGTCTTTCTTTGTCATGGGTGTTGCAGTTTTATATTCAGTTGTAGGAACTTTAAATCTCGCTCATATTAGTGAAAGATTGTCACAACTTTCTGTACATGACAGTGGCTTAGTCAATATTGTTTTTATTTTATTTATCTTTGTCTTTGCCACTAAAGCAGGCGTTTTTCCTATGTACGTATGGCTACCTGGTGCTTATTATGCCCCTCCAGTAGCGATCATCACGTTCTTTGGTGCACTATTGACTAAAGTGGGTGTATACGCAATTGCGAGAACTCTAAGTTTATTCTTTAATAATACAGTAAGCTTTTCTCATTATGTCATCCTTTTCTTAGCATTACTTACAATTATTTTTGGATGTATAGGTGCGATAGCTTACTATGATACGAAGAAAATCATCCTTTACAATATTATGATTGCAGTAGGTGTCATATTAGTTGGTATTGCTATGATGAACGAATCAGGCATGACTGGTGCAATATATTACACACTACATGATATGTTAGTTAAAGCTTCATTGTTCTTACTCATTGGCGTCATGTACAAAATCACTAAAACGACTGACTTACGTCATTTTGGTGGCTTGATAAAAGGGTATCCTATTCTAGGTTGGACATTCTTTATTGCAGCGCTAAGCTTAGCGGGTATACCACCTTTTAGTGGTTTCTACGGTAAATTCTATATTGTTCGAGCGACCTTTGAAAAAGGATTTTATCTAAGTGGTATCATTGTACTTTTATCAAGTTTAATCGTGTTATATTCAGTCATACGTATTTTCTTAAAAGGATTTTTCGGTGAAGTTGAAGGATATACTTTATCTAAAAAGGTAAATGTTAAATATCTAACAACTATCGCTGTTGCATCTACAGTTATTACTGTAATCTTTGGATTATCTGCAGACACGTTATTCCCAATCATCAAAGATGGCGCTGAAACGTTTGTCGATCCAAGTCAATATATTCATAGTGTGTTAGGAGGTAAATAGTTTGGCTATACAGTTTGTAATTAATTTACTTGTTTCTGTCATATGGTTACTTGTAACAAATAGCTATACCTTAAATAACTTTGTATTAGGTTTTATACTAGGTTTGTTTCTAGTTTATCTCCTGCACCGTGTCTTGCCTGGTCAGTTTTATTTAGTGAGAATATATAGAATTATAATGCTTATCATTACATTTTTAACTGAGTTAATAAAAGCAAACTTTGGTGTACTAAAAATTATTCTCAAACCACGAATTGAGAATAAACCCGGATTCTTTGTGTACGAGACGGAATTAGAACGTGACTGGCAACTTGTTTTACTTTCCAACTTGATTACGTTAACACCTGGCACAGTCGTTTTAGGTATTAGTGATGACCGTAAAAAGATTTATATCCACTCAATTGATTTCAGTACAAAGGAAGAAGAGATTCAAAATATCAAATCTTCATTAGAGAAGGTCGTTAGAAAGGTAGGCGAGAAATAATGCCTTTTAAAATATTTATTATTACAGCCTTAATTATTGTTGTCTTATCAATGTTAGCAATGTTAATACGTGTTATTTTAGGACCCTCTCTAGCAGACCGTGTCGTCGCACTTGATGCAATTGGTTTACAGTTAATGGCCGTGATAGCGCTATTTAGTATTTTACTGAATATTAAATACATGCTCGTCGTTATTTTAATGGTCGGTATTCTTGCTTTTCTAGGAACTGCAGTCTTTTCTAAATTTATGGATGAAGGTAAGGTGATCAAGCATGATAGCAACGATCGTCACTAGTGTCTCTATCATATTTGTTGTTCTTGGAGCTTTGATTAGTGCCTTTGCTGCAACGGGTCTCATTCGATTAAGGGATGTTTACTCAAGAGCACATGCAGCTGGTAAAGCAGCCACGTTGGGTGCGATGTTTTTACTATTTGGAGCATTTTTATACTTTATTGGCACTGAAGGATATGTAAATATGCAATTAATTATCGGAATTATTTTCGTATTTATTACTGGCCCTCTTTCAAGTCATTTAATCATGAAAGCTGCCTACAACATTAAAACACCATATACCAAAGATACTAAAATTGATGAAATTAAAGAGGATATGAAGCATACAAAACTATAATTCATACTTTAAGAGTTTTATACCAAAATTAAATTCAATAATTTAATAATTTTTTAAAATCGATAATATGATTAATACCTGGGACATGAACTAATGTTCCAGGTATTTTATTTTATTGTAACCTACTACTGAGTTGAAACCTTAATATGCCTTAAATTTCTTAATTTTCCTTCCCGTTACATCAAATTTAACATTAAAATTGTTTTGCTCCTCTTTAAATAAAAATGACACTTTGTAACTCTTTGCAAATTGTGGTATTATTTAAATCGTAATAATTACGTTTTAAAAGCAGAGGGGCGATTCAATGCACTGGACAATTATTGGTGGTGGCTTACAAGGAACCACCATTGCACTTAAATTAAAAAATGAAGGACTAAAAAATGAGGCGCTTACTATCATAGATCCTTACTCCTCATTATGTGAGCGATTTAATATTTATACACAACGTATTAGTATGCCATACTTAAGATCGCCTTTCGTTCATCATATTCATCCTAAACCTTTTCATCTCAAACAATATGCTAGATATCATCAGTATACTTCAGCTTATTACGGCCCGTATAAACGTCCTCAAAGAGATATGTTTATGCATCATGTTCATGATTTGATACATCAATTTAAACTTAATGATTGTCATATACAAGGTAAAGTCGAAGCTATTAATAAATCAAGAGGTAAATGGTGTATAAAACTATCAACTGGCGATAAAATGATTACCGATTGTGTTGTGATAGCAAATGGCTATACGCAAACGCCATTCATACCTGAAATTTTCAGAAATAAAGCGAATGTAAAACACATATTCGCTGATAATTATCATGCCTCTTTAGATAAAGATACTCAACATGTTGTTGGTTCAGGTATATCTGCTGCCCACCTCACTTTAAAATTATTAAATGAACACAATCACCAACTTGTTCATTTATGGATGAATAAAGATATTGAGATACATGATTTTGATGCTGACCCTGGTTGGTTAGGACCTAAGAAATTGAACTATCTTGCATCTATATCCTCATCAGATGCAAGAATGAAGTTAATTGAAGACGAACGTCATAGTGGTTCAATGCCTATGGAATTATTTTTAAGGTTAAAGAAATATGTGCAAAGTGGTCGACTCGTCATACATACGAGTCAAATTGATGATGTAACTGAATCCTATATTATCTCCGCTGGAAAATATTTTGAATATAAGCATATTTTGTTAGCTACTGGATTTTATAATCAATTGTTAACACAACCACTCATAAAAAATCTTATTCAAAACGAACAAGCACCACTTAATCAATCAGGTTATCCTTCTTTGTCAAACGAACTAGAATGGTTAAATCAATTATTCGTAGCTGGTGGACTCGCAGATTTAGAACTAGGTCCTTTTGCAAGAAATATAATGGGCGGTAAAGAAAGCGCTGAACGCATAAGTAAAGCATATAAACGTTTAAATAAGAAAATCTCTTAAACAAACACCCCGATAAGATTGTGAATTCTACACAATCTTATCGGGGTGTTCTGTTACATTATTGAATAGGTTTAATAGCAATCGTCCCACGCATGACACTGATTAATTGGTCATGGTCATCTTTGATATCAATATTCCAAACTTGTGTTGTTTTTCCTTGATGTATTAAAGAAGCAAATGCTCTCACATGTCCTTGTCGAGTTGAGCGAATATGATTTGCATTCATTTCTAAACCTAGTGGAATGAATTGCTGCGTATCAATCAAATGAGCAGCACCTATCGAACATGCTGTTTCACCTAAAGCTAAACTTGCACCACCATGTAAATAGCCAAAGGGTTGCTTTACTTTATCTGTCACAGGCATAGACACTACTACTTTACCATCTTCTTTTTGTTCAATCTTCATTTCAAATGTTTCTAAAAGATTGGTCATAGTTCACACCTCATTTCAGTAGTTATAGTACCATAGCTGCTATCGTACCAAAAATCATAAGGGGAACATTATAAAACAAGAAATTCGGGATGCATGTATCACGAATATGATCATGTTGTCCATCAATATTCAAACCGGCTGTCGGTCCAAGAGTAGAATCACTTGCTGGAGAACCTGAATCACCTAAAGCACTTGCTGTACCAATTAAAGCAATGAGAGCCATTGTGTCTAAACCAATTGATGCTCCAAAAGGAATAAATAATGAAGCGATAATAGGTATAGTCGCAAAAGAGGAACCAATACCTAATGTTACAATAAGTCCAATGAGGTACATGACGATAATACTAATCAATTTATGATCTCCAGTTAATCCTGTTAAACTCTTGACCAAGCTATCTATATCACCTGTTGCATTCATCACGCCAGCAAACCCGTTAGCTGTTAGTATCACTACACCAATATAAGCCATTAATTTGACTCCATCTACAAACTGTTCATCGAGTTCATACCAACGATATGCTCTTGAAACAAAGAAAATAAGTACCCCAGCTAACGCACCAAAAATCATAGAATCTGTAAATGTCTGTACTAAAAACGTAGCTAGTATGGCAATGACAGTAACAATTAGCACATAAGGTTTGAGTTCAGTAATTTTTTCTCGATCATTTACATTACGTTGTTCATAAACGCGTGGCTTTCTATAAACAATAAATCCAAGTATGAGACCCACAACATATCCCATTGAAGGTATTAACATTGATTTCCATATCATATTCATCTCAATTGGATGGTTTGCTTTTTGAAAACCACTTTGAATGATTTGATGGAAAATTTGACCGAAACCATAAGGTAATAGCACGTATGGAAAACACAAACCAAATCCTATTACTAATGCAATAAGTCTGCGATCAATTCTTAAATCGTTAAACAAACTCACAAGTGGAGGTATTACAATTGGAATAAAGGCAATATGTACAGGAATTAAGTTTTGACTCATGATACTCATTGCTAACAATGCAATGATAATAATTATTTTAACCTTAACTCGGGAAAGTCTACTATTCTCAGCATGAATACTTGCAATAATTTTACCGACTAGATAATCAGTTATACCACTATAGGAAATCAAGGCAGCAAAACCACCAAGTAACGCATAACTTAATGCGACTTCTGCGCCATCTACTATATTTTTTCCAAAAACATTAATTACTTTTTCTAAATTCATACCTGATATTAATCCACCGACAAGTGCACTAATAAATAAGCTAATGACCACATTTAATCGACATAAACATAGTATAATCATTAATATGACTGCGATTACAACAGCATTTATCATTCTGCCCCACCCTTTATCACTCTATCGAACTAAAGTATTTATAAAATACATACTAGCAAGACATATATTTAATGTCAATGTTAAAAAAGACTCAACTATTATATACATTTAGTTATATTTAGTTGCTTATTTTCAATAACTGAAATATAACACTTAAAAATGTAATAAGTTGAGTCTGTATAACTTTATTTATATTTTTGTTGTAACCACTCTACAACTGTAGGTATCATGTAACCTGTCGGACCCTTTGGCCCTTTATATGTAGCACTTTTAGTTGTTGCAGGGCCCGCGATATCAAAGTGAATGTGTGGGATGTCACCACTAAAATGCGAAATAAATGCTGCTGCAAACAATGCTTTTCCTTGACCGTTCGTATGATTGACTAAATCTGCTACATCTGATTGTTTAATTAAATGTCTTTCAGTCTCTGTAATAGGTAATTCGAATACTTTTTCGTCTACATGACGTGCAACTGTTAATAAGTTTTTAAGTTCATTTTCAGCATGAGATTGGAAAGCAGCCGCCTTGTCATCACCTAAAGCTACAATCGCTGCACCCGTTAATGTAGCAAAATCAAGAATTAGTTGTGGTTTAAATTGTGTTGCATAGAATACTGCGTCACCTAAAACCATTCTACCTTCAGCATCACTATTCAACATTTCTACTGTTTCCCCATTAAGCGCAGTAAATACATCATCTGGTTTCATGGAAGATTCACCAATCATATTTTCAGCTGAAGCGATTATTCCTACAATATTTACAGGTAGGTTTTGCTTAGAGATCACATCAATCATACCAATAACATTGGCCGCACCGCACATATCATATTTCATAGTTTGCATACCTATCTTAGACTTAATACTATATCCACCGGAATCATATGTAATACCCTTACCCACTAATGAAATAGGTGGTTCATCAGCTTCTGCACCATAGTATGATACCGTAATTAATCTCGGACCATGATTAGAACCTTTACCTACTGCATGTATTAATCCAAATCCTTCATCTATAATTTGTCGGTGATCTTTGATATCTACACTAACGGAACTCCCTTCGAAATGTTTTTTTATTTCTTCGGCAAAATATTGGGGTGTTAAAATATTCGGAGGCATTTGACTTAGTTCACGAGCATAATTTATAGATTCACCCAATTGTTGGCCTTCGTTAATCTTCGTTTCTATATTATGCTCTGTCGTTTGTATATAGACTCTACCTTGATATGGAGGCTTTTTATCCGATTTATAATGGTCAAATTCAAAGATAGATTGTGCACTTTGTAAACCTAAAGTTTGACAAATTTCAACAATGTTACCATGTTTAGATTTGAAAGTATCTAACAATAATTCACAATCCGTGACATGAACGTCTTTTAAATATTGAAACAACTGACCCCAAACTTTTAATAAACGTTGATATGATAAGATTTTTAAGTTTCCTAGTCCTACAGTTAATAATCTTTTAGGCTTTTCATCAATGTAGATAAGCGTTGATGATATTTTGCCGATTGAGCTATTGATGACATGATATTGTTTTAATGTTTCTAATCGTTCTTTAATTAACGTCTTATGATATTTTATCTCACCTAATTGGTTGAGGTGATCTGGCACACCCACCACAATCGTTTCAATTGATGTTGGCGTATCTTGATTAATAAAAAATTGCATATAGATCCTCCGTTCCTCATTCTGTATAACAATAATTATAAGTTATGAACACCCCAATATTAAACAAAACCACTTTTTACTCTAACTCTAAATAAAAACCACTTTTGTTTAATTAAGTGTGAAATTCTTCTTCATCATATTTTTCTGATAAAAAATAACCTGGGACAATCATTTTGTCCCAGGTATTATTAAAATATAAACAATCGATGACAAAATTAATTTGAGTTGTTTACATATTTTAACTCTAGTCATCTTTGCTAAGGGAGACAACAAATTATGTCTCGTACCTTTTTATTGTTTTTTTATATCTATTACTTGATTAAAATTTTCCTTTTTTAAAGGCTAATCCTATGCCACCAAGTTTGTAAATCGCACGAGTATCAATAACTTTCTTCAAGAATGCTGCTTTTTTACCAGCGATATCTCTACCATATACAATTCCAACACCATCATTAGCACCTAATGAACATACAGTTCCACGGTTAACATATTGGAAATCTTGTGTTGATTCACCATTTAATAAACGTTTAATGTTGCTAGCAGTATGCTCACCTTGTTGCATAGCAATTTGAGCTGTTGTTGGTAATGGACGCTCTTCACCAGCTGGAATAAACGCTGAACAATCTCCTATAACAAAGATGTCATTATGACCTTCAATTGTTAAATCTTGTTTATTGATAATACGTCCACGTTTAACACCTTCAAATGATTCTTCCATTAAATGACTTCCACGCACTCCAGCAGTCCATACAGAAGTTCCGGCTTCTAATTGTTGTTTTTCTCCATTGACTTCAACAACGAAACCTTTTTCATTACAAGCGACAATAGGTGTTGCAATTTTGAATTCTACTCCACGGTCTTCTAAATATTTTACTGCATAACTAACTAAGTCGTCTGAGAACATCGGTAACATTTTAGGTGCTGCTTCAACACATGTTAACTTCACTTTACTTTGATCAACACCATATTTACTGCATAATTCAGGAATTCTATCAGTTAATTCACCTAGAAATTCAATTCCTGTAAATCCAGCTCCCCCAACTAAAATAGATAAATCTTTATCATCTTTTTCTTTAGAAGCAGCATAATTTGCGAACTTATCTTCAATGTGACGAGACAACTTACGAGAAGTTAAAACGTTCTCAATTTGGAAAGCATGTTCTTTCATACCATCAATACCAAATGTTTCGCTAACAAAACCTAGTGCAACAACTAAGATATCAAAGTCATAAACACCCTTATCAGTTTCTACACGTTTAGCATTACGATCAATTTTTGTTACCTCAGCAACAACAAAATTCACTTTATTTTTGTTGACAGTTTTCTCAACAGGATACAATAAATCTTCATAATTAATCGTACCGGCAGAAGCTTCATGCAACCAAGTTGATTCATAATGATATTCATTCTTATTAATTAAAGTAATTTCCGCTGCATCAGCAGAAAGTTCTTTTTGTAATTTAGTTACAGTTTGTAAACCAGCATAACCTGCACCTAATACGAGCACTTTCTTACGATCTTGAGCCATCTCTAATTCACCTAAGCTTTCATAATATTTTAACCAACCAACAATGTAGATAAAGGCTATAAACATATGACAAGCCAAATTGTCTCTTTCTTTATAGTCTTAGTCAACATTTAAAATTTTCAAGTCTTTTTTGGGTTTTGCTCTTCAGTTGTTCACATAAAAGACACTTTTAATCTAATTTTAATTCTATAGCTTTTACCCTATATTTTCAAGCTACAATAGGGATAGTTTGTGAAAAGTTTAATTTAATTTCGGATGGCAATATGAAATTAACATTGCTCTGGATTTCCAGCGACTTTAGCTGTTTTAAATGAACTTCCACAACCACATGAGGCAATAGCATTAGGATTGTTTATTTGAAATCCTCCACCCATAAGTGACTGTTTAAAATCAATTGTTGTTCCATTTAATACAGGAGCATCATTTCGGTCTACTAGAACTTTCAAACCATAGTATTCGAGAATTTCATCATTTTCACCAGGTTCTGCTTCGGCTGACATACCATAAGTTAATCCTGTGCATCCTCCACCATTTACTTTAATTTTTAAATAACCATCAGACATGTCGTTATTTTTTAACATGTCTCTAACTTCAAATGCTGCCGCTTCAGTTAAAATGACTGTTGGCATATAAAAAACCTCCCATAATTTTTTAATCTCTATAACAAATTCGTTATATCATTATCTTCGATATGTTGATATATGTTTTTTAATAAATCGTCTGGTGTGTTACCTTCAACAATATCACCATCTACAAGGGCATACAAGCTACTTGCGCATAGACCACAATTTTGTAGACAACCGTATTCAAGGACATCTATGTTAGGATCATTTTCTAATTTTTCAAATACAACATCACTACCTTTGGCCATATTTGAAATACAGAACTCCACTAACGGAAACATAAGTCACCTTCTTATCTTTATTAGTTTAAACATTATAACAAAGTATTCAATGTCCTGACTATCAGTCGGTATGACGATTTTAATTTTGTTTATCTTTTTAAATTTCATAATAATTAAATTGCATTCTACATTTGTTTGTAGTCATTTTGAAAAATAGATATAATAGTCATGCATACAAGTATTATAACTATCAGGGACTAGGAATCATCTTCATTTAGAGTATTCTAGTGATTTTTGAAAAGGGTTTCAATAAAACAATTATAACAAAGGGGTATTAATCAATGAAAAACTTAGTATTACTAGGCGGGGGCTATGGTAATATGCGAATTATGTCGCGCATTTTACCTCATTCAATTCCTGAGGGATATCACTTAACTTTAATCGACCGCATGCCATTCCACGGTTTAAAACCTGAATTTTATGCACTTGCAGCAGGAACTAAATCTGACAAAGAGGTGCGAATCCAATTTCCAGATAGCAGTCAAATTAATACGGTTTATGGGGAAATCAGTGATATAGATTTAGACGAACAAATGATAACAGTTGGAAATTCAAAAATAGATTATGACGAACTTATCATTGGTCTAGGGTGTGAGGATAAATATCATAATGTCCCTGGTGCTGAAGCATATACACATAGCATTCAAACATTATCTAAATCGCGTGAAACATACCATAGAATTAGCGAGTTACCTAAAGGGGCACGTGTAGGTATCGTTGGGGCAGGTTTAAGTGGCATTGAATTAGCGAGCGAACTACGTGAAAGTCGATCAGACTTGGAAATTTTATTATATGATAGAGGGCCTCGAATTTTAAGGAATTTTCCTGAGAAACTGAGTAAATACATATCTAATTGGTTTTCTAAACACAATGTTACTGTAGTGCCTAATTCAGTCATCGACAGAGTAGAACCCGGAAAAATTTATAATAATGGTAAACCAGAAAATATTGATTTAGTCGTTTGGACAGCAGGCATACAACCTGTTGAAATTGTGCGTAATCTTCCTATTGATATGAGTACCTCTGGACGTGTGATTATTAATCAGTACCATCAAGTCCCAACCTATAGAAATGTCTATGTCGTAGGTGACTGTGCTAATTTACCACATGCCCCCAGTGCTCAACTAGCAGAACTACAAGGCGAACAGATTGCTGAGGTTTTGAAGAAGCAATGGAATAACGAACCACTTCCAGATAAAATGCCTGAAATTAAAGTACAGGGCTTTTTAGGCTCTTTAGGTGACAAACAAGGTTTTGCTTATATCATGGATCGAACAGTTACCGGACGATTAGCCTCTATTCTAAAATCAGGTGTTCTGTGGCGCTATAAATATCATAATGGTTAATAAATAAAGAACCTAGGGCATTTACATTTCCCTAGGTTCTTAATTAATAATCACAAACTATGACAGCATTGAAATGTCCTTCTTCTCAATAAAAGATATAGCCTAAAAATGAAGATTTTCACTAAAAAATAACACAGACACTGTCAATTGAGGCACATCGTTAGTATGAATATTGCCCCCCTCTTTTAATCTTACATAGTAAAATATGATTTAATAAAACGGGTTATTTGTTTATATTGTATGTAACCATCTGCTACATATTCATCATTCATCGTAACTAATGGGTAAAACAATTCATCTTCATTAATTCTTTCTATAAATTGCATATCATGATCAGTTAAATTTTCAGTATCATTTCGTATGTCAATATATGTAAATTCAAAATGATGTTGAGGAAACTTTCTTAAAAGTAATGCTTGAAGCCATTGATAAGTATCTATAGATGTAGGTGCATTTACACAACTCGCACAAACGACTTCTGCTCCATATACGACAACACTAATTTTAGTCATTAAAATCCCCTATCTTGTTTTATAGATTTTTACTACTTTATCTATTATAATGTAATAATAATGATTATGAAATAATTGCTCTGAAAGGAGACATGTCACATGCCTACTGAGAATCCAACAATGTTTGATCAAGTAGCAGAAGTTATAGAACGTTTGCGTCCATTCTTATTACGAGATGGTGGCGATTGTACGCTTGTAGATGTTGAAGATGGTATTGTTAAGCTACAATTACATGGCGCTTGCGGAACATGTCCTAGTTCTACAATTACCTTAAAAGCTGGCATCGAGCGTGCACTTCATGAAGAAGTTCCAGGTGTAATAGAAGTAGAACAAGTATTCTAATACATCCCTATATAATTATTTATTAACCTAGGATAGATAGTGACGTCCTAGGTTTTTTAATTTGATAGAAATTAATAAATGAAGTCATAGCGCACTAATATTAACTCTATGATGCTAAATAAAACAATAAAATGCTTAGGATACAAAACATTGTTCCTAAGCATTTTATATACTGGCTATCAAAGAAGTAAACGAAAAATACATTACGTCGAGGTATTTCCTTTATAAATCTCGTTACACGGGATGAAATAACGAATTCTGTACCTAGCTCACTTAATTTTATTTCGGTTAATAATATTATTTGTTGCCTTGATGTTGATCATCTTGACGATCGTTGTGATGTTTGTGCGGTGGTTTATTTTTAGAATAATCGACTTCATGATTTTTAGGCGCATGACCATCCATATGTCTTGCAATTTGCTGGTCGACGTAAACCCAACCTTTCCATCCAATATGAACAGCATCACTAATTACGTACTTTTCATAGTCCTTGTTTGTCAAATCATAAATTTTCCCACCATTATCAACTACAGTTGAGTGAATCTTTTTATATACAGCTTCACGTCTATCTTTTTTGATACCTATATGATCATACCATCTTCCATTTGAAGGTATACTAACATATTGTACATCAGCTCCAGCAGCATGTAGCGTTTGCACTAATAATTTTAAATCTTGGAACTCGGGTGAGTTAATGTTGAACTCATAATCCCTTTTGATTTTACGCTTGTTTTGTTTTATCAATTTCCAATATGGATCTCTTATATCATATTTATTAGATTGAGTATTTGCTTTGCCTATATCGGCAGCTTTATGTTTCATCTCATCCCATGAAGCATCTTCTCTTGTTGCAGGTTTTACTTCTGCTAGAGGTGGCTTAGTGAATGAGAATAATGATTTAATAGCTTCAATCTTAGTTAATTGATTTTCTTTAAATGAAGAAATGTAGTTTCCAGAGACATCATTAGGATGTTTTGCTTGTTCTCTAAGGTATGACTTATTGTGTGCATGCGGAAACTGTAACAATCTTTGTGCATACCGTTTCTTCAAATTAGCTGGCATATCTTTTTGATTAAACATCTGATTGATTTGACTTTGTGACATACGAGCATCAAAGTTTTGATTTGTTAATCCATGATTCGTAAACCACTGTGGAGAAATAATAAATGTAAATTTCTTTCCTTTTAAATTGTCGTATTGCGCTGCAAGTTCAACTGCATTAATTAAATCTGTCGAACCTCCCGCACCAATAAGGAACGTTTCTTTACTAGCATTTTGTTTATTTAGCGCTATACCTGGATTAAAAGGATCATCCTTTTCCAGTTCACTTGAACCATAAATCGGGTAATACTTATTTGACTCGAATAATTTATTTTGAATGAGCGTGCCTTTTAAAACTTGATCAGTTAAAGAAATTCTATTATCAGCTAACGTCTTATTTGTCACAAGACCAGTAAACCAACTTGCTGGTAAAAATAAAAATATAATAAATATGACGCCACTGATTATAATGGGTAAGAATGGTTTCAGTTTCATCGTAACTCTTCTAAAGCTTCTACAATTTTATTAGGAGTTGCCCACTCATCTCTATCAAAGTCCATAATTGACACTTCAATATCCAATTTATTTTGAATTTCTAAAAGTAAACCTACAGTTTGAAATGAATCAATAATACCTTCTTCAAAGATTTCTACATCTGGGTTTTCCTTCACAATGTTGTTTTCAGCTACTTCTGCTAATAAATCTAATACTTGTTCTCTAAATTCCATAATTAATTACTCCTTTATTAAATAAATTTGCCTGAGAAAATTAAGAATCCGAAAGTTACAAAATGGAAGGTAATGATAATACTTATAGCTGTAGTGAAACCATTTTGCCAACGTGGTGGATGCTTTTTACGCCAACGCTCATAATAACCATAACCTATGAATAACGCTGCGTGGTATAATCCATATACAATGTAATATACTTCAAGACCATGCCATACTCCCATTATGAAAAAGTTTAAAAAGAACGCTACATTTGACATTGCAAATTGACTTTTTAATAACTTCTTACGTGACATGTAGAATAAAGATCTCATATAGATACAATCTCTAAACCAGAAAGATAAAGTCATATGCCATCTATTCCAGAAATCTTTAATATTTTTGGCTTTAAACGGTTGTTTAAAGTTAGGCGGTGTCTTAATACCATATAAATAACTCACTGCAATTGCGAATAAACTGTATCCAGCAAAATCAAAGAATAAATATAAGCTATAAGCGTACATATATAGCCACATATGAGTAAATCCATGCAGGTTAAGTTGTAAAGGATTAACAGCGTAAGTCTGAATCAAATACGCAATAATATATTTATATAAGAACCCTAACATAATCATATGAATTGCTTTGACAACAAGTTCTCTGTACTCTGCACCGCTAGGTACTTTCTTATCATCTTTCACAAAACGTTTATATCTATCAATAGGTCCAGATGAAATGGTTGGGAAGAATGAAATGAATTGTATCAATTTCCCTACCTTGATTTCTTTAATAGAACCATCACGAATTTCCATAATTAATTGAACACTTTTGAAAGTGACGTATGAGATACCTAAAAATCCTACAAATTCAATTAATTTACTTTCATGGAAGTGAATTTGATGTCCACCTAACCATGAACTCTGTAATATTTTAACAATTGCTAGAGGGAGAATAGACAACACCATAATTGTTACAAATTTTGTAAAAGTATTCTTCTTTTGTCGTGATTGATAGTAGTACATAATGAGGGCAACCTGCCATATGACATAAATAATAAAACAAAAAAGTTGTGCACTTAGATATTTTTGCCCTAACAGATTATGTTTATCTGATGCGAATATAATGACAATCATGATTGCTGTACTTATACCATTGTAAATATAACTTCGCTTACCTAAGAATCCAAGTATTATCACAGGTATAAGAACGATAAATGCAATTAAGAAAAATGTAAATGTGCCATAAGGTATCATCCGTTTACAACCTCGGCAATTTTCTTACGATCTAATTTACCATTTGATGTGAGTGGTAGTTGTTCCATCCATTCGAACTTTCTAGGAATCATATATTCTGGTAAGCGTGATTTAAGTTCGTGTTTAATATGAGTTGTCATTGCTAAATTATCTTCTACAGGTTCAGTAGGTACTACTGCTCCTATTAAATGTATGACCTTTCCATTTTTATAAACCGGCACAACAACAGCCTCTCTTACATGTTTTGACTGGCGTAATTGTGTTTCAATTTCCTCTAATTCCATACGATAACCATTTAATTTAATTTGAAAATCAATACGTCCTTGAATAAACCACAATCCATCTTCAATTTTAGCTTTATCCCCAGTATGATATGTTCTGACACCGTCTTCAAAATTAAATACTGCAGTTGTCTTTTCTTCATTCTTTAAATAACCTAAACTGACGCTTTGCCCCTCAATGACAAGTTCTCCTTCTTCAGTAGCAAATAATTTTGTACCAGGTCTAGCCACACCAACTGGTAAAGGGTTATATTGATTTAAAATTTCTTCTGTGATTTGTATACTTGTGACTGCAACAGTAGCTTCAGTCGGTCCATATGTGTTATAAATCATTGAATTCGGAAATCTTTCAACTAAGGCTTTAGCTGTTTTATGTGGTAAGATTTCCCCACAGAAAAAGAATTGCTTTAAACTACTATATTGTTGTTCATTTAAATTAGGTAATAATAAACACATTTCTATAAAAGAAGGTGTAGAAACCCAAACATTCATTGGTGTTTGAACTAACATTTCGTTCAATAGTTTAGGTTTTTTAATCATATCTTTATCAACAAGATTTAAAGTACCACCTGATGTTAAACAAGGATAGATTGCCATTACTGATAAATCAAAAGAAAATGGCGCTTGATTTAACCATTCTTTACCAGTACCAGTTTTGTTTAAAGATACCATCCATTCTGCGAATTCATTTAAACTTGCATATTCAATTTGCACACCTTTAGGTTCTCCTGTAGATCCTGAGGTAAAAATTGTATATACTACATCGTTTTGCTTCATTTGACTATCAAAGACAATTGGATATTGTGAATCCTGAATATCGCTAACCTTAAGCACTTGTGCATTTGTCTGTTCTAAAGTCTCATCTGAAGTATTAAAAATGATTTCCGGTTGTACTTTATCAATAATCATATTCACACGTTCTTTGGGAACAGAAGTATCAATAGGAACATATCCACAACCGGATTTAATCGCTCCAATCATACCAACAATCATGTAAGGTGACATGTGACCATATAAAATCATTGGCTTTTTACTATCTTGTAATAGATGTGCTAGCTTACTTGATTCTTCATCAAGTTGTTTATATGTTAGCTCATCATTTGTATGTCTAACCGCAACTGCTTCAGGTTGTTCCTGAACGAAGTGGTTTAGAATATTAATTAAGTCTGCCATAACTACTCTCCCTCATTAGAATTCATTATAAATGAAGTTGTTTTGTGTATCACCACTACCATAAATTAAATATAGCGCTATAAAAATAGCTAAATATAACAAAGTGATTAAGTAAGGCTTCATTTTATCAAAATATTTGTTAGAAGGCTCTTTTCCTTTCATTTTTAAATAGCACCTCTCAAACTCTAACTATTATTAATCGTAAATCTTCTCAATGTTCTTATATTAAATCATGTACTATGAACCTTAATAATTGCTAATAGACGTCAAACAACACAATATACATTTTATATTTTAATTTTACAATTCATTATATCTATGTTTCAAATATAATTCAATTCAAATTTTATGTCTTGCTTAGAATTGTATTTAAAATTTTACATATTCAAATCATATGTCAACAACTCAATTAGAAATGGTTCTCACTTTTAAGAACAACATTATTTTAATTCTAAAGCCATGATTAGACAATTACAGTGGATATAACAAAATTGTTAGTTTTATCAAATTAAAAAAATTCACGTTATCACATTCGATTGATGGAATATGACTAACGTGAATAAATTTTAAAAGTGTAAAGAGGTTACAGGGGTTATTGGTGCATCATTATTTAATACTGCTTTAATATTATCTATACAAAGTTGTACCATTCGATTTCTAGTGACTTGGGATGCACTTCCTATGTGAGGTAACACCACAGCGTTAGGTAATTTCAGTATTGGATGATTAGGTTGAATAGGTTCTTGACGCATAACATCTAAACCACAGGCTTGTATCTCATGATTTTTTAACGCTTCTAAAAGTGCTTCCTCATCTACAATTGCACCTCTTCCAATATTAATGAAGACAGCATCATTTTTCATTTTATTAAAAGCTCGAGCATCAAATTGATTCTCAGTTTCCTTAGTTAAAGGTGCTGTGCAAATAATAAAATCACTTTGTTCAAGTAAAGATTTAAACGTTACATATGTAGCATTTAAATCTCTTTCAGCATTTAAGTCACGTTTGCGATTGTGATATATTATCCGTGCATCAAACCCTTGTAAGCGACGTGCAAACGCTTTTCCTATATCACCCATTCCAAAAATACCAACAGTTGCACCGTATACATCTTTTCCTGATAATAAGTAGGGGCCCCAACTTTTCCACTTACCCTCTTGAATATATGATGTCGCTTCAATGATTCTACGAGCTACAGTAAGCATCAATGTAAACCCTAGTTCGGCAGTTGTCTCTGTCAGTACGTGAGGTGTATTGGTAACAACTACACCATGTTTCTTTGCTAATGAAATATCAATATTGTCAAAACCTACTGCCATATTAGCAATCACTTTAAGTTGTTGTGCCCTGAGAAATACTTCTTCATCAATATGCTCACTCAATGTGATCACACATGCTGTTGCATCTTCAACGTTAGCAAGAAATGATTCTCTAGACATAGGCGTTAAATCGTGTTCCCACATGACAACTTGTCCTATTTTTTTAAGTTGCTCTACGTAGTGTTGTGGAATTTGACGTGTTACGAGTATTTTATTCATATGCACACCTCTATTAATTTCAAAAACAGATAGATGATATTTTATTTTTCTAATTCTGCAATAGCTACATTTAAATCTTTAAATGAATACGTAGGCGGTATTTCTTTAGATTGAATATCTTCATACGTACTCACACCAGTTTGAACATGTATCGTATCAATACCCACGTTAATACCTGACATAATGTCTGTGTCATATAAATCACCAACCATTGCAACTTCTGATTTTTCTAATCCAAGTATATCTAAAGACTTAGACATTATAATTGGTTCAGGTTTACCAATAAACTCTGGCTGAATGCCAGTAGAGACACTGACCACACTCGTAATAGCACCATTACCAGGTAAAAAACCTCTCTCTTTAGGTATGGATACATCTGGATTTGTAGATATAAATTTAGCTCCATTACGTACAGCTAATGTTGCGATTGATAATTTTTCATATGTTACCTTTTCATCTAAACCAATAACTACATAATCAACATGTTCATCATTCTTTATTGAAAGTCCTGCATCAGTTAGTGCAGTTTTGAGTCCATGACCACCAATCATATATACAGTTGCATTGGGATGCTGTTCAGAGATATAATCCGCTGTTGCCAATGCTGAAGTTACAACTTCATCTGGTTTAGCATCAATATGCATCTCACGTAACTTCTCAGTAACTTGAACAGGTGTCTTTGTAGAATTATTAGTTACATATAGATGCGGGATATGATTATTATTTAAATAATCTATAAATTGTGCGGCACCGTCAATTTCATCTGTGCCTTTATACATTGTCCCATCTAAATCGATTAAGTATGCCTGATAATGTTTCACTAGTTATTCGCTCCTTTTCCAAATGCGGTAATTGGTACATTTTCATTTTCTAAAAATTGTCCTACTTCTTGAATAAATTGCTTATAGTATGGTAGTGCATCATCAAATAACGGCTCAATTTTATTCATATTTAAATCGATATAGTGATGTGCAAACTGTTTTCTAACATCAATAGTTCGATTGATATGTGATTGTGTTTCTTTTGAAATAACATTTTCCAATTCTAAAATATCTATTACATCTTTATAATTACCAGGATCTCTTAAAATAAACCCATCTATAATCATATTGCCAATATCTACAGAAGATTCAATTAACATTTGACCAATTCGTTCAAAAGCATATAGGTTCCTTTTATTATCATTGTAATCTTCAGTGAGCTTTTGTAAGTAAGTGATTTTCTGAGTTAGTTTATCTTTATCTACAAAATACATTCGCTTGTCACCTCTTCATACATCTAATAAGTTAATCATACCATAGTTTTGCAGTCATCATCATTTGTCGTTATACTTAAGTGTAATAGTTTTCGCAATATAAAGGAGCGTCAGAGTTATGATAGATATGTACTTATATGATGATGAAGAACAAAGCCAAGTACAGTTCGTCGGCTTTGTTGGTGAGCATAGTCGTTACGACTTAATGCTTGTACAAACGGATAGACATTATGGTAAAACTTTAGTTTTAAATATGCAGACAAATCAATTTGGCATTATAGGTTCAGATGATATAGAAGAAGAAGGTTACATTTCTCATATTTTAGGAGTATCAAAGGAAGAAGCGGATGAAATTATTGAATATTTAAATGAAGTTATTCAATAGAAGAGATATGTTATAAAAGTCCACTTAAATTGAGATGACGCTCTCAACTTAGTGGACTTCTATTGATCTATAGCTTGGGTATGTTTTTCTGTGTCTTGAATAGTAGGTTGAATCTTAACATCATGTAATTTATCAATGATATCTTCTTTATCATCTATTTCTTCAATAAATTCATTTGGTGACAATCGTCTGACTACAAAATAAGGACAACCAAAATTACAATATTCTAGTATATAATCTTGTATACTTGAAAATCGTTTACTTATTTCTGCCTTTTTATTACTATCTTTATAAAATCCTTTTAAGCGTAATTGATCGTAACCATAGTCACCTACGACATAATCATATTTGTCTAATATATCCGAATACCTAGCTGAAAATATTTCCTCATCAAAACATTCTCTATATTCTTCTATCAATTCAAAATATTGTTGGTCGACTTTAATCATATTTTCACCTTACAAAAAAATGAAATAGAGGCACTAAGTATCAAAAATACCATAAATCACTTACCGATATCTTCAATACACATATTTATCAAAATATAATGAAATTTTATGTATCACATAAATTATAGATACTCGATAAGCGAGGCACTTATGCCTCTATTTTTAATAGTTTTTAAAAATTATTACTTAATTGAGTTGTTCTTCACCTTGGCGTTGTTTCTCTTTAGCTGCTTCATTCACTTGCTCATCAGCATGATATGAGCTTCTTACTAAAGGTCCTGCTTGACAATGTTTAAATCCTTTTTCCATTGCAATCTTTCTCATTTTACCAAATTCTAATGGCGTATAATATTTCTCAACTTTCAAATGTTTTCGAGACGGTTGTAAATATTGACCTATAGTTAAGATATCAACATCATTAGCGCGTAAATCATCCATCGTTTCATAAATTTCTTCCATCGTTTCACCTAACCCAACCATCAAACTTGATTTTGTTGGAATATCAGGTTGTAATTCTTTAGAACGACGTAAAAATTGTAAAGTTCTATCGTAAGTTGCTCGAGCTCGAACTCTTGGTGTTAAGCGACGAACCGTTTCAATGTTGTGATTAAGAATGTCTGGTCTAGAAGCCATTAATGTTTCAAGGGCTTCATAATCGCCACCCATGTCAGATGGTAAAATTTCTATTGTTGTAAATGGATTTCTTTCTCTTACTTTACGTACTGTTTCTGCATACACGTTTGAGCCTTGATCTCTTAAATCATCACGTGCAACAGCAGTAATTACAACATGTTTTAAATTCATTAATTCTACTGATTCTGCAACTCGTTCTGGTTCATTTAAATCTAATTCATTAGGTAAACCAGTTTTTACCGCGCAAAATCGACATGCTCTTGTACATACTGCCCCTAAAATCATAAATGTAGCTGTACGACGCGCACCCCAACATTCGTGAATATTTGGACATTTAGCTTCTTCACACACTGTGTGTAAATTCTTCTCACGCATCATTTTCTTAAGACCAGTATAATTATCGTTTGTGTTAAGCTTAATCTTTAACCAATCCGGTTTACGTAAAATTTCTTCATTTCTAGTCGCCATAACAACGCATACCCTCCTGTTTAATATATCTTCGTTTATTATAACATATCGGCATTAACATTAAATTAAAATTCAATATACGTTTCTTTTATAATTTTAGTAATTTCTCTTTAAAAATATCACGTAAAAATTCAGGCATAATATAATCTGTAGATAACCCCTTTAGCAATGGGAAATATCTTCCAAATGTATACATATCAACAGTACCTAACGTATATTGTTTATCATTTTGAATCTCTTCATCGCCTATAAAATAACGGTCTTCTGACTCAATAAAGCCTAGATTATATAAAATATATCCTCCAAATATATCCCCTCTAAAACCAAGACCTTGTGCATGTTCGTGCATATATTCTTGCTTTTGGCTTTTTTGAATCACTTGCTTTAATTGTTTACCGGTTAATCGAACTCTTACAATATTGATTGGATGGGGTAACATGCGATGTATATCATATTCCGTCACTTTATCAGCTTCAATGCCATTAACTATAAGTCCAGCATTTACGATTGCACAATCAGCCCTTGAAAACTCATATACACTTTCAGCCAGTAAATACGATGTTCTTGTAACAACATCTGTTCTTTTGACTAAGTTCACATGATGATTAACTACTGGTTTACTTAGAAGTGCTCTTCCTTCTTCTTCAAAATGTGTCTCGACTAAGGGAAGTGTTTCAATAGGATGAATTTTGGCGATTTTATCAACGATTTTTCCATTTTCAATCGTAATATTAACTTCACCTAAATAATAGCCATATTTTCCGGCAGCTGCCATCAAAACACCATTGTTTATTTCTCCATGTTCAAAATGATGATGCGTATGACTACCAAAGATAACATCTATTTCCGGAATCTCTTGGCATAACTTTTCATCAAAAAAGATACCGACATGGCTCATAACCATTAAAAGATCATATTCACCTTGATGTGCATTGATTTCATCTTTGATTGCCGCTAATGGGTCAGTAACAATCCAATCCAGTGCTCGATAAAAAGGTGTGAACGGTGCCGTTGCTGCAACAAATAAAATACGTGTTCCTTTTATTTCTTTGATATACGAAGAGGTAATATGATGTGGAAGATGTCCCTCTTCATCTATGACATTCGTGCAAATCACTTTAAAATCCGCGTCGTTATATAGATTTTGTAAAGCATCATGAGAAATTGTCATTCCTTCATTATTTCCAATGGTTGCAATATCACAATGTGCTTCATTTAAAAGTTCTATATTTTTATGTCCTACCGTAGCTTCTGTCACAGGTGCTGATAAATCAACATGGTCACCTATATCTATATAGAGTGAGGGATGTTCAAGTTGCGGTCTATGTTTTGCCATATAAGCTTGAATACGAGCATATTCATTTAAATGACTATGAATATCATTCGTGTGATATATTGTTAATTCCATAACATGATCCCCCTCTTTAAAATTTATATACTTAATTGTACTTTAGCATTAAAGAACAAAGTCTCAAAGCATAACTACTTCGCATTTAAATAAAAGATTTAATGATTAAATATACACCCATGATAAGCATTACTGTTCTCAATAACATTACAACTGTGTCGGATTTCATAGATCGATTGACCCTCACACCTATTTGTGCACCTATAACACTTGAAATAATGAGAATGATAGAATAGCCCCAAGCCACATGTCCTTGAAAGATGTGCCCTATTGAACTCATCACACTTGAAAAGAAAATCATCATCATACTTGTGCCTACTGCAACATGTGGTGGAAATCTAAAGACGATGAGCATAAGAGGGGTCATCAATGCACCTCCACCTATGCCAAACAGTCCTGTTAATAGCCCAATAAATAACGTTGTTATAAAAGCAAACAGGGGTGGTACACTATAACGGTATGTTTTCCCTTCAGCATCAACATATGTACGCGCATATTTAGGTTTGTCAAAAATTTTAAAAGGTTTGATTTTGTGACGAATCATCAGTAATATCGACACAAATATCATAAACACGCCAAAGTATAAGTTAAACGAATCAAGTGTAAGGTATCTACTTAAAAAAGAACCAACCAAAGATCCAGGTAGTAGTCCAAATAGAAATATCGAACCATTTTTTATATCTACTTGTTTGGTTTTTAAATATCCTAATGAGGAAGATAATCCAGTAACAATCAGAATAACTGAAGAAGTACCTATTGCAATTTGCGTCGTAATACCATGTAGAAGATGATGGTTAACGCCTAAATAAACAAGTGTGGGGACGATGATGATTCCACCACCAATACCAACGATAGATCCTAAAATCGCTGATAATCCCCCTATTAATATTAATAGAATAATTGTTAATAACATGACATTCGCCTCTTAAAATAGTTTTAATTGTTGCGGTGCTAAACCTTCATAATCAATGTCTAAAATATTTTGATACTTTTTAGCATTATTAGCTGCATGACCGCCAGAGTTATTATTAAAAATTACATATACTTTCTTAGCCTTTTGATTAAGTATTTCGACTTTACGAGCCAAGTCAGCTAACTCATCATCGCTATAATCATATAAATATCTTACATCTCGCCATTCTTGATCAGTCATATCTTTTTTAGTCCAACCATAATGATTACGTCCATGATAACGTACAAAAGCAATTTCACTAGTAATCCTATTTACTAAAGGAACGCTCCCCTCTTTAACTTGAGGTTCATCTACCACTGCATGAATGATTTGATGTTGTGTTAAGAAGGATAAAGTTTGTTCTTTATACTGATTGTCAAACCATGATTGATGTCTAAATTCAATGCTCATCGGAATATCAGTTAATTGTTTTCTCACATATAAGATGTAATTTATATTTTGGACGTTACAATCAAACCAAGGTGGAAATTGTACGAGCACCATCGCCAATTTATTATGCTCTTTTAACGGATTGATCATTTCTTTAAACTGTTTAAATAATATATCTCTCGACTCTGCATAATCTCTATAGTCAGCATGCAATGTTAATGCTTGATGAATTTTAACAACGAATTGAAATCTATTCGGCGTTTCATTTATCCATTTAATTATATTTCGCTCTGGCTGTATCGCATAATACGAAGCATCCAACTCTACTATTGGGAAGTGACTAGCATACGTTTTTAACTTATCTGTTTTACGCTCTAAATCCTCATATAATGTATCATGGTCACCCCAGCCAGTAAGACCTATTTCTATCATATTTATCACCAACAACATGATACCACATTACAAATCATTGATTCACTTGAGTTAAGTTAAATTTACATATTCTTTAATATACATATATCTTATAGTTAAACAAAAGTACATCTTGTGGTAAGAGAAAGATGCAACCCTTTCAAATTCCTTGTATAACCTTAGCAATAAAGACTAAGTTTGATAATATTTATATTTATCGAGTTTTTCAATCTATTACTGCCTACTAAAATAGAAAAACACCTGGAACAATGTATTATGTCCCAGGTTTTCTACCTTTACAATTTATATCACAACTAAATTACACAACATCTTAATTGCACCGCAACTTGTTTGACATTCATAACCACTATCATTTTTACAATAAAATTAACGATGCATCATGCTTTGCGGAAATTTTTGATGTTTTAATTTATTTTCTTCTTCACGATCCATTTCATCCTCAATATCCATACCAAGTAGCTCTTCTATTAAATCTTCGTGCGATACGATAGCATCCGTACCTCCAAATTCATCTAAAACAATCGCTAAATGTTTTCGTGAAACGGTCATTTTACGCAATACCCATTCTGCCCTATTATGTTCATTTACAAATAAAGGGCTTGATGCATAATTAGTAATTGCGTCCTCTTTATTTTTACTCCAAGCTAATAAATATTTTGAGTGGAATACGCCGATGATATCATCTATATTTTCATCATATACTGGATATCTTGTATATGGGTTATTCATCACTGTATCATAAGCTTCGTCATATGTTACTTCCTTTGAAAAAGCTACAACATTAATACGAGGCGTGGTATCAACATCCTTAACCTTCAATTGTTCAAAGTCCATAACGTTTTGAAGTCGAGTATTTTCTATCTCATTAAATGCACCTTCTCTACCCGCAATATTTAATAATGTACGAATTTCTTCTTTAGAAAATCTTTTTTCAACAGGTTGGCCTCGAGATAGTAAATGATTAATACCATCTGTCATCTTGTTTAATAAGATTGTAATGGGCTTGAGTACAATAACACATATATGAATGATAGGATACACAAGTTTTGAAATTTTATCAGGAAATGTTGCAGCAATTGATTTAGGAATCACTTCAGAAATAAGTATAATCACAATTGTTACAATTGCTGATGCTATTCCCACATTCACTCCAATATCAATCGCTAAGATTGTCACGAGTGTAGGTAAAATAATATTCGCTACATTGTTACCGATTAATATAGTAGTGATAAATTCACTTGGTTTATCTAATAACTTTGTTAAACCTTGCGCCTTACGATCACCCTTTTTAGCTTCAGTTTGAAACTTAGTGCGATTCGCGGCTGTTAATGCTGTCTCACTACCTGAAAAGAAAAATGAAACAAATATTAATAGTATAATTGCAATAATCATGATGCATTTCTCCTTAAGATTTAGTCCGTATTAATACATTATTTCCCGAGAAATGAATTATCAAACTTATCATTTATATTGAATTAACACAACACACGAATAAGAATGAACTAATGCAAAATATTTTTATAGTTTGTCGTGGCTTACTCTCATGAAGCTTATCAATAACTTAACAATCCCTTTTATTAAAAATCAAACGATAAGCCATAATAATTCATTACATTTATTAAAACAAAGAGTTAAGTCTTCTAAAAATTCCACTTTAAATACTTTGTAAAAATATAAAAAGTAAAAATCAGATAAATATATTGTAAACTAAAATTCATATCGTAATTATCTTTAAAATGATAAATAACACAATGATAAAAAGCGATTTAATAGTGATAAAAGAAAATTTTTCCTTTTGATCCATAAAATAAAATTAATGATAAAGTAAGTAATAGAGACTAGCACAACAATTATGAGAATAGTTTCGATTTCTTACAATTCATTATTTTTAATTTCAGGCACTGTAGTAAATATATGTGCCAGAAATATCATTATCAAGACAACTATTGATATGTATAACTTGACCCTCGATAATTGGATATTTATTGACATACTCTCGTATTGCTCTGGCGTCAATTTTTTCATGTGAGTTATCTATAACTTTTTCTAACCTTTTCATTGCATTGGCAATTTTATTACTCATCTTAATATCTTTTTTAGTCATCAGGGATTTAGCAGATTTACCACCACCGTATAAAGCATCGCGATATCCATTTAATTCCATTTTCAATTGAACGAATTGGTTATTTTTCAAATAAGTAGTGTATAACTGCTTAATAAAACTAAAGTTTCTTGCTATTAGTAGCAATCACTCGGCATATCTTTCACTTTTGAAGCCATTGTAGCTACAGGTGCAATCATATTCAATAAGTTCGCATCATCAAAATCATGTTTAACTTGAAAATCTTTGAAGTCACCCAAAGTAATTTTGATATGCTTAATCAAATCTTTACCTTTAACTTCATTATTTGCAATAGCTTGTGTTTCTGTAATATCTTCAACACTTTTACAGTGGAATCCATTTTATTTAACGAATTGTAATACTAAATGAGATACTAAAAAATTTCATAAAATAGACTCATGATCGATACTCTTATAAAAGATGTTATTCAACAATAAAAGCAGATATTAGAGCCGATATGAGCTGTATCAATCATAAATTAACTACTATTTAATTTTTTCATTGTTACCAACTGAATTTGACATAAAAATAAAACAACCAACGAATCACAAACGATTCGTTGGTTGTTAATCATATTATAATTGAATTAATATTAACCAATTGAGCCTTCCATTTCAAACTTAATTAAACGGTTCATTTCTACTGCGTATTCCATTGGTAATTCTTTTGTGAACGGCTCAATGAATCCCATAACAATCATTTCTGTCGCTTCTTCCTCAGAAATACCACGACTCATAAGATAGAATAATTGCTCTTCTGATACTTTAGAAACTTTAGCTTCATGTTCTAATGAAATATTGTCATTGAACACTTCATTATAAGGGATAGTATCTGAAGTCGATTCATTATCTAAAATTAATGTATCACATTCGATATTTGAACGTGCTCCCTTAGCTTTACGTCCAAAATGAACGATACCACGATAAATGACTTTACCACCATTTTTGGAGATAGATTTAGAAACAATAGTTGAAGATGTATTAGGTGCTTTATGAATCATTTTAGCACCAGCATCTTGAACTTGACCTTTACTAGCAAATGCAATGGATAATGTGCTACCTTTGGCACCTTCACCTAAAAGTACACAGTTTGGATATTTCATCGTTAACTTAGAGCCTAAGTTTCCATCTACCCATTCCATATTACCATTCTCATGGACAAAGGTACGTTTAGTTACTAAATTATATACGTTATTAGCCCAGTTTTGGATAGTAGTATATCTTACATGTGCATCTTTGTGTACTATAATTTCAACAACTGCCGAGTGTAGCGAACTTGTAGAGTATACAGGTGCAGTACAACCTTCTACATAGTTTACTGATGCACCTTCATCAGCAATTATTAATGTACGTTCGAATTGTCCCATATTCTCAGAGTTAATACGGAAATATGCTTGTAGTGGTGTATCTAATTTAACATTCTTAGGAACATAAATGAATGAACCACCAGACCATACTGCTGAATTTAATGCAGCAAATTTATTATCTGCAGCAGGTACCACTGACGCAAAATATTCTCTAAATAACTCTTCATTTTCACGTAATGCACTATCAGTATCTTTGAAAATAATACCCTTTTCTTCCAGTTCTTTCTCCATATTATGATAAACAACTTCTGATTCATATTGTGCAGAAACTCCAGCTAAGTATTTCTGCTCAGCTTCTGGAATACCTAATTTATCGAAAGTACGTTTGATTTCTTCAGGCACTTCATCCCATGAACGTTCAGTATGTTCAGAAGGTTTAACATAATACGTAATATCATCAAAATCTAATTCAGATAAATCTCCACCCCATTGTGGCATTGGCATTTTATAGAATAGTTTTAATGCTTTCAAACGGAAATCTAACATCCATTGTGGCTCTTCTTTCATTTTAGAGATTTCTGTTACTATATTTTCCGTTAAACCACGCTCTGATCTAAAAATGGAAACATCTTCGTCATGGAATCCGTATTTATAATCCCCAACATCAGGTGCTTGTTTTGCCATTTTAATCACTCCTTGATTTTATAATTAATAAACGGCATGCGTATAAAAAATTCATTTATATTTATGTTTACTCTACTTTGTTATGTCCTATCACTATGATTTAAACTTTTATGATGTAATTAAATCACTGAATTAAACATACGAGGATGTTGATTCAGTATAACAATATATTTACATCATCAAAAGGTAATATATTGTATTGGTTTTAATCTTCTTCCGTTGTACCTTCTGACTTACCTTCTTTTTCGACTGTCCCTTTTTCTAATGCTTTCCATGCAAGCGTTGCACATTTAATTCTAGCTGGGAATTGTGAGACACCTTGAAGCGCCTCAATATCTCCCATTTCTTCTGTAATCTCGTAGTCTTCACCGAGCATCATTTTAGTAAACTCTTGGCTCATTTGCATTGCTTCACCAAGTGAATGACCTTTAACTGCTTCAGTCATCATAGATGCACTAGACATTGAAATTGAACATCCTTCTCCTTCAAACTTAGCATCATTAATGATTCCGTCTTCAATATCAAATGTCAAACGTATGCGATCACCACATGTAGGGTTATTCATATCAACAGTCATTGAGCCATTGTCTAAGACACCTTTGTTTCTAGGGTTTTTGTAATGATCCATAATTACAGATCTATATAATTGATCCAAATTATTAAAATTCATAAGAGAAAAACTCCTTCGTTTGTTTCAATGCTTGAACTAATTGATCTACATCTTCTTTCGTATTATAAACGTAAAAACTTGCACGTGCTGTTGAAGAAACACCTAACCATTTCATCAAAGGTTGCGCACAGTGATGGCCTGCACGAACTGCAACACCTTCTGTATCAACAGCTGTAGCTACATCATGTGGATGTATATCTGCTAAATTAAAAGTAATGACCCCTGCACGTCTATCTTTTGGTGGACCGTAAATTTCAAGACCATCTATAGTTAACATTTGTTCATATGCATATTCTGTCAATTCTTTTTCATGCTGATGAATCGCATTAAAACCTAAATTTTCAATATAACGTATAGCTTCTGCTAAACCTATTGCTTGAGCAATAAGTGGTGTGCCAGCCTCAAATTTAGTTGGTAGGTCAGCCCAAGTGGCGTCATATTTACTTACGAAGTCTATCATATCTCCACCAAATTCAACGGGTTCCATATTTTGTAATAATTCTCTTTTTCCATATAAAACTCCAATGCCAGTAGGACCTAACATTTTATGTCCACTAAAACTATAAAAATCAGCATCGATATCTTGCATATCTAAAGCCATGTGTGGAGCTGATTGCGCACCATCCACACTTATAACTGCACCATGTTCATGTGCAATTTTAGCGATAGTTTTAACATCATTAATTGTTCCTAAAACATTGGAAACGTGTGCGATAGCAACAATTTTAGTTTTATCATTGATGGTTGCTTTTATATCATCTAATTGCAATTCACCATCTTTTGTCATTGGAATAAATTTTAGTGTTGCATTTTTACGTTTAGCTAATTGTTGCCATGGAACAATATTAGCATGATGTTCCATTTCTGTTACAACAATTTCGTCACCCTCACTAATATTAGCGTCACCATAACTATGTGCTACTATATTTATTGATGCAGTTGTTCCTCGAGTGAAAATAATTTCTTCAAAGTACTTCGCATTGATAAAACGTCTTACTGTTTCTCTTGCATTTTCATAGCCATCTGTAGCTAAAGACCCTAATGTGTGTACACCACGATGGACATTAGAATTATAGCGTTTGTAGTAATCATCTAGTACATTTAAAACTTGTACAGGTGTTTGGCTAGTCGCAGTTGAATCAAGGTATGCTAAACGTTTATTATTTACCTTTTGCTCAAGTATTGGAAAGTCTTTAATGACTGCCTTGACATCAAAAGAATGTTCGGCCATTATAGTCACGACCTTTCTATATATGAGTTTCCCCTCTAGGAGGTATCAATTGAATTAATCTTTGACTTTATTTTGAAACTTTACGCTCAATTACTTCTCTAAGTTGACGTTTTACATCGTCAATTGGTAATTCACGTACTACTGGATCTAAGAAACCATGTATAACTAGACGCTCTGCTTCAGCTCTTGAAATACCACGGCTCATTAAATAATATAATTGCTCAGGATCGACACGACCAACTGAGGCTGCATGTCCTGCTTCAACATCATCTTCGTCTATTAAAAGAATAGGGTTAGCATCACCACGAGCATTTTCAGATAACATCAATACACGTGACTCTTGGTTCGCAATAGATTTCGTACCACCATGTTTAATGTAGCCAATTCCATTAAATACAGAAGATGCATTTTCTTTCATAACACCATGTTTCAATATATACCCATCTGTTTCTTTACCGTATTGAACAATTTTGGAAGTTAAATTTATTTTTTGATCACCTGTGCCAACAACAACTGATTTCAATGCACTTGTTGAACGATCACCGTTTAGATTTGTAGTATTATCTATAATTTGGCTACCTTCATTCATCAAACCTAGTGCCCAATTGATAGAAGCATCTGCATCTGCAGAACCACGACGAATTATATGACCTGTAAATCCTTTATCTAAATAATCAACTGAACCATATGTGACGTTAGAGTTTGCGCCAGCGATAACCTCTGACACAATATTAAGTTGGTTATCTTCACCACTAGTAGTAGAAAGATAGTTCTCTACATAGGTAACTTCTGCACTTTCTTCTGTAACAATGATGACGTGATTGTAAAAGCTCGCTTGTTCATCATCATGTAAAACAACGTACTGTATAGGATGTTCTACAACAGTATTTTTAGGTACATAAACAAAAATACCACCGTTTACTAATGCAGTATGTAATGCTGTTAAACGATGTTCATCAACATCTACTGCTTTAGTCATAAAGTACTTTTGAACTAAATCACTATGGTTGACTAGTGCTTCAGATAGACCTTCAATAATCACACCATCATGTTTAGCTTGATCCGATACTTGTGTATATGCCAATTCATTATTATGTTGAATGATTAAGTTTTCTGAGTTTTCAACATCAATGATTTCTTTAACAGATTTTGGTAAATCAGTTAACTGAGTGTATGCATCTCCTGTTGTATGGTGTTGTTTAAACGTATCAAAATCCCATTTTCTTAATTTCGTTTTATCAGGTTTTGGCATTTCTAAAGTTTCTGTTAATTTCAACGCTTTTTTACGTAACTCTGTCATCCAAGAAGGTTCATTGTGCGCTTTAGAATAATCAACAAGTTGTTCTTCAGAAATGTTCAAAGTTTTAGTTGTCATCACTTTTTCCTCCTACTTGATGAAATAAATTTTACTTCGAATGTTCAGTTTCATCATTTTATGTGAACATCTCAATGCTAATTTTGGAATATGACTATTCAGCAGCACCAAATTCTTCTTTAACCCATTCATAGCCTTCTTCTTCAAGGCGTTTAGCCAATTCTGGACCTCCAGATTTCACAACTTTACCACCGTACATCACATGTACTTTATCTGGTGTAATATAATTTAAAAGTCGTTGATAGTGCGTAATCATTAATGCTCCAAACTCTTCACCACGCATTTGATTAATACCTTTAGAAACCACTTTCAAAGCATCAATATCCAAACCAGAGTCAATTTCATCTAAAATAGCGAATTTCGGTTCTAACATCATTAATTGTAAAATCTCATTTCGTTTTTTCTCTCCACCAGAGAAACCTTCATTTAAATAACGTTGAGCCATATCTTTATCGATATCTAAAAAGTCCATTTGTTTATCCAATTTCTTGATGAACTGCATTAAATTAATTTCTTGTCCCTCTTCACGTTTCGCATTAATTGCTGAGCGCATAAAATCTGCGTTTGTTACCCCTGTAATTTCTGATGGATATTGCATAGCTAAAAATAAGCCTGCTTTAGCTCTCTCATCAACGTCTAACTCTAAAATATTAACGCCATCTAATAATACTTTACCTTGTGTAACTTCATAACTTGGATGTCCCATAATTGCTGACGATAATGTTGATTTACCAGTACCATTAGGTCCCATAATTGCGTGTATTTCACCAGTGTTAATTGTTAAGTTAACACCTTTTAAAATTTCTTTATCCTCGATAGACACATGTAGGTCCTTAATCTCTAATGTTGATGACATTTATATTCCCTCCGTAAAATATAAAGTTTTCTTAACTAGTTTATAATAATTTTAATCTATAGTCAAAAAGACTCATTGAATTTCAATCCACTTCATTATAACGTACTTGGTCCCTAATATAAACTTTTTAAAACACTTATTTAGATTTATTATTTAACAATAATTATTTTTATGTAATTGTTCTGAAATTCTTTAAATGATAATGGAAAGCTCACTTTCTCAATAGCCAATCTTTAGACAAAAAAGAAAATATCCCAAGAAGTTCAAATAATGTGATATTATGCACTTTAACCTTTAAAATTTTCATGAAAGGAGATTATTATGAAAAAATTCAAATGGATAAATATATTTAAAGGTTTTGGTATGGGTACAAGTGATCTCGTCCCAGGTGTAAGTGGAGGGACTATCGCTTTATTACTTGGAATTTATGATGACTTTATTAGCTCAATTAGTGGTTTGTTTTCAAGACGATTTTGGCCTAGCTTAAAATTTTTACTACCTATTTTAGTAGGGATGCTAATAGCTATAGGACTATTAAGTCAATTATTTAATTATTTGCTTAGTCAACATCATATTCCTACTATGTTATTTTTTACAGGTTTGATTCTCGGTATCATCCCTTATTTATTAACCATCTCAAATTTCAAAAAAAATTTCAGTATAATACATTATTTTATTCTATTATTAGGTATTGCTATTATAGTCGTTTTCGCATTGCTTAATCATGGAGACAAGCATTCAGGTGAAACACTTACTTTATCTTTCAGTCTTATCATTAAATATTTTATCGCAGGTGTTTTCGCTTCAAGTGCTATGTTATTACCAGGCATTTCTGGATCATTTATGTTACTTGTCTTCGGAGTATATGGGACGCTAATGTATGCTATTTCTGAACTACTTCATTTTAATTTAAATGCATTACCTATCATATTAATAGTAGGTTTCGGTATTGTAACTGGTTTTATGATTTCAAGTCGATTAATTCAATATTGTCTACATCAACACCCTACAATGACATTTGCTTTGATAATAGGCTTTGTAATCGGATCGTTGTATGCAGTTTTCCCTGGATTCCCGAAAGACTTAATCCAATGGATCATATCATTTTTCCTATTGATCACTGGCTTCTTAGTAAGTTATGTTCTTGGTAAAATTACAGCAAAAAATGAAGCATCATTTTGATATATATACAAACAAGCCCTCATATACCATAGAGTACATGAGGGCTAAATTAGAAGGACTATTAATTAGTCACCTTTATTACCTTTAAATTTATCAATAACGTCATTTGCTTTTTCTTTAACGTTTTCTACAGCTTCTTTCGCTTTACCAGAAGCTTTGTCACCTTTACCATCTTTTTCTAATTCTTTATTATCAGTAGCATTACCTACTGTTTCTTTAATATTACCTTTAGCTTGTTCAAATTTATCTTCAGCCATTTAAAATTCCTCCTTATGTTTAACTTATTAATATTGTTACCCTCTTATTTATGAGCTAAACATCTTTTATGAATTTTTTTCTCATAAAGATGATTTTACGAAAGAAACTATAAATTTACAGTAGATTATAGTATATTGAATATAAAATAATTATAAGTTGGGTTGGTATATTTTATGAAATTTATTACTATTAAAGCGATTACTGAGAAAGGGTTAGATAAAAAAGTAAATCAATTTTTAAAATCACATCCACAAATTGAAATTATCAAATTTGATTACCAAATGGGATATAGCGGTGTAAGTGTTGGTATTTTATACCGTGATAATATTTAAATAATTATAGATATGTTGTGCGTATAAAGACAATATATCTTACCTTTTACAAAACTACCTGTTCAAAAAATATGGCTAGTGAATTATAGTCATTGTTAGATAACTATAATCACAGAAAAATGTTTATGGATGTTAAAACGTATAACAAAAGTGAGTTAAAAATTAAAGGTTCAATAGCAAAAAACACGTAGATGATTTTATACTGAATCATCTACGTGTTTTTGTATATTCATGTGACAAGCGATTAAATATTATTAATTGTTTGCTATTTACTTAGCAGGTACGACAGCTCCATCATACTTATCTTTAATATAATCTTGAATTTCTTTAGATTGTAGCACTTCCATTAATACTTTGATATTTTTATCATCTTTATGACCTTTTTTAACTGCAATTAAATTTGCATATGGGTTATCTTTAGGAGATTCTAAAGCAATCGAATCTTTTTTAGGACTTAATTTTTGGTCAATCGCATAGTTAGAATTAATGATTACTGCGTCAGCGTCTTGATTTTGATAGATTTTTGGTAAATATTCTGCTGATTGTTTGTTGTTAAATTTAATATCTTTTTTGTTTTCAGTTATGTCATCAAATTTAGCATTTTCAATTTTAACGCCTTTTTTAAGTTTAATAAGACCTTCATCTACAAAGAATTTTAAGAATCGTCCTTGTTCAGCTGGGTTATTTGATACATATACTGTTGCACCTTTAGGAAGATCTTTTAAGCTTTTATATTTTTTTGAGTATACAGCCATAGGTTCTAATTCAACATTCCCAGCCGATTCAATTTTATACCCTTTTTCTTTACTTTCAGTATTTAAGTATGGTGTATGTTGGAAGAAGTTCGCATCGATTTCACCTTTGTCTAATAATTTATTAGGCGTTGTGTAATCGTTAATTGGTTTGATTTTTAAATCATAACCTTTTTTCTTCAATAATGGTTTTGCTTTTTCTAAAATTTCAGCGTGTGGTGCTGGAGATGCACCTACTGTGATAGTTTTTTCCTTATCTTTACCTCCACCACATGCAGCTAAGGCAATCGTTAAAGCCAATACTAAAATAATTCCGAATAATTTTTTCATAGAATATAATCCCCTTTTCTTTAGCGTTTATCGATTTTATTTGTAAGCCAATCCCCTAGGAACTGGATTATAAATACAATAATTAAAATAAATACTGTTGAAACTAAAATGACATCATTTTGATTTCGAGTAAATCCTGTTAAATATGCTAAATTACCTAAACCGCCTGCGCCAATAACACCTGCAATAGCTGTAGAACCTACCAAAGCAATTGCAGTAACGGTAATACCTGAAATTAAAGCAGGCATTGCTTCAGGAAGTAGCACTTTTCTCACAACTATCGAAGTGTTCGCTCCCATTGACCAAGCAGCCTCTATAACACCTTTATCAATTTCTTTAAAAGCAATCTCGACCAATCTAGCGTAGAATGGTGCTGCACCAATAATAAGTGCTGGTAATGCACCAGTTGGCCCACTGATTGTTCCGAGAAGTATACTTGTAAATGGAATTAACAGTAAAATTAATATGATAAATGGAATTGCTCTAAATAAATTAACAATGAATGACACAATCGTGTAGAAAATCTTAGCAGCCAATGAGTTACTTTTCGCAGATAAAAAGAGTAATACCCCTAATATAAGTCCAAAGACAAATGCAAAAAGCGTCGAAACAACAGTCATATATAGAGTTTCTAAAATTGCCTGCCAAACCTCTGGCCACTGAACATTTGGCATTGTCACCATTTCGTGAAATATTTCACCATAAGATTTACCCATGTTTTAGCACCTCCACATTAACGTGTTGTTCGTGAAGATTATGTTTAAATTGCTTGAAATGTTCTTCACTTATATGTGGTATGTGAATAACTAAAAATCCAAGCGAACCGTTTTTAGTATTCTTAATATCTGCTTCAAGAATATTCACATCTATGTTATGCGTCTTCGTCATATAAGATATGATAGGCTCAGTCGTATTTTCACCAGTAAAGTTTAACCTCACGATATATGCATCATGATCTAATGGCTCCAAATACTCTAAAGAATCTTCAAAATCATCGTTTAAATCATCTTTCACAAAACGTTTTGTTACTTCGTGTTGTGGATTCTCAAATACTTTACTTACCGCTCCCTGTTCGATAACTTTACCGTTTTCCATTACAGCAACTTCATCACAAATTCTTCGTATAACATGCATTTCATGTGTTATAAGTACAATAGTTAAATTTTGTTGTTCCCTTACCTTCAATAATAAATCTAGAATTTCATCTGTAGTTTGTGGATCTAATGCACTTGTTGCCTCATCGCATAACAATACATCTGGATCATTAGCTAATGCTCTCGCAATACCCACTCTTTGTTTTTGTCCGCCTGATAATTCAGACGGATACGCACTTTCTCGACCTTTTAGGCCGACAAGTTCAATGAGTTCCAATGCTTTTTGTTTAGCTAGACCACTTGGAACGCCAGCAATTTCTAATGGAAATGTTACATTTTTCAATACATTTCTTGACCATAGCAGGTTAAAATGTTGAAAAATCATACTCACTTTTTGTCGTTTTTTTCGTAACTGTGATTTAGATAATTGACTTATATTGTCACCATCTATAATGATTTCACCTGACGTTGGAGATTCTAAGTTGTTAAACATTCTTATAAGCGTACTTTTGCCAGCTCCTGAGAAACCAATCACACCAAAAATAGAGCCGGATTCAATGTTTAAATCAACGTGATCAACAGCAAGAACATCTTTATCCTTGGTATGATAGCGTTTAACAATTTGGTTTAGCTTAATCACGTTAATAGCCTCCTTATGTTGCTTAGTAATCAAATTAAAAATGCTTTCTCAATTTTTAGAAAATTTGAGAAAGCATTTGTTGAAATGTTCTTTCTCTCATCTTCTAAAGTTATACTTTATGTGAATTGGCACCATTTCTATTTTAGACGGTTGCCGGGCTTCTTAGGGCACATCCCTCCACCTCTCTCGATAAGAGTTAAAGCATATTTAATTTGTATTAATCCTACCATCGTACTAATGTTTCGTCAATAATTATTTTAAATTTTCTAACAAATAAGTAACTGACTGAAATGCGTAGATTCTTTTTATCTCTTCCTCTCTACGCATAAGCAACAAAACAGGAACAGACATAATTTGTTTCTCTTTACTCCATTCAGGATAAAAATTAAGATCTATTTTTTTTATTGGCAATTGTAAGATTTCATTAGCAATATCCAACATCCTTTCAGAAATCTTACATGTTCCACACATTGGTGTATAACCAAATATGAGATGTTTTTCTTTATTAAAATTAACAGTTATGTCTTCAATATCCTTCAATTTATTCATTTACTAAAACTAGCCTTTCAGTTTTTAAATTATTCATAAGTTTCTTTTCTTTTTTTACATTAAAACCATATCTACTTAATACATGTGCTAAATAATTTTTAGGACACTTAGCAACCTCACAAAACGTTTTATCAACATAAATATGTTCACTTTCGCTTAAATAACGTTTAAACCATTTTCTAATTTTTTCACCCTCATCATCAGAATCAGCAAGAACATAAACTTGTTTGTCATAAAGTGTTTCTATCATGTTGTCTATCTTATCTATACTCATAGTGCCATGTGTACAAATGATATTTGCAGGTTCAGCGATTACTTGTTGTACTCTTTTCTTATCCGATTTACCTTCAACAATAATAACCTTATTTACAATAGCCATGTCAATCCACCTTCTAAGCGTCAAAGTAACTATCACTATCATCATTCACAAAATCCCCAAAACCTAAACATTTAGTGACACTGCAATTTTTAATTGCTAGTGTCACTTATGCTTGAGCTTTGCTCAGGCGTTCCTCTTTTTCACTGCAATTTTTAATTGCTAGTGTCACTTATGTATGGGCTTTGGCTTACGTTCCAGATTAAAGTTGTTCCTTATAAAAAAACTCCTTGATTAAATCTAATCGAGGAGTTTGCAATCATTATTCACCAATCATTTCTGAGTATTGATCTGCTGATAATAATTCTTCTAATTGACTATCGTCACTAATTTCAATTTTAACCATCCATGCTTTTTCGTATGGCGATTCATTTACAAATTCTGGGCTATCTTCCAATTCTTCATTAACTTCAACAATTTTCCCAGAAATTGGCGCATACAACTCTGATACTGTTTTTACTGATTCCACACTACCGAATGTGTCACCTTCATTTAATTCATCGTCAGTTTCAGGTAGCTCAACAAATACGATATCACCTAATTCGTTTTGTGCGTATTCTGTAATACCAATTGTTGCTACATTATTTTCAATTTTAACCCACTCATGCTCTTTAGAATATTTAAATTCGCTCGGTACTGCCACGAGAATCCCCTCCTGATTAATTTAATTACAATTTAATAATGCCACACACATATTATTCATTCAACTATTATTACAAAGAATAAATGAATTAAAATTCGTTTTTAAATATACAAAACACCATTTTAATTTATATTTTTTTATTAATGTTCACTTTCTCTAAATTAATATCACACCTATAACCATTGGTGTTGATACTCATTTTCTTTAAATCCTAAAGTCAAATGGTTACCAGAAATAGCTAATGGACGTTTAACCAACATTCCATCTGAAGCAAGTAGTTCTAGTTTTTCATCATCAGACATATTTTTAAGTTTCTCTTTTAAATTTAATTCGCGATATTTGATACCATGTGTATTAAACAACTTATTAATATTCACACCCGTTTTATCTACGATATTTTTGAATTCTTTTTTAGTCGGTGTATGTTGAACAATATCAATGGATTCATAATTCACATCGTGCTCATCTAAAAACTTTGCAGCCTTTTTGCACGTTGTGCATTTCGGATACTGATAAAATTTAATCAATTACCTTTTACCTCCTTCTCTCTATTAACTTAAATATATCATGATATTTAATTGAACGCTTTAATTTTCAAGCTAATATTTTTGTTAATGTGCAGTCATTCGTTATAATAAGTTTACCAAATTACAAAAGGAGTAGATAGTGATGAAAAATATTCATCAAACCGAAGAATTTAATTCTACTATTGGTAGTACTGATCCAGTAATTATCAAGTTTGAAGCCGACTGGTGTCCAGATTGTAAAGCGATGGATATGTGGATAGATCCAATTGTTGAAAAATATAATAATTATCAATGGTATGTGGTCGATCGTGACGAATTAGAAGATGTGACAACTGAAAATGATGTTATGGGTATCCCAAGTATTTTAATATTCCAAAATGGTAAAAAATTAGCACACTTGCATTCAGCAAATGCTAAATCACCTGAACAAGTTGAATCATTCTTGACTGAACATTTAGATCAATAATATTTAACTAAAAAACCTGAGACATCATCACACGTCTCAGGTTTTTCTTGTATTATTCGTCAGTAACTAAAGTAAATACTTATGTTTTCAACTCTGTTACTCACTGTATCGGTGAAACGATAAACACAAATTCCATCTCACCTAATTTTAAATTTTAATACACGCTCAATATCACGGATGATTTATTCAAATTCGGTAATAAGATTTTTATTTTTACGTTTAGCCTTCGTTGGTACTTCTTCTAAATCAGTAAGATACAAAAATCCTGCTAATATTTCATTATCCTTTACACCCAAAGCTTTTCGTATTTTAGGATCAAAGATATATTGTGGCGACTTCCAACAAGTACCAATACCCGCTTCGTATAAAAGTAACATTAAATTTTGAGCAAAAGCTCCAAATGCAAAATAATTTTCACGACTTTGACGTTGTCTTGGATCATCTTTTAAAATCAACAACAACATGCCACCTAAATTTGTTACTGCATGAAAGTGATCCTCTCGCTTATCCGGACTATCTGGAAAAGCAAATCTTGTGATATCCCTACTAAAATCACCGAGTTTATCTTTTGAAATATGAACCAATCTCCATGGTTCTCTCATACCATGATTTGGAGCGTCAGTAGCTTTATATATTGCATCGTAAACCGTTTGATCATCAACCACCATATCGTGTTTAAATTTTTTGACGCTTCTACGATTAGATATAGCTTCTTGTAATTCCAATGTATTTCGCTCCCTTTATTTTATACATGATAACCATTATCAATTATAAGATACATTGTTATTGAATTCAAACTTACAAGTTAATCCTCATAAAAAGAAACCATGGATTTTAACTTAGAGACATGTATCTGTCCGGGTGCTTGTGGTTCTTCTATGCAACCATAAGACAGCGTTCCACCAAATACGCCTTGAGCAATTCGGCTGACTTTACCCAAACTAGACATCGATATACCGACAATTCGGCATGTTGTGTGCTTCGCTGTGAGTGACATGGCTTCTAATAAATGTAACACGTCCTCTTGACATTTGGGCATAACCGCAAGCTTTAAATACTCAGGATTGAGTTTTTGCATTTTAAAGTAAATAAATTTAAGTTCATCTAAAGCAGGTGTTTCTTGAAAATTATGATGCGAAAGAACAACTTCGAGCCCTTTTTGTTGTGCACGTTGAACAAGATGCGTATATTTTTCAATTTTGACGGCACTGCTCCACTCAATATCAATCATATCAAATTGTGGACACTCAATTAATTCACCTAGTATATTTAAATACTCTTGCTCATTTACAGCTCCTTTTCCTCCTTGAACTGAAGTTCTATATGTTACTAATATTTTCAAATGGAATATTTTTAATTGCTTAATCACTTCATTTAATAATGCCTTATTAAATGATGGCCATTGGTCAATGCGCAATTCAATGATATCTATTGATTCTTCGTTTACTTTTATATCTTTGAGTAAAGTTTTAGAAAGCTTGTCTTCTGGTGCAATTGTCGCTGCAATATCTACATGGGTCATTCTATCCCTCATTTCGTACACTATAGTAATTTTATTTTATATGATTTTCTTTCATTCATACAAATATCTCTAAACTTATTATTAAAATTTAAAACGAATGATTAAGTACATCTACTGGTGGGTATCAATAAAATACATACAATTTGAGGAGGTAATAATGATGGCAGTTCAATATGAAACTAAAGCGACTAACGTAGGTGGACGTAAAGGTCATGTCCATACTGACGATAATGCAATAAATGTAGATGTATTACCACCACAACAAGCTGACGGTAAAGCGACTAATCCAGAACAATTATTTGCTGCAGGTTACGCTTCATGCTTTAATGGTGCATTTGATTTAATTTTAAAACAAAATAAAGTGCGCGATGCTGAACCTGAAGTAACGTTAACGGTACGCTTGGAAGACGATCCAGATGCCGAAAGCCCAAAACTTAGCGTTGATATTCATGCAAAAGTTAAAAATGTTTTATCACAAGAAGATGCTGAAAAATATTTACAAGATGCGCACGACTTTTGTCCGTATTCAAAAGCTACACGTGGCAATATCGATGTAAACTTAAATGTTGAAGTAGTAGAATAACATTTTATCGATTAATTATATTCTCCACCCACAATTTGTGTTATCAAATTGTGGGTGGTTTTTTGAGGCTGGGACAAAAAGGTTCAAGATAAGTAAAAAAGACAATTTCTATTGAAAAAATATAGAAATTGTCTTTTTTATAATTTTTTTGATTATTTTCAGCTCGTTGAGCTGTTACTTTTCTTATATTAAGCCACGATGATGTCTGAATTCATCGAATTCAGTATCGGGAATTGTTTCTACAATATCATTTACATGTCGTGAAATATCATTTGTGGGGATAAGAACTGAAGTTTCCATTGGTAGAGTATGTTGAGTCAAGTTATATTCTTTATACATAAGGCACCTCGTTAATTTAGTTTATTGATATTTATTAAATTATACGAAAGGGCTTTATTTTTATAAAGTATTTTGGCGAGACTCTTGAGGGAACAGGACAAGCTGAAGACTACAGGCTGAAGCTGTCCCCTAAGAAAGCGAGCCAACAATACGAAGTATTATAAATAAATAGCTAGTAAATGAATTTATGAAAACTCATTTACTGGCTATTATGCTAGGGAATTATGTACCAGCCTCGTTTTTTTATTTAATTTAAATTTCTTATGTTATCAATCTTACTTGTTTAATTGGCCTTTATAACATACTTTTCAATAATTTTTTGTAAAGATTCAAAATATACCTTTCGTTTTTTCAAAATATTGATAAAATAAAATGTGATAAATTCATTTCAAAGTCATCATTTTCCAATTGACAAAAATATAAAATTAATTTTAAAAACAATTTTTAAATATGTTGTCAATAATGTTTTTTATAGTAACAAAACGATTATTGCGTATTTTTAATAATTCTTTTATTATGTATTTAATAAGTCTTAATTTCAAAAATCATTTTTATTTATGTTATTTCTTTTAATGGGAGGTCACCATGAACAATATCCGTTTATTGAATCAAAACGATTTGGATTCCTATATTGAATTAATGAAATTTGGTCACCATAATTATGAATGGGATCGTTACTATTTAGAAAATGTTAGCATTGATAGACTCAAAACTATCTTGTCTAATCATACTGATTATTGGAATATATTTGGTGCTTTTGAAGATGATGAACTTGTTGCAACATGCACTTTAAAACAAATGAATTATGTAGGTAAATGCCATAAAGCTATTCTTGAAAATAATTTTGTTAAAAATAATGATGAAATTGTTAACCGAGAATTAATTAATCATATTATTCAATACGCTAAAGAACAAAATATTGAAACATTGATGATTGCTATTGCATCAAACAATATAAGTGCTAAAGTGTTCTTTAGTTCTATAGGTTTTGAAAATCTTGCTTTTGAAAAAAACGCTAGCAAAATTGGCAATGAATATTTTGACGAAAATTGGCTCATTTATTCAACAACTGAGTCATCAGATTAAAATGCTTATATTTACCTTTTAAACATTTTCATTATTATGTCCATACATCGATATAGTGCTTTTTAATCATGAGTTTATATGAATATTTAAAATGACTATTTCAAAAATCAGTAAAGCAAAACATATATTATTTAAGTGATTCCCATATACAAAAAAGTTAAAAATTTAGCCTCAAATGAAATTACACAAATCATTTGAGGCTATGTTGATTTTTCTATAATTATTGAACAATTAATGTACATTTATTATTAAAACTATCTTGTAAGTAAACTATTTTTTAATGGGATTAATTAAATCTTTAAAGATAAATTCTTCTCCATCGTATTCAAATTTTACAATGTTACAATTTCCTATTTCAAATTTACTTCCCTTGTCATACCCTAATATATTTCTTACAAACAAACCAATAGTGCTACCATGACTCACTGCTAGAATTGTCTCTCCATCTGTTGTATCCATCATTTCATAGAGTGCTCGATAAACCCTGTGTTCAACTTCAGATCTTGATTCTCCACCAAATGGTACAACAGCGTCACCATACAAATATCTAGGTTGTTTAATAGCTCTTAATAACTCGATACTTTCCCCTTCAAATAATCCAAACCCCCACTCTTTAAGATCTTTTACACACCAATATTGTTGGTTTGGTACAGCGTTCTCTAACGTGTCACATGCTCTTTGTTGTGGTGATGAATAAAGATAGTCAAAATGAATATTTTTCGTTTTAAAATATTGTTGTGCTGCATTCGCTTGTTGTACACCTAATGCAGTCAAAGGAGAATCACTAGCCCCTTGTATTTTACCTTTTAAGTTAAATACTGTTTGACCATGTCTCATTAAATATAATGTTTTAACCAATTGTAAACACCTCTTCACTCATTTTAAGATATTCACCAAAGAATACACCCATCATTGTTTATGACACTTTTATTTAATCACTGCCAAATTACAAAGTAAACCAATGATTTAAAAAATTAGAAATCATACAATTTAAAAGCAAATTGTTTAATAAAATTTGTTTAGGGTATAACTTAACATTAGATTTACATGGAATAAAGGAGGATTAATGATGTCTACTCATAGTCAATGTAACTATGTCAATCCTAATTCAATTTCTTTAGATTGGGAATGTTTAATTATAAGCAAAACAGATATGCTACTCGATGGTGTACCTAAAGAATTAATTAATACTTGGTTAGATCAAAATGTTATCGAGCCGTTTTGTGTTCGTAATAATGAAATAAACTTTAAAACTAAAGATGTTTGGAATGCTCTTAAGACCCATAACTGGTATTATTCAAATTAATTGATATAGACTAATTGCACGATTTGTACTTTCGATTAACTGACGATCATTATAATTAAGAAGCACATAGGTTCTTATAGAATTATTATTTTTCTCTTCCTTTGGGAAACAAGCATCATTAAAAATGTATTGTGCTAAATGACCTAGTGGCGTATCGTCATTGATAAATCCTAAAATAAAATCATAAAAAGACATTTGATTTCAGCCCCTTTTTTAAAGTGTTAAAAACACTTGAGTCACCTACTTATATACTTTCACCTATTAATCATACCAGATTGCTCGAGTTTTTATGTGCAAAAAATTCTTTTTTGCACTATATACATAAACTTTTTTTGCTAATAATGATAATTTTCATTTATTTTTGTTCTTGTGATGAAATTACAGTTGTTAGAGGTTTAAAAATAACTATAACATTAAATTGATTCACATATAATAAAGTATTACTAATTTTTTTATTTTCACCATAAAAACGACAATGATGTGTATGTCTCAAATAAAATATTTTTTATGAATGTTAATATATTTACCTGTACGAAATAAATGATATTATAGTATATAAATAACTTAGTTCTATCAAGCAGTATCTATTGAGGTGTAACACCTATGAAATTAAACAAAGCAAATATATTCAATTTGATATTCACCATTTTATTTTTTTCATTTAACATTCTCATAACCTATAACGCAAATATAGATTATAAGTTATGGTTAATACCTGGTTTAGCAATTTGTGGTTTTGCTCTTTTTTCAAGCTTGACCTTAGTAATTATCTATAGTGATTTATTCAGTGAAATATTATTTTTTATCAACATTATCTTAGCACTGTATTACATTTATCCGATTTTTTATGAATTTGTCTAAATTTTTGACTAGGGAGGGATATCAATGAGCTTACATTTCCAAATTTTGCTGTGGCTTTCTATCTTATTTATCATCGCAGGAACGATATTATTGGTAACAATGCTTAAAACTAAAAAAGAAGAACGAAAAGAATCTTATCTAGGCTTTACTGTAATTTTCTTAATCTTTGGTTTTGCCATCTTAATTTATACTTTTATATTCGGAATTTTATAATATGTAGAAATAGAATCACTTTTAATGAAAAGGCATTATACTATATTATGCATCTCAAAGAGATAAACAATGTATTCTTTTTGAGATGCTTTTTAATAGCGTGATTATGATTTACTAGATTATATTTGAAGTAAATCAATTATTTTTGCAACTAGCTTTATGAATTATTCAAGGAGCTTCTTTAAATATATGAAATTAATATCTAAAAGCATATACTTATCATTTATATTTTTTATTTTTAGTCTCATGTTATTTACCAATCAAAGTTTCGCTAATGATAATAAACGTTTTCAGCTAAAACCAGGTGACATTATTGTTACAAAAGGTCCTGTTTTAAATGGTTTTTTGGTCACTGTAGTTTGGCAATTGATCATGACACTGTACTTCAAATTGAAGGTCCAGGGGATAAACCAATGACGGAAGATTTTGAATCTTATCGTGACAGATATGGAAAAGGTAAAAATGAATGGATAAAAGTCTATCGATGTTCACACCCTAACGCTGGAACAAAAGCAGCTCAATGGGCAAAGAAACATTATGAGAATAGCGATAGCGAATATCTTGTTACATTCAACTTAAAAAGTGAAACATTTACATATTGCACTAAAATTATATATCAAGCATATAAATACGGCGTAGATAAAAATTCCGTAAGTGATCACGGTTTATATATTATTTCACCCTATGCGCTAACAGATAATTTTACAGATGAATATAAATTAAAATTAGTAAAAACATATTAAAAATCCCGATGGTAATGTGAACTTATGCTCGTATTTCACACCACCATTGGGATTTATAGTCATCCTTCTTTAAAATAGTTAATAAATTGGTCTTGCTTATCAATAAGTTCTAAATAGGAAATTGAACTAAACGGTATAATACGTGTACAATTTTTACATGGATAAATAATAACTTCGTTTTCATAATCAACATGAATATCATTCTCTAATACGATTCTCTTATTCCCTATAACAACGACAACTGATTTGAAACTATCATCATTCAAGTATTTTTTTAATAGATTTTTATTCATCACAACATCACATCCCTTTACTATAAATTACCACATTATTGTTAAAACAATGTGAAGATTTTGAATTCTTTTAATTCCTTTTGATTATAATCTTTCTTTTTGATGATTCATAAATTTTTTACTTTTATTATAAGAATTCTTTTCATTTATTAAATAGTATCTATTAAAATGGGTATAGAAAATATATAGTAAAAAGTTAGTATATAATAATTAAATGGAATTAAATTTATCACCTTATTAAATATTTAAGAACATTTATTGTTTATATAAAAAAGGAGTTACTATGAGAGACAAAGACAATCAACATTCGAGATTATATTATATTATTTTGACAATCGTTATTATCGCAATTTGCGTTGTTGTTGTAATACTTTTTAATACTTTAAAGACAAACCGTTCTCATTCTACCGATAGATACGCAGATTTTACTGAATTAAAAAAAGATACGATAAAAAATAAAGATTGGCGTATTAAAACAAAACACCGTAAAAATAAGGATATTTTAGTCACTGCAATTCACGGTGGAGGTATCGAACCAGGTACGACTGAAATTGCACGACGTATTTCCAATGTTGGAAAATATAATTTTTATACCTTTGAAGGTCTTCGAAAGTCTAATAACGATCAACTACATGTAACCTCCACTCATTTTAACGAACCTATATTAGATAAGTTACTTAAAAACACTAAAGAAACATTATCTATACATGGATTCTCTGGAGATGACCCTATTGTTTATATCGGAGGTAAAGATAAAGAGATGTCTCACTCTATCGCGAAAGAATTACGTAAAAAACACTTTACTGTAAAAGAAAGTCCTAACAAAATCGATGCAAAGTCATCAGATAACATAGCTAATAAAAATGAATCTAACTCAGGTGTCCAATTAGAACTCACGACTGCATTGCGAAAACAGTTTTTCAAACATTATAAATTAGATCGACATACACGTAGTGATTCAGATAAATATACTAAAGATTTTTACAAATTTGCGAACGCAGTGCAAAAAGGTATCGAAAAGGTAAATTAAATTTTAAAATAAATATTGTAATACTTAAAAAAATCGCACTTACTTAAAATCTAATAAGTGGAATAATATTTATTTAACATAGTCGGAGGCAGATTTTGATGGAAAACCTTACAAAAGAACAAAAATATACAATAGCTAAATTTTATAAATTATATATGGAAAGATCTAATGCGGGGCAACCAGAAGAAGAAGCTAATCATTTTAAAGATTCTGTAACGGCACAAGATGATTATTTTTGTGATAGAAAATATGAAGATTTCATTCATAACTGTAAAGTCTTAATAAATGAAGGTTACTTAGATGGCGAGGTTGAAGATAACAAAATATATAATATTCAGGTTACAACAAAAGCTTTTACAGAAATTGAGCGTAGCTTTGGTTAAAAAGTACAAGTAAGGTGATGAATATGAAAGACTGGACAATTAACAATCATTCCAAACGACAATTGATTATTCAAAGTAATCATGATGATATTTCGATTATAGAACCATTGCGAAATGGTTCTTTTAAAATACTTGCTGAATTTAATGCGTTAAATACAGATTACATTCAAGTTTATGACCACACACTTGTTGTTTCTATACATGAGAAAGAGATTAGTGTGTTTGATCGATCTTCACAGTCAATTTAAAGTAAGTAACTATTTAATTTATAATTGTTTCAATTATTATTTAGAAGATTTTTAAAAAACACATCACTATAAAGCAATTTAGTTAGATATAAATATATTTTTGTGATAACCTATACATGTTACACTCTGTGAGTGTTTAACATTACTTCTTGTTATCGCCGTGCAGACTTTAATTTTCGTCATTATTAAAGTAACTGCATTGGCGTTTTTTTATTTCAAAAAGATTTTTTACTACAAATATAATAGAATTAACATTTGAAATATAGTAATCGTTATAAAACAAATACACTTTTTATTGTTATCTTTTATTTAATTTTATGAACTTATGGTATACATCAATAATCATCATAGATAAAATTGCTCTAAAACTAAACCAAAATAAAAGTATATTAATAAGTATACATCAACAATAAAAAAAGAATTACACACAAGAAATTCTATAAAGTGCAACGTAGAAAGCTAAATTGAGAATTTTAATAGAGATGTTTTATAGAGATAATAAATTGGTATTCGAACTACCAGTTGAAAATCTGACTAAAGGGCTTAATATTAATTTAGTTATCAACAAAAAAGCCTAAGACAGTTATTTCTGTCCTAGACTTAATAAAGATATATAATTATTACATCTTAACAACGTTTGCAGCTTGCTCACCACGTTCACCTTCGACGATATCGAATTCAACGCTTTGGCCTTCTTCTAAAGATTTATATCCATCTTCAACGATTGCTGAGAAATGCACGAATACATCTCCGCCATTTTCTCTTTCGATGAAACCAAAACCTTTTTCTGCATTAAACCATTTAACTGTACCGTTATTCATATAGAATACCTCCACGTGCTTTTGCACTAAATATTTGTAACAAATCCATTAATTAAAAGAGAATATTCTATAAAAATAATTCCACAATCAACTTCACGTACTTTATTACTTAACCACTACTATACGCTTATTTTTGGAAAAGTAAAGGATTTTCTATATTTTATAAATTGTAGAGCTCTTAATAATGTCAAAAGCTATTTAAATAAGGCATTGTATAGATTAATAGTTTATTAAAACTAATAATCAAAATGAACTTTTCATAAAATCATAAATACATTTAACGATTAGGAACTATATTTTTTCTTACATTTATTTTTTTAACAGCGTGGCAATTAATATTTCTATCTACGCAAACTTAAACTTTTAACCAAATAAATCAAATACAATGTAACTGTAATCAATTGAATTGGAGGTGTATTTCATGTTTATTTTTGATTTATTAAATAAAGGTGTTCAATTTTTTAAAGATGTTTTTAAAACTGATGAAAAATAATCAAAACATTTAAGAGAACAATTAATACTTAAACCTTAAGCATTTTGTCGCACACGACTACATTACAAACACATTTATATCAATCTTTTTCAACTGTTAGACATAACGTATAGAATTTCACTTGAATATTCTACATGTTAAAAAGTTAGGGAAAGAAATAAAATTCTTCAAGAATTTTTTCTTTCCCTACTTTTAAAATATTAATCCTTACTAAACATATAATAATTATAAAATACATAAATTATATCATATTTTCTGCAACAGAAATGAATTCAAAGTTATTTTGTTTTCGAAATCATTTTACACTTAAGAATATTTTTTGATTACTTTAGAACTAGAAACCCAATTACTTTAGTTCAATACTATAATTTAGTTAACAAATACATAGGAGGTGAGTCACATGTTCATCATTAACTTAGTTAAAAAAGTTATCTCTTTTATCAAAGGTTTATTCGGTAATAACGAAAACGAATAATAATTAAACTATTCTCTACTCCGCCCCTCCTGTTAGAGGGGTTTTTTACGTCATTGATTGTATGACGTTGAACATAGCTCAATCAATACTATTCAAAATTCAACTGTGTAAAATGCACTCTTAAAAATGAAGTAGAACTATAGTCATAACGGCAGAATTATAAATAGTATTAGTGAAAGTATTTCTACAAAGTTATCAACTTTCATCACAAAAAGACATAAAGATAAAACTGGGATAATAAAATTTAGTATCCATTAGCTATAACATAAACCTCATCAAACTTTATTTGGGAGTCCTTTTAATTCATTAAGGTAAAGTTATATAATTAGAGTGTAAGTAACTTTTTCATATACATTATTTATGCAAAACAACTCATAATAAGTTAAATACTATTCCCCTATTCTTGAAGTTGTTTGAAATACTCCTCATCTAAATGATTGAGGTTTATATTTTCAATTTGAAGTGTTACATGTTCTAAACCGTATTGTGTTTTTAACAAATCCGAAACTTTATTTATTGTAGCATAAGGGGATTTAATGTAGTCATCACTTAGTACAACATGTGCACTTAAAGAACTTTGATTAGTTGTAACACTCCATAAATGGAATTCATGAATATCTATCACGCCTTCAACATCTTTCATTGCTCCCATAATTTCATCTGTATCATATCGATCCGGCACACGCTCCATCAGAACTTTTGAAGCATTTTTAATAATTTTGTATCCTCCTCTTAAAATAATCAATGAAATGAGAATACTAATAATTGGGTCAACAATGTTCCATCCAGTAAAATGAATCAACACAAACGCCACAATAATACCTAAAGAATTTAATAAATCACCAATAAAATGCCATAATGCACTTTGAATATTAATATTATTCTCTTTTTTTAGAGAAATCATTAAAATGATGGTCAATACGATATTGGCAATTAAACCAATAAACGCAATTAGAATCATAATGCCACTTTCAACAGGTCTAGGGTGTATAATTCTCATGATACCCTCATACATAATTCCTAGTGAAATAACAATAAGTGCTAAGCCATTGAGAAAAGCTACGATAATTTCCAAGCGTAAAAAACCATATGTATAGTTCTTTGTAGGTGGCTTGCTCGAGAAATAAATCGCTACCATTGATAAACCTAATGCTAGAACATCACTTAGCATGTGAAATGAGTCAGAGAGTAACGCGAGTGAATTCGACACAATACCTCCTACGAACTCAACTACAGTGAATATCATAGTAATAACTAAAGATAACCATAATGTAATTTTTGAGCTACTTTGAAACTTTCTATGTTCAATGTGGTGAAAATAATCAGGTTTATTTTCCATGTCTTTCCTCCATCTTTTTACGTCTGTTTAATTTTAAAGTTATTATACCCTTAATCCCATTTAAATAACTTAAATGAGTATTCGTTTGTAACTTCTCTAACTTTTTATAACTCAATTTTTTTAATATGTCATAAAACTAACATATCCTCTAAATTAAAGTTCAAATTATTTAAACATTTAAAGGACATAAAAGTAATATAATTAGGTTGAATTATATTAAAGTTTCTCTTTTTAACAACGCTAATGGTGTTTAAATATATAGGAGGAACATAAGGAGACATGCAGAATGAAGCATCAAAAAAATCAGAGCAGGTTTAAACTACTAATAGCTGGCATAATAGCAGGACTTTTATCTGGTGTAGTCAAACTAGGTTGGGAGGTAATGTTCCCACCCCGAACACCTAGCAGAGATGCCACTAATCCACCTCAACAACTCTTACAATTACTAGGAATACCGTCAGATATTACCCATCTCACATACAATTTTTCTGAGCATGCATTACCTTGGATAAGTTTTATCGTACACTATAGTTTTTCTATCGCTATTGCAATAATCTATATTTATATCGCAAAGAAATATACAAAAATCACACTAGGTTATGGTGCTTTATTTGGTATAGTTATTTGGATTGTTTTTCATTTAATCTTAATGCCAATTATGCATGTCGTACCGAATGCTTTTGATCAACCATTTTCAGAACACCTATCAGAATTTTTTGGACACATTGTTTGGATGATGGTTATAGAAATGGTCAGAAGGTATTTCTATAATATTCAATTAAATAAATAATCAATGAGAAACAAAGTTCCAAAAGAATTGCATTTTTGCATTCATTTGGAACTATTTTATTTCCTAACGTTATAAACAATATAGTATAGATACTTTTATGATTTTAAATTTCCCTTATTACATACACCAATAAACAATCAAACTATTTTTTAAATTACTTTGATAAATCATATGTTAATGACAATATTTTATATTCTCTATAATATAGTAGCAATTAGTACTAATATTGTCGGTTATAAATTTAAATTGTATACTGTATTTATATAAGAATTAATAAATGGAATACGTTTGCTATTGTCGGTTCGATGTTCAAATTAATAGTTATATAAATTTAATATTGGGAAAAATTACTAATGAAAGTTAAAGCATTAGTTGTTTTTCTTATCAATATCACTATTCTTAACGGCATGTGGTCTAAACTCTAAATAAAACACAAAAAATATTGAAAAGAGGAGTCAAATTAAAAACAAGGCATCTCAACTAGAAGAATTGCAATGAATAAGTTCATTGAACATTAATATAGTGACTTATGATTCTGAAAACTCTCAAAATACAATTCAAACTCAAGAATAAGCTATTGATGAAAGTAATAATTCTAAAGATACTCAATATAATCAAAATTCAAATACAACTTCAACAATTCGCAATAACAACCTAACTACAATCCAAATAACAAATATTTGAACATGTCAAATCAAGAATGGAGAAATAAAACAAGGAATAGACTATCATCTAGTGAGATGCAAATTCGTGACGAAATTCTCAATGATAATTATGAAGAGATAACGCACAGAAAGTTCTAGATGCAAATAATTATTCTAAAAATCAGTATAAAAATTGAAAATTTACAATTTAGTTCAACTAAATAGAAAGAGGTTTATATGTTATACGTAATTATAGGCTTTTTTATAATAGGAATCGGACTATATATTTTTAGTTTCTTTTTAGCACAAAATCAAGGATTATCTTATAAAAGTCATTGCAGAAATTTTTCTGCAGTTTTTATATCACTCGGTGTATTATGCTTAATGGGATATCTCGTTCATTATGTATCTAAACACTATTTAGGCATATAGTTATCTCTAGCAATTACACTTATCAACAATCGTAAATTTTTTAATTGAGCGAAAAAATAAGGGCTAACGTTTTATGTATAGACGGATAAAATACATCATTTAATTTATAGCTCTTTTTCATTTAGTCATCTTAACATACACGTTATTATTTATTACTAATGTAGTCACGTCACTATATATGCCTTACCTTTAATACCAACTTTAAGGATTAAAGATATAACCATCATGAATCACTCATAACTACATTTATTAGAATAATCGTATTGAAAATATCACTAAAGATACTTCAACAGTACCTCCTAGAAATAGACTAAAATTAGCCGTTAATACTATCCGACTTCATTTGTTTTATAGTCCTTGACATTAACGTTACGTAATAGATTAAAGTTAATCTTACCAATAAAGGAGGATTAACTATGGAATTATATAGTATGCCTATGTTTAATAAATTTTTAGTTAACGACATAGAGAAATCATCGGAATGGTATCAAGAGAATTTAGGTTTTAAAAGTATTTTTAAATTTAAAAATGAACAAAATCAAATTTTAATGGAGCATTTACGATTAGCAAAATATCAAGATTTGATGTTAATTTCTGGCAAACAGTTTGAAGTCGGTAATGCAGTTTATACAAATATACTTGTACCAAATATTCGAATTTTAAAACAACGAATATCTTCTCAATATATCGTGGAAGATCTTGAAGGAAAACCATGGAATTCTATTGAAATGACAATTAAAGATTTAGATAATCATTTAATTACGCTTACACAAAGTAACATAAAAAATGAAGAATTTAATGCTTTGATGCAACATACTTCAAAAACTTTTTAAACTATTAAGATAAATCCCCTAGACAATAATTATTATTTAGGGGATTTTATTTATTAACAGTCCTTAATTAAATTAAAAGTATAATAATATCACACTCTTTATTTCTAATTTAATGAAGTAATTCAACAAATTTAATGATCACTATCCATTACTGGATTATATTAGATTTGTTAATACCATTGATTTGTATAACTTGAAATATCTATTCAGAAACTACGATTACATCTTTTGTATTATCGTTTTATCAGTATCTGATGAATATTTGAGTCCGAAACCTAAAGTTCTATCTATACTAATATGAGCTAACCATATTAAAGAAATCTGTAATAGTAACCTTTCATCAATGTATAAATATAATAGCGCGATAATTATAGGTGTGATATACGTGTGTCCAATATTGTAGACATAACTCCCTGTTTTTCTATTAATCACATATCCTAACATAAATATATCTGGAACTAATAGTAAAAGTAAAAACAGCCATATAGAAAATTCTAATTTAACATAAACGGCGATTGTGATTATGAATATAAATGTATTTTCCAACTTAATTACACTACGCATATTACCCCCCTACTTTACTTTGAAGTATTTTAATTTAATAGTTACTACTACAATTTTAATAATTATCTCTTATTAAGGCTAAGCATCTTTTTAAAGCTGATATAGTGGTTATACTCATTGTGAATAGTAAATATTTAAAAAGTTTAACAAGTTATTACACTTTAAAATTCACTTATGATATTATCATCTTTGTTATATAACTCATATAAAGAATGGTGGAAATTTATGAGCAAAGTAAATAAACCTTTATATTTCTATCTTATGTTATTTCTGTTGACAACTTTAATTGGTGCTTTTCTACTCTATTTGCCCTATACAGGGAAGAAACCCATTAACTTTATTGACGCATTGTTTGTAGCTTCTAGCGCATTCACAGTAACAGGTCTATCACCAGTTGATGTTGGAACACAATTTAATATTTTTGGAGAAATCATTATCTTATTACTTATACAAATTGGTGGATTAGGTATTGTCACTGTAGCAATGCTAACTCTCATCTTTTTAAATAAGAAAATATCAATTAACAATAGAATTTTATTTATGATTACTTGGAATATTGACGAACCCGGTGGTGTAATTAAACTTATTAAACATCTAGCCATATACAGCATCGCCACTGAATTATTTGGTACACTTTGTCTATGTTTATCGTTTATTCCAAAATTTGGCATAGGTAAAGGTCTATTTTTAAGTTTATTCACTTCAGTTTCCGCATTTAACAACGCAGGATTCGCCCTTTTTAAAAACAACTTAATCGATTTTTCAAATGATCCGGTAATCATTATCACTATTCCAATACTTATCATTTTGGGAGGTTTGGGACATTTAGTCGTGGTTGATTTGTGGAACGCCAAAAGTTTTAGAAAATTATCCTTACACTCTAAACTCGTGTTAACTACCACTGGATTATTAATTTTGATAGGCACGGTTTTCTTCTTTTTACTAGAAAATCAAAACTCTATGTTACACATGGGATTAATTGAAAAAATAGGAAATGCATTTTTCCAATCAGTGACAACAAGGACTGCAGGATTTAACACAATTGACGTTGGAAACATTAAAACACCGACAGCTTTATTACTTATGGCTCTCATGTTTATTGGAGGTGCACCATTGAGTGCTGCAGGTGGTATAAAGGTTACAACTTTTGTTATTGCAACAATCGCTATTTTTAATACGATACGCAAAGAAAAAAACAACTCTATATTTAATAGAGAAATATCAGAAAGATACATACAGTTGTCTTTCGTAACTATTCTCATTTCTATTGCATTTATCGGTATGGTTACGTTTATACTTACCATAATCAATTCCAATATACCTTTAATCAAAATACTCTTCGAAGTCGTATCAGCATTCGGTACAGTCGGTCTCACTATGGATTTAACTTCCGAATACTATAATTGGACTGAGTTTATTATTATCATCGTAATGTTATGTGGTAAAATTGGATTACTGAATATTAGTAGAGCGCTTGTTCCACCTAAAGACCCTAAAAATTATAGATATACCAAAGGACACATTCACTTATAATGAGTTCCAATTATTGTAGAGTTAATATTCAAGGGTTAAAAAATATGAGGATAATTTCTAAGTTATTTAAAGCGTAATTGAAATGATTTTAAGTTCTAAAATTTTAACTATAAAAGGATATAGAAGCGCATTTGTTAAGTATAAACCTACAAATGCGCTTCTTTTTTATTGTATTTAGATTGTTCATTACTGTTTCAAAATATCTTTCTTTAAATCATTTGTTAAATGTCAGTATTTTAATTTTATACTATAACACCTATGAATTGAAATGAGTCACTTAAGATATATAGACAAATTATCATATATGAATGATAAGATAACAAGTACAAAGGTAATGTTAAAGTAATTATATAAAATAACTAAATAATCAAAAGTTTCCAATCATATTTTATAATGATAAATATTAAAAAGTAGTTGATATATATTTTTCAAATAAAATTAAATATGACAGTTCTAGAAATCTGTTGAAACTTTTATTTCTCAATTTAAAAAAGAGCAAGATGTGCTATGTCTTTTTACTTATTCAATCATAATAATTTTAATCTAGTTTTCAATGATTGAAAATCATTAAGAATAATCAATCATATCTATAATGTAAAAGGAGAAATGTAAATGAAATTTAGAGAATGGACAATAACGATTAACGGAAAAGGGCCTATAAATGTTGTAGCCAATGAAGATACTTTACTCATATTACAGAAATATCAACATGTCGAAGTAGCATTAAAAATAGATAATGAGACGGTTCAAGTTAAATCTCTCGGTTATAACGAAGATATAATTATTAACCATAATACTAAAGAAATTACGATTAATGTAACCAACTTTTTAGAAGATGATGAATAATTTGGAAATGAATGCAACTAACAAGCAGTAGAGTATTATTTAATTGATATCTTTAATTTTAGTAAAAAAATTATATTTGAAGTAGCAATTATCGTAAAAACGGCATTATTTCTAATAAACAGTTTTAGTAGTTTAGTATTAATCATTTATATTTTTAAGATATATTATATGTAAAAGTCTTTAATATAACATCTAAAATGATTATTCCAACTTTCAATAAAAAATCGATTTGAAGTTTAATGAGAAATATATGCTAACTACTTCAATATTTCTTCATTAAGATATAAGTATGCTAAAACTCCCAAAGGAATACCAAACAATGGCGTGGTAAAAATACTCGCTAAAAATATATACAATATTAAATAACATATTTCTTCAGTTTGCCATTTTTTATTTATGAGAACTTTCCATATTTCCTTTAAACTCAAATAAATTCTCCTTCTTAAAAATTTTAATTAGTAAAATATATGGTTGAGAATGTTTTAATAAAATAATAATTATTGTTATTTTATTAAAACATTTCTTCAAAACCTTTAACTATTTTAGGACATTAGTTTAGATTCGTATTAAACAACTTAATAAAGATACCATATACCTCTAATACACTAATTAATCTCATTATAGTTTAACACTGCAGTATATCAACACATTATATCGCAAAAGTTCATTGATAATAAATTGTGAAAAAATAATATCTGATTATGACACATCTCTTTTTACATTATCTTAGATTATCTACTTCTAAGGGTATTTTTACCTTTTTCTATATTTTCTTCGTATGATTATTTAAAATAAGATAAATATATAGCTAAACTAACCATAATTAAAGTAATTACACTATGTAAAAAAGCTAATCTTTATCATTTTCTTATCCATATTTGTACTATTGTTTCTCCTTCTATAATCCATATCAGATAAGAATACAAAAATTAATCCTAATACGATGGCAATGTAAATATTCAATATGTCTCCCCTCGTTTAATATATATACAATTAGCAATTTTATATTTAAAACTACCTCTTTCAACATAATAGAATATTTCTCTAAGCTCTTAAACACAAAAAACTTTAACGTATTTATGAATATTGTATATTCATAAATATTGTAATGTTATTATAATTTAGGTGAACTTTAACAACATTTTAAACGGAGGGATATAAAATGAAATTGAAACTATTAGGAACATTAGCACTCTCGTCAATAATATTAACAGCATGTGGACAAGAAAATGTAAAAAAAACAGAAAGCAATCCAAAAGAAGAACAAAATAAAACGGATAATATGCAAACTAATGGGAGCGTAACAAATTCTAATAGTAATCAAAAACAAAAAACAGCTCAAAAACAAATTTCCGCTCAAGAAGCAGAACAAATTGTCTCGAACTATTACATTAATAAAGGGATTAATAAGCAACAAGTTCTTGAATTTAAAACAAATATAGATAGAAGCAATGCTAATGAATATTATGTTGAACACCTTGTAAGAGATGCAGCCGGAACTCCTATAAAATTTTGTGCTGTAGTAAACAAAAGTACAGGTGAAGTGATCAATCGATTTAATGACATGAATGAGGAAGAAATGAAGGAATTTGAGGAATTTAAAAAAAGAAGTCCTAAGTACCATAATTCTGGTGAAGAAAAAAATAAAATGCAAGAAAATTCTTCATCTTCCGAACAACAAGAAGTCCACAATTCTGTTATATAACAAACAATCGATGAAGTAAAAAAATTTGATAATAATACTGATGCTGATATAAAAATGAGAAATCCGAATAAAATCTTATCATACAGATTACAAAAGATAACTATAGCATTATGATATAAATATTTTTTTAAAGAGAAATCACACTAATTTCGAAGATATTTTAACTTACATATAGATTTTTCATTATACTTCACTAAAACTAAATGATTATTATAATACCGTATACTCTCTTTATATTCATCACGTTTATTTACAACGTCATTTATTTCAGCACCATCATCAACTGTCTCATTAATTGATAATTTTGAAATTGAATCAAACAAAAGTTTCAATTATTGAACGCTATATAAAATTAATCAATTCTATGAAGCTTAGCTACACAACAGCAAAAATTATTCTTTAAGCTACTGTTTTTTACTCTGGTGCACGTAAGGGCGAAATTAGAGCCCTCACATGGCGTGATATTAACTACGATGATGAGTTTCATACATATAAACAAAACAGACTATCACGGTGAAGTGACAGCCCCTAAAACAAAAGCAGCAATACGTGATATATATTTACCTGTTCATATGATGAATGATATCAAAGAATATTTAAAATGGTACAAAGAAAACAATGTATATAAAGATGACTATGTATTATTCGGTACATTCTTCAAAGCTTAAAGCGAATCAACTATAGATCGTTTGTTTACCACTGCATTAAAAACATTAGATGAACAACTGCCAGACGGTCAGAAGTTCTCTAGAATCGTTATACATGAATTAAGACATAGCCATGCGTCTATGTTAGTCAATCACGGTGCAAGTATCATGGTGATAGCTCAAGGTTTAGGCCATGCAAATAGCAACGAAGTATATAACAGATATGGCCATTTATATCCCAGTACACAAAAAGAAATAGTAAAATACTTATAAGGGAGATTATATATGAAAATATTTAATTGGAATATTATTAATGAAACTAGTTTCGATATTACTTGTGACTACTTTTCAAAAGATATAATCATTGTTGATAAAGCAACAAATAGACAACTCGTATACTTTAAGTACAATATTAAGGAAGATATTTATACTGAAGATGAAAAGGTTCATAAAGTAATTACACAAATTAATACTATGGATAAATCAATCACGATTTATGATAATATTGCGTCCTAATTATAGGACGCTTTTTATGTGCTGGGGCATATCTGGGGCAACGAAAATAAAAAGCCCACAACCACATGGGTTACAGGCTATATAATGGAGACGGCGGGAGTTCATTAAACCGTTTATCATTACATTTAAAAGTCTTTATAATTATTGTTATATCAACGTTTACATTGTCTAGTCAGTTGTGTGTAAAATGTTAAAATTGAAAAAACAAGATGAATTTGTGGCAAATTTCTATCATTTACTACTAAATCTCAAATCAGATTCTTTTCACATATTCACAATTCATAACTGAGGTGAAAGTGGTGCTTTCCTATTCTAGATATTGTTGCCACAGAGAACTCACACATTTAATATAAATGTCACCTATCACTTCAATCAGATTTACAATTATTCAACATCAATCGTAAGTTTTATTTTATACAACATCATAATCTTTCAAAAGCTCTTTATATCAGTGCTTATAACTATATATTCTGAAAAATATATTCATACACTTGCCGTTATTATCAAAAATATGCCCTTTTTTTGCCCTTAAAAAGTAATATAATCATTTTCCTTCTTTGGTATTATACCATTCTGTTTTTAAATACTCGGACGTATTAGCCACTATATCTTTAATCAAAGTTTTAGTTTCATCTCTTAAAGTAGTAATATTATAAAGATCTGTCTTATCATAATTTTTTTCTGAAATTTTATGAGCACTTTCAATCATTGTGTATATATTCTCTTTAACATTCTTTACTACCTTGTTATACTTTTGATTATCTTTATCTTCTACCGTTGTTTTACTACCATTCTTTTTAATTGTTTTACGTTCTCCAAAAAATAAGATTATCTGATTACTTTTGTTTTCTATATTCTTTGTCATCCTATCTATTCGTTTTACATCACGTTTACTTATGTATTCATTTTGCTCTGAATAACTATCTTTTATATCATTTAAAATAACAGTAGTATCAGTTATATAATCACTAACTAATTTTCTAACTTCTTGTATCCATTCGTGACGTGCTTTCGAAACTACTTGTGCATGTACTGTTTTGTTAGTGTTCCTAATGTTCCATACACCAGTTACTATTGCAGCAACAAGACCTGAAATTAAAACATTTATAAATTCATACATTATTTACCCTTCTTTCGAGTTTTCTCTATATACATTTTTATACTTCGAAACCGTAAAAATAATAATTTCTTCAAAATCATTTATAAATTGATCAAAGAAATCTATATCATTCTTCTCTCTGCCTACGTATTCTGAATTCTTTTCTTTGGTAACTTTTAATGTTCCATTCATTTAAAACATCATTATGCATTGATTTTAAAACATTATATATTCAAAAAACTTTTTATTTACTATTTGATAGTAATAATCTAATTTATCTTCTTCTAGATTTCCCCATAAGTTCATAGCTTTCCCCATAAGTTCATAGCTTTCCCCTTTCGATTTATCTACTTCTAATAATAACCTACATACATTCTCAAAGGTAGTAGTTATATATTTATTTCGTACATAAAAACGCCCACCAACACTTCTGCTGATGGGTGTATTACTAACTATCTTTTTTAATATTTCAATACTTTACATTAATGAGGGAACGATTTGTTCCCCCTCTTAAGTAAAAATGTAACTATTTAAAATCCTATATTCACCACTTTACATAAACTCATTCCTCACTGCAACACAGGACGTTTCTCAGCGTAAAAAAACGCCATAATTAAGTTGTGCTTAAAATGAGATATTTAACTTATCTATTTAATGCTATAAAATAAATACTTAAACCTTATTATTTTTAATACTAGGCATCTTTTTTTGGGGTAAATTATTACTATCATTACTTTTAAATATCATACTCAGTATTAATAATAAATAAGTGGCAAAAAATAAGAAAAAAACGAAAAATAATGTGAGAACGAAGTGAAAAGAAACCTGCGTTAAATTAAAATGTAAAAGGTTGTTCAAATGCTTCGAGATAGCCTCAGATTGAGAGTTTTTAATAGTTAATAAAAGCATAACTATAAAGGAAACAATAATCTGTAAAAAGCCCATCACTATTATGCAAATATTTAAGAACTTGTATTGTCGCTTTTCTACGTTCGACTTCATAATTTCTTTATGAATATAGTTATCTTTAAAACCAAAAATAAATGTAAATACTGTAGCAAAAAAACCCATTGTAATACTAGAAGTATTCAATACTATTTCAACAATACTTTTTATGTCCTCGTTACTTAATCGAACATTATATATTAAAAGCACAAATATAATTAAACCAAATAATATATACAAACTAAAAATGTAATCAGTTTTCTTTATTCCTTTAATCAAAATTAATCACATCACTTTTTTAATTTAATAATAATGCTATTGCATCATCATTATCTCTATAAATCCGCAACATATCTAAAAAAATGTTATCAGCATTAAGTTCTCCAGCTTCTCGATATTCATAAATTATTGATCTTTTAATATTTTGTTTTAATAAGTCTACAGTCTCTATGTTAGAAAACTCATTTTCTACAGCTCTTACTTTTAATTTTTCTACACTTTCTTCATCTATCCAGTGATCTAATAGATTGCCAGTTATACTACTATCTAATTCCGCACCTCGTGATTGATCAGTGGCTATTGTAATTTCAACTGTATTCATTCCCTCATAACTTCTATTTCCAATCAACCCTGTAATTAAATCATTACTTTTATCACCTTTTACCTTTAAAACCAACTGTTTAAATGTATCAGAATTTCTTGCTTTCCTAAATGCATCTTGATCGATAGCTGGAACAAGTTTAAAATTCATTAATTCTTCATAATAATCAAATAAGACACTATCAATGTATTTCTCAATCCCTGAGGGGCTTAAAGAACTTATATTTCTTTGTATTAACATTGCATTATTCGCAGGATCATATAGAATGCTTATTTCATGTCCGATATATTCATTTTGTTCTAAATCGATATCAATTGAATTACCATATATTGTAGTTTTTTGATATCTTGTATCATCTAATCTTTCCATAACTATATGATAATAACCGTTTTCATTAGGGGGCTCTATTTTTTTTATTCTTATAGGGTCAAAATTATAGTTTTTTACAACTTTATAGTTAGGATCGTTATCATACTGTTGTCTTATTAATTCGAATAAATCTGTCAAAGGTATATAAGACGCTTTCCCTTTTGTTTCAAGTGAGCATGTATAAAATACATTAAAATTCACCTTTTTTTGTTTTGCCATTTCCCCTTAACCTCTTTCGTGTGTAGTTTTATACATTATACATTTAAAACTACAAAATTAAAAGATTATATAAAAAAGCAACTAATATCGGGGAATGATATTAGTTGCAACTACACAATATCATTATACTATATTTTAGTACCTAGTACTAATTTATTACTCCTCGAATCCACCTATATTATCAATAAATGTAGGTGCTACCATGCTCACATCTACTTTATCTGTAAATATACTATGGTAACGACCCAGCAAATCACGAGCTTTCAAACGATCACTAGGTTTGATAGGTACTTCTACTGTTTCCACATGCTCGTTATATACAAGATTCATACGTCCTGTATCTGGATTGCGCTCAAATGAGCTCCTCTTAACCACAACCTCTTTAGTTTCCGTTTCGTCACCTATTGCTGCTTGAGTTAATAAATACAGTAACTCTTTAGCTGATAAAATAGTATCGTCCATAATTTCGTCTTTCTTACTTTTAATGTATTCGTCTACTTTATCTTTGCGTAGTAATCGACTACCTGTTACATGTGCACTATTCTGGCTATATCCTGCCTTTATAGCGCTTTGAGTAACGTTGAGTGTCTTAATATACTCATTCGCAAAACGCTCTTGTTTTGGCGTTAATTTGTCCATATCGTCACTCCTTATAACTAGAATGAGCCTACCCATTTAAGGATAGGCAAATTATTTAATTATCTTAGATTGTTACTTTGTTTCACTTCATTAATCGCATTTTTATAACGTTCAGTAAGTGGTTTAATTTCAACGCCACCATACTGTTCATTCTTAGTAATAACTACACCAGTTTTAGCCATTCCAGTTTGGTTAATGACGCTATATTCAAACATTAAGTTTTTGTATTCTTCGTTTGTAGTGTATGGATATAAAACACCTTGTTTTAATTCTTCGAGTTTAAATGCAACTTGACGTTGTTGTGATTCGTTTAATTGATTGTCATATTTTTGTTGCAACAAGCTTAATTCATAAATATCAGTATTCGTTACATCTTTACTATTGATATAGTCTACAATCTCACTATCGTTATAGAATGATAATCTAGCTTCTAAATTCTGACGTTTAATAATTTCGGTTTGTGGATCTTTAACATTATCTTGTTGGCTTTCTTTCTCAATCTCATTACAGCGTTGCTCTATTTCATTTAATCTATCTGTAGCAAACTGTTTGAATTTGTTTTCAAGTTCAGTAACTTTGGGCTTTTGTTGTTCGTCTATAGCCTCTAAACGATATCCTTGCTTGTATAAACGCTTAGTGTCTTCGATTAATTTATTTACTTCATCTAATAAATCTTTATACTTTCTGTTATCGAATAATACACTCCATACGTCTTGTGATGTACCTTGATAAGTAGTTGTTGTCATAATATATACCTCTTTCTGTTTAATTAGCTTGTAATAGCTTTTCTTGTCTTTCTTGTTTCATACGTGCTTTAATTCTTTCTTTTCGTGCCTTACCTTCTGCCCTACGTCGCTCTTTATCAGCTTTAATTTCTTCTTGTATAGCAGTATTTCTATTATTCTTATCTTTACTATCTATGTTGTTTATATCCTCGCATATGCGTAATATAAGGCTCTCATCAGCTAATATGTCATCTCTTTGATATCTCTTTATCTGACGTTGTTCACTTTCACTATAGTTAGATAGTATTATGTTAAACTTCTTTAAATCATGGTTAGATTTATGCTTAAATTTCTCTAGCTTCTCACGTTCTTCGATAATACTTAATGCCAAATCTTCTATGTGGTTTGATTCATAGGACAACTGCATAGTGTATGGATCAATAAACATTCTTGGATAATGTAAAGCGTACATATCATCAATGCGTTGTTCCCATTTATCAAACTCACTTTTTAAGAATGCAGCATTGTACTTAGTTTTGAGTTGAATAACAGCATATCTTTGTCCTACTCCCAAACGCTACACCTCTTATAATTTAATACGTTTTAAAGCCTCATAACGTTTCATACTACCGTCTGCTAATCTTTTAATACTTTCCATTGCTTGTTGCTTTTCTTCATCGGTAGTAATGATGTAATAACCACGTTCATGTTTTTTATAGCTACATCCTATAGGATAACTATAATCATCAATCAACTTGCTTATAGCATTTCTTAACCATCTTTCATTAGATGAATTATACTCGTACCCCATTAAGTTAAGTATCTTGGACTTAGTTATATACTTATCTGTTGAGTTCTGAATAGTATCAAAAATTCTTAAATATTCGTTTGGTACAGATTGATTTTTATTTAATGTATCTATCATGTTTTCTTCCTCGTTTTATTTAGTATTCCCTTTCTGTTTACTAACTTCTAAAACGGTACTGATACATATAATTTTTCTCCACACTCTAATTATATCAAATTACACTCAAAATGCAAACTTATGTTCCCTTTTCAACTCATTTTACTTTATACTTAACAACCCTGATAAACATTGAATTAACAACTTTTATAAGTGTTTTCATATACTATCACACACTACGACACAAGAACATAAGTTCTAATTAATTTGCATTTTAACCCCTCATGAAAATTAAGCGCTTAGCTTTTTTTAGTTTTTATATAGGAGCCACACACTACATGTGACCCCTTATTTACCTACTTACTCACACTATAGTACGATTCTTTCAATTCACTTAACTTACGCTCTAACGTCTTATAATCGTCTTGTGTAGCATTCTCATCTTGTACAAATGCAGTAACCAACTTTAATCCCTCAACTAATTCTGTTGCTGGTTCATTAATCCCTGTTGCTAACTGATACAACATTTCAATATTACCTATCACATCAGCATTACTGGACTGAATGCCCTCAACAGTATCTGAGTCAAAGCCTTTTTCCATATAGTCGAACACATCACTATTATTAGATTCTGCGTAAGTTTGTAACCCATACATAAAAAACTCATCATTAAATAGATTATCAGCCATCATATCGCTTATAGAGAGCGTTTTATCATCATGTAATTCATAACCTGCATAATAACCATCAATACTTCTTATAAGCCCCTCAGTGTGCTTAGGAGAAGCTAACTCAAACGCTTTTCTCACATTACAATCCTTGATATATATGTGACCGTATAAATTACCATTCATAACTACATAAACCATATCAAACGGATCATTATATATTTTGAATCCAAACGGTGTTTCTCTACTACTTTCTAATAAGCCTGTGTAATATCTTAATAACGTACCTGCTCTTGTTTCAAATTGATTTGCGATAATCTCTACATTCATTTAGTTTGCTCCTTTACCTTTATTCGTAATACTACTGGAATCCATGAGGGCTTATCTAGTTCATCGTTGGTGATAGACAATGGTAATGGTGGCACTTTGCCATCTAATAGATACCTCTCAACATATCGTGGGTTGTGAACAATTGATATCTTGTTTTCTTGATACAACTCCTGTATAACTGAACCCGATTCCGTTGTGCAGTGGTAAAAGAACACTTTATTCTTATCACCATCAAACGTAAGTGATCTATCACCCTCAAATGGTATACCTGCTTCATCAAATAGTGGTATTAACTCATATATATATGTGCTTCCATTCTCTCGAATAAATTCTAATACTTTATCTTTTAAATTATTCATACGACACCCCTTTATTCACACTAAAAGTAATTGGTAGCCAATGATAAGTATCTATATCATATGACTTTAGAACTGGTAAATTTAATTCTTTACCGTCAACCATATAAATGACTGGCTCACATATTTTCATATCTATTAATCCTTCGTTAACTATACTGCTAACCACATTAAAAGCTTGTTCATTCCACCCATACCAAAATACAATGTTGTTATTCTCTGCACTGGTATAAGCTCCGTTACCTTTGTAGTCAAAATGATTCTCATCAAAAATTTTTTCGATTTCTACAAACGATGTGCCAGCATTTTCGGTTATATATTTAATAATCTTATTTTTTACATTGTTCATTTTAAAACCTCACACTATATAGTTTTTTCTCACACTAACCTGTAATCTGACTAATCCCTTTATATCAACATTCACACTACATTCCTTACACCTTACAGATAAAAAGCCTAGTTTATAATTTTATTTTTAAACACCTAATATTCTTATGGATTGTTATTTAAGTGTAAGGTGTAAGGTAGATGCAACAAATCAAGTTATATCAACAGTTTCAAGCCTTACACTACTCTGAGATTTCTTACACTTTACTGTAAGGTTTTTAAAATAGTTCCATTAGTATCGTAGATTTTATTAGTTGTTTCTTTCACATAGAATCTCTTAGTTTTTTCTTGAACTTTTGACCAGTAAGCCACAGATTTATAACCTAACTTTGATAACTCTTTAGAAAAATTCATTTTATTCATATGATGATAGCCATTATTTGCACACCATATTTGATATATTTCGTATGCTTTATCAGTATTACGCCCTTCTACTACCGGCAATTGTCTATAGTCCTTGTCTGTCGCATCTTCTATGAATTGCAGAACTGGGTTATTATCAAATTGATACTCCTCTTTTGTCTTTCTAGCAATTTTCGGTTCGATAATCTCGTTATTTTCTAATGTTCTTTTTAAACCTTTTAAAGCTAAATTAAGTAAGGCTGACATATTATATGGTGTTATCAATTTGTTCAATAACATTGGATCTTTTTTCTGCCCACCTTTACCGAACTTACGCAGCATAGGAATAATTACCATACGTCTATAAAAACCTTCACTCTTATCATTACTCATTGGTAACTCATTACTTGCAAAGATGAGTTTTACATATGGCTTAAACTCAAAAGCGTCTTGTCCTTTAAATTCCAGTGTGATGTAGTTTCCTGTTACAATGATTTTGAAATTGCCCGTATCCTTAATACGATTAGGATCTATATCATCAGCAATATTTACTAGCTTTCCTTGTAAATTTGCAGGTTTAAATTTATCGTTTAAATCGTTAAAAGATAATGCTGTTGTGTTTTCTGGATTATAGAAATGGTGCAATAATTTAAGTAAAGTTGTTTTACCATTGCCACCTGGACTATAGTAAAAGAAGGCAACTTGTAAGAAGTTATCACGGTATAAACCATAACCAATCATTTCGTAGATTAGTTGTTCTACTTCTTCATCATCATTTGATATATCTTTAATAAATCGTTCTATTAAATCACTTTGTGCTTGTTCATTAAAATCAACATCAATAATATTGGTTATATAGTATTGAGGACTAAACGAGTTTAATTTTTCTTCAATAGTATCGTATATACCGTTTTTTAATCCTATATAACGTGCTGAACATTGTTCTTGATAATTATTCATGCATAGAGTTTTTAACTTCTGGTATACTTCCTTATTTTGTTGTTCTCGTAATGACGGGATATATTTGATAGTCATTTTACGCACAACATCTATATTAAGTGGCTCGTACTTCTTGCCTGTAAAAACATGAGGACGATTGTCGATATAGCAACCATGAAATTCTTCATAAAGAAATAAAGCAAAATCATAAAACTTAAATCTATTTCCATCAAAAAATTCTTTTTCATCAAATATTGATTTATCTTCCAAATAATCTGGAAATATTCCCATACTAAACCTCCTTATTGATGTTCTCTTTTGTATATTGATTCGAATGTGGCGTTAAACTCTCTTGAACTTAATGGAGGTTTACAATTCTCATTCCACATATAACAATATGCGTATACTAAAGGATCTGGTACACGTCTATTAAGTAATACACCTATCAGTGACGTTAATGTTTGATTTCGATTACCTGTTGAAACTCCAAAAGCAATTGACTTCCAGAATTCATTATCTCGTCGTTTAGGATATTTAAATTTAGTTGATTCTTTATGTTTCTCTTTGTATTTATCACACCACTGGTTGAGAGTTTTAGTGTCTAAAATTAGTGCGTCATTATACTTATATAGAAATGGATATTTATCTTTTTGATACACTGGTAACGCCATCGCTCTACTAGGTTGAAAACTTCCCTCATCTACTGGATGACCTATCTTACTCGCTAATACTTTTGTGTATTTTCGATAATCATCTGCACTTATACGCTCACTCAAAGGCGTATACAAGCGTACTCTACCTTGTTCAGTTGTGTGCGAGTACGTTGTGTGCCAAAACCATGCAACTCCTTTTAAAGTCTCCGTAATTGCATCGTGTAGTAGTCTCAACTTAGGAACGTCGTCGTAGTCCAGGACTAGGACATCACGATAAATCACGTTTCCGTCTTTACGATATTTTTTATATTCATCACCATTTTCATCAGTATCGTCTTTAATATCACCATAAACAGCAACACCACGAGCATATTTATTAGTATTATTTTGTGGTATAGATAATCTATTAACTAACTCACTCCATTTAGGCTGCGAAAACTGTTTAAACGATCTTGAATCCAAAGTTCCATACCAAATTACAGAAACTTGAGTATCATATTCTAATTTAATTTCATTCAATTTTTACACCTCTAGGAATAGCAGAGCAAAAATGATATAATATAGATAGAGTATTTAATTAATTTGCTCTGTTAAATTAATGAGTTATGCGTTTAGTGATTCCTCGCCAAAGTTCTCACTAGACGCTTTTGTTTTGTCTAATTCGTCTAATGCTCTATCATGAAATGTAGTAATCTCATCATTCATAAAATTTATATCTTTCAATATTGAGTTAAGCACTGCCATCAATACATAATAGTTCTGATAGTATTCTTTTAACATATATGATTCCATTACTTTACCTTGTGCATCTAAATCGTTCATTACTATCCATGTGTTCACCGATCATTGTTATAACTGTATTTATTTTTGTGTTTAACTCTGCCTCTATCACTTCATTTTTCATTTGTTTAATATTTTGTTTTAAATTACTCATTTTATTATTTCTCCTCTTCATAATTAAAATTATTTTCTAGTTCCTGCAAACACCACTTCATAATATATTCGAGATGTTTTTCTCGACTTATCTCTGTTATTTTTTCAACACCATTTCTTTCTTCAATATGTTCATACATATCGAATTTATTATTAATACTTAATTTGAGTTGATACTTAATAACTTCAAGTGTCACTCTTTGCTTTTTATTCATTTTATTAATTCTCCTTTTTGTATTTATACTTATCAACAATTGGCAAAGTTAAAGTTTGTATTAGTGCAGTTATTGCAACCCCATGAATAAAATCAATAGAGTATGCATATAAGCAGCCAATTGTTATAGCTAGTATAGAAATCAAAATATATAGTTTCATTAACCCTCACCTCCTTTAAGAATTTGCTTTAATTTTAGAACTAAACAATTCATCAATTGGCATGTCATACATTTCTGAAAGAATCTGACACTCATTTAAATTAAATATTGCTTTGCCACTTTCTTTTAACTGGTAACGTTGTGGACTAATACCCAGTTTTGTAGCAACTTCTTTTTGAGTATCACCTTTTTCTTTCCTAGTGATGTACAACATAGGATAAGCTAAATTTGCCATTTGTAGAACCTCCTTTAGTAACAAGTTGACTTGTTATTTTTTGTTACAAATGAATTATATAATTGTTATTATAATTTTGTCAACTAAACTTGTTATTTAATGGTTATAAATAACACGTATATATGTTAAAATCTGTTTGTTAGGAGGGATTATATGATTGTATTTCGATTAAAAGAAATCATGGAAGAAAAAAATTTAAAGATAAGTGATTTAAACGAACAAACTGGAATCTCTAGAAATTCCATAAGCTCTTTATTAAATGGAAAAACTAGAGGTATTCAATTTGATACTTTAGAAAAAATTACTATAGCATTAAATGTTGATGTGGCAGATTTATTTAAAAATGTCTTTAATGAATTAATTATTAAGTTAAATGATATTAGTAAAGTGGAAACGTATAGACGTAGTAGTAATTTTAAGAAAAAGGATAATTTGATTGTCAAAAAGTATGCAATAACTTGTGATTTAATTGAAGATAACGACTTAAAAAAAGGGTTTATACCTTATGAAATATCTATAGAACTAAAACCTTGTCCTGAAATTGAAATACGAATAGACTTCTCTTATAGTAATTTGTTTAATTACCTTGTGAACTTTATAGCCGAAAATAGTAATTTCAAATTACTATTAGTTCATTATTTAAGTCAAAAAATTTATTACTTAGAACTTGAACGCATAAAAGAAATAAAATCGTTCTACAATATTTCTGACGAAAAAATTTTTATTAATTCTTCATCACCAGGAATACTTATGCACGTACCATTATGTGATAACAAAGGCATCCTCGAAGATACTAGATTAAAAGAAATTATTAACGAGTTAAGTTTAAATACAAATTATAATTACACATACGATGAACAAATAACCATCACCCATAAAAGAAAGAAATGAAGTAGGTGATTACCATAGAACATAACTTAAACCTATCCCACAATATATAAAAAGACGCTAAACGTGGCACTTATTATTTTCGTATCACTTACTATGATAAGACGAATACACGTAAAGAGATTAAGCGTACTGGCTTTAAACAACGTAAAGAAGCAGTGAAGAAATGCAATGAGGTTATGGACGAGTTAGAGGGTATCGGACAAATTAACAAACTTCCCTTTGATAAACTCGTAGAAGAGTATACAGAGTGGTATTCAGCACGTCGTAAGTCATCTAGTGTAAAAGCATTAAAGACACATGCAAATAATCATTTGCTACCTTATTTCAAGTCTATGGACGTGTTTAATATGACTACACAGGATGTTATGAAGTTTCAGAATACGAAGTTAAAAGAGGGACACTCTGGAGAGTACCTAAAGAAAATGCACGTGTTCCTAGTATCGTTACTTAACCATGCTATGAAGTTTCATGATCTAAAGCAAAATGTAGCCTCTCTAGTAGGTAACTTTGAAATTGAATCAAATAAGCGTTTGAACTATTGGACATTAGAACAATTCAATCAATTCTATGAGGCTTTAGCTACTCAACAACAAAAGTTATTCTTCAAGCTGCTGTTTTATTCTGGTGCACGTAAGGGCGAAATTAGAGCGCTCACATGGCGTGATATTAACTTTGATGATGAATTTATTCATATAAACAAAACGGACTATCACGGTGAAGTGACAGCCCCTAAAACAAAATCGGCCATACGTGATATATACTTGCCTACTCACATGATGAATGATATTAAAGATTATTTAAATTGGTATAAAGAGAATAACATATATAAAGATGATTATGTATTGTTTGGAACATTCTTCAAAGCGTACAGTGAATCTACTATTGATCGTTGGTTTACTACTGCATTAAAAGTATTAGATAACCAACTTCCAGACGGTCAGACGTTCCCTAGAATCGTTATACATGAATTAAGACATAGCCATGCGTCTATGTTAGTTAATCATGGCGCAAGTATCATGGTTATTGCTCAACGTCTAGGTCATGCTGATAGTAATGAAGTATATAATAGATACGGGCATTTATACCCAAGTACGCAAAAAGAAATAGTCAAATATTTATAAGGAGATAATAAAATGATTTGGATAACTGTAGCTTCACCGATAATTAGTTTTTTAACAATGATCGTAACAATAATAAGTTTGATTTATACAAACAAAAGATTCGATAAAACAATGTTAGATAATTTAGATTCAAAGTCTGGGTGGAGAAAAACACTTTTTGAAATTGCTGGTAAAGATAGAATTACATTAGAGGATGTTTTTAAAATAAGAGCTTGCTTGCGTTTTGATTCTAAAAAAGACCACAAGAATATTTTTGATAAAAAAACAGATGAAATTATTGACTATTGTAATGACATGCAAAAGATTTATGATTCTGATACCTGTAAAAATGGAGATAAATGTGAAAGTAAAATTTTATCAAAAAAGTATAGAGAAAAAGCAAGAATTTATTCAAGATATTTACTAGCGAATCATTGGGAAATATTACAATTAACGGAAAATGAATATAAAAAATACTGTAGACTTCGTGGTGATTCATTATGTGACATAAATGAACCCAAAGACATTAAATGGTTTAATAAAGAAAAAGAACTAAATAAAAGCACTGATAATTTAATTAAAGAAAATGATTGAAAGACACCTAAAAAATAAGGTGTCTTTTTATACCCCTGTGGCATATCTGTGGCAATACTGTGGCAACAAAAATAAAAAGCCCACAACCACATGGGTTGCAGGCTATATAATGGAGACGGCGGGATTCGAACCCGCGTCCAGAGGTCCTGATACAAATCTTTCTACGTGTGTAGTTTATTGATAATTTTCGCATCATGCTAAGCAATAAACAACCAACATGATACTAGCTTGATTATATTTCATCTAAACAGACTTCAAGCGGCAGTGTTTAGCATATCCTACTAGGGTTGAATCGCGTTAACAGCACGTAGGAGATGCTGTTAGGCGATGCAGTGGCTATTACGCAGCTACTGCGAAATTATTGTTTGATTTGTCAGTTATATTTAACCGAAATGTGTTGATGACGGAGCCAACCCTCCGACACGCTTAATAAGCTCGGGGGACCCCTGTCGAATCCAAGAACGTCCCCTCAATTCAAATCAATCTAACAAAATATTTGGTTAAATCATCAATAAAACAATTTGACACTGCAATCAATCATATCAAAGATGGCCCGATTAAGCAATGATATTGCTTAATAACGGGCTTTAACTGCGCGATCAATATCTCGTTTTACCGCTTTTTCTTTAAGTGCTTGACGTTTGTCGTATTTCTTTTTACCTCTAGCAACGCCTAATAAAACTTTACATTGACCATGTTTTAAATATAACTTCAACGGAATAATAGAATAACCTATTTCTCGTGTACGCTCACCTAATTTTTGAATTTCTTTTTTGTGCAAGAGTAATTTACGTGTACGTAAAGGGTCATGATTAAAACGGTTCCCTTCTTCATATGGTGCAATATGCATATTATTCAGGTACATTTCGCCTCGTCTCACTTGCGCAAAGCTATCTTTTAAATTGGCACTACCACGACGTATAGATTTAATTTCAGTACCTCTTAAAGCAATACCCGCTTCAATTGTATCTTCAATATTGTAGTCATGTCTTGCTTTACGATTTTCAGCTAACGTACCTGGTGATTTTGATTTTTTCTTAGCCACTATTACTCACCTCATCTTTGCTGACTATTTTTTCTTTCGACGCGATTTCTTCTTCACACTTTTATCTTTATAAAAAGGTTTGTGATGCGTATTACCTTGTTTATCTTTTTTACGTGCATTTTTACCTTTACGTTGCTTACGTTTTTTCTTTTTACCTTTACCATTACGATCACTTTTAGTGTGGTCTAACGACTTGCCACGTGTTTTAGCTTGAATGGTTTTCTCACGAGCAGGTCGTTGTGATGATGTCTTTTTAGGTAATGGCATGCCAACAATTTGGAAATCTATCATGCGTTCTTCCACATCAACATGTGTCACTTTAACTTTGACCGTATCACCAATGCGAAAGACCTTTGCTTGACGTTCACCGATTAGTGCCATTTGTCGTTCATCAAAATGATAATAATCGTCTGTCATATTAGCGATATGAACCATACCCTCAATAGTATTAGGTAATTCTATAAACATACCAAAATTAGCAACCGAGCTAATGATACCTTCAAATTCATCACCAATATGTTGAATCATATACTCAGCTTTTTTCAATTCATCAGTATCACGTTCGGCTTCAATGGCACGGCGTTCACGTTGTGATGTGTGCTCAGCTAATTCTGGCAACGTCTCTTCCCAATGACGTATTTCTTTTTTATCCATAGAATTCTCTATTAAATATTTACGAATTAATCTATGCACTGTTAAATCAGGATAACGGCGTATTGGAGACGTAAAGTGAGTATAGTACTCAGCAGACAAACCAAAATGTCCTAAATTAACATCATCATAATGTGCTTGTTGCATAGAACGTAACATCATCGTTGAAATAACCATTTGTTCTGGTCTACCTTCAACTTCTTCTTGAATGCTTTGTAATGTTGTTGGATGAATATCTTCACCTGTACCTTTTATCATAATACCGAAATTGGTAATAAAGTCGAAGAACTGTCTTAATCGGTCAGATTTTGGTTGTTCATGAACACGATAAATAAATGGTACTTCCAATTTATTGAAGTGTTCAGCTACTGTTTCATTGGCTGCTAACATGAATGATTCAATTAAACGTTCTCCTTCGCCACGTTCTCTCATTAGCACTTCTGTTGGAATACCTTCGTCATTCACAAGTACTTTCGCTTCATTAATATCAAAATCAATTTCTCCACGACGTTTGCGCATATGAATTAATCTATTTGATAAATCTTGCGCTAAATCTAACATAGGTGTTAAATCTTTATATTGTGAACGTATTTCAGAATCTTGATCAGTGATAATTTTGTTAACTGCATCATATGTCATTCTGTAGTTTGAATGTATTACACTATCAAAGATTTCATGTTTTACAACTTCGCCTCGTTCATTTATTTCCATTCGACAACTTAATGTTAAACGATCTTCTTCTGGATTTAATGAGCATATTCCATTACTTAGACGGTGTGGAATCATCGGGATTACTCGATCGACAAGATACACACTTGTCGCACGATCATAAGCTTCTTTATCTAAAGCTGATCCTTCTTTTACATAGTAACTTACATCTGCAATACTAACTGTAAGCTCGGTGTTGCCATTTTTTAATTTTTTTACAGCAATGGCATCATCTAAATCTTTAGCATCTGCGCCATCTATAGTGATTGTTAATTCATCTCTTAAATCACGACGCCCTTCGATTTCAGATGGTTCTATTACATCCGGTACTTCTTCAGCTTCTTGTAATACATCATCTGGAAACTCGATTTCTATTCCATGCTGGTAAATGATGGAAAGTATATCTACACCTGGATCATTTTTATGACCTAATATTGCTGAGACGTGGCCTTCTGGATTGTCAGTACTATCGGCATACTTCGTAATTTGTACTAATACTTTATGACCATCTACAGCACCTAAATTTTGTCCTTTAGGTATAAAGATATCTTGCATAATACGTTTGTCATCCGGTAATACGAAACCAAAATGCTTTGCTTCGCTATACGTTCCAACAACTTGTGTAACTGAATGCTTTTCAATAGATTTTACTTCACCTTCAATTTTACCTTTATGTTCTCCACGAGATTTTTGAATTTCCACGATGACAGTATCTCCATCTAATGCTCTATTGATTTTAGTTGGTGGAATAAAAATATCATCCATCTCGTCATCTTCAGGTCTTAAGAAAGCAAAGCCTTTTTTATTTTGACTTAACGTTCCTTTGATTAGTTTTGAATTTGTTTTGTTGGATTGTTTACGTTGATATCTGTCTGTTCTTGTACGTTCAATTAAACCAGACTGTTCTAATTCAACGAGTATTTTAATTAAATCTCTAAATGAGTCGGCACTGTTTAAACCTAACGCATCTTGAAAGTCAGATACTGACATGGGTTCATAGTCAGGTTGTTTTATCATTTCTTCGATGGATTGCTTTAAATTCATTATGCCCCTCCTTTCTCTCCTACATCTTTATTTTTTACTCTGTCCATTCCAATGATTCTAAAAATTGATATACATCTTCAAAGACTTTCTCTTTTTCTTTATCAATGGTAATCACATGACCTGAATGTTGATACCATTTGATTTCTTTTTCATCAGAATCGACATGATTATATATATAATTTGCTGATTGAGGATCAATCATTGTATCTTGTTCTGCTTGTACGACAAGTATTGGATCAATTACTTCATCGACATGTTCTTTAACTCCATTTAGAGTGTCACTCAGTTCTCTCAGGGTTTCAGTTGGATGAAATTGTTCCATTTCTTGATCAATCGTTTGTTGATCTTTGCCTTCATATTTTTTAAAGTTACGTGCATATTCAAGAAAGCCTTCATAAATCGAACCTTCTGTTTTATTCTCCATAGGTGCACACATAGTTATAATCCCCTTCACATCACGATTTAAACTTAGTTTTAATGCGAAGGCGCCACCTAATGATAAACCAGCTACTGCTATTTCTTCGTAACCTTGATCTACTAAATAATCATAACCATCTAAAACATCTTTAAACCAAACAAAAGGGCTAGATTTTAATATTTCTTCTGGGGGCGCTGCATGTCCTTCATATTGTGGAGCATAAGATGTATAGCCCTTTTTTTGAAGATAACGCCCAAGTTGTCTTACATCAGCAGAGTTACCTGTAAAGCCGTGAAGAAGTAACACTGCACGTTTCCCTTCTTCAAAAAAGAATGGTTTTGGTAGTTTAATTTGCATGATTAAAATCCCTCTCCCTTATAGTAAGTACTCAATTTATCCTAAATAAGTTAAGTATTTCAATTTATTTCATATATTTAAAAATCTCTTCATTATTATCAAATTGACTTGATAAATCATTATTCCCTTTAACATATGATTTAAAAACATGATTGTCTCAATTATAAAATAAAAAAGTCCGACAAGTACATCGTCGGACTCAGGCTGATAATACTTAATAGCAAATGTGATTAATTTGCCCTATCATTTATCAGTCTTGGTTAAGATTCATTTACTTCATTAAAACAAATATAATATTCTCTACATACCTAAGTAACTAATACAAAACATAAGTACAAAGAATAAAATAGCTAAAATTATTGTTAATCTATGCAAGAATAAATCGACGCCACGTTGTTTTTGTTTACCAAACAATTGTTCAGCGCCACCACTAATAGCACCTGAAAGTCCATTACTTTTACCTTCTTGGAGTAATACAACAGTCACTAATGCAATACAATCTATAATTAATAAAACGATGATTAATGTATGCATAAAAATTGTCCTCCGTTCATTATATACGAAAGAAATTATAACACATCTTTATTGATGTAATCAAACTTCTATCTATTGAAAGTACTTTTACGTGTAATAGAAACAACTAGCATATAAATTGCTAGAATTATAGATCCAATCACTACAATTAAAATTGGTAAAACTGCAAGTACATTTTTTACATCTAAAATACCTTGAATAAATAAGTAAAGATTTACGAGTGTAAATAGTGCATTAGAAATATATACGGCAAACATAAACCACCATAAATATGGATGGCGATTCCAGAAAGCAACAGTACCTGCTAAGTAAGCTAAAATATACATAATTCCAGTGTATCGGTCACTATTTAAAATGTTTTTCACTGCTGTATCTGATGTTTTTTGACCAGCTAAAGATAAAATTGATTTAGCTGTTGATTCATCTAATACAATAAAGTGGTGTATGATAAGTAAAATACAAAACACTAATGAACTTATCGCAATTAAACGTCCAGTTCTTATTTCTTTAGCATTTGAGTCTGTCATAATTGTACTCCTTTTACAAAATTACTCACATCATTATATCAGTTTACATTAATAATTTAAAATGTACTTAACTAAAAAAGCCCGTTGCAGCTTCAACTCTGCAACGGACAATTCAATTAAGATATTAAATAATAAGCGTGAACTCTTATAAAAATTAAAGAGATATTATTTATCTAAATTGTAGAAAGATTTAATTCCTTCAAATTTAGCTGTTTCGTATAATTCATCTTCAATACGTAATAATTGATTGTATTTAGCAATACGGTCAGTTCTAGATAATGAACCTGTTTTAATTTGGCCTGCATTTGTAGCAACTGCGATATCAGCAATTGTAGTATCTTCAGTTTCACCAGAACGGTGAGATACAACCGCAGTATATCCAGCTTTTTGAGCCATTTCAATAGCATCGAATGTTTCAGTTAATGTACCGATTTGGTTTACTTTGATTAAGATTGAGTTACCAATACCTTGTTCGATACCTTTAGATAAAATTTCAGTGTTAGTTACGAATAAATCATCACCAACTAATTGAACTTTATCACCGATACGATCAGTTAATTGTTTCCAACCTTCCCAATCGTTTTCATCCATACCATCTTCAATAGTGATGATTGGATATTTACCAATTAATTCTTCTAAGTAGTCAACTTGCTCTGCTGCACTACGTTTAGCACCGTGTTCACCTTCGAATTTAGTGTAATCATAAACACCATTTTCATAGAATTCAGAAGAAGCACAGTCAAATCCTAAGAATACATCTTCACCTGGTTTGTATCCTGCTTTTTCGATAGCTTTAATAATAGTTTCTACAGCGTCTTCAGTGCCTTCAAATCTAGGTGCGAAACCACCTTCATCACCTACTGCAGTTTCTAAACCGCGTTCACTTAAGATTGATTTAAGGTTATGGAAGATTTCTGCACCCCAACGTAATGATTCTTTGAATGACTCAGCACCTACAGGTAAAATCATGAACTCTTGGAAAGCAATTGGTGCATCTGAGTGAGAACCACCATTAACAATATTCATCATAGGTACTGGCAATTGTTTACCATTAAATCCACCTAAATATTTATATAATGGTTGACCTAATAAGTCAGCAGCTGCACGAGCTACGGCAATAGAAACACCTAAAATGGCATTTGCACCTAATTTACCTTTGTTGTGTGTACCGTCTAATTGAATCATCATTTTATCAATAGATACTTGATCTAAAACTGAAAATTCACCTTCAACGATTTCTGGTGCGATCATTTCGTTAACATTTTCTACCGCTTTAGTCACACCTTTACCTAAATAACGTGATTTATCTCCATCACGTAATTCAACTGCTTCATGTTCACCAGTAGAAGCACCAGAAGGTACTAATGCACGTCCGAAAGCACCACTTTCAGTTAATACTTCAACTTCAACTGTTGGGTTACCACGTGAGTCTAAGACTTCGCGAGCGTAAACATCTGTAATAATTGGCATGTTTAATATCTCCTTTAATTATATTATATGACTATTATAGCCTTTTTCTAAACTTTTATAAAATGATAATACATATAAAACCAAGAAAATTTGAACATCTATACGTTGCTGTAAATTCTTAATCTTAATGCATCTAATCTAATGTTTAATCAGTGATTCACCTGTCATTTCAGATGGTTGTTTAACATTTAATAAATCTAATAATGTCGGCGCTAAATCGCCTAAACGTCCAGTTTCTCTTAATGTAACACCTTCTTTAGTTACAATAACTGGAACAGGATTAGTTGTGTGTGTCGTCATAGGTTGGTCGTCATCAGTTAATACTTGATCTGAGTTACCGTGGTCTGCAGTGATGATGGCATGACCACCCATATCAATAATTTTGTCAACGACTTCACCAAGACACTCATCTACTGCTTCGATTGCTTTAATTGTTGGTTCAAGCATACCACTATGTCCAACCATATCTGGGTTAGCAAAGTTCAGTAGAATTAAATCTAAGTCACCTTTGTCTAACTCTTCTAATAATGCATCTTTAACTTCATATGCACTCATCTCAGGTTTTAAATCATAAGTCGCTACTTTTGGAGAATCGATGAGTCTACGACGTTCTCCTTCAAACTCTTCATTTCGTCCACCACTCATAAAGTATGTTACATGTGGATACTTTTCAGTTTCAGCGATACGTAATTGTTTCAAGCCATTATCTTGAGCAACTTCACCGATTGTATTATTTAAGTCAACTTTTTCAAATACAATTTCAGCATCTACATTGTCATTATATTTCGTGAATGTAGCGTAGAATAAGTTGTCCACTTGTTCAACTTTAAATCCATCAAACGCTTTATTAGTAAAGATTTCTGAAAGTTGAGCTGCTCTATCTGGACGGAAATTATAAAAGATTACTGCGTCTCCATCGTTCACACCATCGTTTTGGCCTTCAACTATAAACGGTTCGACGAATTCATCAGTCACATCATTTTTATAATTAGCTTCAACGCCTGCTTTAGCTGAAGTAAATGTAGGACCTTCAAAGTTACGAATAGCATTATAGGCACGTTCCTCACGATCCCAACGCTTGTCACGGTCCATAGCATAATAACGTCCTGAAACAGAAGCGAATTGGCCTACACCTAATTCTTTAAATTTATCTTCAGTTTCCTCTATATATTTCAAAGCAGATTTTTGATCAACATCACGACCATCTAAAAATGCGTGGACATATACTTTATCTATTCCTTGCTTTTTAGCTAATTCTAAAATAGCAAATAGATGCTTATAATGACTGTGTACACCACCATCAGAAAGCAATCCGAATACATGAAGCGCAGAGCCATTGTCTTTAACATGTTTAACAGCGTTATTTAATACAGTGTTATCAAAGAATTCTCCGTCTTCAATCGATTTATTAATACGAGTTAAACTTTGATATACGATGCGTCCTGCACCAATATTCATATGTCCTACTTCAGAGTTACCCATTTGACCTTCAGGAAGACCTACATCTAAGCCACTAGCTTCTATTTGTGTTGTAGGATATTTTTCATAATATCGATCAAAATTAGGTTTATGTGCCTGCTTAACTGCATTGCCATGTTCACTTTCACGATTTGCGAAACCATCTAAGATGATTAAGGCAGTTGGTTGTTTTGCCATAATTATTTTGCACCTTCTAACAATTGTACGAAATCTTCAACTTTTAATGATGCGCCACCTACAAGAGCGCCATCGATATCTGATTGAGCCATATATTCTTTAATGTTATTAGGTTTAACACTACCACCATATTGAATACGTGTAGCGTCAGCAACCTCTTGACTAGATAAGTCAGCTAATGTTTGACGTACGTGAGCACACATTTCATTTGCATCTTCAGATGTAGATGACTTACCAGTACCGATAGCCCAAATTGGTTCATATGCAATAACAACTTCTTTAAGTTGATCATCTGATAAACCTTCGACAGCTTTTTTCACTTGATTACCTACGATTTTATTTGCTTTACCAGCTTCACGTTCTTCATCAGATTCACCTACACAAATAATAGGTGTCATACCGTGATTGAAGATAGCATGCGCTTTTTTGTTTACTTCTTCGTCAGTTTCGTGGAAATAGTCACGACGCTCTGAGTGACCAATCACTACATATTTAACACCTAATTCAGATAATGCTACTGGTGAAGTTTCTCCAGTATAAGCACCGCTTTCTTCAAAGTAAGCGTTTTGTGCTCCAATTTTTAACCCTTTTGCTTTACCATCTTTAACAGCTGTTACTAAAGCGTCTAATTGGATTGTTGGTGCACAAATAACTGATTCTACTTCTTTAGGATCAGGTAATGTTGGTAATTCGTTTACAAAGTCTTTAGCTTCTTGAACTGTTTTATTCATTTTCCAGTTTCCGGCTATAATTGGTGTTCTCATTCATTACACTCCTTAATTTTTAGTGTTAAATTTGTAAGCTTTTATCCAAATACTTGCTTATTTCGAAATAAACGTTGAAAGCAAAAATGACTTTCTATTGTTTTATTCCCACATCAAAGTATTTAAAAACTTATTTATCATTAATAGCTTTTATACCAGGTAATTCTTTACCTTCTAAGTATTCTAATGATGCTCCTCCACCAGTAGAGATGTGTGTAAAGTCATCTTCGAAACCTAATGAAATTGCTGCTGCGGCAGAGTCACCACCACCAATAATAGTAGTAGCGTCTTCCAATTTAGCAATAGACTCACATACACCGATTGTACCTTTAGCAAAATTACTAAATTCGAATACACCCATAGGTCCATTCCATACTACAGTATGTGCACCTTGTAATTCTTTATTAAATAATTCTACTGTTTTAGGTCCAATATCCATTGCTTCTTGATCTGAAGGGATTTCATTGATAGATACTTCAGTGATTTTTGCATCATTAGAAAATTCTTTAGCGATTTTACAATCTACAGGTAATACTATTTGATCGCCATTATTCTCTAACAAGTCTTTAGCAAAATCAATTTTGTCTTCTTCCAATAATGAAAGACCTATTTCCTTACCTTGCGCTTTAATAAATGTATAAGCCATACCGCCACCGATTAAGATTTTATCTGCGATATTAACTAAATTTTTGATAACATTAATTTTATCTGAAACTTTAGCGCCACCTAAAATAGCAACTACTGGTTTTTGTGGATCATTCACTACGCCACCAATAAATTTAATTTCTTTTTCCATTAAGTAACCAGCTGCTGTTTCTAGATGAGTAGAAATACCTACGTTTGACGCATGTTCACGGTGCGCTGTACCAAATGCATCATTAACAAATACATCACCTAATGACGCCCAATATTTACCTAATTCAGGATCATTTTTAGATTCTTTTTTACCATCTAAATCTTCGAAACGTGTATTTTCAACTAATAAAACATCGCCTTCATTTAAGTTTTCAATTGCTGTTTCGAGTTTTTCGCCACGTGTTTCAGGAACGAATATAACTTCTTTACCTAATTTCTTAGATAAGTTTTCAGCAACAGGCTTAAGTGAAAGTCCTTCTTTATCACTCTCTTCTTTAACTTTACCTAAGTGAGAGAATAAAACTAATTTACCACCTTGTTCAATAATATATTCGATTGTTGGTAATGCTTGAACAATTCTGTTGTCATTAGTGATTTCACCATCTTTAATTGGAACGTTAAAATCAGCGCGCTCAAGAACAACTTTACCTTTTAAATCTAAGTCTGAAACGATTTTTTTAGCCATTATCTATTTCCTCCTTCGTATAGGAAAACTTTATATAAAAATAAGCGGAGAAGCGTATGTGCTCCCCGCTTACTCATAAGCTTATATATCTAATTAAACAGTACAGAGCACTAGTCAAATTATGAACGTGTAGAAGAGCTTTACACTCTCCACGCTATAACTTTAAATAACGTGCTTATCCGTTAAGCTTCAATTATTTAGAAAGTTCAGCTAAGTGAGCTAATGTACGTACTAATTGAGCAGTGTAAGACATTTCATTGTCGTACCAAGCTGCAACTTTAACTAATTGACGATCTCCAACAGTCATAACACGAGTTTGAGTCGCATCAAATAATGAACCGTAAGTCATACCAACAATATCAGAAGATACGATTTCGTCTTCAGTGTAACCGAATGATTCGTCAGAAGCTTGTTTCATAGCACTGTTAACTTGGTCAACAGTTACATCTTGTTTGTCTAATACTACAGTTAATTCAGTTAAAGAACCAGTAGCAACTGGAACACGTTGTGCTCCACCGTCTAATTTACCATCGATTTCTGGAATAACTTTACCGATAGCTTTAGCAGCACCTGTTGAGTTAGGGATAATATTTTCAGCTGCTGCACGTGCACGACGTTTGTCACCTTTTCTGTGAGGTGCGTCTTGTGTATTTTGGTCACCAGTGTAAGCGTGAATTGTAGTCATGAAACCTTCAACTAAACCGAATTCGTCACTTAAAACTTTTGCAACTGGTGCTAATGAGTTAGTAGTACAAGAAGCACCTGAAACAACTGTTTCTGAACCATCTAATGTATCATGGTTAGTGTTGAATACGATTGTTTTTACATCACCTTTAGCTGGAGCTGAGATTAATACTTTTTTAGCACCTGCATCGATGTGAGCTTGTGCTTTTTCTTTATCAGTATAGAAACCAGTACATTCTAATACTACGTCGATATCTAAATCGCCCCATGGTAATTTACTTGCATCTGGTTCTTCAAAAGATTTAACTTCTTTACCATTTACACGGAAACCACCTTCAACAACTTCTACGTCTCCGTTAAAGCGACCTTGCATAGTGTCATATTTTAATAAATGAGCTAACATTTCGTCGTCTGTTAAGTCGTTTACTGCAACTACTTCAATACCTTCTACGTCTTGAATTCTTCTGAATGCTAAACGACCAATTCTACCAAAACCATTAATTGCTACTTTTACTGCCATTATAATGGCCTCCTTTAAAATGATATTTAAAAAGTATTAAACTTTTTATTACTATTGTAAAATGACTTTTGCTGCGGCTTCATCTGTAATCAATACAGTGTTTTCCGGTGCAATTGAAAGATAAGCTTTAATAGCTTCTCCTTTTGATTGTCCACCAGCAACCGCAAAGATAAAGTCTTTGTTCTCAAGATCCTCTAGCTGAAGGCCAATCGTTTTGACCTTATGAACTATTTGACCCTGAGCATCAAAATAATATCCAAAAGCTTCTCCAACGGCTTGATGATGTTGAAGGTTATCAATCACATTTTGAGATGATTGACGTCGATGCGCCATCTTCAGCGCATCACCAATGCCGTGTATTGTTATATTAGCTTGCTTGATTTTATCTAGTGTATGCATGACAGAAGGTTCCAACATTAACGTATCGTATGTGGACTCACTCACGTTGTCTGGAACATAGAGTGTTGTATAATAGCCACCAGCTTGTTGGGCCATACTCGAAGCGATTGTATTCGCTTGATAAACAACATTTTCTCCAAGTCCACCTCTAGCTGGAACAAAGAATACGTTAAACGGTAATAAATGTATCGACTCACTCACGCACGCCATTGTTGAACCACCAGTTACAGAGACAATAGCATCTTCATAAAGTATACCTTCTAAAAGTTGCCCAGCTTGTTGACCCATTTCACGTTTTACAGTTCGATTAGAATCGGAATCTCCTGGAATGACATGTACATCTTTAATATGAAATTTATCTTTGATAGCACTGGCCAATTTATGGTCATCGCTATAAACATTAAAGTATTCACCTAGTTGTGCTAATACTTCAGTACCTTCATTAGTAATTTCCATTCCCGTAGGTTTGACACGAATTAATTCTTGCTTCTTTAACATATCTGTTTCCGACCGTAAAACTCTCTCAGTCATATCCATATGTTCACTTAGACTTCTTCTTCCTACAGGTTGATTTTGAGAGATAGTAGATAAAATATAAAAGCGTCTATACATCTTATCTATAAGATCAGGTATAAGCTTTTGTTGAACTTTAATTAAGTCTTTCACTACTACCTTCCTCCTTATATCTTTGTAACAAAGGTACTTGAGAGGCAATCATAACTAAGCTTTGACTTTTTAAGTCCCACCTGGGACAAAATCTAACCTCTTTACACTTGCAATACTACTATTACGTATTATAAATTGCAAGTGAATTCACTTAATTTCTAAGTTAAATTATAAAAGTTTGTAGGAAAACGATTACAAACAAAGTATAGACCCCATTCTTATATAGTAATTTAATCACTGTTCGCTTTCTAAATAACTCTACCCAAATTAAATTTTATTCATGCATTTGTTTTATTTAGTTGTTATGATTAACTCTATAATTTGAATCTGAATAAAATTAGAGTGAGGTAAAACAATGTCGAATCATAATTATTCTGACGAAAAAATCGAAGTTATAGATCCGAGTGATGATAGATATAAAGGAGATGATTATTTTAATAAAAATTCATCTCAAAACAATCAAAATTTAAAAACTTTTAATCAAACTTATTCTTATGGTTGCACACATTCAGGATGCGGCTGTATATTAGGCTGTTTAACTATTTCACTTATTTCATTCTTACTTTCATTACTAATTTTTTGGATTATATAAACATAAAAAGGGTGGGACTGAATTCATTTTGAATTCGAAGTCCCACCCTTTGGGCTAACTCGAGTTAATAAAGATTAAAATTAACGAATCATGGCTTACTTAAGTGACCTTAAAACTATTTTTAGGAATAGTCACAAGATGAACTTTCCAAAAATTTTTAAGTTATTTCTTATTAATCCTTTTTTGAGCTTTGAGAATTTTGATTGTTATTATTTTGTTTTTGTGTGTTCTGCCCCGAACTAGCATTTTGATTGCCACTATTTCCATTGTTTTGTGGTCTGGTTGACTGTGTTTGATTTGATTTATTTTGGGTACTTTGACGATTCTCTGATGACTGGTTAGATTTATTTTGTTGTGGCTTTTGTTGTGTTGACGATTGATCTTTTTCATTTGGGCTTTCTTTAGAATTTGAACTGTCTTGTCTAGTTTTTTTTCTTTCATCAGTTTTTGGTTCTTTTGCTCTCTTTTCTCCTGTTTGTGGATTTTGTCTCACCGGAGTTTGAGTTGTAGGTCTTTGTGGCGTTTGAACAGTTTGTTGCGTTTGTTGAGTTTGAGGAACTTGTTGCGTTTGTTGTGTATTATTCTTTTTTTCTTCCACCGATTTTTTATCTTTTTTTTCCTTTTTGTCTTTATCGTCTTTTTTCTTTTCTTGCTGTGTTGTTTTATCACTGAGTCGTTCGTTACCTTTTTTTGAACTATCGACAAATGAGTAAATACCAAATGCTAAACCTATTAATAATAGCAAAACTACAATCGCACTAATAAATTTGGAGATACCGCTCATATTGTTTACCTCTCTTTCATTCTTAAACACGAATTTATCTTAAAAACAATACTATTGAATCATTGTAAAAAATCAAATCTCAACTATTTTCAATAATTAAAAGTAGTATTTCCCTAAAATTTTTTCATAAGAACTTTTGGGAATAATTAAATAAAAAGTTTAATGAGATTATATAATAGTGATATTTGAGTTTAATCAATCAATACAACTTTATATTTAATTATCTCATACATGATAACATCATACTGATTGATTAACATCATTTTTAAATAACTTAATCAAATCTTAACACGAGTGTTCGTAAATTTACCTATTACATTTGCCTGTGCAAAATGATTCACAACATCATTTAAAAAAGTTTAAAATAAACAGTGTTATAAAGTGAAACCATTTCACAAGTATAAAAAGTAGAATTAGTTTTAACTTCATTTTTACTATTTTATAATTATTTAAAAAACATTTTATAGTTAGAACATAGATACTTTAATTTATTACCACTCTAACCTTTTATTTTACGGAATAAACAATATTAAAATTGTAATCTTTTATACAGTATTCACTATTAAATGGGTATATGTATTCTAGGATAGAAAAAAAGGATCCATACGTTGCTCGCACGGATCCACTACTAAAGGGAGTCAAAATTTACCTTCGTTAGTATATTATGGGGTATACTCATACTAATTAAGAGATGTTTAATTAATTATCGAAGGTACAATTTTATTATAACTAATCTGTTTTTATTTTAAATGCATATTAAAAAAAGTCTTTGACATCTTATTGGCTAAAAAATGTATAAAATATGAATAATAATAATAAGTATCAATAAGATGACAGCTTTTTATTTTCAGATGAGGTGAAACTATGAAACGCTATTTAATTACTGGTGGAACTGGCATGGTCGGTTCCCACTTGGTCAACGAAATTAAACAAACCGATGCACATATTACAATTTTAACCAGACAGGATAAAACTTCTAATCATCCCAAAATCACGTATATCAACTGGTCAAAAGAGGGTTGGCAACATCAAGTACCAGATATAGATATTGTTATTAATCTAGCTGGTGCAACGTTGAATAAACGTTGGACATCTTCCCACAAACAAGCGATGATGCTTAGTCGTATTCAATCAACGCAAACACTATTTGAACTTTTTGAAACACGTGAACACAAACCAGAAGTTTTATTTAACGCAAGTGCAATGGGCTACTACCCTCCAGATTTATTTACAAGTTATACGGAATTATATCGAACACTTCCATTTGATTTCTTATCAGAAATTGTATATCAATGGGAACGGTTTGCGAATAAATTTAAGCAATTCGGTACACGTGTCGTTTTAGGTCGATTCGGTCTTATTCTATCAGACGATGGTGGTGCTCTTGAAATGATGGAACTTCCGTATCGTTTATATGTTGGGGGAAAACTCGGCTCTGGAAGACAATGGTACTCTTGGATTCATATCGATGACTTAATTAGAGGTATTTTATTTACTATCAATCATGATAACGCTGAAGGTCCATTTAATTTAACTGCACCTATTCCTGAAAGACAAAACTTATTTGGTTATACTTTAGCACGTGCGATGCATAAACCACATGAAACGTGGGCACCTAAATTGATACTACGTGCAGTGCTAGGTCAGATGTCTACTGTCATATTAGATACACAAAAAGTACTTCCAAATAAATTACATGCACTAGGTTTTGAGTTTAAGTATAATAATTTAAGAAATGCTTTAGATGATTTAATTAAAGCTTAAGAATTACATCGTAAGAAGAAGGGATATAAAATGAAAGATACTCAGTTAACATATATATTATTAATCATTGCAAGTATTTTATTAATTGCTAATGGTATATTTGCATTTGAACGTACGTTATCAATGATATTAATGTCGATATTATTTATATTAGTTGGAATCATTTTATTATCAACAACATTGAATACCATGTATCAATCATCAAAACACTCAAAACGTTAAATTTCATCAGTTTAAAGTAACAATCATTTTATTAAACATAGATAAATGAAAATCTCTCGGTTTGAATAACACTTTTAATAAATGAAAAACGGTAATAATCCATTTTGTAAGGTATTTATCTTTTTTTAATTACATCGTTTTTTCTAAATCTATATTCATATATTATTTAAAATAAAAACCCTAGTAGACAAATGACAAAATATACATTGTCGTCTACTAGGGTTTTGTGTATTAATCAATAATCATACAACGTTTATTTTATTATTTTTCTGGTTCCATTACTTCATCAATTAATCCATATTCTTTAGCTTCTGCAGCTGTTAAGAAGTTGTCGCGATCAGTATCTTGTTGAATTTTTTCAATTGATTGACCTGTACGTTCTGATAAAATACGATTTAATTTTTCACGTGTTTTTAAAATATGATTTGCTGCAATTTCAATTTCAGTTGCTTGTCCTTGTGCACCACCTAATGGTTGGTGAATCATAACTTCAGCATTAGGTAGCGCAAATCGTTTACCTTTTGCACCTGCTGCTAACAAGAATGAACCCATAGACGCTGCCATACCAATACAGATTGTTTGAACGTCTGGTTTGATATGTTGGATAGTATCATAAATAGCAAATCCAGCAGTTACACTGCCACCTGGTGAATTAATATATAAATAAATATCCTTTTCAGAATCTTGCGCTTGCAAGAATAATAATTGTGACACAATAGAGTTAGCTACGTTATCATCAATTTGAGAACCTAGCATGATAATACGGTCTTTCAACAAACGTGAATATATATCATACGCACGTTCACCGCGGTTAGTTGTTTCAATAACTGTAGGAATTAAATTCATTTATTTTTCCTCCTTATAATAACTGTTAAAATTATTTTACCTTAAAAGTCAAAAATGGTCAAAGATTAAGCTTATTAATCAAAAATTCAATTTGACGCTTAACCTTTTCATTTGTAAACTAGAATTATCGTTTTCATTGTACCGTCATTATTGAACGACGTACAGAAATGTGATTATTTCAATATTTACCCCTCGTAGTGTAATGGATAACACATAAGATTCCGGTTCTTAAAATAGAGGTTCGATTCCTCTCGAGGGGGTTGCTGAATGATGAGGAGATTTTAATGTCTGAGCTTATTTGTAATCTCAGTCTTAAAATCTCATTTTTTATAATTCAATTTGTTCACCATTTCTTATTTTATCCGCTAATTCATTCAACTTTCTTAAACGGTGATTCATACCTGATTTAGATATAGGCCCTGTAGAAACCATCTCACCCAATTCTTTTAACGATATTTCTTGATGTTCTACTCTGAGCTTCGCTACTTCTCTTAAACGATCAGGTAAATTTTCAAGCCCAATTTCTTCATCAATTAATTGTATACTTTCAACCTGTTTCATTGCTGCGCTAACAGTTTTATTAAGATTTGCTGTTTCACAATTAACAAGACGATTAACCGAATTACGCATATCACGGACAATTCTTACATCTTCAAACTTTAACAATGCTTGATAGCCACCTATCAAACTAAGAAAGTCGGAAATTTTTTCAGCTTCTTTAAGATACGCAATACTCCCTTTTTTACGTTCCAAATGTTTCGCATTGAGTTCATAACTATTCATCAATTTAGTAAGACCTTCGGAATGATCTTCATATTGTGAAAAAATTTCAAGATGATATGAAGATGTTTCAGGATTATTTACAGAACCACCTGCTAAGAAAGCCCCTCTTAAATAACTTCTTTTCATTTCATCATCTTTAATCATATCCGGATCAATATCGTGAGTAAAAACTCCCTTTTTTAAAATTCCTAAATCATTTAGTATTTCTTTCGCTAACATCTTTGTTCGACATATATAAATATTGTTTTTTTTCAATTTCATCTTTTTTCTAACTAAAATTTCAACTTCAACATTAAATATACGTTTGATAAGAGAGTAAATTCGACGAGCTGTTGTCGCATTTTCTGTCTGTACATTAATTACAAACTGTTGATTTGATAGACTAAGTGCGCCATTCATGCGAATTAATGCACTGAGCTCTGCTTTAGCATTCGATTCGTCAACTTCTATGCGTGTTAGTTCATTTTTCATATCTGATGCAAAGCTCATTGAACACTCACCCTTCCTAACCCTTTTTTCTATTCTTATTTATAGTATCGCCAATGAGGTGTAAAGTTATTTTCTAATTCTAAACACACACTTAAGCTATCATATCATAACTACGAATTCGCTTATAATTATTTCTTTTTATCACTAGGAGTAAAGCGAATTGTACTTGTTAATTCTAAGGCAAGTTCATAAATCATTTTTGATAATACTTTTGTGTTATGTCTGACATAGTGTTCATTAGATATTTCAACTAAATTAGATGCCGTTAAAACTCTAATTCCACTATCTTTTAATTGTTCTTTATGTACTGCTACTGGTTTCGAATTCTTTTCTTCATATCGTTGTAAAACATCTTTACTATAGGATTCTGAGCTACATATGACAAAATCAATAAATGGTTCACCAACTTGTCGAGTAAGTGCATCAATATGCTCTTTGACATCATAATTATCAGTCTCGCCTGGTTGTGTCATAACATTAGATACATAAAGTTTTGGAGCAGATGTACGTAATAATGCTTCTGAAATACCTTTGACACATAAATTTGATATAACACTTGTATATAATGAACCTGGTCCTAAGACAATTAAATCTGCTTGTTCTAAAGCTTCTATCGCTTCATTCATTGGTTCAACATCACTTGGTTCTAAAAACACACGATCTATTTTTTTATGTGTTTTAGGTATATTAGTTTCTCCATGTACAATTTCACCGTCTTCCATCACCGCGTTGAGTTGCACACTTGCGTTTGTTGAAGGGATGACTTGGCCTTTAATATTTAAAACTTTGCTTAACTCTTTAATAGCGTGTCCAAAATCATTAGTAATGTTAGTCATTCCAGCAATAACTAAATTACCTAATGAATGCCCATCTACTTGATTTTCACCAAAACGGTACTGGAACAATTGAGTTAATATCGATTCTGAGTCACTTAAAGCAGCAATGACATTACGAATATCACCAGGCGCTGGAATATCCATGACATCTCTAATTTTCCCCGTGCTCCCACCATTGTCCGCTACAGTAACAATGGCAGTAATGTCTATTGGAAATTCTCTAAGGCCTCTAGCAAGGACAGAAAGTCCAGTGCCACCACCAATAAGTACTACATTCATTTGTTTCATTATCTCTCTCCACTTTCAATATGCGCATCTCTATGATGCACATAAACATTATATTCAAAAATCTCGTTAAGATATTCAGCTAAACGTTTAGCTAATGCGACTGATCGATGTTGTCCACCCGTACAACCTATAGCAATAACCAATTGCGATTTACCTTCTTTTTTGTAGCCAGGAATCATAAATTTTAATAAATCTGTTAATTTATCAAAAAATATTTGGGTTTCTTTCCACTTCATAACGTAATTGTACACTGGCTCATCTAAACCAGTAAATGGACGCAATTCCTCTACATAGTAGGGATTAGGTAGAAATCTGACATCAAAAACTAAATCAGCATCCATTTGTATACCATGCTTGAAACCGAAACTTGTCACGTTGATTGTAAATGTTTCAAAGTTTTCATCTAAATAAAACTTTGAAATGCGTTGCTTTAATTCTTTAGGTTTTAATTTTGTTGTATCAATCACGTAATTAGCGATACTTCGGATTTCTGATAGATGTTCACGTTCCTCATTTATTGCATCTATTAATGATCTTTGTCCTTGTTCATTTAGTGGGTGCGCTCTTCTTGATTCTTTATAACGTGAAATAATTTTTTCAGTTTTAGCTTCTAAAAACATAACATCTAAAATCACGTCATTACGACTTTTAATAATATCAATTTCTTTAACTAGAGATTTAAATAATTCCTTACCTCTTAAATCTATTGCAATTGCTACTTTTTGCAATGAAGGATTTCCTTGAGCCATCAATTCTACAAATTTAGGTAATAGTACAGGTGGTAAATTATCTACACAGAAAAATCCCATATCTTCGAGACTTTGAATCACCAATGATTTACCCGCTCCAGACATACCTGTAACAACTAACAATTCACTTTTACCCATTTCTTTTTCGTTGCTTGTCATTTTCTTAAGTCACCGCCAATTATAATCTTCAATCAATATCATTATATTAAATTCATCTTATCACACTCAAATATGCAAAGTAACATACTTATATTGTAATTAAAAAAGCTAGAATCATTGATGACGATACTTTGACGCAAACAATGTTCTAGCTATGTGTAAAATGAGTTAAATTTTAATTATCTTTTAATTCTGTAATATAATCAGCTGCACTTTGAGCCGCAATACTACCGTCTCCTGTAGCAGTAACAATTTGACGTAACCCTTTATCACGAACGTCACCTGCAGCAAAAATACCTCGTACTTTAGTACTCATGTCATCTTGTGTGACAATGTATCCCGCGTCATTTGTAATACCAAGATTTTTAAATGGTGCTGTGAGTGGTTTCATTCCAATATAAATGAATACACCGTCGGCATCATAAGTCTGTTCAGCACCATCTTTAGTTGATTCAAGTGTAACTGAACCAACTTTACCATCTTTTTCATTAATTGTTTTAAGTGTATGACTCCAAATAAAGTCAACTTTATCATTTTTGAAGGCACGTTCTTGCAAGATGTTTTGTGCACGTAATTCATCTCTACGGTGAACAATCGTTACTTTATCTGCAAATTTAGTTAAGAAAGTACCTTCTTCTACCGCTGAATCTCCGCCGCCAATTACGAAAAGACGTTTATTTTTAAAGAATGCTCCATCACAAACCGCACAATAACTTACTCCACGTCCTCCTAATTCGTGTTCACCAGGAACGCCAATCTTTTTATACTCTGCTCCAGTTGAGATAATAACTGCATGTGCTGTTATCTCTTTATTCCCTAAATTGATAACTTTATAGTCGCCTTTATCTTCAACAGATTTAATATCGCCATATTGGTATTCCGCACCAAATTTTTTAGCATGTTCAAACATTTTAGTAGATAAGTCAGGACCTGTGATCATCTCAAATCCTGGAAAATTCTCTACTTCTTCAGTGTTTGCCATTTGACCGCCTGGCATACCGCGTTCAATCATGACAGTTTTTAAATTGGCACGAGATGCATATACTGCTGCTGTCATACCGGCAGGACCTGCACCGATTATTGCTACATCAAAATCTACTTCAGTCATTTTAAATGCCTCCTACTTATTAATCATTATGCGCATTATATATCATACTTTTCATTTCATAAATTTATATGCTCAATATAAATTCAATTGCTTTATTCAGTTTGTATCTAGAAACATTAAAATCGTCCATCAATTGCCTCTTGGTAAGTGGTTGGCTAGAACGACGATACGATAGGTAAACAAATGCAGCTACATATCTATCGACATCTACTAAATCTACATTTTCAGCTATAATCATTTCTGCTTGATTAATCCAATCTGTAAATAAAGACGTGTTATATTTGAATTTCTTAAAATTATACAACCTTTGCATACCTCTGTGTATAAAATCTAATTTATTGAGTGTGAGTCCTTGTACCAAATATGTGAGATAAAGTTTCTCATAGTCATTCATTGATTCAAGAATTGACCAAATATCTTCAGTCATTAGTATTTCTTTTCCATTTAATTGATGAAGTAAAAAAATACCGTAAAGTCGATAATGATTATTATCATCTAGTAATAATGGTAACACTCGTGATTCAAATACCGTTTTACTTTCCTCAATTACCCAAGGTGCATAACCAACATCAACTTCAGAAATTTGAGTGAGCTTGTTCCACATCTCAATACTTTCGTCTTTATTTCCTAGGTAATAAAAATTGAAACTCAATGCATTATACATTTGAATAGAGACAAATTTACCTTTTTTATAAAGTGGATAAAGTAAATTTTGAGAAGCACGATACTGTTTTAAATAACTCAATACGATTCCTAATTTAAAGGTTTCGTCGTCATTTAGTGGTACTACTTTATTAAGTATTTTAAGATATTTTTGATATTTTTCTGTTTCTTTTTTATTATAAAGTAATAATGTGTAGTGACAAAGTGCATGCACGTCTGAATTATCTTCCTTTAAAAGTTCTTCAAACATTGCTTTGGCGCTATCATACTCACCTAGATACAAATAACACATTGCAAGTAAATTCCTAATCACCCTATGCTGTTGTATCTCGTAAGATTGATTCAAAATATATGTTCGGGCTTCTTCTAACCTACCTTGCGAAAAGAGAAATTGAAATAAAAGTTGTGTTGAAAACAATTGTGCTTCTAATTCAATTTTTTGTTCATTTGTATACGTGACTTCGAATGTTTTTTCAAGCATTTCTCTAAAATCTTTATCCTCTGACAATATTACATAATTAATACCAAACAAGAATGCCTTGTTTGGCTCGTTTAATTCTATATTTAATTGACTTAGTTCATAGAAACTTTCTGCTACATGAAAGTCTTTAACAATATTCTCATAAAATAGACGTTCTGCTTTTTTGCCGATATTTAATTTAACTAAACATTGAGCATAGTGTTGTTGAATATCAAAATCCTTAGGTGACAACTCAAGCACTTTTTCATAATATTCTGCCGCCTTCTTGTAGTCCTGTTGTCGCCACTTTTGGGTAGCCATTTTACGATAAAAAGCCTCATCAAAAATCATTGGAATGATGTTATTTTCTTTTTGTGCCATTCATTGTCACCTCCTGAATCTAATTGTATTTGCATAGGATTACCAAATGCAAAACTGTAATCGGGAACATCTTTAGACACAACCGTACCCGCACCAATTTTAACATGATTTCCTATGGTTATTCCTGGTAATATTGTCGTATTTGCACCTATTAAAGTGTAATCGCCTATAATGACTTTTCCTACTCTCCACTCATCAACAAGTACTTCGTGAGTTAATATTGTTGTATTATAACCAATGACTGTATTCTTGCCAACCGAAATGTATTCTGGATAAAACAAATCAGGCAACACTTTATATGCAAATGAAGTATGATTCCCGACATCCATTTTTAAAAGCTTTTTATATATTTTATTTTTAAGTTTCATACTAGGAACAAATCTTGCAATTTCTATAATCAACGTTTGCTTTAGCACTTTTACGAATTTAATTTTTCTATATATATGCCATAAAGGATTCACTTGATGATGCTTCTCTTTACTTAATCTTCTCAAAATAATCACTTAGCCTTTTTAATCGGCCATGTTAATGGTCCTGAATTTTCATATTTTATTGGTTGGTATTTAACTCTTCTATAAATTACGAATATCACACTAATCATAATAAGCACGACAGAAACAAGTTGCGCGACACGTATATGACTCGTAAGCATCAAACTATCGGTTCTCATCGCCTCAACGAAAAAGCGCCCTACAGAATACCAAATAAGATAACCAAAGAATGTCTCTCCAAGTTTTAGACGTTTCCTTAAAGTAATTAAAATGACAAAACCTATTACATCCCAAATAGACTCATATAGAAACGTCGGGTGGTAATATTGGCCTTCAATATACATATTTCTAATAATAAAGTCTGGCAAATGTAAATGTTCTAGAAAAGCTCTAGATACTGGACCTCCATGCGCTTCATGATTCATAAAGTTTCCCCAGCGTCCTATCCCTTGAGCTAAAATAATACTTGGTGCCACAATATCTCCTATTTGAAACGGATGTAGATTTTTGATTTTACAAACAATAATCCCAGAGATAAGTCCACCAATTAAGCCACCATGTATGGCAATACCACCATGCCAAATTTTTGGTATCTCACTCAAGTGATTCATGTAATATGGCCATTGAAATGTAACAAAGTATATTCTCGCAACTATGAATCCAACAATCGCGCTATAAAATATAATATCGATTAAGGTGTCTTTATGTAATCCAACCTGTTTCAATGCTGCTTGTGCAATGAAGTATCCAAGTAAGATACCACAAGCAATAATAATTCCATACCATCGAACTTGGATTGGTCCCAAGCTAAAGGCAACAGGATCGATATATCCTAATGTTATATTCATGTGTGTTACTCCTCACTTTTATGACTATTTCGAACGATTTCTTCATTAAGTCTCTCATTAAATTCAACTGCTGTATTAATACCCATGATATTAAGACGATAATTCATAGCAGCTACTTCAATAATTACTGCTACATTACGCCCTGGTCTAACTGGTATCGTTTTTTTAGTGATTTCCGTATCAAGAATTTTCAATGTTTCTTCATTAAGACCTACACGATCGTATAATTTATTCTTATTCCAATTTTCTAAATTAATATTTAATCGAATTTGTTTTTCAGTTAATATTGATCCTGCTCCAAACAAAGTCATAACATTAATGATTCCGAGACCACGAATCTCTAGCAAATGTTCGATAAGTTTAGGCGGTTTCCCTACAAGTTCATCCTTAGTAATTTCTTTGATTTCTACATTATCATCAGCCACTAATCTATGGCCTCGTTTGACTAATTCTAATGCAGTTTCACTTTTCCCAATGCCAGAATCTCCTGTAATTAGTACACCTACACCGTAAACATCAACAAGTACACCGTGCAAAGAAGTAGTTTTCGCGAGTTCATGTTCGAGAAATGTCGTTAACCTACTCATTAAACTCGTTGTGGCATCTTTCGCAACAATAATTGGTGTATGCGTTTCTTGAGATGCTTGTATAAGTTCTTCGGGTGGTTCTAACCCACGTGTAACAATAATCGCTGGAGTTTCAGGTCGGCATAATTTTCTCATTCTTCCTTTCTTCTCTTCATCTGGAAGTAAATTATAAAATGATAACTCCGTTGTCCCTAATAATTGAATACGGTCTGAAGCATAATGTGAAAAATATCCAGCCATTTCTAAACCTGGACGTGAAATATCTGTGTTTTTAATTGGTCTATCTAAACCTTCTTCACCAGTAAGTAATTCTAAATTTAACGTATTAACTAATCTATCTGTTGTTAACATGCATTCACCTCAAATTTCATAAGCCATTCGTATCTTCCTTTTCTATTATCATATCAAAAATCAACACATGTTTTATATTAAAATGATGATTTAAAATTTTAAAAGTTTCTTAAATCATTACTGTTTTAAGACAAACTAGATTTTATCTCCATTTTACAATCGAGTAGTTGACTGATTGAGTTAAAAAATATACCTTAAATAATAATCTAAATCGAATTTCAAATAACTATTTGATGATTTATGCTCAAATTAATGAAATTAATTTAATATAAAAAGCTCTAAGATTCTTTGTGTAAAAGTCATCTTAAAGCTTTTTAAGTTAATCTATCATTTTATTACTAGTCATACACCTTACTATTCAACGCTGTCTCTCTCTAATACTGGTTTTAAGTATTGACCAGTGTAAGACCCTTTATTTTGAGCAATCTCTTCAGGTGTACCAGTTGCGATGATTGTTCCTCCACCTTCACCGCCTTCTGGACCTAAATCAATAATATGATCAGCCGTTTTAATAACATCAAGATTGTGTTCGATAATAACGACCGTATCACCATTTTCCACTATACGATTCAATACCTTTAATAAACGACTTATATCGTCGACATGTAATCCTGTAGTTGGTTCATCAAGAATATAAATAGAACGCCCCGTTGAACGTTTGTGCAATTCTGATGCGAGTTTTACACGTTGCGCTTCGCCACCAGATAATGTAGTAGCTTGTTGACCTAAAGTAATGTACCCCAACCCAACATCTACAAGTGTTTGTAATTTACGTTTAATCTTAGGAATATTTTCAAAGAAATGCGTAGCTTCTTCAACAGTCATTTCTAATACATCCGCAATATTTTTACCTTTGTATGTTACCTCTAAAGTCTCACGATTATAGCGTTTACCATCACATACTTCACAAGGTACATAGACATCTGGTAAAAAATGCATTTCAATTTTTATAATTCCATCACCTTTACAAGCTTCACATCGTCCACCTTTGACATTAAAACTAAATCTACCTTTTTGATAACCTCGTATTTTAGCTTCATTCGTTTGTGCAAAGACATCTCTTATGTCATCAAAGACACCAGTGTATGTGGCTGGGTTAGAACGTGGTGTTCTACCTATTGGCGATTGATCAATATCAATGATTTTATCTAATTGATCAATTCCTTTAATTTCATCAAAATTCCCAGGTTTCACTTTAGATTTATTAATTTTTTGAGCTAATGCTTTATATAAAATTTCATTGACGAGTGAACTTTTACCAGAACCTGACACACCTGTAACAACAGTTAAGACAGATAGTGGGAAGTCTACATTTACATTTTTCAAATTATTACTTTTAGCACCTTTAATTTGAATCTTTCTATCGGTGATTTCTCGTCTGTATTCAGGGACTTCAATTCGTTTTTTTCCACTTAAATATTGACCAGTTAAGGATTTTTTATCTTTCATTACTTTATTAGGGGTACCACTTGAGACAACCTCTCCACCGTGGTTACCAGCTCCCGGACCCACATCAACTAAATAATCAGCTGCTCTCATAGTATCATCGTCATGTTCAACGACAATAAGTGTATTACCTAAATCACGCATTTCTTTTAAAGTATTAATTAATCTATCATTATCTCTTTGATGTAATCCAATAGAAGGTTCATCTAAAACATATAGTACTCCGGTTAATCGTGAACCAATTTGTGTTGCTAAACGAATACGTTGTGCTTCCCCTCCAGATAAAGTCCCTGATGAGCGATCTAAAGTCAAATATTCCAAACCAACATTATTTAAAAATGATAATCTTGAAATAATCTCTTTTAAAATTTGATCTGCAATCGATTTATCTTGGTCGCTTAATTTTAAATTTTCGAAATAATAAAGCGCGTTTTTAATTGAATATTCAACGACTTCACCTATATTATAGTCGCCTACGTATACAGATAACGCTTCTTTGCTTAAGCGTTTGCCATGACAAGTTTCACACGGTAACTCTGTCATATATTTACTCATCATTTCGCGTGTATATTCAGAGGGAGATTCATGGTAACGACGGTCAATGTTAGGTACCACACCTTCAAAAACCATTTTACGTTTACGAGTACCACCATTTCGTTGCGTGAAAGTAAATTCAATTTCTTTTTCTCCAGAACCATTCATAAGTATATTTTTTTGTCTATCAGTCAATTTTTTATATGGCTTATCCATATTAATTTTGTAGACTTCACATACACGTTTTAATAAAGTTGGATAAAAATCCGAACTTGTTGGTTCCCATGGTTCAATTGCACCTTCATTTAAAGTTTTATTTTTATCAGGAATGACTAAATCTAGGTCTACTTTTAGTTTTTGACCTAAACCATCACAAGTTGGACACGCACCAAACGGACTGTTGAAACTAAACATTCTAGGTTCTAATTCACCAATAGAGAAACCACATATAGGACATGCGTGGTTCTCAGAGAATTTAAGTTCTTCTCCATTAATAACGTCAACTGTTAAATTACCTTCAGCAAGTTCAAGTGCTGTCTCAATAGAGTCCGCTAAACGCGTCTCAATGCCATCTTTAACTACAAGTCTATCAACAACAACTTCAATTGTGTGATTTTTATTTTTATCCAATTGAGGCACTTCATTTACATCGACGATTTCATCATCAACACGTAAACGCACATATCCTTTCTTACCTATATCTTCAATTAATTTTTCATGACTTCCTTTTCTATGTGATATAACTGGAGCAAGTAATTGAATTTTTGTACGTTCTTCCAATTCTAAAATACGATCAACCATTTGTTGAACAGTTTGTGATTCAATTTCTATACCGTGATAAGGACAGTACGGTTTACCGACACGCGCATATAATAATCGAATATAATCATAGATTTCAGTCACAGTGGCAACGGTAGAACGTGGGTTTTTACTTGTCGTCTTCTGATCAATAGATATTGCTGGTGACAAACCTTCAATGGTATCTACATCAGGTTTGTCCATTTGTCCTAAAAATTGTCGCGCATATGCACTTAACGATTCCACATAACGTCGTTGACCTTCAGCATAAATAGTATCGAACGCTAACGAAGATTTACCTGAGCCTGAAAGTCCAGTCATGACAATCAACTTGTTTTTAGGTAATTCAATATCTACTCCTTTTAAATTATGTGCTCGTGCACCTTTTACTACAATTGACGGTCCTTTCATTTAATCGTCACCCTTCTGCTTTTAATTCAAATAACATATCTCTTAACTCTGTTGCTTTTTCGAAATCTAAATCTTTGGCTGCTTTTTTCATTTCTTTTTCTATATTTTCTATTGTTTTTTGACGTTCTTTCTTTGTCATTTTCTTAGGTAATTCAGTTTGTTGTTGTTGATTTGTCTCATCGCTCTCCACAGTAGCACTAATGACGTCGTGAATCTTTTTGTTAATTGTTTTCGGCGTGATGCCATGTTCTTTGTTATGAGCAATTTGTATTTCTCTACGTCTTTGTGTTTCATCTATTGCATATTGCATAGAATCTGTAATTTTATCCGCATACATAATGACTTCTCCTTTGTCATTACGTGCTGCTCGCCCAATAGTTTGAATAAGAGATCTATCAGAACGTAAGAAGCCTTCCTTATCTGCATCTAAAATTACAACTAAAGATACTTCAGGTATATCTATACCCTCTCTCAGCAGATTGATCCCAACTATTGCGTCGTAAGTACCCATACGTAAGTCTCGAATAATTTCTATTCGTTCTAATGTTTTAATTTCTGAGTGTAAATAATTAACTTTAATCCCCGCTTCTTTCATATATGTAGTTAAATCTTCACTCATTTTTTTAGTAAGTGTTGTCACAAGTACACGTTCATCTTTGTCAACGCGATCTTGGATTTCACTTAAAAGATCATCGATTTGATTCTCAGTTGGACGCACATCAATTTTAGGATCAAGTAAACCAGTAGGTCGTATAATTTGTTCAACCATTTCATCTGTATGTTCTAACTCATATGGGCCTGGTGTAGCTGAAACATAAACAAGTTGTTTTGTTTTTTCTTCAAATTCTTCAAATTTTAATGGTCGGTTATCCAACGCACTTGGCAAACGAAATCCATGGTCTATTAATACTTGTTTACGAGCTCTATCCCCATTGTACATACCACGAATTTGAGGTAACGTAACGTGAGACTCATCAATCATGACAAGCCAATCATCTCCAAAATAATCAAGCAATGTATATGGTGTTGAACCTAATGGTCTTAAAGTTAAGTGAACAGAATAATTTTCAATACCTGAACAAAAGCCCATTTCTCTCATCATTTCTAAATCATAGTTAGTACGTTGTTCTAACCTTTGAGCTTCTAATAATTTATTCTCATCACGTAATTCTTTTAGTCTCTCTTCTAATTCTTTTTCTATACGTTCAATAGCTACTTTCATTTTCTCTTCACGAGTAACGAAGTGCGAAGCTGGGAAAATTGTAAAATGTTCACGTTCTCGAATTACTTCACCAGTTAAATAGTTAACCTCTCTGATACGATCAATTTCATCTCCAAAAAATTCTACGCGAATACACATTTCTTCTCTAGAAGCTGGGAATATTTCAACAACATCTCCACGCACTCTAAATGTACCACGTTGAAAATCTATGTCATTACGTGAGTATTGTACATCAACTAACTTTCTCAACAATTCGCTTCGTTCCATCTCCATACCAACACGTACACTAACAACCAAATTTTTATATTCTTCCGGATTACCTAAACCATAGATACAACTAACACTTGCGATAATAATGACATCATCACGTTCAAATAAAGAACTTGTAGCAGAATGTCGTAGTTGGTCAATTTCATCGTTAATGGAGGCGTCTTTTTCAATAAAGGTATCTGTTGAAGGCACGTATGCTTCAGGTTGATAGTAGTCGTAATAACTAACGAAATATTCAACTCTATTTTCTGGGAAAAATTCTTTAAATTCACTATATAGTTGACCTGCTAATGTCTTGTTATGTGCAATAATAAGTGTAGGTTTACCAACCTCTTTAATTACGTTACTCATAGTAAAAGTTTTACCTGTCCCAGTTGCACCTAATAAGGTTTGATGACGTTTCCCTTCATTTACGCCATCCACAATTTTTTGTATCGCTTGTGGCTGATCACCTTGTGGCTCAAATTCAGACTTTAACTTAAATGGAACATGTTCTACCATTCCAAAATACGCCTCCTAATATTGTTATCATTTATAAAGATTTTACACATCTCAAATCAATTACTTTTTCATGAATATCATTTTCTATTTTAACAAATTCTATAAGAACAATACAAACATTTGTTCGCTTTTGAAATATAACATTTATAATGCTTATTCTAAAACAAGAGCTCTAAGATGATTTCTTATGTAAGAAATTGTCTTAGAGCTTTATTTATCAGTAATGTATGATGTGCGATGTTTTTCTTAAACGTACAATCAAATACATATTATATACACACTGTACTTTAAAATCTTTCGCTTTTATATTCACAATGTATCAATTATTATGTTCTAGCTATTAAAATATTTACTATTTAATATTTAGTTATTAATGTTTACACCATGGATTACTTAATATTCAAAATACTATAAACATCAATTTAAAGTAAAAAATGAGCAATAATGATGATTCAACAATTTTAAAATAAAATTATAATCACTATTATTACAGTTTAATGTAATAATAAATCAAAAAAACAAATACTTCAAAATTTTTGTTTGAACAAACGCATTCTTAAGAATCATTTTGGTTCTTATGAAATTCAAGTTGATCAATTATTAAATAACCAGCTAATAAACTTGTCACATCTATAAAAATAATCCATTCGTTGTGAAAGAATCCTTTATAAACTGATGCCCCTATTATTACCAGTGTGACTAATGTACCAATCCATTTACTTCTAGTCACCACACTAAACAGCACAACTAATATACAAGGAAAGAAGGCCGCACAAACATACCAAATCATTATCGTCACCCATTTCTTCTGTTTAGAATTGACATTGTTGTTTCACGTAATTCAGTTCGAGGAATAAAGTTTTCTGTGAGCATTTCAGGTATAACATTTTCAATAAAATCTTTTACAGATTCTAAGTGATCAAATTGTATAATAGTTTCTAAACTCATTTCATATATTTCAAAAAATAGTGGCTCAGGATTACGTTTTTGTATTTCTCCAAATGTTTCATACAATAAATCAATTTTATCAGCAACAGATAGAATTTGACCTTCTAGAGAATCATCTTTACCTTCTTGTAAACGTTCACGATACACGTGCTGATATTGTGTTGGTATCTCCTCTTTGATAAACGTATCGACCATTTCTTCTTCAACTTGGGAGAATAAATGTTTTAATTCCTTACTTGCGTATTTTACCGGTGTTTTGATATCACCTGTAAACACTTCAGCAAAGTCGTGGTTGAGTGACTTTTCATAAAGACTCTTCCAATCGATTTTATTTCCATGATATTCTTCGACAGTAGCCATATATTGCGCAATTTTAGTTACTTTAAAAGAATGAGCTGCGACATTGTGTTCAAAATATTTAAATTTACCTGGTAATCTTATTAATTTTTCTAAATCTGATAGTCTTTTAAAATATTGATGCATTCCCATAATAAGACACCTCCTTAATATTAAAATTAGTCTATATTCTTATTGTTATTATATCAATCAATATTATTATTGAAAGTAAATTATCATGTAAATCATTTCTATTTTATTACAAAAGAAAAAGTAGAATAATGAATTCATTTTGAACTCACTATTCTACTCTAATACGTAATTTATGGGTAAAACATGTTGATATATATGGAGGTGTTGTTCAACCAACATGATTTTCAATTTAATTGTCTAGAACGTTTATATAACATAAGAGACAATTATACGCGCAGTTCATTCACACTTTGAATATAAATAGCCATTTAGTGAATGTAATTATATGAATTAGGGTTGCTAATAGTTCTGTAAGATTTTACGTTAACGCCACCATTCCAGTTCATTTCCGAAACAGTTACAGAACCATTAGAATTGATTGATTCAACAACGCCAACATGTCCATAAGCACCAGCCCCATTTTGACCCGGACCACTTTGGAATACAGCACCAACCTCAGGTGTGTGATCTACATTAAAGCCAGCCTGATTAGCTGAATATGCCCAGTTACTAGCGTTGCCCCATAGACTTCCAATTGGTTTCCCTAGCTCAGCTCGACGATCGAATGCATAATAAGTACATTGACCAGTAGTGTATAAATTACCTGAGTTAGATACACTTCTTAGACCATCATAGGCGTTTGACACAGAGTATGTATCAGTTGATTCACTATCATAATTATCATAAGTAGTGTTGGATGTATCAGTTGATACATTATTATATCCTACTGGAATGTAGTTAGTTTCATAATTTACGAATGTGTTTGTGTTATTAAATTGTTCAAATGCAGTTTCAGATACTACAATTTCATCTCCCGGAAAAATAAGAGGTTCTACACCAGGATTTAATGCATAAAGCTCTTCTAAAGAAAGATTATGTTCTAAAGCAATTTTATATAAACTATCTCCAGGTTTTACAATGTAAATACCTAAGTTTGATTGATTTGTAATTACATCACCCGTTGCATATGTGTCTAGTTGCGACGTCTCAGATTCTTGTGCGTTAGCTGCAGTGTTGATTGCAATAAAAGCTGCAATCGAACTTAACGTTACAGTTAGCGTTTTTTTCATCTAGTTGTCATTCCTTTGCTAGTTGATTATTAATTCACAAATTTAATATAGCACAATCAAATGAAGCTAAGGGTATTGTTATATTGATGTAATATAATAGTTAACAAGTGTATTTTTACATCTAGAGGTGATTATCTACTCCACTAGTTCCTAACCTTATGATGTACAGGTCAAATTAAAGTCATTCTCGTATAAGATTGAATTTACTACGGTAACATTAGAAAATGCAGACTACATATAAAGTAAATATAACTTTAAAAATTAACTCCCTATTCTGTCTGCTTAATGAAAAATACGCATAATCATTGATAAATCAAATAATGATTATGCGTATATCAATTATACGTCTCGACTATCCATTTCTTTTCTTAAATAAGCTTCTATGAATGGGCCTATTTCTCCATCCATAACAGCGTCTACTTTACCAGTTTCTTCATTCGTACGATGATCTTTAATCATTGAATATGGATGAAAGACGTAAGAACGAATCTGACTTCCCCATCCAATGTCTTTTTGTTCGCCTCGAATTTCAGCCATTTCTTGCTCTTGCTCTTCTAACTTTAATTGATAAAGTTTGGACTTCAACATTTTCATTGCAGCTTCTCTATTTTTTATTTGAGATCGTTCATTTTGGTTGTTGACTACAATACCTGTAGGGTGATGTGTAATTCTAATTGCAGACTCAGTTTTGTTAATATGTTGTCCACCAGCGCCTGAAGCTCTAAAAGTATCCACTGTGATATCATCTGGGTTAATCTCGATTTCAATTTCATCATTATTAAAATCAGGAATAACATCACATGATGCAAAAGAAGTATGGCGTCTACCAGATGAATCGAAAGGTGAAATTCTAACTAAACGATGAACACCTTTTTCTGCCTTTAAATAACCATAAGCATTATGTCCTTTAATAAGTAATGTGACACTTTTAACGCCTGCTTCATCTCCTGGAAGATAATCAACCGTTTCAACTTTAAAGCCATTTTGTTCACAGTAACGTTGATACATCCTAAGAAGCATACTTACCCAATCTTGTGATTCTGTACCGCCAGCACCGGGATGAAGCTCTAATATAGCATTATTTGCATCATGTGGTCCGTCGAGGAGTAATTGTAACTCATATTGATCAATTTGTTCTTCAAATTGCTGAACTTCCTCTTCTAATTCTATCTTCATATCCTCATCATATTCTTCTTGTAATAACTCTCTCGTCGCACTCATATCATCGACAGCATTTGTCAGTTGATAATACCCATTTACTATAGATTTTAGTGCATTGTTCTTATCAATGATATCTTGTGCTTTAGTTTGATCATTCCAAAAATCAGGATCAGTCATCATTTCTTCATACTCTTGTATGTTCGTCTCTTTATTTTCTAAGTCAAAGAGACCCCCTAATTTGATTTAAGTGATTTTGATATTCTTCTAAATTTCTTTTAATCTCAGATAGTTCCATTCATCTTCTCTCCTATTTAATCATTCTATGTCATAATATTTATATCATACAGTATATGCCTATTTTTTAAAAATAAACGGCCATTCCATCGCTATATCATATTACTAAGCATTTAACTTACAAGCGATGTAAATAAAGGCTGAGTCATTCATAATTTGATATGCCTCAGCCTTTATATTTAAACTATTTTATTGATTACGCTTTCCCATGACAATTTTTATATTTTTTACCACTACCACATGGGCATGGATCATTTCTACCTACCTGATCACCTTTTACAATCGGTTGGGGCTTTGCTTTTTCTTTGCCATCTTCAGCAGTTACATGTTTTGCTTCACCAAAGCTTTTAGATTTTTCACGTTCTACATCATCTTCAAACTGAACCACTGATTTCAAGATATACTTACATGTATCTTCCTCGATATTTTGCATCATGATATCAAATAATTCATGACCTTCATTTTGATAATCACGAAGTGGATTTTGTTGTGCATATGAACGTAAATGAATACCTTGACGCAATTGATCCATCGTATCAATATGATCAGTCCAATGTGTATCAATTGAACGTAATAAAATCATCCGCTCAAATTCACTCATTTGGTCTCCTAATGTTTCTTGTTGCTGTGCATATGCTTTTTCAATTTTAGACCATACAATTTCAAAAATATCTTCTGAATCTTTACCTTTAATTTCTGTATCTTGAAGATCTCCTTCTTGCAAGAACACATCATTAACGTAATTGATAAATGGCGTGTAGTCAGGATTATCGTCTTCTTCATTAATAAAATGATTAATCGCACGTTGCAATGTAGAACGTAACATCGCGTTAACGACTTGAGAACTTTCTTCACTATCAATGATTTCATTACGCTCATTATAAATAATTTCACGTTGCTTACGTAAAACTTCATCGTATTCTAGAATACGTTTACGCGCGTCAAAGTTATTACCTTCTACTCGTTTTTGAGCTGATTCTACAGCTCGAGATACCATTTTCGACTCGATTGGCGTTGAATCATCCATTCCTAAACGGTTCATCATTTTCTGTAAGCGTTCTGAACCAAAACGTACCATTAATTCATCTTGTAAAGATAGGTAAAAACGACTATCTCCTCTATCACCTTGGCGTCCTGAACGTCCACGTAATTGATCATCAATACGTCTTGATTCATGACGCTCAGTACCAATAACAGCAAGTCCACCTAACTCTTCAACACCATCACCAAGTTTAATATCTGTTCCACGTCCAGCCATATTTGTGGCAATTGTAACTGCACCTTTTTGCCCCGCGTTTGAAACGATTTCAGCTTCGCGTTCATGATTTTTAGCGTTTAATACGTCATGTCTGACACCACGTTTTTTTAGTAAATTTGAAATATATTCAGAAGTCTCAACAGCAACAGTACCTAGTAAGACGGGTTGTCCTTTTTTATGTTTTTCTACAACATCTTCAACTACCGCATCAAACTTTCCTTTTTGACTAATATAAATTAAGTCTGAATTATCTTTACGTTGAACAGGTTTGTTTGTTGGAATTTGGGTAACTGTCATATTATAGATATTACGAAATTCTTCCTCTTCGGTTTTCGCTGTACCAGTCATCCCCGCTAACTTATTATACATTCTGAAATAGTTTTGGAAAGTAATGGATGCCATCGTTTTAGACTCATTTTGAATTGCTACACCTTCTTTAGCCTCAATTGCTTGGTGTAAACCTTCAGAAAAACGACGTCCAGGCATTGTACGTCCAGTAAATTGGTCAACAATTAATACTTCACCGTCAACGACCATGTAATCAACATCGCGTTGCAAAGTAACATGAGCTCTTAAAGCTGTATTAATATGACTAATCACTTCCACATTTTGAACATCATAAAGATTATCTACTTTGAACATACGTTCAGCTTTATCTGCACCTTGTTCTGTAAGATGTACAGCTTTGGTTTTTTCATCATAATTATAATCATCTTCCGCTTTAAGCATTTTTGCAAAAACATTTGCTTGAGTATATAAAGAAGTAGATTTTTCCGCTTCACCAGAAATAATTAAAGGTGTTCTTGCTTCGTCGATCAATATGGAATCGACCTCATCAATAATTGCAAAATGTAGAGGACGCATTACTCTCTCTTCAGCATAGTTCACCATATTATCTCTAAGATAATCAAACCCAAGTTCATTATTCGTACTATAAGTGATATCTTGTGCGTAAGCCTCACGTTTTTCTTCAGTTGACTTACTATTTAAGTTCAAACCTACAGTTAAGCCAAGATAGTTATATAGTTCAGCCATTTCTTCACTTTGTGAACTTGATAGATATTCATTGACTGTAATAACATGTACACCTCTACCAGCTAAAGCATTCAAATACGTCGGCATGGTTGCAGTCAATGTTTTCCCTTCACCTGTTCTCATTTCTGCAATATCACCTTTATGTATAGCAATACCACCCATTACTTGTACTTTATAAGGAATCATATTAAATACTCTCTTTGACCCCTCACGTACAAGTGCATAAGCTTCAGGTAAAATTTTATCTAAATAATCATTTTGTTTTTTTACATCTTCAATTTCTGCTAACTCTTTTTGAAAAGATTTTGTTTTTTCACGTATTTCTTCATCGGTTAATATCGCAGTATCTTCCTCTAAAGCAAGTACTTTATCTGCTAACTTACCTAATCTTTTAATTTCTTTTTTATTGCCGTCAACAATTTTCGATAAAAATCCCATTGCACGCGTCGCTCCTTTAACTAAAAACTGTTTGGCTTACAACAATTTATCTTATCATTTATATCGCTAAATTTATACTTATATACTCATGAAGTAATGCGTGTTAACTCAATTTTTCACAACACTTCACTTTGATTCGACTGGCAACAGCCTTTTTCTATAGACAATCATTTATATTATAAAATGTATATAAACATTTCAATTAACAATAATTTTATTTTAACACGTTGCAATCATTTTTTTCTCGCAATCAAACACGTTTTTAAAAAATAACGCAACGCGATACCTTTAACTAATATAGAAATTTAAAATCAAAGTTTAAATATAAATCGTCAAATCACACTAGCATATTTGTAAGCATACTGTCTATTAAATACTCATTTAATTGGTTAATTCAAAATTTAAGCAAACAAAATAAGCTGAGACACTTATTAAGAATACGAACTCCAAAGCTTGATTAATGTCATATCTACTTTGAAGTGAACATATCAAAACAATGCCCCAGCCTATGTTTATTAAGTTCTATTTTGTAGTCAAGCAAACTAAGAATACATATGTGTATTAGTAACCCTGATTCTATTAATCATTATTACCTTATTCAATAAACTGATAAGAATTCTTAATTCAACTTCGGCAATATTATAGTCTATAATATACAAGTCAATTTATTCAGTTGTTTCAATCAGACCGTATTTGCCATCTTTTCGTCTATAAACAATGCTTGTGCCATCAGTTTCTCTATCGGTAAAAATAAAGAAATCATGTCCCAATAAATTCATTTGCAATACTGCTTCTTCAGAATCCATTGGTTTTAAGCTGAATTGTTTAGAACGAATAATTTCAATATCATTTTCACTTTCTATATCATCTGCATGATTGTTTGTTGTAGACTCTTGTACTTCAGCAACAAAGATATCTTGATCTCCACGATCTCTATGTTTACGATTTACACGAGTTTTGTATTTACGTACTTGTCTTTCCAATTTGTTAGTAATTAAATCAATGCCTGCATATAAATCATCATGTCTTTCTTCAGCTCTAAGAGTGACATCTTTTAAAGGAATTGTAACTTCAATTTTAGTTGTAGAATTAGAATAAGTTTTAACTCTAACATGTGCTACAGCATTTGGCACATTGTTAAAGTATCTTTCTAATTTACCTACTTTCTCCTCAATATAGTTGCGAATTGCATCTGTGATAGTGAGGTTATCTCCATGAATTTCAAATCTAATCATAGTAATCTCTCCTTAAACCTCTATATTGATACTTCTTACCTATATTTTACCATGTTTATGTTATCGTGCAAACGCAAACACTTTGAATTTTCTGACTTTTTTATCGTACAATTTACACCCTGCGTGATGAATAGTTAACCCTGTTGTATAAATATCATCTATGAGTAGTATTACTTTCCCTTCGATATTTATCTCTTCATCTTTTATATAAAATGGATTAGGGGCTTTTGAACGTTCAATCTTTCCTAACTTTGACTGCTTAGGACGTATATGTGTACCTAATACATCTTGATATGAGATGCCCATTTTATCTAAGACAGTGGTCACAGGATTAAATGTACGTTCAATGTCGCGTTCAATTGGAGAAGGAATGGGAACTATATAATCATATTGCGTTTGAGGTAAAACTAATTTTCTCGCCAATACTTCTGCCAAATAGAAGTCTCGCTTAATCTTATACTGGTGTATGATTTCTTTCATCATACCATCATAACTATAATCACAAAACAATTGTTCCATTAAATAAAATGTTTTACTTAAGAATTGACAGTCATGACATTCGCCATCAGTAGAAATTTTGTTGTTAAGGCACTTAGGACACCTACCATCTTTATGAATTTTGGAGTTAAGCCATAATGTTTCACATCGTTCACAAAATATCTGAGGTGGTTTAAATAAGTTATAAATATGAATGGTCTCATGAATAGGTTGATTGCACTGGATACATTTACGCATCAATCCATCCCCTTTTAATTGCTAAACGATTCATTGAAATAATGTTTCTTTTAGCTAAAATCATCGATAATGTAACACCTTCATGAAGAAATAAAACTAAGCCACTTGGAGACTGCTGTTTACGTCCTACGCGACCAGCAATTTGAATTAAAGCCTCTTGTTGAAAACTTCCAGCATCAACTACAACGACATCTAAGTGTGTCATTGTAAATCCTCTTTCTAAAATAGTTGTAGTGAATACAATTTTGTGTTGTCCTCGTCTTAAAGCTTCAATTTTTTCAAATCGTAAATCATCTTCACTGTGAACGCAAATCAAATCAGGGATGTCCATTTTATACTGTTGATACATTTTATTCATAATTTCTATATTATTAATAAAGACCAAAGTAAAACGTTGTTGGTTAATTTGATATCTAAATATATTAAGTAATAAATTTTGTTTTCGTGTTGATTTTAATTTGAAATATTTGAACTTAGGAATAGGAAGGGGGGATCGGTGAAAACGGGCTGGTAACTTAATTATTTTTTCTGGGGGGAATTGTTTTAAAAAATGACGCGGTGGTGTGGCCGTCATGAAAATATGTGAATGATTCGATTTTGAAGCAAGTTGTATTGCATTTGATAATTGTGGATCCATAGACAACGGAAAAGCATCTACCTCATCGACAAATACAGTATCAAAATGCTGTTTAAACCTCAATAATTGATGGATAGTAGCAATAACAAAATGACCATTATATTGCTGTCTACTAGATTGATGTAGCACATCTATATGTTCATCGATAAAAGCATCTTTAATTCGATGACTTATCTCAATAATAACGTCTACACGAGGTGATACAATAGCAATATTATGTCCCATCTGACGAGCTATCCTAATTCCCTCAAACATCATTTCAGTTTTCCCTGCTCCTGTGACGGCATATAACAAGAGGTCATTATTATTTTTTATAGCTTGAACGATAGTTTCTGAAGCGTATTGCTGTTGCTTTGATAATTCAAAGGGTAACTGATAATTCGCTTTTGTTGCTTTTTGAAAACTTTTTACGAGACATATATCTGTAATACTATCCATTCTGCCTAATTGAATGCATCGTCTACAGTATGTGATTGTTTTATCCAATATCGTTGAATTGTAAGTCACAAAATATTGCAAGGAAGTGTTTCCACATTGAATACAATACCAACGCTCACTGTCTTTTATAACACCTTTTGAAACTTGAGATACTGATTCATCTTCAAGTTGATGCGTTGGAGAAATCAGTCTACCGTAATATTTAATTTTACTTCACTACTTTCAAAAAAGTCTGAAATACTCAAATAAGCGAACACAAGTGATATCTAATGATATTACCACTGTGTTCTTTCCTATCAAGCTTTCAGACTTTTGATTATATATTAATTAATGTCGATTCTTCTTGGGAAGTAACCCAATCCTAAACCGCCTGATCCTAAATGTGATGCTATCACTGGTCCAAATTCACAATACTGAATATGAACATTAGGATGATCTTCCTTTAATTGCTGAAGAAATGACTTTCCATCTTCAGTTTTATCACCGTTTATTACAAATACTGTCACATCTTCCATGCCTTCTATTTCTTTAAAAATGTTTGTTTCTAAAGATTTTAGCGCACGTTTTTTAGTACGTACTTTTTCGTGTGGATGTATTTTACCATCTTCTTCAAAACGCAAGACAGGTTTCATTTTCAATAATGTACCTACCCAAGCTTGAGCTCCAGTGATACGACCACTTTTTTGTAAATTTTTTAAATCATCAACAATTAAGTATGCACCAATATGTTGTCTTATTTCAGTTAGTTCATTAATAATATCATCAGGTTTATATCCCTTTTGTACCAATTGAGCAGCGTAAATTGCAAAGCTACCTTCAATCATCGCAGCAAGACGGCTATCAAACGTATGTACTTGAATATCTTCAACCATTTCACCAGCTTGTGTTGCTGAAGGATAGCTTCCGCTTATACCACTTGATAAGTTAATCACGATGACATCAGTGTATCCTTGTTCTCTTAATCTCTCAAAATTTTCAATCCAATCGCCAATAGCAGGTTGGCTTGTTGTTGGTATAGTTTTAGATGAAGCCATTTTTTTATAAAAATCATCTACAGAAAAATCATCACTCTCAGTGAAATTCACTCCATCATCGAAAGTTACACTTAGTGAAGCGACTGGTATGTTATATTGTTCTATTATATGTTGTGGTAAATAACTTGTAGAATCGGTCATAACTGCAATCTTCATCTTAATACTTATCCTCCTCAATTATACTCATAGTTATGATACAATAATTTTTTAAAAAAGAAAATATCATCGTAATAATTTAGAACCTATCTTGTTACGTGTATAATAATGTTAGAAAACTGAATTGTAGGTGGCAAAAATAAGATGGATAAATCCATAATTACTATTAAACAAGCACATTCAATTGAAAATGTGATAAGTAAATCACGCTTTATAGCATATATTAAGCCTGTTTCGACTGAAAATGAAGCAAAAGCTTTTATAGATGAAATTAAAACAAAACATAAAGATGCAACTCATAATTGTTCAGCCTATACTGTCGGACCAGAGATGAATATTCAAAAGGCAAACGACGATGGCGAACCAAGTGGAACAGCTGGCATCCCAATGCTTGAAATACTGAAAAAACAAGAGATACACAATGTTTGTGTCGTCGTGACACGCTACTTCGGTGGTATCAAGTTAGGTGCAGGCGGTCTTATTAGAGCATATAGCGGCGCCGTGCGTGATGTGATATATGATATAGGTAGAGTCGAACTAAGAGAAGCTATTCCAGTAACCGTTACGTTAGATTATGATCAGACAGGTAAATTTGAATATGAACTTGCCTCTACTACATTCTTATTAAGAGAACAATTTTATACCGATAAAGTAAGTTATCAAATTGACGTAGTAAAAAATGAATATGATGCTTTTATAGACTTTTTAAATCGAATTACTTCTGGAAATTATGATTTGAAACAAGAAGACCTTAAACTATTACCTTTTGATATTGAAACCAATTAAATAAAAAACACTATGCAAGTTAAAGCAACGCGTGCTTATGACCTACATAGTGTTTTTTTATTATGAACGGTGATGCTCATCATAATGATGTTGCTTACCATTTCCTTTTTTTGTAATTAAATTTAATATTGGTCGATAATTATCATCTATTAATCCAGTAAATTCAACGATTAACTCAATCGTAAAGACAATGAGAATGAACATCATAAGTGCACCCAACGGTTGGGATAAATAGAGGATAACACTAGATAAACTAAACATAATCGCTATTGAATAAATAAGTAAAACGGTTTGTCTATGCGTATATCCTAAAGCAAGTAATTTATGATGTAAATGTGACTTGTCCGCTTGCATTATATGTTGCCCTTTTTTCATTCGACGAATCATTGCAAATAATGTATCAATAAATGGCACCGCTAATATAACTATAGGAAAGAATAATGCAATAAATGTGATATTCTTAAAGCCGAGTAAGGATAAGAAACCGATAATAAATCCTATCATTAATGCACCACTATCACCTAGGAAAATTTTCGCTGGGTGAAAGTTATAGAATAAGAAACCAAGTAAAGACCCTAAAAGTACACAGCAAATCATGATAATAAATATGTTCGCTTGTAAAATAGCGATGAATCCAATAGTCATTAATGCCAATGCTGAGACGCCTGAGGCAAGTCCATCAAGTCCGTCGATAAGATTAATAGCATTGGTAATTGCTACAATCCATATTACTGTAATAGGAATGCTGAATATGCCAAAATGAATCGTTGGACCAATTGGCAATGAAATAAAGTCTATTGTAATTCCATAAAACGTAACAATTAAAGCTGCAACAATTTGACCTGCTAACTTTAAATAAGGTCTTAGATCGTAAATATCATCAATCAATCCAACCATATACATTGTAATTGCACCTAATATAAGCGGTTTAACCTCACGTTCAATAGGGTGTCCGAGCCAAATCCCTATTAAGAAAGAAAATAAAATGACCGTTCCTCCCATCACTGAGATAGGTTTCGTATGTACTTTTCTGAAATTAGGACGATCTACTAAATCTAATTTTTTTGATATTACAATAATAATGGGTGTAATTATTAAACTGACTATCATAGTAAAAGCTATAAGTAATAGTGTATACATCAGTTCACCTTCATTGAATAAGTTGTACCTCACGCTATGTAAAATTTGTTATCTATCGTTTTTAATGCAATATTTATCAACCATAAATGTAGTTTTCATTGAACTAAAATTATATGATTAATGTTTAAATTATAAATATCCATGTTACATAGCTATTGTCTAAATTACAAAGATTGACCTTTACATTATCTTTGCATTGTCTATACATTTTTTTAATCATACCATTTAAGTGCTAATTTTAACATTAAATACCATTGTTTGTGTGTAATTTCTGTTGCTAGATGATGACAAATTGTAAGTTTTCACTTACAATAGCTAATGGTTAATAAAGGAGTCGGTATGGAAATGTTTGAAGCTATCATATATAACATATCTGTCATGGTGGCAGGTATATATTTATTTCATAGGTTACAATATTCTGAAAATAAAAGAATGATTTTTTCTAAAGAATATGTAACAGTACTAATGACATTCGTTTCTTTACTTTTAGCGGCATACCCTATCCCATTTCAAAACGAATACCTCGTCCATTTAACATTTGTACCTCTTTTGTTTTTAGGACGTTATACCAACATGATATATACACTCACGGCTGCTTTTATCGTATCTTTAGTCGATGTATTTATCTTTGGAAACTCAATTATTTATGGTATTACATTAATCGTTATTGCAGGTATTGTCAGTGCAGTGGGACCATTCTTAAAGCAAAACGATATCATTTCTTTACTTATTTTAAATTTGATTAGCATTATCATTTTGTTATTTTTAGCATTATTAAGCCCTATTTATGAACTCGTAGAGATTTTAGTGCTTATCCCTATTTCATTTATTATTACAATTGCTTCAGCAATAACATTCGTTGATATATGGCACTTTTTCTCTTTAGTCAATCGTTATGAAAATGAAGATAAATACGATTATCTTACAGGTCTAGGTAATGTGAAAGAATTTGATAGACACTTAAATGAGGTCTCAAGTAAAGCTGAAGAAAAGAAACAAAGTTTAGCCTTACTTCTCATTGATATTGATGGCTTTAAAGATGTAAACGATCATTATTCACACCAATCAGGAGATGCTGTTCTCAAACAAATGTCTCAACTATTAAAAAACTATGTCCCAAACCAGTTCAAAATATTTAGAAACGGTGGCGAAGAATTTTCTGTTGTAATAAGAGATTACACACTAGATCAAAGCGTGAAATTAGCAGAAAATATTCGAAGTGGTGTTGAAAAATCTTCTTTCCACCTACCAAACAAAGAAGTAATCAAGCTATCAGTTTCAATTGGTGTAGGATACTTAACTCAAGAAGATCGTAAATCTCAACGTAAAGTATTTAAAGATGCTGATGACATGGTACATGTGGCTAAAAGTGAAGGAAGAAATAAAGTCATGTTTAATCCTATTGTCAAATTATAATCAAGCTAAATGCTATGTTAACTGCTACGTTAAAAAATTATTAAAGCGTATACAGTTATGCATAGCATTTTTTACTATTTTTAATTAGTATTGAAAATGTTATTAAAATCAAGCTGTCTATTGAAACTTAAGTCTTCAAGTTGTAAACTTCAATTGTTCATAAAAATATTAAATAGCTTCGGAGGTGATGAGATATGTCAGATTCAATCACTATCATTGATGAAAATAAAGTGATTGATGTAGTCTTAATTGCTGGGCGAATCTTACTTGAAGCAGGCGCTGAAACATATCGAATTGAGGATACAATGAATCGTATTGCCCATAGTTATGGTTTACATGATACATACAGTTTTGTGACATCAACTGCAATTATTTTCTCATTAAATGATCGTACTAGTACGAGGTTGATTCGTATTCGCGAACGTACAACCGATCTTGAGAAAATTGCTTTAACCAATAGCCTATCTCGTAAAATTTCGAGTAAGCAACTTACAATTGACGAAGCAAAAAGTGAGTTACTGCAACTTAAACGTGCGTCTCTTCAGTATTCTTTCTTAACAAATCTCATTGCTGCCTTTGTAGCTTGTGGTTTTTTCTTATTCATGTTTGGTGGCGTAGCTTCCGACGCTTGGATTGCATGCCTAGCGGGTGGCATAGCTTTTTTAACGTTTAGTTTCGTGCAAAAATATATACAAATTAAATTCTTTTCAGAGTTTGTAGCATCTGCTGTTGTTATTAGTATTGCAGCAATATTCACTAAACTAGGTATAGCTAAAAATCAAGACATTATTACTATTGCAAGTGTCATGCCTCTCGTTCCCGGTATTTTGATTACTAACGCTATTCGTGACTTACTTGCCGGAGAGTTACTTGCTGGTATGTCACGTGGTGTTGAAGCTGCTTTAACTGCATTTGCTATTGGTGCAGGAGTAGCTATTGTATTACTATTATTATAAGAAAGGCTGTTAGTTATGTTTATTTATCTGTTTCACTTTATCATTAGTTTCATTGCCACAGTCCTTTTTTCAATTATATTTAATGCACCTAAAAAATTGCTATTAGCTTGTGGATTTGTTGGAGCTGTTGCTTGGACAATATATCAGATGACAGTAGGTATGGATTTAGGTAAAGTTGGCGCTTCATTTTTAGGAAGTCTAATATTAGGATTAATGAGTCATACAATGAGTAGACGGTACAAGCAACCTGTTATTATATTTATCGTCCCCGGCATTATACCTCTCGTTCCAGGTGGCGCAGCATATGAAGCTACAAGATTTTTAGTATCAAATAATTATACGAATGCAGTTAATACTTTTTTAGAGGTAACATTAATTTCTGGTGCAATTGCATTCGGTATACTTGTATCTGAAATAGTCTATTACATTTATTCACGCATCAAGCAATCTTATGGTAAAATCAAGGGTAAAACTTATAAAAAATCCTATAATATGAATAATAGAGTATAAATCTAAGGGGATGAACTCGTATGAAGAAACAAATTATCGAAAGATTAACGAGATATGTAAAAATTGATACACAATCTAATCCTGATTCCAAGACGACACCATCTACGAATAAACAGTGGGATTTATTAAATCTATTAGAAGAAGAGCTTCAATCATTAGGTCTTAAAACAGACATGGATGAACATGGTTACTTATTTGCTACACTCGAAAGCAATATTAATTATAATGTACCTACTGTCGGTTTTTTAGCACATGTAGACACTTCACCAGATTTCAATGCTTCTCATGTAAATCCGCAAATCATTGAAGCCTATAATGGGCAACCTATCAAACTTGGTGAATCTCAGCGTATCTTAGATCCTGATGTTTTTCCTGAATTAAATAAAGTTGTGGGTCATACACTAATGGTGACAGATGGTACATCTCTACTAGGCGCCGATGATAAAGCAGGTGTTGTAGAAATAATGGAAGGGATAAAGTATTTAATTGATCATCCTGACATTAAACACGGTACAATTCGAGTTGGCTTTACACCCGATGAAGAAATTGGACGAGGCCCGCATCAATTTGATGTTAGTCGATTTAATGCAGATTTTGCATATACAATGGATGGCAGTCAATTAGGAGAACTACAATTCGAAAGTTTCAATGCGGCAGAGGTAACTGTCACTTGCCATGGTGTTAACGTTCATCCAGGTTCAGCTAAAAATGCCATGGTTAATGCAATTAGTTTAGGTCAACAGTTTAATAGTTTACTTCCCTCACATGAAGTGCCTGAAAGAACTGAAGGATACGAAGGGTTCTATCATTTAATGAATTTTACAGGTAATGTTGAAAAAGCAACTCTACAATATATTATTCGCGACCATGACAAAGAACAGTTTGAGCTACGTAAAAAACGCATGATGGAAATTCGTGATGATATTAATGTTCATTATAATCATTTTCCAATTAAAGTAGATGTGCATGACCAATATTTTAACATGGCAGAAAAAATTGAACCTTTGAAACACATCATTGATATACCTAAACGTGTCTTTGAGGCTTTAGACATCGTACCTAACACTGAACCTATTCGAGGTGGTACAGATGGATCACAATTATCTTTTATGGGGTTACCTACACCTAATATTTTTACTGGTTGTGGCAATTTCCACGGTCCTTTTGAATACGCTTCTATCGATGTAATGGAAAAGGCTGTTCATGTTGTCGTTGGTATTGCTCAAGAAGTAGCAAACAGCCATCAATCTTATAAATAACATAAAAAGCCATTGTCAGTATGTAGCTCTAAAGCTACTCTTACTGTCAATGGCTTTTAAATTAAATGTGTATAAAAACTTTTTCTAATATTAGGATGAAAGCGGTAAGTTTATTTGCGTTTTCAATAATTTTAGTGCTTGTACTGTGTAATGTCTGATTTGAATACCCATCTTAAAATCTGTATATGAATCAGGCATATCAATAAATGTATTAAACATTGCTGTAACATTCAATGATTCAAACAAATCAAATTTATCATTTGTAGCACAAATTGCAATAGCTGGCTTGCTGTATTGTTGGGTAAGTTCTGCTATACGTATTGTTGTAGTCTCTAGAATTTGATCTTCTTCTTTCAAACCTTCTCCGAAAATAATAAGATCTGCCTGTTGAATTAAGTTTTCTAAATGTGTGATTTGATTCACTAATTCATGGCTTGTTAAAATCTCAGCTTGATAGAGACTATTTAATACAGCTGCTATACCACCTCCAGCACCACCGCGCTCGATTGGTCCCATTGCTATTTTCAATTCATTCTTAAATAATTCACTAAAATACCAAATTAAATTATCTATCTCGGCTGCTTCATTTTGAGACAAATCTAATGATTCGTATGTTTGCATGATTTCACTTTTTTTCCCATACAATCGACTTGAGAAATCTGACATTAATTGAATGTTTACCTTTGTTAATTGTGGATGAACACCTGATAAATCAATACGTCTAATATATTTTATTAAATATGCACCTTTCCTCATATCGACAATTTGTGCTTCATCATCATAAAATGTTGCACCCAATGCTTGCAACATGCCTGCACCGCCATCAAAACTTCCTATTCCACCTAAAGAAATAACAAGATGTTCTGTATGATTGTCCAATGCTGCTTTTATAACCTCTCCCAAACCGTAACTTGATCGATGTTGAATAGGTTTTTTGCCATTTAAAAATAAGTGACCTTCGATAATAGTCATACCACTATCCGTTTGTCCATATATTGCTTCGGTTTCTTTCATGTCAGCATCATGCGCACTCACACGATATTTATTTCCTGATTGCCAAAGAAAGACTGAATCTAATAATTCGTGACGACCGTTAAATAGTGGAACTTGAACGATATCTGCATCTTCAATTTGACTTGCTACCGCTTCTTCAACATATCTATTAGCTTGGTAACTAGAAATAATTCCATTAAATTCATCCATGGCTACTAAAACTTTCATTGTCTTAACCACCTTATTTTTCTCTTTTCCAAAAATTATTTTAAACATACTAAAGGATGTATGAGAATAATCTATAAATCTAAGTAACAATGATTTGACACTAAAGAAATAACATATCTTCTGCGTGTTCTTCATTATGTCCCTTAATTATACTTATTATCACATTATACATAACTATTTTAAAATTTTCATAACATAAGAATAGCTTGCCTGTATCTGTCTAACATTGACATTTGAGGCAAGCTGCTTCATCATTTCATTCTTTTCTAATTATTCCTCAGCTTGAGCAAGTTGAGAAACGTTAATATCATCGTGGTCTGCATTCCACTTCATTTCACCATCTACAAAATAAAAAGCTTGTGGTGATTCGTGTTTTACGTTTGTTTTCTCTGCGATATAATCAGATAGTTTACGCTCTTGTTGAACGATTAGATAATAACCATCTATGTCTCTTTCATATAAAAACTTATTAAATTGATCATACGCATTTGCAGAAATTGGACAAGTTTCACTGTGTTTTAATACAAAAACATATTTATTTTCTTCTAATACTTGTTCAAACTGGTCAATTGAACTCAGCTTAATAGCCATTCTATTCACCTCTAAAAATATTTATCACTTCATACTAAGCATATGCGTGAAATTTTTATCCCTAAAATCTTATCAATGGGTACAATTATACACACTCTGCTATGTAATGTTAACCATAAATTTTCATTTTTTTAAATTCAGATAGTATTTAATTTACACTTTCTTTTATTTTTTTAAATTCTCTTTTGAACGATTTATCCATTTCTGATATATCTTTTCCCTCTTTTGGCAATCGATCAACATCAATTTGAGCTAATTTTTCGCTAGTTTTAATCGTATCTACTCTCGTATCATAATAATTTTGCAAACTATAATACATCTCAATTGCATTTTTTCTAGCATTATCAACATGATTATCAGAAATATTTGTTTTATTAATATCCGTAATTTGTTTGTCAATAAGTGGTGAAATATGATTTTTGATTGCTTCTTTCGCTGAATCAGAATCATTATTTGAAGAATTTAAATATTTTTTAGCAGTATCTTTTAATTGTTGATTATTTTCTTCTAATTTTGATTTAAGTTGACTTGCATCTTCTTTATTTTGTGCTTTATTAATGTCAGACTCCACTTCAGTTCTATTTTTCTCGAATAATTTAGTATAATCCAAAATATCTTCATTATCTTTAATTGAGCGATTACATAAATCTACAAATTCTTTTAAATCATATATAGATTTCTCTTTATTTTCAACAGTTTTTAGATAATCCTCTTTCAAGTGCTTAACCTCATTAGTATCTGCTGTTAAATGTTGAGTGGAATTTTTATATTTTTTAAACTCAGGTATCAAATAGTTATTAATATCCTGCTGAAGTGCACGAAATTCTTTTTTATTTTTATCAGTGGTATCAGTTTTACTTAAATTATCTAACTCTTTTAATGGTATTTTATCCATAACTTTTTCTACACTGTGTTGTTTTTGATGAATTTCTTTATATTGACGTTCAAATTGTTTAATATCTCTTTTTGATTCATTTCCACAAGCGGATACAACTATGGTTAAAATGATAACTGTTATGATAAATAGTAGTTTTTTCATATTTGCACTCCTTATCACTAAACATTATACATAAACGTATTTATTATGAAAATGAATTGTGTTATAGTATGTCAGACTTTATTGTATATATTATTTTTATAAATGAGGAGTATTTCATGTACGCTAATGTCCAACCTTTTATTAAAAATGAATCTGTGAAACAATTTACATATGAATATAACAAAGTGAAAGACGTATTGTTTACTATTTTAGATTCTCCTATTAAATACACTCAGCATATCGGTGGTACCTGTCATTTTAATTATCAAACTGAGCCCATTTTAGATATACTTGTTGGTGTAAATAACTTGCACGATATTACTTCACTAGATGAAAAGCGCCTAAATTATGCTGGTTTTTATCGTTTGCACCATTCTTACAAGAAAAAAGTTGTCATGGCACGTTTTAATAATTTAAGTGAATTAAAACAAGAAGTAAGATTACATATTATTCAAATGGAAACTTCTCTTTTCAAACAATATCAAACAGTCAATCATTTACTACACAACGATAAAGCAATAGCAGAATGGTTTGCAAGTAAGAAAAATGAAATTGTGCAACATGCTAAAAAGATACGTGAATATGAGTCTCAAAAACAAAATTTGTTTGAGAAATTATATAAGGAATCTAATTTGTTATCGTAAAAACTCATAAAGTACGACATAACCATTTTATATTTATAATCAATTCATATATCCAAATTTCGCAAATAACTTTTATAATTGATATAATAATGTTGATATTAAAGAAGATGAGAAAGGATGTTCAAAACATTGAATAAAAATGACATCTTACGCGGATTAGAGTCAATTCTTCCTAAAGATATTATTAAAGTGGATGAACCTCTCAAGCGTTATACATATACAGAAACAGGAGGAGAGGCAGATTTTTATTTATCCCCTACCAAAAATGAAGAAGTCCAAGCCATCGTAAAGTTTGCCCATGAGAACAGTATACCGGTAACTTATTTAGGAAATGGGTCTAACATTATCATTCGAGAAGGTGGAATTCGAGGAATCGTCCTCAGCTTATTATCTCTCAATCATATTGAAACCTCTGATGATGCAATTATAGCAGGTAGTGGTGCAGCAATTATTGACGTTTCAAATGTTGCACGTGACCATGTATTAACCGGTTTAGAATTTGCATGCGGTATCCCTGGGTCAATTGGTGGCGCCGTATTCATGAATGCTGGTGCTTATGGCGGAGAAGTTAAAGACTGTATTGACTATGCATTATGTGTCAATGAAAAAGGTGATTTATTAAAGCTCACTACAGCTGAACTGGAATTAGACTATAGAAATAGTGTGGTACAACAAAAACATTTAGTTGTATTAGAGGCTGCTTTCACCTTAGAACCAGGTAAATTAGATGAAATTCAGGCCAAAATGGATGATCTTACTGAAAGACGTGAATCTAAACAACCGCTTGAATTCCCTTCTTGCGGAAGTGTTTTCCAAAGACCACCGGGTCATTTTGCAGGTAAACTCATTCAAGATTCTAATTTACAGGGCTATCGAATCGGTGGCGTTGAAGTTTCAACTAAGCATGCGGGATTCATGGTTAATGTAGACAACGGTACAGCAACTGATTATGAAGCACTTATACATCACGTACAAAAAATAGTTAAAGAAAAATTCGATGTTGAATTGAATACTGAGGTACGTATTATAGGTGATCATCCCACAGATTAATTCTTCAAGGAGGACACATCATTGGCAAAGGTTTATGGATCACTCATAGATAATGAAACACGATGTACACATTATTATTCATCTTTAGATGTTATTGCCATTAAATTTAAATGTTGCAACAAATATTATCCGTGTTATAAATGTCATAATGAACACGTATCTCATACAATTGAAAGATGGGCTGAAAATGAGTTTGATGAAAAAGCTATTATGTGTGGTGTTTGTAAACATGAGATGCGTATTCGTGACTATATGATGGTAGAAATGTGTCCTCGTTGTAAAGCGCATTTTAACAGTCGTTGTAAATTTCATTATCATTTATATTTTGAAGTATAAATAACTTGTTACAAAGTTTTTGAAATATTTGAGCTCCTAAAGTGAATTTTATTTAAAAATTCGCTTTAGGAGCTCTTCTTATATCAACATTCTATTCATGCATTTAAAGTTTTCTTCTTATACCTCGGTTGATTTTCTCTTATTATAAGATTATTTTTCAACTTTCTCTACTACTTCATTTAATTCATCAATTTGTTTGATAGTTGTCGTTGAAGATCCTGAAGAGAAATACCATAGTTTTGGATCTAATTCGTAAATATGATTACTTTTTACTGCTTTTACATTTTTTATAACTTTGTTTTTTAAAACTTGATTTGTTGTTGCTTTACCACCTACAACTGAACCACGATCCATAGCTAAAATAACATCTGGATTCTGCTTGTTAATATATTCATTATTTATATTTTGACCATGCGGGCTTTTGCTAACCTTTTTGTCTGCAGGTTTAAATCCTAATGTATCAAACACTAAACCACCAAATCTTCCTCCTGGTCCAAACGTTGATAGTTCACCTTCGTTAACCAATAAATACATTACTTTCTTATTAAAGTCTTTAGTTTTATCTTTCATATCAGATATTTTTCTATCTAAATCTTTATTAATTTTTTTAGCTTTATCTTCTTTATCGTAGATTTTCCCTAAATTTTCTGTATTTTTTTTCATATCTTTAATTAAGTTGTCATCACTTGTACCTACATATACAACTTTAGCTTTTGGTGCAGCTTTTTTAAATTCATCTAAATTTTTCTGATTAGCTGTTCTTCCTGAAATAAAAATCACATCTGGTTTAGCTGATGCAACTTTATCAAAGTTCACTTCTTTTAAATTTCCAGTATTAATATACTTATCATCTTTAAATTCATCTAAAAATTTAGGTAAAGATTGGTTATTTTCACCTTTAGGTAAACCTTTTACTTTATCAGCCACACCTAATTCTTTCAACACATCAAGCGCTCCATAATCTAATACAACGGCATTTTTAGGATTCTTTGGTACTTCGACAGTATTAGAGATTTTTTTCTTATCACTGCCATTATTTTCTTTACCACTTGCTTCAAAACTATTTTTGATGGTTACAGTTTCTTTAGAATCACTATTTTTCTTTTTCGAAGTTGAATTATTATTCGAACTATTACTACAAGCCGTTAAAACTAAAACTAGAGACAATAATAAAAATAAGACTGTTTTTTTCATATGTGCAACTCCCTAATCAAATTTATAATTTCTTTTCGTATGGATAACCTCTTTTACTATGCGTCTCAATTTTAATCATTAAACTGAGTCAAAAGTAGTTTCATCATAATATAGACAAATACGTTGTCCCCTTATCTCCTCTATACGTACTTCCATTTCATATAAACTTTTTAAAATGTCAGACTGAATAACATTATCTTTATCATCAGCTTTAACTAGCTCACCTTGTTTAAGCGCAATGATGTCGTCTGAATAACAAGAAGCAAAGTTGATATCATGTAATACGATAATGATTGTTTTATTTAACTGACGACATAAATCTCGTAACGTTTGCATAATCTGTACTGAATGTTTCATATCTAAATTATTTAAAGGCTCGTCTAATAATATATAATCAGTATCTTGTGCTATAGTCATAGCAATATATGCACGTTGTCGCTGACCTCCAGATAGTGTTTTAATATTACGATGTTTAATTTCATTAAGCTGTAATAAGTCAAGAGCATATTCCACTTTGTCATAGTCTTCTTGCTTCATTCGACCTTTTGAATATGGAAAACGACCAAATTTAACTAGTTGCTCGATAGTTATGTTCATATCAGTGTGATTAGATTGTTTTAAAATACTTAATTTTTTAGCTAAATCGTCAGTTTTATATTCTGAAATTTCTTTGTCTTCAATCAAAATTGAACCGTTCTCATAACTAAATAAGCGACTGATAGCAGATAATAATGTACTCTTACCAGCACCGTTAGGACCTATGAGTGAAGTCAATTTTCCCTTTTTAATATCTACGCTAATATCTTTTAAAATAGGTTTATTGTCTATCGTTTTATCTAAATTTCGAATTTGAATCAATTTGCATTTCTCCTTTTGACAAGCAAATATATGAAGTAACTTCCACCAACTAAATCTACTATCAAACTGAATTCAGTTGTTGCTTCGAATAGATTTTCAACTACCCATTGCGCTATAAATAAACTAATCCAGCTGAATAATATTGTTGCCGGTAAAATAAATTTGTGTTCATAGGTCTTCATAAATTCGTGTGCTAAGTTGACAGTTAATAAGCCAAGAAATGTTACAGGACCTATTAATGCAGTAGATATAGAGACGAGTAAAGCAACCAAAATAAGAAACATACGCGTCATATTCTCATAAGAAACACCTAGATTAATTGCTTGTGCTCTACCTAACAAAAGAACATCTAAATATGGTCGAAGTATTATTGTAACAATTATTAATATAACTAATAATATGCCTGAAACAGTTACTAATTTAGAATTTGATGCTTCAAAGCTAGCAAACATAACATTTTGAACTGCTAAAAAAGATTCAGGATTCATTATAAGTTGGAGAAAACTTGTAATACTACGGAAGAAAGTTCCTAATATTACACCAACTAGTAATATGAAATAGACTGAAAAGTGACCTAGTTTAAATATAACTTGAAATAATAGCAATGAAAAAAACACCATTGCGATCAAAGTGATTAAAAAATTAAGGTAGATATTTGTAACAACAGTTGCTTGTTCACCTAAAATAAAAATAGGTAAGACTTTGACAAATAAATACACAGAATCAAGTCCCATAATAGAAGGAGTTAATAATCTATTTGTAGTAATAGATTGGAAAATAACTACGGACGTTCCTATCGATGCTCCTACTAATAATATAAGAATAAATTTTTTGAAACGGCTTTGGAATTGATATTCAAATATATCAAAATCTAAACCTACCAATAAATAAAAAATTGCCATACAAATTGCCATAACGACCAGTATACTTATTTTTTTATTAGCGCTCATTTGCATAATTTTTCCTACCTTTCATTAGCAAGATTAGGAAAATAATTGTGCCAAATACACCTATCGTCAATCCAATATTAATTTCGTAAGGGTAAACAATTATTCTACCAATAATATCAGCAATTAAAACAAAAATTGCACCGAGCATAAGCGTGTGTGGTAAAGCATTTTTCAAATGATCGCCTCTATAGATAGATATGATATTCGGTACGATTAAACCTAAAAATGGTAATGTTCCAACAGTAACAACAACTAATGCTGTTAGCGTTGCTGTTATGAATAATGCTATTTTAATGATTTTTTCATAACTTACACCTAAATTATGACTAAAGTCTTTTCCCATACCTGCAATAGTAAAATGATTTGCAAATACAAATGCCAAAATAAGTAATGGTATTGTGAGATACAACACCTCAAAACGACCACTCGTTATAACTGCAAAGTTACCAGTTAACCAGTTTCCAATGCTTTGTAAAGCATTGGTTCTCAACGCTACAAATGTAGTAAAACTGGATAAAATACCACCAATCATAATGCCTAAAAGTGGAACAAAGATTACATCTTTTACACGGATAAGATTAATTAATTGGACAAATAAAAACGTTCCAACAATACTTAGAACAACAGCAAATAATAATTTGATTAAAATGGGACCATTAGGAAAGAACAACAATGACATTAAAATACCTAATTTTGCCCACTCCATAGTACCAGCAGTCGTTGGGCTTACAAATTTATTTTGCATCATCTGTTGCATAATTAATCCTGATAAAGCTAGTGAACTACCCGAAAGTAGAATACTAACTGTTCTGGGAATTCGACTCGAAAACAAAATGTTTATTTGTTCATCACTTAAATGGAAAATATCTATTAGAGAGAGCTGACTCACCCCTATAAATAAAGAGACAATAGTTAAAATCACTAATAAAATAAATAAGGTATAACCTTTAAAAATAAATTTCATTAGTTAATCTCCTTGCTAAATATTAAAGATGTATAAGGTCAATATACGAAAGTAATGATAATGATAATGATTATCATTAACATCAATATTATAGACTCTATTTTCTTTTTTCAATAGTTTTTTCATATTTTTTGGGAATTTTATAAATGTTTTATCCAGCAGTAATAATACATCAAAATATTTTATAATACCAACTTTCATAAAAAAAGAGATTCCTACTAATTTTAATAGAAATCTCTTTAAAAGTACTATATTAATTATCAAAAACAAAGTCTTCATCACGTAGAGGCTCAACATTTAAAGCCAATGTATAGCCATCACCTTTAACAGAGAAGAAATCGTGGTTCTTTGTAGATGTATCTAGTGCATTTTCAATAATAGGGTTAAACTCTCTCTCTTCGAAATATGGTTCAAAACCTAAATTCGATAATGCTTTATTTCCATTATATCGAACATAATTTAATACATCTTCAGCAAGACCAATATCATCATATAATAAATGTGTATATGAAACTTCATTATCATAAAGTTCATTTAATAATTTGTACATTTCTTGATCAGCTTTTTGTTTCTCACTTTCAGATAACTCATTACGTAGACTTTGTGCATCTAAACCTGTGAACACTCCATGTATAGATTCATCTAAAAGTATCTTACGTATAATTTCACCTGACGTAGTCATTTTTCCTTGTCCTGCGAGATATAATGGATAATAGAAGCCAGAATAGAATAGAAATGTTTCTAAGAATACACTAGAAACACGAGCAATATATTGATCGTAAATCGATGCTTCTTTACCCCAAAGTTTGTGGTAATTTTCTACAATTTTATCTGATTTATATTTTAAATGTGGCTCTTCAATAACCCAAGTATCCAATAAATAGTTGGTTTCACTAGATGGTAATAATGTAGTGAAGATATGAGAATAACTTTTCGCATGGATTTGTTCCATCATAGCCATAAATGAATAAACAGCTTTCTTTCTTAAATCAGTAGTATGAAGCATGATTAATGGCATACCATCATCAGCTTGATGTGTATCTAAACCTGTTAAACCTGCAAGCGCTTTTTTAAAAGTATTTTTCTCAGAATCTGTTAATGTTTTCCAACTTGCTATATCTTTTGATACTTTAAATTCTGTTTCCACCCACATTTGTGAGATATTTTGACGCCAGAACATATTAGTCATATCTTCTTGGGTGTTCCAATTTACCGCCTTCATTAAAATCCTCCTGTCATATTTATGTATAAAATAAAGAGTTTTGAACCAATGTAAATCTATAATTTAAAGAAATACATCAATTCATCACTCTACTCTAAAATCTTTACAACTTAATCAATTAAATCGCACAACTTGTACATTCTTCCACACTTAATAATTTATTACGTGTATAGTATAAAGATTTAAGGCCTTTATGGTGTGCATATACATATAATCTTGAAAGTTCACGTGTTGAAATTTCTGAATTAACATAAAGTATCGTTGAAATACCTTGGTCTACGTGAGTTTGAATTGTAGCTACTAAGTCAATAAGTTTCATTTGGTCAGTATTAAATGCTGATTTGTAGTACCACATTGTTTCTGGTGATAAAAATGGCATTGGATAAAATGTTTCCGCATTTCCATACGTACGACGTTCAATTTGGTCAACAATAGGCATAACAGAACTTGTCGCATTTTGAACATAAGAAATACTTTGAGTCGGAGCAATAGCTAATCTATAAGCGTGATAAAGTCCATATTGTTCTACTTTATTTTGCAATTCTTTCCAATCATTTGAAGTAGGTATATCGATACCATCAAAAAGTTGGCGAACCTTTTCAAATTTTGGTTCAAATTCTTGAGATGTATAGAATTCAAAATATTTACCATTTGCATAGTCTGATTGCTCAAAGTCTTGATACTTTTCTCCACGCTCTTTTGCAATTTCCATTGAACGTTCGATGGAATAATAGTTCATAATCATAAAGAATATATTAGCAAAGTCTTTTGCTTCTTCAGATTCATAGCCAATTTTATTTTTAGCTAGATAACCATGTAAGTTCATTACTCCTAGTCCAACAGAATGTAGTTCACTATTCGCTTTTTTTACACCTGGTGCATTTTGAATATTTGCTTCATCACTTACAACTGTAAGAGCATCCATACCTGTGAACACAGAATCTCTGAATTTACCTGATTCCATAACATTCACTATATTCAATGAGCCTAAGTTACATGAAATATCTCTTTTAATTTCATCTTCAATTCCATAGTCGTTAATTACTGATGTCTCTTGTAATTGGAAAATTTCAGTACATAAATTACTCATTTTAATTTGCCCAATATTTGAATTCGCATGTACTTTGTTTGCATTATCTTTAAACATAAGATATGGATAACCAGACTGTAATTGTGTTTGTGCAATCATATTTAACATTTCACGTGCGTCTTTTTTCTTTTTATCGATATTAGGGTTTGCAACCATATCGTCGTAATACTTTTCTAAATCAATATCATCTAAAGTCACACCGTATTCTTGTTTAACTGTATGAGGTGCAAACATATAGAAATCTTTACCCTCTTTAGCCAAATCAAAGAATTTAGAAGGTACAATAAGACCAGTCGAAATAGTAGATAAACGTAAATCTTCATCTGCATTCACTTTCTTAGTATCTAAAAACTCTTCAACATCGTAATGGAAAATATTTAAGTACACTGCCCCAGCGCCAGGACGTTGTCCTAATTGATCTGCATAACTAAATCCACCTTCAAGTGCCTTAGCAACAGGTAAAACACCTTTAGCTACACCTTTAATTCCTTTAATTGCTTCTCCACGTGCACGAAGTTTCGATAAATTAATGGCCACACCACCACCAATTTTACTAAGTTGTTTTGCAGTTGAATCAATGAAATTGATAGAATTTAAGCTATCGTCTACTTCTAATAAGAAACATGAAACAAGTTCTCCACGTCTTGCTCTACCTGCATTCAAGAATGTTGGTGTCGCCGGTTGATAACGTTGTTCCACCATTGCAGAAATAAATTGTTTTGCTTGTTTAACATTACCATTCGCTAAATAAAGTGCAACGATTGCGACGTGCTGATTATAATCCTCAAGAAACTTAGTTTTATCATTCGTTTTTAAAGCGTAATCCTTATAAAACTTACTTGCCGACATATAACTAGCAAATTGGAAGTGAATTGATTTTGCGTATTCAGTAATTTCAATTAATTCTGCTTCGCTATATTTTTCGAAAACATTAAAATAAAAATTATTATCAACAAGATAATGAAGTCTTTCGATTTCATCATCAAAAGAAATCATTTTATCATGGATTTCTTCAAGATACACTTTCAATGCTTCTTGATCTTTCTCTAAATCAAAGAAACCATTGTCTTTTCTCTTGGTCACTTCATTATTTAATTCAATATGATTGTATTTCTTTTCTTCCATGGTTTTCATTGAAATTGCCCACCTTATCCTTAAATTCAATAATGTCTTTATTTGTCCCTTGTACTTCAAACTTCATCATTAATGGAACTTTATATTCCTCAGAAATTGTATGGCCAGCTTTAGCGAAATTTTGTCCCCAATTTCGATTTCCACTCGCAGCAACAGCTTGTAACTGAGTATGATTTACATTTAAAAAAGATTGAACCGGCTGCGGCACCTCTCCAAATCCAATAGTGCCAGTAACTAAAATGTAGGGTTCATTAACTGATTCGTTACAATTATCTTGAGTAATTTCAAATGTATCTTTAATACCAGCACGACTAATAAATCGTCTAACATTACCAGAAAATGAATAATATACTACTTTCATTGAATCACCTTCTTTCGTCAACCATTGATTCAGCCAAAAGTAGATTAGAAATGATTAAATATCTTTAATATAATTTAAATCATCTACTTATAAAAACAGTTGAAAATAGTTACTTTTACGTAAAATTTTTTCAATCTGTAAATAGCCTTTAAAATATATAAATAACCACAATATATAGTGGTTAAAACTTAAATTTGCACTACATGATAAATTATCTTTTTAGTAGGGTTTTACTATAATTGCAATATTTTCGAGATAAAAGTAGTGTCAAATTGCATTAAAATGATTAAATTCTACAACGTTAAATTCTCAGCTAAACACTATATATAGTGTTTGCATTTCTAATTTGATACTATATTCTGTGTTTCATTATACATAACTCATATCACTAATGAAAGTTAAAAATTGATGGCAGAAACAACCTATCATTTGGAAAGTGCATCACTACGAGATTAGTGTCATTATTTTAAAATAAAAAAATTTTTTTGAGTGTCTTTACTTGCTTTTCTATTGAAATTAGACATATAGGGTTAAAAGAATAGTTACGTAAATTTCTACAATAACAGATATAAATTACATTTTTAAAAACATGATTCTAGCTTTTTATTAAATTGCGCATAAGAAATAACAATCTTTAAAAGCGAACATTTGTTCGTTTTTTATTATAGCTCGTTTCCATTGAATTATCAAGAACTTATGCATAGTTAGATTTTATATGCTAATATAATGTCGTTAATCATATAATATTGAGGCGATGATATTGAATTCAAAAGTTAAAGGTATTATTGCTATATTGATTTCAGCTGTGGGTTTTAGTTTTATGTCAGTCTTTTTTAGATTGGCCGGTGATTTACCAGTCTTTCAAAAATCTCTAGCTAGAAATTTTGTAGCCATGTTTATACCATTATTTTTTATTTATAAATATAGGCAACCTATGTTTGGAAAATTAAGTAGTCAACCCCTACTCATCTCACGTTCAACACTTGGGTTAATTGGTGTCTTACTTAATATCTACGCAATTGATCACATGGTATTAAGTGATGCTGATACATTAATGAAATTAAATCCTTTTTGGACAATTGTTCTTAGTTTAATTTTTTTACATGAAAAGGTACGAAAATATCAAATCACGGCGATGATTATTGCTATAATAGGGATGCTATTAATTGTTAAACCAGAATTTTCATCATCAGTTATTCCTTCAATAGCAGGATTACTATCCGGTATTTTTGCAGCTTCTGCCTACACATGTGTTAGAGCACTCAGCACTCGTGAAAAACCTTATACGATAGTGTTTTATTTTTCATTATTCTCAGTTGTAGTTCTTATACCTTTTTCAATATTTACTTATACACCTATGACAACAATTCAAATTCTTTTCTTACTCGGCGCTGGATTATCAGCAGCTGTAGGACAAATTGGTATAACATTGGCTTATAGTTTTGCTCCAGCAAAAGATATCTCCATCTTCACATATGCGTCTATAATATTTACTGCATTATTTGGATTTATTCTGTTTGGAGAATCACCTGATATGTTTGCAACAGTAGGATATATTGTCATTATCGGAGCAAGTTACTATATGTTTGATAAAGCAAGACGTGAAACAACTATAAATCAAAATAATTAAAGGAGCTAGAAAATTGACACAAGGACGTCAAAAAGATGAATTAAAAGATATTACTTTATTAGGCAATCAAAATAACACTTATGAATTTGATTATAGACCGGAAGTTTTAGAAACTTTTGATAATAAGCATCAAGGTCGTGATTATTTTGTTAAGTTTAATTGTCCTGAATTCACATCACTATGCCCTATTACGGGTCAACCAGATTTTGCGACAATTTATATCTCGTATATCCCTAATATCAAGATGGTGGAATCTAAATCATTAAAGTTATATTTATTTAGTTTTAGAAACCACGGAGATTTTCACGAAGATTGTATGAATATTATTATGAATGATTTAATTAATTTAATGGACCCACATTATATTGAAGTTTGGGGTAAATTTACTCCGAGAGGTGGCATTTCCATAGATCCTTACACGAATTATGGTCGTCCTGATACAAAATATGAAAAAATGGCTGAACATCGATTAATGAATCATGACATGTATCCAGAAAAAATAGATAATCGTTAATATATATTTTATAAAAATCTCTACTGTTATATTTGATGGTAGAGATTTTTTGTTGCACTTTGCTGCATTAAAGCGTATTTTATATATAGCGCGTCATTGAATAAATATAGTAATAAAATTATTGAAATTATATCATCGGATTAAATGTTACAGATTATATCAATTGACAGAATTTTCTTTTTTTAAATTTTTTGAAAATTATTGAAATTTTTTTATCACAATAGTAAAATCACCTTAAAACAATTTAATAAGGTGATTTGGGCAAGAAAGGTTGGGATGATTTATGACTTCAAATAAGTCCCATGAAAAAGCAGTTCAAGAAATACCACAACATGGATTCTTCGGGCATCCAAAAGGATTAGGCGTTCTCTTTTTCGTAGAATTTTGGGAGAGATTCAGCTATTACGGAATGAGAGCAATGCTTATTTTTTATATGTATTTTGCACTCCAGGAAAACGGACTTGGAATGGACAAAACAACAGCCATGTCTATCATGTCTGTATATGGATCATTAATTTATATGTCTTCAATTCCAGGTGGCTGGATAGCTGATAGAATTACAGGTACCCGAGGTGCCACATTAATCGGAGCTATATTAATTATTATAGGTCACATATGTTTAAGCCTTCCTTTTGCAATGGTAGGTTTATTCACTTCTATGTTCTTTATTATTGTAGGATCAGGTTTAATGAAACCAAACATTTCAAATATTGTTGGTAGACTCTATCCAGAAAACGACGTACGCATGGATGCTGGATTTGTTATCTTCTATATGTCAGTGAACATGGGTGCACTCGTTTCACCAATTATTTTACAACACTATATTGATATTAGAAATTTCCATGGCGGCTTCTTGATTGCAGCAATAGGGATGGCTCTTGGATTAGTTTGGTACTTACTATTTAACCGAAAAACTTTGGGTAGTATCGGTATGAAACCGACAAACCCATTATCTTCTTCTGAAAAGAAAAAGTACGGAACAATCATCGGAATCGTTGTTATAGCAATAGTATTAATCCTTATGATTGCTTACTTTACGCATACGCTATCATTTAATTTAATCAGTAATACTGTTTTAATTTTAGGTATTGCTTTACCAATCATTTACTTTACAACAATGATTAGAAGTAAAGAAGTTACTGATACTGAAAGATCAAGAGTAAAAGCATTTATTCCGTTATTCATTTTAGGCATGTTATTTTGGTCAATTCAAGAACAAGGATCTAATGTATTAAATATCTATGGTATTGAAAACTCTGATATGAAATTAAATTTATTTGGTTGGAAAACACATTTTGGTGAAGCTATTTTCCAAACCATTAACCCATTATTTATTTTATTATTTGCACCCGTGGTTACTCTTTTATGGCAAAAGCTAGGAAAGAAACAACCTAGCCTACCTATTAAGTTTGCAATTGGTACTATTTTAGCAGGCGCATCCTACATACTTATGGGAGCAATCGGTCATATTTATGGGGATACACAATTCTCAGTTAACTGGGTTATTCTTTCATACGTTATCTGTGTTATTGGTGAGCTTTGTCTCTCTCCAACTGGTAGTAGTGCAGCAGTTAAATTAGCACCTAAGGCATTTAACGCACAAATGATGAGCCTTTGGTTATTAACTAACGCTTCAGCTCAGGCCATTAACGGTACATTAGTTAAATTAATTAAACCACTTGGTCAAACCAATTACTTTATCTTCTTAGGTGTTGTTGCAACCGTGATTACGTTAATTATATTAGCGTTTATTCCTAAGATTTCTAAAGCAATGAAAGGTATTCGTTAATCATTACACTAAAATGTGGATAGAATATAAATCCTAGAAAAATAGCCAGTAAATGAGTTTTTTATAAATTCATTTACTGGCTTTTTATTTATAATACTTTGTATTGTTGGCTTGGTTTCTTAGCGGACAACTTCAGCCTATAGTCTTCAACTTGTCCTGTTCCCTCAAGAGTCTCACCAAAATACTTTGTGTTTATATGTAATTTTACATTGAAATACTTAAAAAATAAGGCCCTTTCGTATAATTTAATAAATACCAATAAACTAAATTAACGGGGTGTCTTATGTATAAAAATTATCATATGACTAAACATACTCTACCAATGGAAACTTCAGTAATTATCTCCACACATGATATGTCACAATATGTGAATGATATTGTAAAAAAATTCCAGGTACTGAATTCAGACAGCATCGTTGCGCAACATTATAGCATCCCAAAATGATATTAAAAATAATATTATATGTCTACATAAATTTTTACCAACTTAATATTCTTACTCTTAAATTTATGTTATTTTATTTGGAACATCTATCTTTATAGAACACTTAAGTTTCAATACCATAAATTTTAATTTATAATGTAAATCAAACATAAAGGAAAGTTCAAACAATCTAATTACACAAACTATTTATCGAAAGTAGGTATATATTTATGAAACAACCGTATAACCATGGTGTTCTTTTCTATCATGAACATAGCGGTTTGAAAGATATACATAATGGCATAGGAGAAGTTGCAAAATCTCTTAGTTCAATGTGTAAACACCTCTCTCTTCAACTCAGTGAAAATAAAGGCGATATTATTAAATATTGTAAATCTATTAAAAATGAAAATTATAGCTCTGATGTAGACGTTTTATTTATTTTAGGTGGAGATGGTACACTTAATGAACTAGTAAATGGCGTTATGCAGTATCAGTTAAATTTACCAATCGGTGTAATACCAGGTGGTACCTTTAACGATTTTACAAAAACACTTCAACTGCACCCTAATTTTAAAACAGCTAGTGAGCAATTATTAACATCACATGCTGAATCATATGATGTGTTAAAAGTGAACGACTTATATGTACTTAATTTCGTTGGACTTGGCTTAATAGTACAAAATGCAGAGAATGTTCAAGATGGTTCTAAAGATATATTCGGTAAATTCAGCTATATTGGATCAACCGTTAAAACGTTATTAAATCCTGTTAAATTTGATTTCTCATTGACTGTTGATGGTGAAACAAAAGAAGGCAATACTTCGATGATGTTAATAGCAAACGGTCCCAATATAGGTGGTGGACAAATTCCGCTAACCGATTTATCGCCACAAGATGGAAGAGCAAACACATTTGTATTTAATGATCAAACACTAAATATATTGAATGATATATTAAAAAAACGTGATAGTATGAATTGGAACGAAATCACACAAGGTATTGATCACATATCAGGTAAGCACATCACACTCTCAACAAACCCTAGTATGAAAGTGGATATTGATGGCGAAATTAATTTAGAAACACCAATTGAGATTCAAGTATTACCCAAAGCGATACAACTTCTTACTGCAACTGAACAAAATAATTAATATAAATTTCACTTATTCTTTATCAATTTATTTTTAAAGCATGAGCTACTGAGACATAAATGATTGTCTCAGTTTTTTATTTTATAAACTGATAACATCGTTAGTCGGGTGAGACGATAATTTCATTACAACACCCCTCATTATTTTTAGTAAGAATACTTACAATAATTTTTTTAAAATTTACTTCTTTTAAAAATAGATTTTTTTAACTACCAAATACGTCTTGTTCCCATTGCATCAAGTCTTACACCTCAACCCCGACTAAATATATAGGTTAAAAATGTGTTCATATAAACATCACAATTGACTCTTTAATAGTCTGTATTTTCTTTTAATTTGGAAAGAGCTGTACTATAATGTTTGTGAATTATTTCACAATATCTAAGGAGTGGTTGTATATGTTATCTGTAACTAAAAAAAATACATATGAATCAAACAAAGATGAAGTCACACAAATGATTGATTCATTAGCAGAAAAAGGACAAGAAGCTCTAAAAGAACTATCTAAAAAATCACAACATGAGATTAATGACATTGTACATCAGATGAGCATGGCTGCTGTTGATCAGCATATGCATTTAGCTAAACTAGCTTACGACGAAACAGGTAGAGGTATTTATGAAGACAAAGCTATCAAAAATTTATATGCCTCAGAGTACATATGGAATTCAATCAAAGACAATAAAACAGTAGGTATCATAGGTGAAGATAAACAAAAAGGATTAACGTATGTAGCTGAACCTATAGGCGTGATTTGTGGAGTGACACCAACGACCAACCCTACATCTACAACTATTTTCAAAGCAATGATTGCTATTAAAACAGGTAATCCAATTATTTTCGCATTTCATCCAAGTGCACAACAATCATCAAAATATGCTGCTAAAGTCATTTTAGAAGCTGCAACAAAAGCAGGTGCTCCTAAAGATTGTATTCAATGGATAGAAGTGCCATCAATTGAGGCAACTAAACAATTAATGAATCATAAAGATATTGCTTTAGTTCTAGCGACTGGAGGCTCTGGAATGGTAAAGTCCGCATATTCGACAGGTAAACCTGCATTAGGAGTCGGTCCAGGTAATGTTCCTACTTATATTGAAAAAACTGCTCATATCAAACGTGCTGTTAATGATATCATTGGTTCTAAAACTTTTGATAATGGTATGATTTGTGCTTCTGAACAAGTCATGGTTGTTGATAAAGAAGTATACACTGACGTCGTTAAAGAATTCAAATTACACCAAACATATTTTGTTAATAAAAATGAACTACAACAATTAGAAGATGCCATCATGAATGAAGATAAAACTGCAGTTAAACCTGATATAGTTGGTAAATCTGCTGTAGATATAGCGAAATTGTCAGGAATTAGTGTTCCAGAAAAAACAAAATTATTAGTCGCAGAAATTGATGGAATTGGAAAAGATTATCCTTTATCACGTGAAAAATTATCACCTGTACTCGCAATGGTAACTGCAAAATCAACAGGACATGCACTACAAATTTGTGAAGACATATTAAAATTTGGTGGTTTAGGTCACACTGCTGTAATTCACACCGAGGATAGTCAATTACAACAAAAATTCGGTCTAAAAATGAAAGCTTGCCGTGTATTGGTAAATACACCTTCTGCTGTCGGAGGAATTGGAAATATGTATAATGAACTCATTCCTTCACTCACGTTAGGTTGTGGTTCATATGGTAGAAATTCTATTTCTCATAATGTAAGCGCAGTAGACTTATTAAATATTAAAACAATAGCAAAACGTCGTAATAATATGCAATGGTTTAAACTCCAACCTAAAGTTTATTTTGAAGAAAATTCAGTTATGTATTTGACAGAGATGGATAATGTTGAACGTGTAATGATAGTTTGTGATCCAGGAATGGTTAATATTGGTTATACTGATATAGTTGAACAAGTGCTGAGACGCCGAGAAAACCAACCACAAATCAAAGTGTTTAACGAAGTTGAACCTAATCCATCAACTCATACAGTCTATAAGGGGTTAGAAATGTTTATAAATTTCCAACCTAATACTATTATTGCACTCGGTGGCGGTTCGGCAATGGATGCAGCCAAAGCAATATGGATGTTCTTTGAGCATCCAGAAACTTCATTTTTTGGGGCAAAACAAAAGTTCTTAGATATTCGTAAACGTACTTATAAAATTACCAAACCTAAAAACGCAAAATTTATATGTATACCAACGACATCAGGAACTGGTTCTGAAGTGACACCTTTTGCAGTAATTACTGATAGCGAGACACACGTTAAGTATCCACTAGCAGATTATGCGTTAACTCCCGATATTGCTATCGTCGATCCACAATTCGTATTAAGTGTACCTAAAGATGTTGCCGCAGATACAGGAATGGATGTTTTGACACATGCCATTGAATCTTACGTCTCTGTCATGGCTTCAGATTATACAAGAGGCTTAAGCTTACAAGCAATAAAGTTAACTTTTGATTATCTAAAATCATCAGTTCAAGAAAATGACAAACACTCACGAGAAAAAATGCATAATGCTTCAACAATGGCCGGTATGGCATTTGCCAATGCTTTTTTAGGAATTTCTCATTCTATCGCACATAAAATTGGTGGTGAATATGGTATTCCCCACGGCAGAACAAATGCTATTTTATTACCACATGTCATTCGCTATAATGCCAAAGATCCACAAAAACATGCACTGTTTCCTAAATATGATTTCTTTAGAGCAGATACTGACTATGCTGACATTGCAAAATTTTTAGGACTCAAAGGTAATACAACTGAAGAATTAGTGGATGCTCTAGCTAATGCGGTGTATGATTTAGGATGTTCAGTTGGTATTGATATGAATTTAAAATCACAAGGCGTAACTGAAGAGCTTCTTCACTCTACTATAGACAGAATGGCTGAATTAGCATTTGAAGATCAATGTACAACTGCTAATCCAAAAGAACCGCTAATTAGTGAACTTAAAGGCATTATCGAAACAGCATATGATTATGAAAGATAACTTTAAAAATGTTTAATAAAAAAGTCATAGGCCATCAAATAAAGTGACCTATGACTTTTATCTTCTCTATTTTTCAATTGAATTAAAATAATTCTTTACATCTCTCCAACCACTTACGCGTTCAAATCTATGTTCATTAACATTATGAGAAGCAGTAAACATAATTGATTTCCCTTCAAAAATTTCCAATTGCTTTGGATTATCATCAATAAGATAATCTGCAAGAATAATATTCTTTCTACCACAAAATACAAAATGTTGCGGATCTAAAAAAGGAAAGTATTCTAATAACCATTCATATTTGTCATGAAAAGAGGTTGGAACATCCATCGCTGCTGTGGCTATGTATATGTCGTAATGCTCATTGAGTTGTTTTACAACTTCTTGAGCATGCGGCATTACATCTAAATTTCTAAAGAATCCAGGTTCTTTTAAAATATCCATGACTAACCCCTCATGCTCGGGTATCATATGTTTTAATTTTTTACCGTTTAATGATTCCATTTTGATATTTAAATCCGCTCGTTCATTGACCGCTTTAACAACAGCACCCAATGTATCAGCAAGCACTTCATCCATATCAATGGCGATTCTCTGTCGCGTCATGCTCTTACACTCCCTGTTCGTGATATACGTGTTTAGTATAGCAAAATTTTTTCCTTCTGTTTAATCTATTTAACTACGATATCACATCTTTTTTAAATCAAAAGTTATCAAAGAGTGTTAGTTTAATACTCAAAATGTTTTAAAACTTCAATCATCTTATTATTTTGTTCTGGTAAACCAATAGTAATTCTAACACCGTTAGGGAATAAACGTGTAATACATCCTACGTTTAACAATGCATCATAAAGTGCTTGACTTCTTGAAGTTTTAACAAAGACAAAATTCGCTTGACTTGGTAAAAAATGCTGACTTTGAGGAATTTGATAAAATTTATCTCGTTCAAAACTATTTTTTTGTGTCACTTCTTTCAAATACTCTTGATCTTCTAAGGCAGCGATTGCTGCATATTCTGAAATTCTAGTAACATTAAATGGTGGACGAATGATATTCCACTTTTCAATGGCGTCTTCAGAGGCTATAACATATCCTACTCTTAATCCAGCTAATCCATATGCCTTAGAAAAAGTACGTAATAAAAAGGCATTGTCAAAATCCTCCTGTAATTTTAGCGTATCTGGAAAATCATCAGCAGTAACGAATTCTACATATGCTTCGTCAATTAATACAGGAATATCACTTGGGACACGTTTTAAGAAATTAAATAATTCATCGTGCGAAAAGTAAGTCCCAGTTGGATTGTTAGGATTGCATAACCAAATTAAAGACGTTTTATTATCAATTTGTTGTAACATACCATCTAAATCAAATCCACCATCTTTGAGAGGCACTTGGATAACATCAGCTGATTCCACAATTGCATTATGATAATATTGTCCGAAAGTAGATTCACTAGTGATAATCTTATCTCCTGGTGATAATACGGCTCTTGATATCATTAGAATAACCTCATCTAAACCCGCACCAAATAAAATACGAGATGCATCAACATTAAGTTGTTGACTTATTGCTTCCCTTAATTTTGGCGATCCAGATTCCGGATAATAATATAATTCATCTAAATGAGATTGAATAGCCGTTTTAACTTTTGGACTTGGACCATATACATTTTCATTTGAAGCAAGTTTATGTAATTCACCTTTAATGCCATACTGTTTTTTTAAAGATTCTGGAGAAAGCCCTGGCGTATATGCTGTTAATTGGTCTAATTGTTTCTTCATACATAAATCACACCTTAAATTGACTGAAATTTTAAAAAACTTAGTACCTATTATAAACAAACTCATACCTTAAAATCAATCACACTTCTAACATTACATTTTAAATTCACTATATCGGTTGAAATAGTTAAATTATAAATAGCTATTCGATGTACCATTTAGACATCGAATAGCTATCAAATCCATCTCGAAACGCACAATTTTATTTTATTAATTTTTCTTTTTCTAAGTATTCTCTTGCTACTTTATAAGGATCCTCTTTCTTCACTGTTACCTTATAGTTCATTTCTTGCATTTCTTCATCTGTGATTCTATTCGCCAATTTATTGAGCGGTTTTTTAACTTCAGGATGGTCTTTTAAATATTTTTCTTTAAATAGCGGTGCTCCTTGGTATGGAGGAAATACATGTTGATCATCTTTTAATACTACCATGTTATATTGTTTTAATTCTGCATCAGTAGAGTATGCGTCTATGAGATTAATATCTCCCTTTTTAACTGCAGTATAACGTAATTTAGGTTCCATAGTTTTAACATTAGAAAGATTAAGATGATACGTTTTTTTAACAGCTTTGTATCCATCTGGTCTATCATTAAATTCCAATGTAAAACCTGGTTTAAGTTTATCTTCTACCTTGCGTAAATCACCTATTGTCTTAATTTGATATTTTTTTGCAAAGTCACGTTTTACAGCTAATGCATACGTATTATTATATTTCATCGGTTTAAGCATTGTCATATCATATTTTTTTTCTAAACTAGACTTTGCTTGTTGATATACATCGTTTTCTTTTTTAGACTTTAAATCTTCTTTCGTTAATTCACCTAATACAGTACCTGTAAATTCTAAATAACCATCAATTTCATCTGACTTAAGCGCATTAAATAAGAATGAGGTTTTACCCATGCCATCTTTGACTTCTACAGTATCATCTGTGTCTTCTTCAATAAGTATTTTATACATATTCGTAATAATTGACGGTTCTGAACCTAGCTTGCCTGCGAATGTGATTTTATCACCTTTTTGCGCTGCCATAGGTATGGCAATAGCTATGATAATCACAATTACAATTGTCCCTAAAGAAATGAGCAATTTTTTATATGATAAACGTTCCATGTATCTTAAAATAAAATCAAAAATAATAGCTAGAAGTGCAGCTGGAATAGCACCTATTAAAATGAGTGCACTATTGTTACGATCAATGCCTAATAATATTAAATCTCCTAGACCACCAGCGCCTATTAAAGCTGCGAGTGTAGCAGTACCAATGATTAATACCATAGCTGTGCGTATTCCTGCCATGATAACAGGCATTGCAATAGGGAGTTCGACTTTGGTCAATCTTCTAAGTGGTTTCATTCCAATGCCTTTAGCCGCTTCAATAAGAGAGGGATCGACCTCCTTAATACCTGTGTATGTATTACGTAGAATAGGAAGTAACGCATATACAACTAAGGCGATAATTGCCGGAAGTCTCCCAATTCCGAAAATTGGTATCATCAAACCAAGTAGTGCCAGTGATGGAATTGTTTGTAGAACAGCTGCAATATTCATGACGATTTCTGAAAGTTTTTTTGTTTTAGTGAGCAAAATTGCAATTGGTACTGCTATAAGAGTTGCAATGAAAAGCGCTATAAAAGAAAGTTGAATGTGTTCAATTATAGTAGAAAATAGCTGCCCTTTTCTATCACTTAATGTCGCAAAGAACTCATTCATGTGTCGCTTCCTCCTTATTAAGAGATAAATAAGTAAACACATCTTCTCTATTTAACAAATATCGACGATGTTGTTCTTTATCGTTGACCACAACTGCATCATAATGAGACAAATCTTCATAAATATTATTTAAGTACAACTCAGCATCTACTTCAGGATAATGAATAACGCTTGCATTGTCATCTACAGACCGATTAATTCCTAAATCTTTAATCTTCACTTGATTCACAATATTATGCGTTGTATCCAAATGACTACCCATGAATTGCTTTACAAAGTCACTTTTAGGTCGCGTTCTAAAACTATCAGGTGTATCAATTTGTTCAACACGCCCTTCATTGAGTAAACAAATTCTGTCACCTAGTTTCATCGCTTCTTGAATATCATGCGTTACAAAAACTATTGTTTTCTTAATTTGAGTTTGCAAATGAATCAAATCGTCCTGCAACTTCTCTCTGCTAATTGGGTCAAGAGCACTAAAAGGCTCATCCATGATAATAACGGGAGGATCTGCAGCTAATGCTCGCACTACACCAACCCTTTGTCGTTGTCCACCCGATAGTTCATCAGGTTTTCTATTTTTAAATTGCTCAGGATTTAAACCTACCATTGTCAATAATTCATCCACACGTAAATCAATATCGTTATCTTTCCACTTTTTCATTTGGGGTACTTGTGCAATGTTTTCTTTGATAGTCATATGAGGAAATAATGCAATTTGTTGTAGTACATATCCAATATCCCAACGCATTTCGTAAACTGGATAATCACTAATTGGTTTATCTTTAAAATATATGTAACCTTCGCTTAAAGGAATTAAACGATTGATCATTTTAAGTGTTGTTGTCTTACCACAACCTGAAGGACCAATTAACACAAAAAATTCTCCTTCTTTAATATTAAAACTTACATTATCTACAGCAATATTATTAGCATATCGCTTTGTGACATTTTTAAATTTAATCACTTTTTCACCTTCATTCCCTCTACAAAATAGTAGACCATTTTAATCTATATTCCCTATTAAATCATTTTTAATTGAAAATTAACATTTATTGTATTTCAAAATTCAAATTAACAAAAAGTATTATGAATACTTAATATCCAACTTCATATAATTAAAAAACGACGAAATCAAAAGATAAGAGATTTCGTCGTTCAATCATTTATATTCTAGTTTTATAGCTTTGTATGGTTTCGATAAACTTAGGACAATAATGCTTTAATTTATAACTACCTACACCATCAATAGCAATCATTTCTTGTTTCGATTCAGGTTTACGCTTAGCAAATTCTTCGAGCGTGTAATCAGAAAATATACTTACAGGTGCTATTCCAAGTTTATCACTTAGCTGTTTACGTACATCAACAAGCTCACGATATAACGCTCTATCCACACCTTCAACAGTGTTGATAAATACCTTCTCTTTAGTTTTTTGTTTGAACGGAGTGGTATAAACCTTGGTATGATTATTTAGTAATTGTTTCACTGATGTATCACACATAAGAATTTCATCATTTTCATTTAAATATCCTTTGAAACGTAGCTCATCAATTAAGTGTGATAACTCAGATGTTGTATAATTTTTCATCAACCCATGTGTCGTTAATTCATTATAATGATGGTGTTTTATATAATCTGTCACTTCTCCACGTAAAACTTGTATAATAACACTATAATTTTCCTGTTGCTTCATTCGAGCAATACAGCTAATAATCATTTTCGCTTCACGAGTCATATCATACGTTTTATTTTCCTGTATACAATTACTACATTGATTGCATTCCTCTAAATTTTCATTGGGTTCAAAATAATGAACAATTGTCGCTTCTAAACACTTTTTCGTTTTGGTATATTGAATCATTTTCGTTAATTTTTCGCCCATTTTATCTTTATAGTCATCATCAGCTTGGGATACAGTAATAAAATACTCATGTAATCCCTTATCTCGTTCACTAAACAAAAGGATACACTCACTTTTTAAACCATCACGTCCCGCGCGTCCAGCTTCCTGATAGTAAGATTCCAAATCTCCAGGCATGTTATAGTGAATGACATAACGTACATTTGATTTATCAATACCCATACCAAATGCATTTGTCGCAATGACAACCTCTACACGATCATACAAGAAATCATTTTGCGCCTCAATTCTCTCTTTATTCGTTAAACCAGCATGATAAATTGTGCTCTTAATTTTTTCACTATTTAGAGCTTCGTGTAATTCTTCTACCTGCTTACGAGTGGAACAATAAATGATTCCTGCCTGTCCTTCATGATTTGCAACATAATCCACAACAAATTTTTGTCGCTGATAAGTCGGATTGACTTTGAAGATTAAATTGCGTCTTTTAGTACTTGTTTTGACAACATCATTTTGTCCAATTGATAACTTAGACATGATATCTTGTTGAACTTCAGCAGTTGCCGTAGCTGTAAGTGCAACTATTGTGAAGTTTTGAGGTAAGGTAAAAACTTTTTGTATGACACTTTGGTAACTAGGTCTAAAATCATGTCCCCACTTCGATATACAGTGTGCTTCATCAAAAGCGATAAGGGGTATTTCTATTTTACGTAATAAATTTAGAAAAAAAGTATTTTCAAAGCGCTCTGGAGCTACATATAAAAACTGAATGGCACCACGCTTTATTTGCTCTTCAATCTCTTTTTGTTGTTTATGAGTCAAACTACTATTCAAATATGCAGCTTGAATTCCCATTGCTTGTAGTTGATCAACTTGGTCTTTCATCAAAGAAATAAGTGGACTTATAACAATAGTTGTGCCACCCTGCATTAAACCTGGTACTTGATAGCATATCGATTTACCGCCACCGGTAGGTAGTACCCCCAGTGTATGCTGATGATTTAATATTTTAGTTATAATTTCTTCTTGTCCTGGTCGAAATGACTTATAACCAAAATAATGCGATAAAGTCTCTTGCATGATTACATTCCCCTTATTGTTCTTTAATTTCCTCAAGCTCACTCCATCTCGTGATGTCTGCTTCATAGGTTGCTTCAAGTTGCTCTTTTTCCTCATTAAGTTCTTTGATTCTTGCATAATTATCACTTGCATTAATCATTTCTTGTTCAAGGTCTTCTAAACGCGTTTCAGTCATTTCTATACGCGTCATAATTGTTTCGTATTCTAACTTCTCTTTATAAGATAGTCCTGTTTTCTTTTTTGGTTGATGCTTATGTTTATTTTGTTGTTCAGTTTGTTTAGATAGCATGGCTTGGCGTTCATGTTCCTTTTTAAAAGATTCATAATCTTCAAATGATCCAATAATTTTTTCGATTTTACCATCATGAATAAACCAATATTCTTGTACCACTTTATTTAAGAAATAACGATCATGACTGACCGTAATGACAGAACCACCGAAATCATCAATGTAATCTTCTAAAATCGTAAGTGTTTCAGTATCTAAATCATTAGTCGGTTCATCTAAAAGGAGTACATTAGGTTTATGAACAAGTAAACGCAATAAATACAGACGTTTTTGTTCTCCACCTGAGAGTTTATAAACTTTTTTACCGTGTGTAGCGCTCGGAAATAAAAATCTTTCTAACAATTGTGTAACTGAAATTGAGGTACCATCTTTTTCTTTAGCCATTTCACTTTCTTCTCTTAGGTAGTCAATCACTCTAATATCACGGTCAAGTGTCTTTTCTGTTTGCTTAAAATAAGCTACCTTAACAGTCTGACCGATTTTAAGCTCACCCTCATAGTCCTGATCTTCATTACTTAAAATATTAAGTAATGTTGTTTTTCCCGCTCCATTAGGTCCTACAATACCTATACGTCTACCACTTTGAATAATTTCAGTGACATCTTCAAATAAAACTTTATTATTAATTGATTTTGATAAATTCTTTAATTCATATACTTGTTTACCTAACCTTGAATATGCAAGATTAAGTTCACCCTTATCTTGTGTATGTTGCGTCTTAACGTCTGATTCTAGTTGATTAAATCTATTGATACGTGCCTGTTGTTTAGTAGTTCTTGCCTTTGCTCCTGCTCGCATCCATGCTAACTCTTGTTTATACAATGCTTTTTGTTTTTCTTGTTGTTTTTGTTCTACTAATTCATTTTCTGCACGCATTACTATGTAATCTTCATAATTACCTGGATATGTTTTTAACTTCCCTCTATCCAGTTCAATAATTCGCGTCGATACTTCATTTAAAAAGTAGCGATCATGTGTTACAAATAAAACTGTATGTGGATATTGCTTGACATAATTAATGAGCCAACGGATGGATTCAAAGTCAAGATGGTTCGTCGGTTCATCTAGCAAAAGTAAATCCGGTTGTTCTATTAGAGTTTTAGCCAATACAACTCTTTTTTGTTGACCACCCGAAAGTTCAACTATTTTCTTAGTTGTATCGTGAATCCCTAGTTTAGATAAAATCGTTTTAATTTCTGCATTATAGTCCCATGCATCCTTTTGATCCATTTCTTCTTGTGCTTCCATCATTTTATTAAAATTAGAGTCACTTTGATCTAACGCATAGCGATTAACTGCTTCTTCATATTTTTTTATAATTCTTAATGTAGGAGTATCCGAACTTAAAACAGCTTCGAACACAGTCATATGGCCATTGAGGTCTTGTTTTTGAGAGGAATAACGAATGCGATATTGATTAGGGTGGGTAATATCTGCAGTAAAATCTTCATCTAGACCACCAATGACTTTTAATAGTGTACTTTTACCTGTTCCATTGATACCTACTAATCCAATTCTTTCATGCTCAGATATAGATAGGTTAAGATCATTAAAAATTTCTTTATCTGCATAGGATTTATTTAAATGTTCAATTTTGTATGCTTCCATGCTTATCTTCCTTTTCAAATACTGGAAATTGTCAACTATCGAATTTTCAAAAAAATTTTGTTAAGCTAAATTCAGTTCTATATATTATACACCTTTTTAGATTCAAATGATATAAGGAGACTTAGATATGTCAGATTTATTCCAAAACGCACCACCCTATATTCAGGCGCTTATAGCCGGAATAATCACGTGGTTACTTACTGCTTTGGGTGCGGCAGCAGTTTTTATATTTAAGAAAGTGAATGATAAAGTCTTAAATTCGATGCAAGGTTTTGCAGCTGGAATCATGATAGCAGCAAGTTTTTGGTCATTGTTACAACCCGCAATTGAATCGAGTGAAAATAGTGCTATGCCATGGCTTCCTGCAGCAATAGGTTTTATTCTCGGTGGCGTTTTTATCAGGGTTCTAGATTATATTATTCCCCATATTCACCAAAATGCCCAAGATAAAAACCAACAACAAGAGGGTGTGCCTACCTCTCTTGGAAAAAATGCATTACTTGTGTTAGCTATCACACTTCACAACATACCTGAAGGACTATCTATCGGAGTTGCATTCGGTGGTGTTGTATCTGGCAACAGTCACGCTACATTTTTAGGTGCGATTGGTCTAGCGATAGGTATCGGCATACAGAATATTCCTGAAGGTGCAGCACTATCGATGCCAATCCGTGCTGCAGGTGCAACACGTTGGAAAGCATTTAATTATGGACAAGCTTCAGCAATTGTTGAGCCTATTTTCGCTACTATCGGTGCTGCAGCAATTTTAGTGGTAAATCCTATATTGCCTTATGCATTAGCGTTTGCTGCAGGTGCAATGATTTTCGTTGTTGTTGAAGAACTGATACCTGATTCTCAATCAAGTAACAACACTGATTTGGCAACTTTAAGTCTAATGATTGGTTTTACAATTATGATGATTCTTGACGTTGCACTTGGATAATTCATATCATTTAAAAAAGAATCATGATAAGTTAATTAACTATAGTGCTTTACTTTATCTTTAGCTTTGTGACCCAATCATTTATAGTCAGAGAACTACATTGTTCTTAAAGTTAATCGTAATAAAAATTTGAGGTTCTCTTTTATAGTTAATAAAGCAAGTGACTTCAATTAATTCCAATATAAATAAGACATACTTATAAAGTTAAAGGAGTGTCATTGAAAGTTTCAAATTTACTTTATTTGTACAAAAATATATTAAATAAAGTAGTCACTTTTAAAGATATTCTAATTTCAAAATGATTACTAAAGACATTAATATAAAAAACATACTAAGATTAGCTATGAAGAAATCTATGACGATAGATTTTTTCATAGCT